>CZLA01000169.1_pt2 | contig 16350 bp, 12 predicted proteins | sample 1122381 | NCBI WGS metagenome assembly CZLA01 (sample SAMEA3539301, study PRJEB10725) | soil metagenome | biome: tundra; feature: field; material: soil | place: USA | collected 2010-05 | depth 0.15 m
TATAGCATTTGCGGTCATTCTCTTTGCCGCCTTCTTCGTTATTCCACCGTTGATTTTCCCCGAGAACCAAAGTTCCGCGATGAGTACTCACTGACGTTCTCTCAGGAGGGCATCTACTTCCAGACAGCACACATCAACTCCCATCTGGCTTGGGATTTGTATTCACGAGCTCTGGTCGATGCCCACTCGTACCTGCTTTACTACGGATCCCGAACTTTTACAGTAATTCCCAAGCGAGTTTTTCAGAACAACGAGCAGCAAGAAGCGTTCGATCAATTGCTTGCCGGGCACGTCTCGAAGATTGTCAGAAGAAAATAATCCCAGGGTATTTGCCGCGTTAGGCCCGAATGTCATTAAGGGCGGGCGCGAAGCGCCTACCCCGCCATCGGCAAATGCTTCCCATCCTCCGTCAGCAGCCCCACGCGGTCGACGCCGGCGACCCGGGCGATTGCAATCACGTCTGCTACGTCCTGGAAATCAATGTCATTATCAGCTTCCAGGTACGCGATCCGCTCCACGCGAATGGCGAAAATATCTCGCAGCCGTTCGCGCAAGCGATCCCATTCCACCGCTTCTTCATTCACCATCACCTGCGGGTGTTCCGCTCCCGGTTTCGCGTGACGAATCTGAATCACAATCGTGCGCTGAGGCGGCGGGATCGAGGGATCTTTTGCATTGGACTGCGGAAGCTCTGTTTGCAAACCAGTTGGCCGCTGCTCAATCACCACCACCATGAAAACGATGATGAGCACCAGCAGAACGTCAATCAGCGGAGTGACGTTCATCTTTGGACCTGTTGAAAACGAACCACCGCCTGAGAACCCCATTCGGTATTCCTCTCTCAGGCACGCGCGTGTCTTGATTCATTGGACACCCGGATGGCGCGGAGAGTTCCAGGGCCTGCGCCGGTATAAGTAGGGGGTGTCTTGAAGGTAGTGGAGAATTCCGGCTTCCCAAAGGTTTGTGCCGGGAGTAGGGGTCCTTCGACTCCGCAGCTCCATTCGCAAGCGAATGGAGCCGCTCCGCTCAGGATGACAGCGGGGTACACCGCGATGACAGAAGGGTACACCGCGAATTCCCTGTTTCCAGTTACGACCCGCTAGAATCGAATTATCGAGACGGCGTGTTGCTTATTTGAGTTTATAGACCGGGGACCATGGTGAAATATCGCTCGCGGTTCGCACTAGGAACCATTTTTCTCGCGCTCAATCTGTTCCTGCTCACTCTGCCGGCGCACGCCCAGGACAACTACGAAATCCAGGTTTACTCTTCGGAAGCGACGCCGAAAAACGTCACCATGGTGGAAATCCATTCCAACTTCACCGTGGACGGCCAGAAGCAAGTAGTCAACGGCGTCCTCCCTTCGAATCACGCCTTGCACGAAACGCTGGAGATCACACAAGGCTGGACCGACTGGTTTGAGACCGGCTTCTATGTGTTCTCGAGCATTCAGCCCGGCGGTTCAGGCGGCGGGGGCTGGAACTGGGTCGGCGATCACATTCGCCCGCGCATCACGGCTCCTGAGTCATGGCACTTGCCGGTTGGCCTGAGCCTGGCGCAGGAAATTGGCTACCAGCGGCGGAAGTTTGCGGAGGACAGCTGGAACTACGAGCTTCGTCCCATCATCGACAAGAAGATTGGCCCCTGGTACTTTGCGTTTAATCCGGCGTTTGACCGGGCGTTGCATGGCCTGAATACGGGCAAGGGTTGGGGATTCTCTCCGAATGTGAAAGTCAGTTTTGATTTCACCAAGAAGGTCACCGGCGGCCTCGAATACTACGGAGCGCTCGGGCCGGTCTCAAATTTCGATCCCAGTTCTCAACAGTCGCAGCAGATCTTTCCGACGATTGACCTCAATCTTTCGCCGAACTGGGAATTTAATTTCGGTGCTGGGGTGGATGTAACTAACTCCGGCGATCACTTGATCCTAAAATGCATCATCGGACGACGCTTTAGTTGGGGACACAAGCCTCGCGCGGCGCAAAAATAGTGGAGGGACGGGCGTCCCTTCGGCACGCTCAGGGCAGGCTCTTGCCCGTCCTTCGTATGCTGAGATTATCGTGGCTGGGCGGGGACGCCCGGCTCTCCACTAGCCAATCGGCTCCGGCGACGGTGGCAGCGGAGGCGCTTCAAATGGCGGCGGAGGCTCAGGAACCGGCGGCAATTCCGGTGCAGGAAGTGGAGCGGGCGGCGCCGGATTCAGCAGCGCGTCGAGATTCGGATATCGCGAAGCGAGAAAATACATTGCGTATGCGGGGAAAAAGACCGTACCCGGCACGCAAACCAAAGCGATTAGATAAATCAGCAGGAATAGGAGCAGGCTTCCGAAGATGATCGCGAGGCTGATCGTCGTTACGCTCCATCCCATCCCCGCCGCTGCGCCCGCTACCACTGCAACTACTCCCGGCACAGCAATAAACAGCACCGGGATGATTGCGATGATGCTGAACAAAATGCCCGCCGCAATGGAAAGCACCAGCTTAAGCAGAAGGTAAACGGCAAATCGTCCCTTCTCCAGCCGGATCAGTGCCAGTAAGCGGTGCCAGCCGTCGGCAAAATCAAGGCCTTCGAGAGCCATAATCGGCACCAGAAAGTCTTTTGCCAGCGCGTGCACCACTGCGGTTGCCAGCGCGAACACGATAAAGAAGCCAACCAGCAGAAGGACTCCGAGAATCAAGCGCCCCACGTGCTGCTTGATATCTGTCATCCATCCCGCAGCGAAAGCCAGCGCCAGCGGCACGCCAACCATTATCAGAAGAAACATCCAGACCGAAAACTGAAACACAATCTGCCACAAAAAGAATCGGCCGCCGGCCCGACGCCATTTGCTCCATGCCTCACCAATCGAACACTCCCGCCGCAGCACCGAGTCGAACAGGATGAGCCGGAACACGCTGTTGATGTACAGGAACACAACGGACAACACCATGACGGCGAGGATTCCGATCACGATCAATCCCAGGAACTGCGCGATGTGCTCGGAAATGTGCGCGGGAATACGCGCGGGGTCGAAAGGGGACAGACCGGAGAACATGCCCGACGGCAGAAACTCGCTATTGCTCTTTCGTGGTCGCTGGGCAAACTGCCCGAAGTTTCCGAAACTGCATCCGCCGACATGCAGTTCCGCCGCCAGAATCCCAACCAGCGCGAGGCGCGACCATTGCCCCCAACGGAAGCGCGTGAACAGTTGCAGGCGGGTGTGCTGCAGCGCAGGCTGTATGCAATCAACGGCGGAAGCGGGCAATGGATCACCTCGTACTAACGTCGCCAAGGTATCGCGCCAAGACTTCCGCCGTCAACGCGGAATGCGACCTCGCCGGTGGAGCGCCGGGCGTCCGCGCCCGGACCCGAACTCTCGACGGGCGAGAAGCCCGTCACTCCACGAACGTTCATTCGTATCGCAGCGCATCGACAGGATCCAGGTTCGCCGCGCGCGACGCGGGAATCAGTGCGCTCAGCACGCCGACGAACAGCAACACCAACGTCGAAATCATGACGGTAAAAAATGAAATTCTTAGGTGGATGTCCGCCTTTCCGGAGTCATCTTCGAACAGCGGGCCCATCAGCGGAAGCGTTCCGACTGCAACCGCAACCACGTATGACACCACGATCCCGATGGCGCCGCCGAGCAGCATGATGAACAGCGTCTCCGCGAGAAACTGCGCTTTGATGTGCCATTTCCGTGCGCCCAGAGCGCGCCGCAATCCGATTTCCCGAATGCGCTCATCGACCGAGACGAGCATGATGTTCATCACGCCGACGCCGCCGATCCCTAGAGTGAGAATCCCGATAAAGATCAGCAGCACCTGCAGGCCGACGGTGATGCCGTTGATGACGGGCCGGAACTCTTCGCGGCCGAACATCTGAAGGGCCTTCTTGTCGGTGGGCGAGAATTGCTGGCGCGTGGCGATCGCAGCAAGCACCTGCGCCTCCGCGCGAGCCTCGAACTGCGGTGCGATGGGTTCAAACACCAGCACGTCGCCGAACTTCGCGTTCCAAAGATCATTCGCCGCCGAGTAGGGAATCCACGTCGACTCGTCGTCGCTCGAGAAATAGTTGCTCAACTGGATCTTGCGGTCCATGGTGCCAATGACAGTAAAGCGCACTCCGGCAATTTCGACCGTTTCGCCCACCGCCGGGCGTCCGCCGAACAGCTGCTCGCGTACGCGCGCACCCAGGAAAACGACGCGGCGCCGTTCGAGCTCGTCGAGCGAATTGATCCAGCGGCCCTCCGAAGGTTGTTCGTTCCGCATATCGCCGTATTCCGGGCACACGCCGCGGACGGGCGCCGTGCCGACCATGCGGTTTCCGTAGGCGATGCCCGGACGGCGCACGGTTTCGAGACACGCGTGGCGCACATAGTTGGCCGTCTCCTTGATCATGTCGAGGTCGGCTTGCTCGAGGACGACCTTCTTGCCCGCGCGCTGGCCGCCGGGTTGTTCGCTGGTCTGTTGCGGCCAAGCGATCACTGCGCCCTTGCCGAAGGCATCGAAGCCGCTGACCAGAATCTCGCGAAAGCTTCCGCCGTATGCGATCAGCAACGTGACCGTGGCGATTCCCCAAACGATGCCGAGCATGGTGAGCGCGCTGCGAGTGCGATTGCGCCGCAGTGCGATCCAAGCTTCGCTGAGGATTTGCATAATCATGCCCATGTTAGCCGCCGGCTTCGTGCCGCAAGGCTTCGATGGGATCGATGGCGGCGGCCCGCCGCGCCGGATACAAGGCGGACAGAATGGCGATGGTCCCGAGAACAGCCATGGCCACCGTTCCCGTCTGCCATGTCGGCAACAGCCCGGCGAAGAAGTCAGGCATCGGCAACAGGTTAACCAGCGCGCACAGGCCGAACGCGATGACGAGACCCGTGCCGCCGCTGAGCAGCGCAACAATCAGCGCTTCCAGGAAGAACTGGCGCAGGATGCTGTTCGCGGGAGCTCCGATGGCTTTGCGCACTCCAATCTCGCGGGTGCGCTCGCGAACTGCCACCAGCATGACGTTCATTACACCAAGGCCACCGAGGAACAAGGTCACGATGCCGACCGCGCCCAGAAAATATTTCATGCCATCGGTCATGGTGCGGAAGGCTTTTGCTTCCTGAATCGTGTCCCAAATAGGGCAGGCTTCTTTGTCGCTGGGATCGAAGTCGTGCAGTCTTCCGAGCACCCGCCGGATTTCTCCCTTGCACGCTTCGTGGTGCTCGACGGAGCGCGGCACGACCAGCAATTGGTCAAAGGTTTCGGGCGTCCCCGGCGGCTTGTCGGGAAAATCGCGGCGCATGGCAGGGAAGGGGATGAAAATCTTATTGATGTCCCACCCGTCGTAACTGGAGTTCTGTTTCTTGGACGACATCACGCCGACAACGGTGAAGGGTATTCCGTTGAGGTAGACGAACTGCCCGACGGCCGGACGGCTGCCGAATAACTGTTTCTTCGCATCGGAGCCGAGGAAGGCCACGCGACGGTTTTCGCGGATGTCATCCTGATCGTAGAAGCGGCCTTCGCCGACGCCGAGGCTGCGAATCTCGGCAAACTCCGGCGTCGATCCGGTTACGGTGAAAGCAGCCGCGTTGTAAGCCGTGTGCGAGCGCACCGTGTTCTGTTCGAGTTCAGGGATCTCGTACTGACAATCGGGGGCCTCTTCCTGAAGATGGGGAATATCGGAATCAACCCAGTGCACCAAACGGCCTGCCCGCGTACCGCCAGCCTGCAGGCTGGTACGGCCATGGAAGACGATCATCAGGTCGCGGCCGAGGGTTTCAGCTTGCTTGGCCTGGCCGACGCGAAGGCCCTCGCCAGCGGCCACCATCAGGACGATCGAGACCACTCCCCAGGCAATTCCGAACATGGTCAGCAGGGTGCGGACTCTGTGCGCCCACAATGTGCGGAACACGTCCTGGATAAGATCGCGAAATGACATCTGAAGGTTCGACGCGGCGCGGCGCGAAATGAAAGCGCAGCCCTCGCTCCTGCTTTGATGTACGTGTAATCCAGATGCTTAGTTCCAGCAAGATTGCTAAGTAGAGACGCGGCTTGCCGGGTCTCCGCCGGTGGAGCGACGGGCGTTGCCCGTCCCCCGTCCCCGGAAATACCGACGGTTTACGGTTCAGCGGAGGTGGGTTGAAAGATGTTGTGCCCGAGCCAGTCCTCGAACTCCCGCAGGGCAAGCTCACATTGCAGTCGATGACGTTCTTTGCGGTCGCGCACCTTGCGGTCGAGCGCCGGCAGAAGGTCGAATGTGATATTCGCCGGCTGAAAGTTCTTGCTCTCCGCCCGCGTGATGTAGTGGACCAGCGACCCGAACGCCGTCGCTCGCGGAGGGGCCGCCGGTTCGCCGCCCGTGGCCAGCACAGCCGCATTCATCCCCGCCATCAAGCCGGTCGCAATCGACTCGACATAGCCCTCGACTCCGCAGATTTGTCCCGCAAACAGCACATGCGGATGCGCCTTCATTTGTAACGTCGGATGCAGCAGCGTCGGCGAGTTGATATAAGTGTTGCGGTGAATCTGTCCGTAGCGCAGGAAGCGGGCGCTCTCCAGACCGGGAATCAAACTCAACACCCGCGCCTGCTCGCCAAACTTCAGATGATTCTGGAATCCCACAAGATTGTAGGAATCGGCGCGCAGATTTTCCTGGCGCAATTGCACCGCCGCATACGGAATTCTGCCGGTGCGAGGGTCCTTGAGTCCGACCGGCTTCATGGGTCCGAAGCGCAGCGTGTCGCGTCCACGCCGGGCAATCTCTTCGATGGGCAGGCAGCTTTCAAAGTAGTTCAGCTTTTCCCAGTCTTTCTGATCGACCGATTGCGCCGCGAGAAGTGCATCGTAGAACTGGTCGTATTCTTCTTTCGACATTGGACAATTGATGTAGTCGGCCGACCCCTTGTCATAGCGGGCCGCCAGGTACACCTTGCTCATGTCGATGGAATCGGCCTCGACGATAGGGCTGATCGAATCGTAAAAATAAAGGTTGTGTGGTGGCGGGGCTTTGCCCCGCGAATGCTCGGCACCGGCTTCTCCCGCCGAGTCGGACGAAGAACTCAAGCGCACAATTTCTAGTGAGAGCGCGTCCGAAGTTAGCGGACCAGTCGCAATAATCGTGAGCTGACCCGATTCGACCTGCGTGACCTCTTCGCGGCGAATCGTGATGAGAGGTTCACGTGAAATCGACTCCGTTACCTTGCGCGAAAACTCGGCTCGGTCAACCGCGAGAGCGTGCCCAGCGGGCACCGCCGTTTCCCGCGCGACCTCCAGCAGCAGAGAACCCGCTCGCCGCGTCTCTTCCTTCAGCAGCCAGGGCGCGGTGTTCTCGCTCTCCGACTTCAGGGAATTGGAGCAGACCAGTTCCGCGAAGCGATCTGTCTGGTGGGCAGGAGTCGTGCGCACTGGCCGCATTTCAAATAACTCGACACGGACGCCGCGCCGCGCACATTGCCACGCCGCTTCCGATCCCGCCAGGCCAGCTCCGATGATGCGAACTTTCGTGTGCAACTTCAGATCCATGCAGGTTGTGTGGAGCGGACACTCTTGTCCGCTGCCTTTGACGTTGATTTCTCAAGATTGAAAATCAAGATCGGCTCTCGTTTCACGCGACTCCATCTTCATACGGCATGCGACTCGAGCGCACTTCTCCGAATCTGTTTATTATAGGGCGCACCCCTCAGGAGAAACTTTCATGGCTCGAATTAGTCTGATTGAACCCGCGCAAGCCAGCCCGGAAGTAAAGGAAATCTACGATGGCAAGATGAAAGGCAAGCCCGGCAACATCCAGAAAGCGCTGGCGCATCGTCCCGCCATGCTAGGGAACTTTCTGGGATTCTATGCCAGCGTCGGGCGTTCTCTTGATCGCAAACTGTACGAAGCCGTGTATCTGCGAGTCTCACTAATCAACGGATGCCATTACTGTACGCAGCACCACATCCAGGGCGCCAAACGCGCCGGACTCACGCCCGAACAGATGAAAGCTCTGAAGGAGGGAAACTATTCGGGATTCGGCGCGCCCGAGCAAGCTGCGCTCCGCTATGCCGAAAAGCTTACACGCACGCCCGACGGCGCCAGCGACGCGGACTTCACGGAGCTCAAGAAACATTTCTCCGACGAGCAGATTGTCGATCTACACATGCTGATTGGATTGGTGAACCTGACCAACCGCGTGACCGGGCCGCTGGCGTTAGAAGTCGAATTCCCGGAAGAAAAGATCTAGGTCGTGTGGGGACGGGGCTTTGCTCCGTCCGGATGCAGCACCGGCGCGGCCGATCTGCGCTCGGCATGGACGGGCGAGGGCGCCCGTCTCTCCACCAGCAATTCAGAGAATCACGCGCTCGTCTCCCACGCGCCGCGTTACCCGCTCGCGATCCAGATACTCGAGCAGCGGAATCGCATACTTGCGGCTGACTCCCGTCATATCTTTGAAGCGGGCCACGTCAATCTTCGGCGCGCTAGCCTTAAGCGCGGCGATCTTCTGTCGAAGATCCATGAGCGCACTCTGGTGGAAGACCAACTCTTCTGAGATTTTGATCAGAACTTTGTCCCGCAAGAGCAGAGTGACAATTTTCTGTGCACGGACTTTATCCACCTTCAGGCCCGCCAACACTTCTTTCAGCGACGGAACTTTCAACCCTGCAGAAGCAAATGCCAACTCGATGATTTTCTTAGACTCGGCCTCTTCGTCTTTCATAACCACGCCGCGGCCAGGCAGGTGGACGAGCTCGCCTGCCACTTCCAGTTTCTTTTCTTCCGCCAATTTTCCCAGCACGCTGTAGAACACCTCGGGGCCCAGGTTGACCCGATCGCGCAACTCTTCTTTGCTCATTCCTGCCACAAGCGGATTCCCGTCGTGAAACTTCTTGAGAAACTGAAGAACATCCGTCTTTGCTTCTCCGAACGCCGCTGCCGCAACCAGCACCGGATTGCACCAGACCAATCCGGCCTGTGCCGCCAGCTTCGCCACGTCTTCGCGCCGAAGGTTCATTTCTCCAGGGACGTCATCCAGACGCAGACCGATTGCACCGCGCCGAGCCACGCGCGCTGCCAGCGCTTGTTCCAGAGAACCTTCGCGCATGATCTTGAGAAACGCGGTTGCGTCTTCCGCGCGCTGCTTGCGAGTGGCAGGCGATGCGTCCAGCACAACGCCTCCGCCAATGGTTACTACCGGTGAAAACTGGCGCACGATGAAGCGATCTCCCGGCAGGAGCAGCATGGGTTCGGCGAATCGTAGCTGCGTATACGCTTCGTCTCCGGGCTTCAACTGCTTCATCCCATAGAGGCGTGCTTCGGCGATCGCCTCTGAAGTGTAGGCATGAAAGTGCACGCGCGCGCCATCCTTGAGCGGCTTCGCTGAGGGAAGAAGGGAAAGAAGCGCATCGACTCGCGAGGTGGAACGAAAAGTGTCCGCGGTCGCGAGCGTCATCCCGCGCGCCAGATCCTCGGTAGAGACGCCTGCGAGGTTCAGAGCGGTGCGCTGCCCGGCGAGGGCTGCTTCCGCGGGTGCGCCATGAACCTGCACGCCACGAACGCGCACGCGCTTGCTGGCCGGAAATACTTCGAGTTCTTCCTCTTTGCGGATCGTCCCTGCCACCAGTGTCCCGGTCACGACCGTGCCAAAGCCTTTCATGGTGAACACACGATCGATCGGCAAGCGAGCCAGCGCCGCCGAGTCTTTCGCCGCAACTTCGGACGCGACCTGAGCGAGCGCGGATTTCAATTCGTCCAGGCCTGCGCCCGTCAACGAGCTCACCGCGACCATCGGCGATTTTGCCGGATCGAGAAATGATCCGCGCACATAATCTTCCACTTCCAGTCGCACCACCTCGAGCGTCTCCGCATCCACCGCATCGGATTTTGTGAGCACGGTAATGCCGCGGCGGATCGCTAGCAGACGGCAGATATCGAAATGTTCGCGAGTCTGCGGCTTGATGCCTTCATCGGCGGCGATGACCAGCAGCACCAGGTCGATGCCGCCCACGCCCGCCAGCATGTTGCGCACAAAGCGCTCGTGGCCGGGAACATCGACGAATCCCAGGCGAATCCTGCTGCCGTCGGGCGCATCGAGTTCGAAGTGGGCAAAGCCGATGTCGATCGTAATGCCGCGCCGCTTTTCTTCTTCGAGGCGGTCGGCATCAATGCAGGTAAGTGCTTTCACCAGTGCCGTTTTGCCGTGATCGATATGTCCGGCCGTGCCGACGATGACGGACTTCATCTGCGACAGTATAGCCGGGTGTGTAGGGCGGACACTCTTGTCCGCCGCCGTGCCATAGGCCGCGGCGGGGGAGTTCACGGTAGGCGGAACCACAGAGTCGAACTCGCAAGCGGTCACTGCGCCCCGGGGATGGATGGCGCTACAATGCCCTCGTCTTGAAAGGAAAGCGCGGCGACAGCCGATCGGCCGCGCGCACTCAATATGAAAACTTATCTGAGAATCATCAATCCGACGATTGCAGTGCTGGTCCTGCTGCTTTGCTTATGGGCATCGATGAATGGTGACAACGGGTTCCGGCCACGCGGCATGCTGCAGGGAGGCATTCCCACCTACTTCGTAGCCAAGGGCTTGTTTTGTAGCGCCGCTCTATTCTTGATGGGGAAGATTGTATTGCTTATGGGCGAAAAGTCAGGAAAGTGAGCGAAATCTTGCGCGGAAGGCCAGCCTCCCGCACCGCAAACACCGCTAGGCCGCAAAAATCTTCTGCAGATCATCATGTAAAAACTCGCTCGAAATGCGACAATGGAACTTCCCATCCATGACCACCTCTGCGATCGCTGCCATTACGCCGGAGATGATCCGGGAACACGGCCTCACTCCGGAGGAATTCGAAAAAATCAAGCAGTTGCTCGGCGGACGCGAACCCACGCGGACCGAACTCGGCATCTTCAGCGTGATGTGGAGCGAACACTGCTCCTACAAGTCGTCGCGCGTTCACCTGAAGCGTTTGCCCACGCGTAGCAAGCTGGTCTTGCAGGGGCCGGGTGAAAATGCCGGCATTGTTGACATTGGCGACGGCTGGGCCTGCGCCTTCAAAATCGAGTCGCACAATCATCCTTCGTTTATCGAACCATTCCAGGGAGCCGCCACCGGAGTCGGCGGAATTCTGCGCGACATTTTCACCATGGGCGCGCGGCCTGTCGCGGTGATGGACTCGCTTCGCTTCGGCCCGATTCACGCCGAGCTTCGCTCGGCTGGACGGCCGAGGGCGGCCGTCCCTACACAGGCGGAAATCCACAAGAATCATTCCGTTATGGAAGGCGTAGTCTCCGGCGTTGCTTCTTACGGCAACTGTTTCGGCGTCCCCAACCTCGGCGGCGAGGTGAAGTTCGAGCCCTGCTACTCCGGCAATCCGCTGGTAAATGCGTTCGCTCTTGGCCTGGTCCGCCGCGACCAGATCTTTTATGGACGCGCATCGGGCGAGGGCAATCCCGTAATTTATGTGGGCTCGAAGACCGGGCGCGACGGTATTCACGGCGCCACCATGGCCAGCGAAGAGTTCAGCGAAGGCTCGGAAGCAAAGCGTCCCAATGTTCAGGTGGGAGATCCATTCCTCGAGAAACTGTTGCTCGAAGCCTGTCTGGAGGCCATGCAAACCGGCGCGATCGTTGGCATACAAGACATGGGCGCTGCCGGCCTGACCTGTTCGACCTGCGAAATGGGCGGGCGCGGCGGCACCGGAATCGAAATCGAACTCGACCGCGTCCCGCAACGCGAAACCGGCATGACTCCCTACGAGATCATGCTCAGCGAGTCGCAAGAGCGCATGTTGCTGGTCGCGCAAAAAGGCCGCGAACAGGAAGTCCTCTGCGTCTTCCAGAAGTGGGGACTGGATGCGGTGGAAATCGGCCAGGTCACCTCCGATGCGAAGATGCGCGTACGCGAACATGGCAAAGTCGTCGCTGAAATTCCCAATGCCGCCCTCACCGATGACGCGCCCGTATACAAACGTCCGCTCGCACGCTGGGAACCGCCGGTCGATCGCGAAATGCCGGAGCGCATCAAGCTCTCATCGCCCCGTGGCTCTCAGGGGCTAAAGCCCTCGGGTTTAGCGGCGGTTAGCGGCACGGCTGAAGCCGTGCCCTTCCCAAAACCTATTCTTGAAAACGGCGCTGACGATTTCACTGCAACTCTCAAGCGTTTACTCGCGAGCCCCAACATTTGTTCGAAGCGCTGGGTCTGGCAGCAGTATGACCACATGGTGCAGACCAATACGGTCGAAGCGCCTGGAGCAGGCGATGCTGGCGTCATCCGCATCAAGGGTTCCAAGCGCGGGCTGGCCATGGCGCTCGACGGCAACAGCCGCTGGTGCTATCTCGATCCGCGTCTCGGCGCCATGCACGCAGTCGCCGAAGCTGCCCGCAAAGTAGCGTGTGCGGGAGCTCTTCCGATCGGCGCGACTAACTGCCTCAATTTCGGTAATCCCGAAAAGCCGCACATCATGTGGCAGTTTTCGCAGGTGATCGACGGCATCACCAAAGCCTGCGAGGAACTGGATACGCCGATTACCGGCGGCAATGTCAGCTTCTACAACGAAACTCTCGGCGAGGGAATTTACCCAACCCCTGTGATCGGAGTAGTGGGAATTCTCGAAGACGTCCATAAAACGGCGAAGATGCACTTCGCGCAGCCTGGACGAAAAATTATTTTGCTGCGAGCCAATGAAACTGGCGACGCGGTCGATGCCGAGTTGGAGTTTGGCTCGTCCGAGTACGCCAAAGAAATTCTCCGAGCGGTGTGGGGCTATCCTCCCGAACTGGATCTCGAGAAAGAAGCCACGCTGCAACGCGCGCTGGTGGCCATCATCCGTGCGGGGCTGGTCGAATCCGCGCACGACTGTGCCGATGGCGGATTAGCCGTGGCACTGGTGGAGGCGGCACTGCCAGCTGGAGTCGGCCTAAACGTCAGTTTGCCCAGGCAGAATCTAGCGCTTGAGTTCCTGCTGTTCGCGGAAGATGCCAGCCGGGTCGTACTAAGCTGCGACCCAATCCACCTGCCCCGAATCCAACAAGTAGCGGAGGAGTACGACGTCTTCGCGGATGTGTTGGGCGAAACGGGGTCGGACAGGGTTGAGATCGCGGTGGACAGTCAGTTGGTGATTTCCGCGAGCGTGCAAGAATTGCGCGAAGCGTACGAAGGCGCGCTGGAAAGCGCGTTGCGCACGGAACCAAGCGTTGTCGCTGCGGGATGAGGTTGCCGGGCTTCGCCCGATGGGACGGGCGAGGCGCCCGTCGCTCCACGAGCGAGGTTGAATTGGCTAAGAGCTAAAGGCTAAGTGCTAAATGCTGACCCCTGACAAATTTCGCGATGAATGTGGCGTCGTCGCCATCCACGCCCATCCCGAGGCGGAGAAGCTTGCCTATCTCGGGCTGCACGCCCTCCAGCATCGCGGGCAGGAATCGGCGGGCATCGTCACATCCGACGGAGAACACCTGCGCCAGCACAAGGCGATGGGCCTGGTCGCCGATATTTTCAGTCATGCAGTGCTGGCTTCTCTGCGCGGTGTTCTCGCCATCGGACACACCCGATATTCGACCGCTGGCGATTCGGCGTTGTTGAATGCCCAGCCCATCATGGTGCAGTCCAATAAGGGCAAGATCGCGATTGCGCACAATGGCAACCTGGTCAACGCGCACGCGATTCGCGCGAAGCTGGAGGGGCAGGGCTCGATTTTCCAAACCAACAGCGATACGGAAGTGCTGGTTCACCTGATTGCGCTCTCCCGCGAGCAGACCCTGCCCGACGCCATCGCCGACGCCCTGCGCCGCGTGGAAGGCGCATTTTCCCTGGTCATGATCAGCCGGGACCGTATCTTCGCCGCCCGCGATCCACGCGGCTTCCGACCACTGGCCATGGGCCGCATCCCGGCTCTAACCAGCGAGAAAAAAGACACGATCGTCTTTGCCTCCGAAACCTGTGCATTTGATTTGCTCGGCGCCACCTACGAACGCGACGTCAAGCCCGGCGAACTGGTCATCGTCGGCCCCGAAGGCATCAGCTCGCGTTTCTACTCTCCGTCTCCCTCCCAGTCGAGCTGCATCTTTGAACACGTTTATTTTTCGCGTCCCGACAGTCTGGTGTTTGGCCGCTCGGTCGATCAAAGCCGCGACGCCATGGGACGCCAGCTCGCGCGCGAAGCTCCGGTGGATGCCGACATCGTTGTTCCCGTTCCCGACTCCGGCAACACCGCGGCCATCGGATACGCCGCCGAAAGTGGAATTCCTTTTCGCCTTGCCCTCATCCGCAACCACTACATCGGGCGCACGTTCATCGAGCCGCAACAGTCGGTCCGCGACTTCGGGGTGAAACTGAAGTTGAACGCCGTACGCAGCCTGCTCGAAGGCAAACGAGTGATTCTGGTCGACGACTCCATCGTGCGCGGCACCACCAGCAAGAAGATCGTCCGCATGATTCGCAGCGCAGGCGCGAAGGAAGTCCACATGCGAATTTCCTGCCCGCCGACCATCTCGCCCTGCTTCTACGGCGTCGATACGCCTTCAAAAAAAGAACTTATCGGCGCCAACAAGACGATCGACGAGATTCGCCAATACATCGTCGCCGACTCGCTCGCCTATCTTTCGCTGGAAGGTCTGAAGAAAGCGTGCGCGGACGGCGAGAAGACTACCTACTGTTCCGCCTGCTATACGGGAAACTATCCCACAAAAATAGACGTGGAAGAGATACTGCCCGCGGCCACTACGCCATAGCCGGATCTTTCTCCGGATCTCTGCACGATTTGTGCAAACTTTGTGCCTTTCCTGCGAAGAATGCGCTCTTCTAGCCTTCAAATTTCGGGTGCAAGGCACGCCATCCAAATGGTATTCTTTCCCCGCAGACGACCTTGAGTAGGGCGCACTGGGCGATCGCAGTTAATTTTCGAATGAAGAAAACGTTTTCGATCTTCGGGTCATTCTCCACGCCTCAGTTGGGTCCGTTCGAGCAGCAGTTGCTGCAAAAGCTTTGGTCGCACGGCAGCGCCACGGTTCGCGAACTGCTGGCGGATGGCAAGATCAGTCAGGCCTATACCACGGTGATGACGACCGTGGACCGTCTCTACAAGAAGGGCCTGCTCAACCGCGTCGCCGAAGGAAGAGCCTTCCGCTACACTCCGCGCCACACCCCGGAAGAGCTGCAACGGGTCACCGCGCTCGAGAGCATCCGGCAACTACTTGGATCTGGCGACGCTTCCGCCCTGCCTCTCTCGTATCTGGTGGAAGCGCTCAGCACCCATGACGCGCAGTTGCTCGATGAGCTGCAACTGCTGGTCGAACGCAAGCGCCGCGAACTCCAGAGCCGAGAGAACAAGTTCCGGGAAACCGACGGCCAGGAGCGACCATAATGTTTGCCCTCCGCGGAATCGCCGTCTCGCTTGCTTTTTTCGTCCTGCTCTACTGCCTACTATCGGCGCTGGTGGCATTCGTGTGGCGTTCACTGAAGTTGCTGCATGCGACGGAAAAGAGCCTGGCCGGGTTGCTCTTCGCGTTGCGGGTTCTCCCGTTAGCGGCTTCCGTTGCCATTACATTCGCCTTTGTGGTGCCGTCGTTTCAGTTGCTCGAACCGCGTTCGATTGATGAGGGCATGGGCGCGATGCCGCTTGCGCTGGGCGTTTGCGCTCTACTGCTGATTGCCTGCGGCTGCTTCCGGGTGATCGCCGCCCAGACGACTACTTCTCGTGTGGTGGCGCGCTGGCTGGAAGGCGCTCATCTTCTGGACGTGGATGCCGGTACCGAAACCGTGACCTTCCGCTCCCGGCGCGAGGCGCCACCGCTTACGCTGGTCGGTGTGCGCAAACCGAGAGTGCTCGTTTCGGAATCTACAGTTGCGCTTCTGAGTCATGACGAACTGCACATCGCGCTCAAGCACGAACTGGCGCACATGCAGTCTTGCGACAACTTGAAGAAACTCATCTTCCGTTTTTGTCCCTTCCCCGGCATGGCCAAGCTGGAAAGTGCCTGGTCCCAAACCGCGGAACTGGCCGCCGACGATGCGGCCGTCTCGAATCTGGGCGACGCCGTTAACCTGGCCTCAGCCCTGGTCAAGCTCTCCCGCCTGGTTCCGATCGAGCCCGCTCCGGTCTGCACCGTGGGCTTCGTGACCGGATCCATCCGCGACCGCGTAGCACGCCTGCTTGCCTGGGATGAAGCCGAAGCCGGCAAAGCTCAGCCGATTCGAATTCGCCCGTGGTACGCCATTCCACCCGCTCTGGTGGCGCTGTTCTGCGTCTTTGCTACTTACGGCCCCGTTCTGGCGTTGACACACGAAGTTACCGAGTGGCTTGTCCGCTAGCCCTTCTGTCTGCCAGAGGGATTCTTCTTACAACCCCTTTTGATATCACTATCGCTGGTAGTAGTTGGCGCATGCCGTTACTCTCGGTGAGCT
>CZLA01000170.1_pt1 | contig 16281 bp, 12 predicted proteins | sample 1122381 | NCBI WGS metagenome assembly CZLA01 (sample SAMEA3539301, study PRJEB10725) | soil metagenome | biome: tundra; feature: field; material: soil | place: USA | collected 2010-05 | depth 0.15 m
GCCCATACCAATCGTCATTTTGATCGCACTTTTTAGCCACTAAAAAGGCGTCCTAGACGCACAAGTCCGGGGGTTGAGGAGCGCGTGAATTCAGCGCAAATCAGATAGTTGCCCTGTGGGCGGGGATCTCGATCCGAGGCGTTTGCGGCGGACGCGGGGAGCTACGGGTTTTGAACGGCAGTCTGGCACCGAGTCGAGAGAGGGGAGACCAACTGGCGAACTGGGGATGGTCGTGTGGAGATCGTTGACAGCGCCGCACGTGCCTGCCGGAGGGTGCGGGGGGACGGTTCGGCGGGAGACTGGAGGCGATCGGAACTTCAGAGGCATTATCACTACGGGGAAGGATAGCGATTGCGAATGCCAGGGTTGTCTATCGCCGCTTTCGCGAAGTCTTCCTGGGAACTCCCTTCGAGGAATTCAGGCGTCGAGGGGCACGACTGCAGCGACCATTGTGGGCAAGCACTAGGACCAAGAACCCAGCTTTCTCGGATGTTTTATACGTCGAGGAGTTAAATCGGACCACACACCATCAACACCATTCCACCCGCGACGCTGAATGCATTCCGTGATCACGGTCGGGCGCAGCCAACACTCGAAGCTGGAGAGCAAGACGCCGAACAGGCGCTGGCTCGCTTGGCCAAGCTGGGTGTCGACCTGGGGGCAATCACAGAAAAACTGCTTGCCGATGGCATCACCGCCTTCACCCATTCTTTGGACGAGCTCTTGGCCTCGTTGAAAGAGAAACGCAGAGTGCTGCTTGAGAGTCAGGCAGCCCGAAAGGGCGGAAATCGGAACGCTCGCATCGCGTGATAGTGCGCCCAGATTCAAAGCACCAGCGGAGGTTCCACTTTCAGCACGCAGGAGATCCGATTGAGACTTCTCCGAGACTGCCAGCGCTTGGTGTATATGCCAAACCCGGCCACCGTGCTTTCTCGCGATGATCGATTTGGACAACCAAGATTCGAGCGGGGTGATTATGACTTCTCAAGTGGTGAACCTTCAGGTGACCGCGTGTATACCGATTGATTGCGATTTCTGGTCGGAGGATGACGGCTGGAAGGGTCTCTGCAAAAACCCGTCGGTCACGGTCCGTGGCAGTAGCTTCGAAGATGCCAAAAAGAACATGGCAGCTGAATTACAAGCGCATATCGAAAGAATCCTGCGTGAGCATCCTAAGAGAAGTGCGCGGCGAGTTGCCTGAGCCAACGCGCAACATTTCTAGGAGAGAGGCACTACGTGAGAACCCTATAGATTCGGATTCGGGAGCGTATCCATACACTTAGACCGCGGCAGATGGCATCTAACGCGGCTAGTTCGGTGCAATTCCACGTTAACGGCACGGAAATAGCACGGGGACGGACACGCAAAACTGACCGCAGGCGGAGCGCGGACCCTAGAGCTAAGCCCACGCCGCAGTGCACCACGAAGACTGGTCGGGGCGCGCGGATTTGAACCGCGGACCCCCTGCGCCCAAGGCAGTGACAGAAACACTATCTCATTGGCCCGTCTGGCTTTTCTCTATGTCGTAGTGCACGGTTTTGGACCTAGTTTGTCAGCATTTGGACCCAAGTTGGACCCAAGGTTCGACTCAGCTGTTTGGTAGTTGCCGGGGAGCCGACAACATGCCGATCTGCGCCGTTTCTTCCTGCGCCCTGCCCGGTGTGGGGGAACGGGCTTACGGAAGGCATTCTCTTGCCCGGTGTGTAGAGGGGGGTGAGTTTTCGGCAAGACTGAGTAATAAGGTGTAATAGCCACGACTTGACCTTGCACGCCACGCTGTCGGACGGGGTCGCTACCGTCAGGCCGTAGCGGGGGTTTTGAGCGTAATTGGGCTGAAGGGCGAACAAACGGCGCAAACTTGCGAGAACGCCTGTGGGTGTTGAAAAAGTGAGTGTGGAAAGTATTTTTTTTTCGTCCTTTTGGGTGGCTCTGGTTGCGCGGCTTCTTCTGACGGGAGTTCAACTAAGTGGTCGCGGGCAGGATCGACACCGGTGGTGGACTGAGGAAGCGCACTAGCCGCTTGATGTTCTGCGCCGCTGCCGCCAGGAAGAACTGCTCCCGCACGAACTTCAATCTCCGCAGGCGCAGGCGACGCAGGCCGATCTGATTCTTGAGTTCTGCGAACAAGCCTTCCACTTTCTTTCTTTGCCGTTGTGCATGGGCGAACTCTGGCGTGTTCGCCAACTCTCGTGCGCGTTGCCGGGCGGGTTCATCCATGTGGATGGCAAGAAAGCGAAACGCTCCGCTGGTGCATTGCGCTTTTAGCGCACACGCACCGCAACGTTTGCGCGTCCCGATGTAGGCATACGTGCGGTTCCGCATGCTGCGGCCCCCATAGTTGAGTGGCTGACCGGCGGGACAGATATAGCGATTGTGTTCGGGCTCGTAAGTGAAACGCTCTGGACCGTAGAACGGGCTGTTCTTTCTGTGGATACTGTCCGCGGTTCGCATGTAAGGGGTGATGCTCCGATCCGCCAACCATTGCAAGAACTCACCGTTCCCGTACGTCGTATCGGCCGCCACCGATTCTGGCGTTCGTCCTTGCCATTCCGCGAAACGGGTGAGCATGTCTTAAGCAGCCACGGTTTCCTGGCTCATGCGCGCCGCCGTTGCCTGCACTCCCACAATCACACAGCTTGGATTGTCCACCAGATAGTTGTCGTAGTAGCCCAACCGCGCCGGCGTCCCACCTTTGGTGGCGTAGGTGGAATCGGGGTCGGTGGTCGATACCTGTTCTTGCTCATGCACCGGTTCTTCCACCGGGTTCTGCTGTTCCACTTCCTGGAGATACTGACGCACGGTGTGATGGACTTGCGCCGCTTCCCCCAACTGCTCCCGTGGAATACGGCTCTCCTTAGCGGCATTGGCCTCCACGAAACTGCCATCCACCGACAGGTGCTTGCCCTGCACCAGTCCCACTTCCACACACTGGCGCACGATCTGTTCAAACAGTTGCTCGAACAGCTTCGATTCCTGAAACCGTCCATGTCGGTTTTTCGAGAACGTGGAGTGATGCGGAATCTCTTGATCGAAACCCAGACCGGTGAACCAGCGCCATGCCAGATGCATGCGCAACTCCTCCACCAGTTTGCGCTCGCTGGTGATGCCGTACAAATAGCCGACCAGCAGAATGCGCAGCAGCAGCTCAGGATCGATCGAGGGGCGACCAGTTTCGCTGTAGCTATCTTTCAGCTGCTCCCGTACAAACTCAAAACTGATGTGTTTGTCGATCAGCCGCAGCAGATGGTTTTCCGGAACTTGATCTTCCAGACGGAAGTAATAGAACAGCGCTTCGGAACGGTCGTGTTGCCCCATCATGATTAGCAGGCCTCCGAGGATCAGAATCAAACTGAGCATGGCGGATGCTTTCTTCTAACATGCTTCTGCTGAATCTCATCCTGCTAATCGAGGTGACTTTTTCAACACCCACGCCTGGTTACAACAATTGAGGAGCCGACATTTCCAGTGTGGTTGTTCGAGCCTGGCTACGGTCAGCAAAACAGGCGTGTAGTAGTCTCCCGTGTAAATGTTCGCCGTTGTTTGAGAGCACGATCGAGTTCGATGAGATTCGTTCTTCTACCTCCTTGGTTCTGTAGTTAATAAGGTCGCGGTACTGCACTAACTCGCGGATCAAGGGATCCGATCCCCCCAAAGAACACAGGATCGTGATCTACAGCTGGGGCACGGTCGTCAGCGGGGAGGCTCGGGCCTCGAATGACATCTCAGAGCTCAAATTTTTCGAACTAGACGAACTCGGGTGGCTACTGCGCGAATCCTACGCGTCGGAGCAATGTCTGGAAGCGCGGGTCGCTGCGCAGCGGATCGTAAAGCGGGTCGACTTGGAGGGTGACCATGACATTGTTGCGCTGCGAGTATGTCTTCTCTAGCCACGCGAGCGCCTGATCCTTGTCACCCGTGCCGATGTAGGCACGAATGAATACTGCTGGATTCAACGCCTGGCGCCGGTTGAGGTCTTCTAGTTTCTCCAGCGCAAGCCGAGCTTGGGCCATCTGCCCCGAGCGACCATAGACGTAGGCCAGTGTGCCGAACTCATAGGGTCCCTTGGGGTTCTTCGCTTCCACCTCCTTCAGCGCCTCTGTGAACATTCCCTTTTGCGCGTAGGCAAAAACGATGAGGCCCGCCCGCCAGAACTCCGGATCCATTTCGCGCACGGCACCAAACCGTGCAATGGCCTGGTCACATTGCCGCGAGTAGTAGAGGATCGCGCCGTTGTCGGTCGCAATGATCAGCGAGAGCGGATCGAGCTGGCGTGCGCGCTCGCTCTCGCGCAGCGCCTCCTCGAAACGGCCCTGCCACGCCAGATGCTCGGCATACCAGTGGTGAGCCGTAGCGTAATTCGGGTTGAGCTCAATGGCCCGGCGGAATTCCTTCTCCGAAGTTTGCCAGTCCCAATCGTAGTTTTGGATAATCAACGCCAACGCGGTGTGGGCTTCCGCCAGGTTGTCATCAATCTGAAGCGCGCGGACCGCCGCGGCGCGGGCTTTGGGCATGAACTCGCTCTGCTGAAGCGCGCTCGAACTCAGCAGGGCATATGTATCCGCAAGCCCGGCATAGGCGCGGGCAGAGTTGGGATCCTTGGCGATGGCTTGCTGATAATAGTCAATGGCATGCTGGAATCCGTCGGGTGTTCGCTTGTTCCAAAAATATTGCCCCTTAAGGTAGAGATCATAGGCCTCGTAGCTCTCGAGCGACTCAGAAGGGGCATTCCCTGGCTTGATCGGTCTATGGTCGCCAAGGGATGCTTGGATTTCGTCGGCGATTTCCTGCGCAATCTCGCTTTGCAGCACCAACAGGTTGCTGAGTTCGCGATCATACTGCCGGGCCCACAAGTGGGTTTGGTCTTTCACTTGGATCAGCTGGGCCGAGATCCGCACTTTGCCCGAATCGCGCCGGACGCTGCCCTCGAGCACATATTGGACTCCCAGTTCGCGGCCAATTTGGTCCAAAGGAAGATGACTGCCTTTGTAGTGCATCATGGAGGTGCGCGCGATGAGGCCGACGTGTTGTGCATCGAGACGCCCGAGTTGAGAAATCATTTCTTCGGTCAGGCCATCGCTGAAGTATTCCTGGGAAGCGTCTCCCGTCAGGTTTTCGAACGGAAGCACGGCGACAATGACTCGTGTGTTCGAAGCAGCGCGCTGCCCCTTCGAATGAAACCACCAGAATGTCAGGCTCGCGGAAACGAGAAGAAGCAAGCCAAGGGCGGCGACGTACACGCGCCGGCGCGAGGATGTCTCCGGTGGGGTCGCTTGGTTGGTCGCCTCGTTAAGGCTGACTGGCTCCTTCGGGGTTTCGCCCAACTCGCCAGCGCTTGCGGCGGGTTGAGCTGCGACAGGCCGGACCTCGACAGGCTGGGTCGGGGCGACAGCCTCCCGGCCTTCCACAACCGTCGCAATGAATCGATACCCCCGGCCGGTTACGGTTTCCACAAATCGGGGCTGCTCGGTGTTGTCCCGGAGAACCTGTCGGATCCGGCTCACGGCCGTGTTAATGCTGTTGTCGGTATCGAGGAAAACGCCCTGGCCCCAGATGCGCTCGACGATCTGCTCCCGGGTCACCAGCTCTCCCCGGCGTTCAATTAAGAGGAGAAGCAACTCCATCTGCGTCGGCTTGAGCTTCAACGGAATCCCAGCGGAACGTAGCCAGTAGGCGCGGACGTCCAGCTCGAAATCGTCTCCGAATCTGAAGCAGTCCGGTAGCGCGGCAGGCGATCCCAAGCGTTGGCTCACCCCAAGAGCCGGCAAAATGCTCGAACGCAATTTCAGAGCATTGATTTAAATCATTATTATCTTTGGCTTGCACGGTAATACAAATTAAAGAAGTCGCCAAGGTTGCGGCTATGGCCAAATCGGGCCAATTGTAGCACCCTCCTCCGCATTACCGTTGGAATTACCAAAATAATCGGCCTTTCCCCTCTCTACGCCGACCGCGACAGAAGAAGCTGTCATTCCATCCGGAGGTTAGGTCATGAAGTTTGCGGCATATTGACTCAATAGCTTTCTGCAGTATCGCGTGACCGACAACGGGAACATCATCGTCACCCACCCCTTCGACCTCGCTCAGGGCAGGCTCTTGCAGTGAACGTAAGGATGCGCACCCGGAGTTTGTTAGAGGAGGGAAAGACAATCTCGGGAAAGCGTGGGCAGCCGCCCTATTGAGTCATCTGGAAATCGGGGCGAGGGATGAGTCAAAAACACGATCCGGTATTTAGGAGCACATTAATGATCCGAGCATCCGAATGCGAGAAGTGGTTTGCCGTTGTTTTGTCCCATCGCGTCAGGCCGATTAACCGAAGGCCAAGTGTTTCTCTCTCCATGTGGGGAATCTTGGGCGTGGGGATCATCCTCCTTACGTCCGCCACATCGGCTCGGGCGCAGACTTTCGATCGGCGTTGCGGAGATCGAACGGCGAAGGGGCAATTTGACTGTACGATCCCCCAGCCCATTGTGAGCCGACCGGAATGGGTTTACCAGAATGTGATGTTTGCGCCGGGCGACAGGGTGGATGTACACGCGGACGGATGCGTGCAGACGAGCGGAGCTGGGATCGGTTCTGGAGCGACCTGGAAACGCTATGTGAATCCGAGCGGGGCGAACAGCGATCGTCTCTATCACGGGTTAATTCGGATTCCGTCCGCGAAGCTGGCGGGGACGGATGTGGGTAATACTTTAACCCGTATCAAGAACGTGATTGGACGCAGGATTCTTGTGACGGGACAGGGAGTGCCAGAGTCGCAGCTCGTGTTGCATGTCGGATACGAAGATGATGACCTCTCCGACAACAGCTACAAAGACCACGACGATGGCACCGAAGATCAGTGCAAAGGCGACCACGGCAACGATGGAGGACCAGCTCACATCACGATCACGATCTGCCGCGGGGTGCCGTGTCGTGCGGACGAGAGCCGGTTTCCGTTCGATGTGCTGTCGGACTCGACCGATCCGAACGGATTTTTGCTCAATCCGCACTGGTCGTGGCAGGACCGAAAGAAGTGGGATGTTCCGCATACGTCGGAGTGCCACGAATTCAGTAAATATGACATCGGACGACCTTGGTTCAGTCCCAACTTTCCGGACTGCACCGATCAGGCTGGCCTCGACGATGTGAATACGCCCGATGGGCTCAATTGGGCTGTTTGCACGGCCGATAAGGCGCCGGACGTCAGCTTGTTTTTGGGAACCGGCGTAATGGGGAGCTTCTCCGGTCATGTGAACTGGTTCCCGGTCACGGTGGAGGGTCGCGCGGGACCTGTGACGCATGAGTGGAAAGACGATGATTACGATTTTGGGTTATTCAGCTGCGACGACTCGATCACCCCGGGATGCAACACACACCAACAGTCGTTGTATACGAACGACAATCGGCCTTTTCTGCACGTGGAATTCGACTCGGACGAAACCATCGACCACTTCGGCAGCGACGAGTGGGTAGCATTCCACCAGGCGGTGGATGCTTTTCAGGATGCAAAGGGCCTTCTCGTGGGCTGCTCGATACCCGCGCAAGCCGGGTGCACCCCAGACGCGATCGCGGCTGCACAGAAAGTGGTGCAAGACAATGTTCCGGCGCAATACTTCGAAGGCCACACCATCATGACCGGCTTATTCGGTTTGGACGGAGAGCATGAACTGAAATCGGAACTTCATCCGCTTTATGCGATGGCCACCCGGCGCGCAAATTTTGAGAACGATCCGAGTGACGAAGTTTGGTTGATGTTTGTGCGTAACCGCGGCGACGAAGGGTATTGCTCCAGCCAGGTATGGGACGGAGGATTCGAGGATTACACATTCCGCCTGCCTTGGCGCGACGGGATGACGTCGGTGGATGTGAACTGGGACAAAACAAAGTTCGAGGGCACACCGGGGACGTCAACCGTGCCGACGGTGCAGGTTGTTCGTCCGCTGCCGCCGATTGATGTAACGGGATTGACGACAAGGACCAACGTGGTGGCGCGGACGCCAGGGAACGCCGGTGCATTTGCAGCGACGGGCGTGTTGGAGAGGATGGCGGATCCGGGAGTATTTGTGACGTTCCATTTAGGGAGTCCGACAACGATTCCGCCGGATGGAACCACCTTGGGTCCGCCGGCATCAATCCCTTTTATTGATGGCGCGCTCCATCTTGCCTGGACGGGCCCTGCCGGCGGGTCAAGTCATAGCGGGTCCGTTCGACCTGGCAAGGCGGCTGGAAATGTGGCGCTGGAGGCCGCCGAACGGGGCGTGTTGCTAAAAGATGACGACGCGGAGAGCAGGTTGGCGACCGCTGTCGAACATCTGCCTGCCGAAAAACGCATGGCGGTGCAGAAATCTCGCGCCATCGCCACAACGGCAATGCCCGCTTTGCATAAACTGGGACGAGGCGGACGAGTGGGGGAGCTAAAAGCGGCAAACGGAATCATTTTGATTTCACCAGGGACGCGAGGAGCTGTGTCGCGAGCGGGCGGCAAGGCGTCGCGCAAACTGGCACGAGACGCAGCGCAAATGCAGGCAATTTGTGCCGCCAGCAACAACGCGCCCTATGGACTGCCAGCGGCGGTGTGTAAAGGACAGGTGCGGGATCACCGCACGCCAACGGTCCGCGATCACCGGTAAAGCTGGTCTGAACAACTAAGGTCGTGGGGCTGATGATGCTCTCGTGATTGATTGCCGTCGCTCAGTCTTCGAGCAAAGCTATGCCATCGTGATCGGCATCGATCACTATAAGTCTGCGAATATGCGGAGACCTCTAAGCTATGCCGTAAAGGACGCGAAAGCGATGACCGACCTGCTCCGGGGCCAAGGTTTCACGGTCATTCCTCTTTATGAAACCCAAGCCACTAAGCTGGCGATTCTCTCTGCGATGCAGGATAACCTAGCGCCGCGGCTGCAAACCCACCGATAGAATTCATTCGGAAGACCCGAATGCTGATAGGAGCCGAGTCGTGTCGTAACGTTGTAACGAGGCCGAAAAGCAAGTGAAGATAGAAAAAGTTGAAAATTTCAAAATTAGAAGACTTGAAACGTCTACGAGCGTCCAGCAATCGCAATAGGCGTAGGATTGACCTCTCCCCCACCCCTCGATTCCGCCGTCTTCGGCACTAAGCACCGCGCATCCAAAGAAGTGATGGGTGGCAACCGCCACCGTGGGGGATGAGGAATCAAGCCACCGCGTTGTTGACGTAATATCGCCTCAAAATCCCCCAATTTGGATACCAGTCTGTGTCCGATACGTGGAGTCTTGCCAGCCCTGTCCGCAAGGTCGAGTTCAAACCAATACAAGTACAAGGAGTGGGGAGCTATTTCTGTGCGAACGGAGCTGCCAGGATACGGCGCACCGAGGTGCGGCCGATGTGCAGGCGGCGGGCGATGGCCGATTTGCTGAATCCGGAGCGGCGTAGTTGGCGGACCTGACCGGCATGCAACGCGGCGGTGATGGGCCGGCCCAGGCGTTTGCCATTCTGCCGGGCATGAGCCAAACCAGCGCGCACCCGCTCACGCAGGATCTCGCGCTCAAACTCGGCAAACACGGCTAGCAGTCCCGCCATGGCTCGGCCGGCGGGCGTGGTCAGGTCCAGCGCTTCGGTCAGCGAGACGAAACCGACGCCCAGATGCTCCAGTTCCTGCAACGTGCTGAGCAGGTCGGTGACCGAGCGGACCCAGCGATCCAGCCGCCACACCAGCGCGGCGTCGATCTCCCGGCGGCGCGCGGCTTCCAGCAGTTTCTCGCGAGCTTCGCGTTGTGCCGCGGCGGAGCCAACCTCTTTTACCTGTATCCCGACTGTCCAACTTCGCCGAGCAGCGTACTCGCGCAGGGCACGATTTTGCATCGGCAGCGTCTGCTGGTCGTGGGTGGACACGCGCGCCTACAGGCCGACGCGAAACGGAGTTTTCCTCCGGCCAGCCCCCTGGCCAAAAACCCGGCGCGATTCGGTTAGCAGAGAGGCCCGTTTGGCGGGCATTTTCCAAGGACCTTCCCGCCTGGCCAGAATCGAGAGATTCCGGCCAAAACGGGGATCATTCTACTCTAACTGGAGTCGAGACGGGCGCCGCCTGCTTCCAGCGTGGCTGGGTAGTTCCACGGCATCCACTGCGACGGATTGCGGGCCAGCTCTCCGGCGTGGAGCTGCAACTGGGTTAGGTAGTCGAAGGGGTTGGCGTCCGAGAGTTCGCAGGTGTGAATCAGGCTCATGAACAGATCGCCGACGTGCGCTCCGTTCTCGGTCTTGTAGAACAGCGAGTTCTTGCGGTGCAGGATGGCTTTCTTCAAGGCTCTTTCGCAAATGTTATTATCCAGCGGCGCTCCCGGCTGCCGCAGAAACAGCGTGAGCCGCTCCCAGTGCTTGAGCAGATACCGCATCGCCACTCCCAGACCGGAGTTCGGTTCCACTTTCTTCTCCGCAAACTGCGCGGTGAGCCAGATATGCAGTTGGTCCATCACCGAGGCGCTCTGCCGCTGGTGAAAGCGCAACCGTTCTTCCGGCGTCATGGTTTGTTCCCGCGCCACAGCATCGTTGCCGTAGATCTTGCCCAGTTGTTCCAGCACGTGCCGACACGGCTCGGGGAAGTTGGGTGTCACCTCCACAAAGCGCCGGCGAGCATGGGCCAGACAATAGCCCACAATGACTTGCAACTTCTCCGGCAGCTTGGGCAGGTTGCGCGACAGTGCGTCGCACATCTGCAGGGGCGGAGCCAGTTCCGCAGCTCGCCGCTGGAGCACGTCGGCCAGGTTCTCGCCCGCGTGCTGGCGTCCAGTGAAAAATAGGGCGATGGTTTGTTTCTGCGCGGTCGAGACAATCCCGCTGGTGAACACGCCCGTGCGCTCGACAGCATCGCCCTCCTCATGGTCCAAGCCTGCGTTCCGCAGCGCCAGCACGGGCATGGAGGTGTCGTCGTTGTACAGCACTTCGCCTTGCGCCGCTTGGCGAATCAACTCCTCCATCGCCGGTTGCATCGTAGCCGCCGCTTCCACAACGATCTCGCATTGCGTCGCAACGGGCAGCGGAATGCCCAAACTCTCTTCCAGGTCGGCCAGGCGATTCCAGGGAAACCCGCTGCCGTAGCGGAGCAGCGCGATCATGCTGGCCGCCGTCGCGTCATACTTCTCTTCGCCCACGCCGTCTGGTGGGTTGGCGGTGAACACTTCTCCGCATAGATTGCAGCGTAGCTTCTCCAACTCGTACACGGTGGCTGCTATCGGCACCTGACCTCGCATACGCACCAGCAGTCCCGGCTCCTTCAGCGGATAGACTTTCCCGCGCTGACACTCCGGGCATCGATCCCCTTGGTGCAGCGACAGGTGTGAAACCTGGACGTGGCACGCTCCGTGATACGCTTGGGCGCCATTACGACCGTGGCCGATATCCGGTTTTTTCGCAGTCTCTTTTGCCTCCGGTTCCCCCTGGGTCGGACTGCTCGGAATGCCTGCCTGTTCCAGCACCGCGTCGGTCTTCTCGCTCCGCGCACGGCACAACAATCGGCGCAGGCTCTGCAGGGTCGCTTCGCGATTCTCCAATAGCTCGGTCACGTAGCTCAGCGTGCGGATCGCGGCTTTCAGTTTCTGATATCCGGCCTCGCCCAGCGCTTCGCGCACGCCCTCCAGCAACCTCTCCAACTCTTCGGTCGTAACCTCGAGGGGCGCGTCCGCCGGTCGCATCTAGACCTCCTGCAGTAACTCGCGAAAGCGCGGAGTTAGCGGATATCCCAGCACTTGCTTGAGCGCTGGGCAAAACGGTGAGCATAAACCGGGGCGTAGTGAAAGCAATCGTGGATGACGTGAAGTCCCAGCACTCCGCACGGAAAATGGCTTGCGCGGATGAACTGTTGGAGATTCTGAAAACGTGGAAGCAAACCACACAGTTTGCCGATGCGGAAGATTGGATCTTTGCCAGCACCGTCAAGCTAGGCCGTATGCCGATTGGCTACACGTCAGTGTGGAACGTGCTGACCACGACATGCAGGCGCTTGGGCATCGCTCACGTGAGCAGTCATTGCTTTCGCCACACCTACCGCAGTTGGCTAGATGCTCTCGGCTCACCCATCGGTGTGCAACAGCGCATGATGCGGCATTCGAGTATCACCACCACAGCAAACTACGGGGATACAGTTCCCGCAGACTTGCGGCAGGCGCATGAAAGAGTGGTGCAACGGGCGTTACAGCACGGGAACGGCACGGAAGGCTCTGCAACCCACTGAAGAATTGGGGTGGGAGACGGGAATTGAACCCGCAACCGTCGGAGCCACAGTCCGATGCTCTACCGATTGAGCTACTCCCACCGCAGATAACGATTATAGCAATTGCGGAGTCATACAGTGAGAGATGGCGCCGCGCCCGTCCGGCCCCCGGCTCTCCACCAGCAGGCTCGAAATGGAGTCGAGGCTTGATATTATCGCTAGTCTCAATGGAGCAACCATGCGCAAGCTGATTTTCTCTCTCTTCCTTCTGGCGTTCTCAACCACCATCTTGTCCGCACAGCAATACGATCTTGTGCTCGAAGGCGGGCGGGTTATGGATCCCGAAACCGGCGTGGATGCCGTGCGCAATGTCGGCGTTCGCGACGGCAAGATTGTGCGAGTCTCGTCCGAGGCGCTCAGCGGACGGCGCGTTGTTCATGCCAGCGGGCTGGTGGTCGCTCCGGGATTCATCGATCTGCACCAACACGGCCAGGACTTCGAAAGCCAGCGCGTCAAGGCGCTGGACGGTGTAACCACGGCACTCGAAATGGAGATCGGTGCTCCCGATGTTGCGCAGTTCTTAAAATCCAAAGAAGGCCACTCGCTGATTCACTACGGGACCTCGGCTAGTCATGTCGCAGCGCGGGCTCTGGTCTTCGGTGTGCCGCTGACGACCGGATCCAAAACCCATGCCGGTATTCCCGAGATCCTGCCCAAGAGCGGACCAGCGACCGATCAGCCCGCCACGCCCGAACAAATCGACGTCATGAGGGAGCAGCTGCGGGCCGAGCTTGACGCTGGCGGTTTGGCAATAGGGATGGGTATCCAGTACACACCCGGAGCAACTCGGCTGGAGGTGATTGACATATTCCGTCTCGCCGCCGAGCGGGGCCTGCCCGTCTATACCCATGTGCGCAGTACTGGCCGTGCGGAGCCCGGCTCCGCTATTGAGTCGATCAGCGAAGTCATCGGAGCCGCCGCCATCACGGGCGCCTCCCTGCACATCGTGCACATCAACAGCTCTTGCCTGCACGACTCACTGGAGTGCCTCTCCATGGTGGAAGGAGCGCGCGCCCGCGGCCTGGATGTCACCACCGAGGCCTACCCCTACATTGCGGGTATGACTTCCATCAACTCAGCGCTATTCAACCCCGGCTGGCGGGAAAAACTGGGCATCGACTACAGAGACCTCGTGCTTCCGGATTCTGGCGAGCACCTCACCAAGGAGCGCTTCGACGAACTGCACAATTCCAGCTCGACGCACTGGATACTGATTTTCGCGAACACTCAGGAGATCGTGGACAAAGTAATCCCCCACCCTCTGGTAATGATCGCGAGCGATGGCGCCGAAGGCCATCCGCGTAACGCCGGAACCTACTCCCGCGTGCTGGCTCAATATGTACGCGGAAAGGGAACCCTGACGCTCATGGATGCGCTCCGCAAGATGACTCTCATGCCGGCGCAAATGCTGGAGCGTTCGACTCCCGCCGCGCGGCAGAAGGGCAGGTTGCAGGAGGGTGCCGACGCCGACATCGTTGTGTTCGACGACGCAACGATCAGCGATCGCGCGACTTTCGAGAAGCCTATGGAGCCAAGTGTGGGGGTGCGCTATTTGGTGGTAGGAGGAACCGTGGTCGTCAACGAAGGCAAGATCGTGCCCGATGTGTTCCCTGGCCGCGCACTGCTGGGTCCGGGAAGGCGCTTAGCATCCCACAACTAGTGCAGGGTCGCCCGGCTCTCCACCGGAAAGTCTTGGATCGAAAGCTACGGTCTGCCCACGCCCATGTACTGGAATCCCATGGCGCGCAGGCGCGACGAGTCGAGCAGATTCTTGGTATCGATGATGATCGGCTGTTTGACCAGGTGGCGGATCTTGGCGAAATCCAGCGTCCGGAATTCGGGCCAGCCGGTGGCGATAATCAGTGCATCCACTCCTTCGGCGACTCCGTAGGCGGATTCGCAATACTTCACCATGCCGTTGAGTTGGAGGCGTGCATCGGGAATGGCTACCGGATCGTACGCTCGCACGCGCGCTCCGCCGGCAAGCAAGTTCTGCGCCAGTTGCAGGGAAGCCGATCCCGCAACCGAGTTGGTGTTCGGCTTGAAAGCCAAGCCGAGAATACCGACATCCTTGTTCTGTACGGTATCGATCGCGTCAGCGACTTTCTGCATGAGGCGGGTCGCCAGATCCAGATTCACAGCGCGGGCGGCATTCAGCACTTTCAGGTCGACACGGTTTTCGCGGGCCAGGCCGGTCAGCGATTCCATATCAGACTCGGCAAAAATTCCACCCATGCCGGCGCCTGGTTGCAGGCAGCGCGGCGCAATTTTCTTGTCCAGCCCTAGGGCGAGTGCCAAGCTGACGGCATCGGCGTTGACGTGTTCGCAGAGGCTGGCAATTTCGTTGATGAACGAAATCTTGGTCGCCACAAATGCCGTGGTGGCTTCGCGCGTCAACTCCGCAGTTTCGTAATTCGTGACCAGCACGGGAACTCCGCGCATCACCAGCGGATGAAAAATTTGTTTCAGGGTGGAGACGGCTTCGCTGGACGGCGTCCCAAGAATGATGCGGTCGGGCCAGTTGAAGTCTTCGACGGCGCAACCGTTGGTGAAGAACATGGGCTGGCACACCAGCAGGCTCTTGAGCCCTTTCTCTTTGAGAAGTTTTTCAATCTTGCTGGTTGAACCCACCCGCACCGGGGTAACGATCGACAGCACCTGGAAGCGGCCAGCGGCGCCCGCCAGGCGGACCACGAGTTCTTCCAGTCCCTGGGGAAAATCTTCGGCGAGGAAAATCACCTGCGCCTTGCGTGCTAATTCTTCCGGGTCGGCCGAATAGACGAGGCGTCCGGAACGCACGTTGCGCCGGATCACTTCCTGAAGATTTTTTTCAAAGAAAGGAATGTTGCCCTTGGCCACATCCATAATGCGCGTGCCGTCGGCATGACAGCAGCAAACGGGTGTGCCGAAGTCGGCGAGACAGGCGGAGATAACGGTGGCGAGGTAGCCGGATCCATAAACCCCAATTTGCATATGCTCTCTTCCGATCAAACCCGCAGCCTGGGATCCGGCGCTTGGTCTGCAGCCCGTTGAATCTATGGTAATCCGGCCGATGGACTTGGCAACGGCCAGAAAGTACATGTCCGTCAGATCAGCGGAAATGCCCGCTATTTCAGGGTTTTTGGGGGGTATTGCGGACGGTTGGGGAGCCTTGATTGCGGATTATAACGTGGAACTACGACTTTGAGGACAATTGGCCGCGTCCGAGCGGCAGCGGCGCCACGTCCTGCCAGCAACCGCCGTTCTCGCGGACGAACATCAGTTCCTCCACCTGAACCTGCCGCTTGCCTGAAAACTGCGCCCAGCGCTGGCGCGCGACCACGCACGCGGCCCGTGCCTGCTCATCCTGTTCCGTTTTCACAATCGTGAGATGCGGAGTATAGGGCCAACTCTCCTCGCAATACAACCCCCTGCCACAGAGTTGATCGTGCAGTTCCCGCATCTGCGAAGCAGCCTGCTGCACCGCAATGAATACTGTGGGGGTCGTGGGCAGGAATGTTTCCACGTCGCCCAAGTCAACGCTGAACGGGATAACTCGGCTACAAGCTTCTTCCAAGAATTCCAACGCGGCCGCTTCGGTTCCCGCCAGTTCCCGCGGAGGAAGAATCGTGAGATGGGCCGCCATGTGAGCTGTGGTGGGATGGAGCTCGCGGCGCAGTTGTTCCACAAACTCGCCAACCGGATTGCGGACGTACGTCACCAACGCGTAGCGTGAACTGGGCATGACTTGCAAAACAAAATTATAGCCCGAACGCGGCCTGGAGGGGCAGTCCACCTTTTGGTAGTGTCACGAAGGTCACCCGCATCGCATCATTTATAATCAAACCAGTCGGGGCGTAGCGCAGCCTGGTAGCGCACCTGCCTTGGGCGCAGGGGGTCCGCGGTTCAAATCCGCGCGCCCCGACCAATATCCCCTGTAGCATCAGCAAATTTTGGAAGCAGCAACTTCGGAAATCCCAACTCGGGTCCGATATGGGGCCGATATTTAGAGCTTCCAGTTTTGTTACCGCCGATCGGCGATCTTCGGTCAGCAAGTCCCGAGATCTCTCTTGGT
>CZLA01000076.1_pt1 | contig 16134 bp, 16 predicted proteins | sample 1122381 | NCBI WGS metagenome assembly CZLA01 (sample SAMEA3539301, study PRJEB10725) | soil metagenome | biome: tundra; feature: field; material: soil | place: USA | collected 2010-05 | depth 0.15 m
CGAAAGACCAGCTCAAAGGCAGCCTGATGCTGTCGCTCGAATCCTCGACCGCGCGCATGTCGAACCTCGCCCGCCAGGAAATGTATTACGGCCATTTCTATGGCCTCGACGAGCTTATCGAACGCATCGAGGCCGTTACCATCGAAGACCTGCAGCAAACTGCCCAGGAATTTTTCCGCACCGAGCAGATCGCGGTAACCATTCTCGGAAACCTGACCGGCCTGAAACTAACCCGCGACCAGCTAACCTGCTGAGCTTCAGTGTGGCGCGGGCGCCCTCGCCCGCGTTTGTCGTGTAACTCCGACCGGCGTGTTATTCTGGTCCGCTCTTTTCTCAACAGACTCTCAACGGACGGATTCCCCAATGTCTTTTCGCATCCTGGGCTTCATTCTGGCCGCCGCGGTCCTGGTCGGCTATCGACTCATCAAGCCGCGCCCGCAGGCCTCCGAACTGCCCGATCGCTGGAATCTCTCCACGCTGTTTCTGGCCAGCGCGCTTACCCTGTTCGCGGAACTCGCTCTCATTCGCTGGGTCGCCACCGAGATCCGGGTGTTTGCCTATGTAAAAAATCTGGCGCTGCTGCTTTGTTTTCTAGGCTTCGGACTAGGCTGCGCTCTGGCTCGCCAACGCCCGCGCTGGCGGACCGCCGCCACCGCGCTGCTCGGATTGATCGTCATCGTTCGTCTGCCCTGGCGCGGCCCGCAGATCATGGAGAACCTCTCGCAATTCCTCGGCGCGGCGCAGGACATGGAAATTTGGGCAACCGGCACCACCCGCCATACCGCTGGCTTTCTTGTGGCCGTGCTGGTAACCACCATCCTGCTCTTACTGATCACTTACATTTTCATTCCCATCGGGCAAACGGTAAGCCGCCAGATCGAACTGGCTCTCCGCCCGCTCTACGGCTACTCCTGGAACCTGGCCGGCAGCCTGGTCGGCATCCTCGCATTCTTTGCCGTGTCCTGGCTGGCGCTGCCCCCGGCGGTGTGGTTCACCATCGTGCTGGCGGCCATGGCGCTGCTGCCCTCCCATCGCAGCGACACCATCCGGCTCGCTGCCGCCGTGGTTCCCGTGGCGTTCCTGCTCTTCGATCCGTCCACGCCGCACAACTTCAATCTCTGGACTCCCTACCAGCAGATCGAAGTCGACGACAAGTATTTTCCCAATGGCGAACTTTACGGCACCCTGATTCGCGTCAACCACACTGGCTACCAGTCCATTGTGAATCTGTCTTCCGACTTTTTGGCGCGTCATCCCAAGTTGTTGACCGAAGCGCCCGACGAGAATCCCTACAATCTACCTTTCCGTTTCGCATCCCCAAATCCCAGCGTCCTGATCGTCGGCTCGGGCACGGGAAACGACGTTGCGGGCGCGCTGCGCCATCAGAGCCGCGCCGTCGATGCCGTGGAAATCGACCCCAAAATCCTCGCCCTCGGCCGCCGTCTCCACCCCGAGCATCCCTACGACGACCCGCGAGTCTCTGCCCACCTTACCGATGCGCGCGCCTTCATGAAACGCACCACTGCCACTTATGACCTCATCCTTTTCGGATTGCTCGATTCCCACACTCAGCTCTCCGACTATTCCAACATGCGGCTGGACAACTTCGTCTACACGGAAGAGTCTTTCCGCGAAGCGCGTGCGCTGCTCGCGCCCAACGGCATTCTGTTTCTCAAGTTCCAGATCAATCATCCTTTTGTCGGAAAGCGCCTGACCGAAATGCTGACCCGCACCTTCGGGAAAGCTCCGGTGGTTTTCCTCGCGTCGTCGAGCTACACGGCGGGCGCCACCTGCTTCGCCATTTCGCCCTCGGGAGAGGTAGAAGCGAGCCTCGCCGCCGATCTCCGTCTGCGTGAGTTTGTCGCGGCCCATCAGCCGGGGTTTCTCACTATGCCCGAAATCGCCGTTACCACTGACGATTGGCCTTATCTTTACCACCAGGGACACTGGATTCCGACCATTTTCTATTTGCTTAGCGCGCTCGTCATTTTGCTTGCGGCCGTATTCTATTTCCAGATTCCCGAAGCCCGCACCCGCATTCCTTCCCTCTTTTTCTTCAGCATGGGCGCCGGATTCCTGCTCCTGGAAACGCAAGTTGTCAGCCGTCTGGCTTTGTATTTTGGGACGACTTGGCAGGTCAACGGCATCGTCATCGCCGCCATTCTCTCGGCGCTTCTGCTCGCCAACTTCGTCATCGAACGGCAACAACGCGCGTGGCCACGTTCCTGGACCCTGATCGGCATCCTGGTCGGCATCGCCTGCGCCTACTTCGTACCCTTCCACCGCATTCCCGGCTCGGCGGCTCTGGTCGGCTCCTTTGCTGCCGTCGTCTTCGCCATCCCGGTTTTCTTTGCCGGTCTATTGTTCGCTTCTCAATTCCGCTCCGCTGCCTCCCCTGCCGCCGCGCTCGGCGCCAACATGCTCGGAGCCGTCGTCGGTGGCCTCCTGGAAAACCTATCGCTGATCATCGGCATGAAAGCGCTGCTGCTGGTCGCCGCCGTCCTGTATTCCCTCGCTGCCCTGGGCTTCCTCGGACTCCCATCGCCGAGTCCGGCTCCGGCAGTCCCAAAAGATCTACGGCAAGGTTAGGGAAACTCTTATAAGTACCATCGAAAACCTTGAACCACGGGGTACACAGGGGTGCACGGAGGCACCCAGGGACTTCATCAGACTTTCCTTAGATGTTGACGGAGACGAGGCAAGCCTCGTCTCTACCGGAGAATTATCCGAAGGAAGACCAAAAGGCACAGCGAGAGGTCGGTGGAATCTACCAGCGCAGCCCAACTGCGATGGGCACAACGATGGTCTTTCCGTCGCTCTGATACGCGCGGTGGTAGCGGTACTCGACGAAGATCTTGGCGTGATCAAGATGATTCAGACGATAGGTGACTCCGCCACCGTAGTTGAAGCCACCCGCAACTTTGGAATTCGAGGACATCGTTTGCTGGTTTAGACTACCCCCGGGGATGTTGTTAGCCCAAGTCAGATCCCACCATCTGTATGCAGGCTCGTACTGTGTGCCGGCTAGGAGGAGCTGACGGGGCACCGAAACGGTGCGCCGATAGAAACCGACGCCGAAAATTCCGTATGCGCCCAATTTGCCATAATGGCGAGGCACGGTGACGATTCCGTCCAAGCTTATCGACTGCATATTTCCGCTTTGGTTCGCCAAGCCCGGCTCCTGCTTCACGCCGGGTCGAAAGCCGAGGCCGTAGTACATGTACTCGGCATCCACGCCGAACATGCGGCTGAAGTTCATGCCGCCGCCGACTACACCAAAATTGGAGTCCCCAACGAAGCTGGCGACGTCGGCGCGGCCGATGCCAAGTCCGCCGCCAGCGGTAAAGTTAAAGCGATTGAAATTGGATTGCGCCGAAGCCGACGCGACGAGTCCGCAGAAAACCAACAACCACAGTATCCGATTCCTCAATCTCAATTCTCCTGGTTCATGAAACCCGTTCGTGAAACCACGCTCCGGCCGGCCGTACCCATGCCACCCCCGCATGCTCTCCACTTAGATGCGTATGCCGCATTAGATGCGAGCGCCGAAAAGGAAAACCAGCCTATTTCCCGGTCAGTTCTGTCCGGTGGTCGGCCGGGACACGTGGTGGATCTTCCCATAAAACACCGGCCAGTACTCGCGGAGCAAGTTTCCACCCGCTTTGGTTGCTATATCCAGACCATAGCGAAAGAAGGTATCTCCGACGGTGCGGTTCCGGTCCGGCCAGTAGACGTTCGCCAGTCCCTCCGCCATCAGCGGCCCCGCCAGCCCGGACCAGTTGGCAACGTCGCGCCCGTCATCGTTGCGCGTGACAAAGATCCGCTGCACCGAATACTTCACCGCGTGGCCAAAGCCTGGCTTGACCTCCGGGTAAAAACGCGGATCCTGGTGCAGCGCCGATGCCAGCAGAAAGTCCCCTAAGAAATTGCTGGAGGCCTGGCGCCCCATGGAGGACCCGAAACGCTTGGCATAGGCATCCCAACCTTGCCCGTAACCCGTGGGCGAGTCACTTGCCTGGTTGACCGCCGAACCCATGGCCGCCCAGGTCAGCGTGTGCAAGGAGATGCTGTTGTCCACGAACAGTTGAAATTTTTGCCCCGTAGAGAGCCGCTCCGTACTGGTAGCGATGTTGGGGAAAAATATGGATTTCTCCTGCAGCAGATTGTACAAGCCCACGCCGGGCACTTTCGAGGGAGCACTCGCAGTTTGGCCAGCGGATGAAGTGTCGGCCGGAGTCTGCGGCTTCGGTGTTTCCTGGGCGAAGGCTGCAATGGTCAAGCTCCACGCCATCACTCCGAAAACAAGCACCGCGCATAGCCGCCGACGGGAGCACGCAAAGTTGGACTGCCTGACGGGCAGCGTTCGAGTGATGCTGATTCCCTGGCGAATTGGCATCGCTAGAGATTACCCAATCGCAAGCCCGGCGGCAAACACTTAAAATTCTAACGCAGGTTCCAGGTCAGGCAACTTCTCCCGTCCGAGCCGCCAGGTACTCCAACAGTTCGCCGACGGTCAGGCCCGATTCCAGCAACTGAATCATCTGATCCGCACTAACGCCTACCTGTGCGCCCAACCGGACAACTTTGGCGACGGCGCGTTGCAGCGCTTCTTTCTGCTCCAAGGTGAGGGGCTCGGCTTGATCGCGGCTCATGGCTGCCGCCAGATGCCGTTCTATCGTCATTCCAGTCACTCCACGCGTTGCGGGACGCTGGCTTGGACTCTATCCAGGCACATCGTCCCCGGACCCGGAATCCAGCCGGGATCACCCGCTTCTAGCACCGACCTTTCGCTATGATCCGCCAATCCCGCCGGTCTGCGCTGTGATGCCGCTTACTTGTAATTGTGATCTTGTAATTGTGATGGAATGGACGGGCCGGGTTCCAGGGGGCTTAACCGGAGCTTGAGACCACAAATGCCGGACGCAACGAAGCCGGGCGAGGACGCCCGGCGCTCCATGTCGTTGGTGTCGGTGTGGGGGCGGGGCTCTGCCCCGTCCAAGCGGGGCGAAGCCCCGCTTCTACACGAACTAGCGCGTCACGGTGTCCGCGCAGTGCTGATCGAACGCGGCTTTGAGGTCGGCGGCGATGGCCGGGGCATAGCGGGTTTCAATCTGGCTGCGGGGCATCATGTAGATAACCTTACCGTCGCGCAGAATCGCAATCGAAGGCGACGATGGCGGATATCCGCTGAAATAGGAACGGGCGCGTGCGGTCGCTTCCGTATCCTGTCCGGCAAATACGGTTGCGATCTTGCCCGGCTTGGCCGCATTCTGCAACGCCAGGCGCACGGCGGGACGCATGCGGCCGGCAGCGCATCCGCAAATGGAATTCACCACCACCATATTTGTGCCCGGCTCGTTCTGGACAAAGCGGTCAACATCGGCGGCACTGCGTAGTTCTTCAATTCCCAGACGCGTCAGTTCTTCGCGCATCGGGATCACCATTACTTCGGGGTACATGGACTCTCCTGTGGGCTCAATTCAGTGCTTTTGGCCTTTGGCTTTTAGCTATTAGCTCTTAGCTGAAGGCCAACAGCTAGGAGCCAACAGCCTAACGAGTAGCCGCGTTCTCAATATGCCTTCGCGGGCAGACATGAGATGCTCAATCCAATATAGAGGGTCTTTGGGTTGATAACGATTCAGGAAAACGTTCCGCTGGCGCCGCTGACCACCTTGCAGGTGGGCGGGGCGGCGCGCTACTTTGCGGAACTGAAGCGAGAAGACGAGGTTCGCGAGGCCGCACAGTTTGCGAAAACCCGCGACCTCCCGCTGCTGGTGCTGGGTGGAGGCAGCAACCTGGTGGTCGCCGATTCCGGCTGGCCGGGGCTGGTGCTGAAAGTCGCGATCGGCGGCATCGCCCACCCGAATACAAATGACGCCCCGGGCAACGCCGTGCTCTTCAGCGTGGGCGCAGGCGTCAATTGGGATGACTTTGTCGCGCAGGCGGTGGTGCAGAATTGCGCGGGCGTCGAGTGCCTGAGCGGAATTCCCGGCAGCGTCGGCGGCACGCCCGTACAGAACGTTGGCGCCTACGGCCAGGAGGTCGCCGATACCATCGAATCGGTGCGCGCGCTTGACTTGAAGCAAGACCGCATTGTGGTTTTGCCCAAGCCCGCTTGTGGATTCCGCTATCGCTCAAGCATCTTTAACAGCACAGAACACGGGCGCTACATCATCCTGCGCGTGAACTACCGCCTGAAGCGGGGTGGCGCTCCGAGTTTGAAGTACGCCGATTTGCAAAAACACTTTGCTGAAAGCTCCGCCGAACGCTCCGCCGAAAAAAAGAAGCAACCATCGCTCGCCGAAGTGCGCGAGGCCGTCCGCGCAATACGGCGAAGCAAGGGAATGCTGATTGTCCCCGGCGACGCCGATTGCCGCAGCGCCGGATCGTTCTTCAAGAATCCCGTGGTCAGCGAAGCGCGGTTCAAAGACCTGGTCGCGCGCGCCGCCTCCAAGGGACTCGAGATTCCCAGCTACCCCGCGCTCGATGCACAGCACAAAGTTTCCGCGGCATGGCTGGTAGAGCATTCGGGGTTCTCCAAGGGATACGCGGTGGGAAATGCCGGAATCTCGCACAAACATGCGCTGGCACTGATTAACCGCGGAGAGGCGAAGGCGAGCGACATCGTTGGGCTGAAAGATGCGATCCAGCAAGGTGTGCAGGAAGCGTGGGGAATCCTGCTGGAACCGGAACCGATATTCGTAGGATTTTGACCGCGCTGCAGTGAAACAAGGGCGGCGCATCCCGGAGCGACGGGTCCCCCATGCCGGCCCGGAGGTGTCCGTTTACCGCGGGATCCGCCCCATTCCTCTATCGGCACACGAGCCCATCTTCTTTATCAAATTTATTGTGAACGAAACCCGTCTCGTAACGTTCTTTATGAATAGGAGCAAGCGTGATTGCAGAATCCGCAATGGCGGGCGAGGCCCTAGCATTGGCGCAGCAAGAAGAGAGTCTGCTGGAAACGGCCGTGCGCGAACATGCCCGCATCGTCTACCGCATTGCTTACTCCGTTTTGCGCAATCCGGCCGACGCGGAAGATGCAACCCAGGAAGTTTTCCTGCGCGTGCTCCGCTATGGGAGAAAGATCGCCCGGATTCGCGACCAGAAAGCCTGGCTCGCGAGGATTGCGTGGCGCGTGGCGGTTCAACGGCGCAAGAACATGACTGAGGGGGCGACTGGGGCGGAAGAAACTGGGAACGAGTTAGCATCACCAGGCCTCGGAGCGGAGCGAATGCTTCTAGAGCAGGAACGCAGCGCAGTGTTGGAGCGGCTGATTTCCGCCTTGCCAGGCCCACTGCGGGACGCGCTGGTGCTCTCGACGCTGGAGGAGATTGCGCCACGGGAAGTCGCGTCGATGCTCCGGATCAGCGAGGCGGCGGTGCGTTCCCGCGCATTTCGCGCGCGCGAGATTCTACGGGGAAAGCTTTCCGCATTCGTTGCACCAAGGACGTGAATATGGATCCGATTGAGAGAGCGCGCGAGGTCGATCAGTGGCTGGAGTCGGCACTCAGCCAATACAGCGAAGCCGAGCCTCGGATTGGGTTGGAAAGTCGAGTGTTGGCGAATCTCCAAGCCGAGCGGAGTCGGGTTGCGTCCAGACGTCGCTGGTGGTGGGCAGCGGGAGCGGGAGCAGCCACCGCAGCCCTCGCCGTCGCTGTCTGGTTGGGACACGGCGATCGCGCGCGGACTGCGGCCCGAGTGGGTACGGGTGCGATCAGGCAGGATGAAGCGGGAGGTCGTCCAATCACTCATCCGCTGCCTGAACCGCCGGTTCAGCAAGTCACAAGGAAGGCGTTGCGACGTCCGCCGACTCAGCGGACGCCTCACGCTCCTGAAGTTGGCGATGTGGCCAGGTTGGAGCAGTTCCCGACTCCCACGCCGCTGAGCGACCAGGAAAAATTACTTGCCCGCTATGTGCAGGAGTTCCCGCAGAGGGCGGCCCTGATTGCGAGGGCGCAGACGCAACTTCGGAAGCGCGACGAGTTTGAAATGGCCGCACCCTGGCCGAAGAACACTGACTCAAACGGTTCGGAACAACCGGAATGATAATGACAAAGGAGAACACAAATGTCGCAGAAGCACATAGTTTGGCTGGTGGTAGTGGGGATCGCTTTCTGGTGCGGCGGGGGGACGGCCCGAGCACAAGAGGGCACAATTGCGAAAGCAGTGGCGGACGACACGCAAAAGGCGACCGCCGCATTTCGCATCGATTTCACCCTGGACGAGTCGGAGAACGGCAAGACGATCAACACCAGGCATTACTCAATGAACCTGGTGCCCGGTTTCGCGACTTCGAATGAGATCAAGATCGGGACCCGCGTTCCGGTGGACGGTAAAGACGGCAACCTGCAGTACATCGACGTCGGCACGAACATCTGGTCACGGATGGTCGAACGCGGGGATTCTCTTCAGCTGGAAGTGCGCGCAGACATCAGCAACTTCGCCAATCCCGAACAGGAAAATCGGGCCACGATGCCGCTCCTGCGGCAACTCCACATCAGCGCCAGCACAGTGGCCACAATCGGCAAGCCGACGGTCGTCGGCATTGTGGACGACCCCAACTCTAAACGCCAGTTCTCGCTGGCAGTAACGGTGACGAAACTGAAGTGAAATAGCGCCGGCACCGTGCCGGCGGTCGCGAGGCAAACCTGCGCAGGTTGGGGGCGCCCCATAAACGCTAACTTGCATCCGCCCAGAATCCGCGTTTTTCTGTTGCCAACTCTTCAGAAGCCGCTTCTGAGGCGCCCACGGAGATTCCACTTGTCCGCGCCACTCTGGCTTATACTTCTTCGAAATGAAACCCGGGCAGTCCGGGTTGGACTCAGTCTGTGTCCGAATGACTATCTCAGCGTGGAGAGTCTTGCGAATGATCAGGAACAACACACCTTCGAAACCGGATACTCGCCATGGGACGCCACTGTTGACAAAGGTCGTTTCTCGGCTCCCGCTGATTGTCATGGCCGCATGCGTTGCTGCTGTGTTCGGCAGCCAAGCACTGGGATCGAAAAAGCAGCGCCCCACGGATCAGCCAGCAACATCGAAAACGCTAGTCGCAACCGAGGGTGTGGAACATCTTGACAGGCTCGCCCGTGAACCGATGGTCGTCGAACTGAGTGACGGCTCGCTCTTCGTGGCCGGATACGACGGGGACATGGAAAAGAGCCCTAATCTGTGCCGGAGCCGCGACCACGGCGCTACATGGGAGAGCGTGAACGTTGGCGGCAAGGCGGACGGCGCGATTGGCAACTCTGACGTGGATCTGGCGGTCGGCCGGGACGACACTCTTTACTTCGTCGCAATGAGCTACGATAACAAGAAAGCCGAAGGCGTTCGCATCGCGGTTGGCGCCAGCAAGAACGCAGGCGCGAAGTGGTTGTGGAAAGTTCTCTCAGAAACGCGTTTTGATGATCGACCCTGGATTGGAGTGGCGCCCGATGGAACTGCCCATGTGATCTGGAATGACGGAAACGGTGTCCGTTATGAGGTCAGCCAGGATGGCGGTGCCAGTTGGAAGGCACGGCCCCGGATCAATGAACAGGGAGGCTCAAGCCATCTTGCCATAGGGCCGCATGGCGAACTCGCGGTTCGCATAATTCCGCCGTCCGCGTCGGGAAATCAATTCACAGCGGGGGTCGACCTGATCGCCGTGAGCCGCGATGGAGGGAAGACATGGCAGAAGCATCCGGCTCCAGGCGAGCGCGATTGGAGTCCTGACCAAGGCAAGGGAACTCCACGCTGGGTGGAACCGGTCGCCTGGGATGCGGACGGCGCTCTCTACTATCTTTGGGGCTCCGCAAAGGGCCTGTGGCTGGCGCGATCGCTTGATCAGGGTGAGACCTGGACAAACTGGCATATCGTGGAAAGAGATGAAGTTTCCTACTTTCCCTACTTGATCGCTCGCGGCCATGGCGAATTGGCAGCCACATGGTCCTCGGGGCAGGACAACACCTTGCAGCAGCACGTGGCCCGCATCGACGTTGGCGACGGGAAAGCGCTGCCGCGAATTGTCGAATCGCAACCATTTCAGATTGACGCTTGGGCCCGGCAGAAGAACCCGGGAGATCCGATGCATAGAGACACGGCAGGCGAGTACATACCAGTCATATTTCTCCGCGCCGGAGGCTTGGGCGTTGTCACTACGATCCAGAATGGCCCCGAGAAGCGTTTGGGATTTAAATGGTGGAAGTTTGTGGAACGCTGAAGCCACATCGATTGCCTAATGGCCAGCCCTCAGTATCGATAACCGACTTCTCGTAGTGGCCGTGCTTGGCATTTTTGATTTGAGCCACCATGCGATAGTTCCCGGTTTGTCGGCAATCCGAAAGCTACGCCTCTACTCGCCGGGACTGTCGGCCCCCAGTCCGCGCTGCTTAAGTTAGCGCTTATGGGGCGACGCTCCCACCTTTTGTCTTCGCTCCGCCCGAGCGATCTACCGAGGGCCGCGGCGCTACCCTTGATCGGCCAGGCGCCTTGCTTCCTGAAAGATCTCCAAGAACATCTGGCGGGTCAGCTTGCCCGTTTGTGTGTTCTGGTTGGAGGGGTGGTAGGACGCTAAAAGAGTGCGCCCATCGGGCAGAATATATTCCGCACCGTGGCGAAACTCATACTCCCGCTTGCTCGCGATCTGTTTCTTTCTCATCAGGTAGTTGAGGTAGGCTTCGAATCCGATTCTTCCCAGGGCAACGACCACGCGCAGATCTTTCAGTCCTTCGATCTCCCGTTCCAGATAAGGAGCGCAGTTGGCCAGTTCCTCGGGCAGTGGCTTGTTGTCGGGCGGAGCACAGCGGGCGGCGGCGGTGAGGTAGAGGCCGGTCAGCACCTGGCCATCGTCGCGGGCGGTCGCGGTGGGCAGCAGGGCAAATCCGGTTTCGTGCAGCACCGGGTACATGAAGTTGCCGGAGGCGTCTCCGGTGAACGGGCGGCCGGTGCGATTGGAGCCGTGGGCGCCGGGAGCGAGTCCCAGAACTAGAACGCGGGCGTGGGGATCGCCGAAACCGGGAACGGGCTTGCCCCAGTACTCGCAGTCGCGGTAGGCGCGGCGCTTCTCGCGGGCAATCTGCTCCCGATATACGACGAGTCGCGGACAGCGCGTGCAGGTGACGACTTCGGCGTTTAGTACCGTAAGCCAATTGGGGACGGGCATGAATTTCATTCTGTCAGTTGCGTCGACGTTGAATCCGCGCATCTGCCAAACGCCCCAGGTAGTACCACCATAATGTGCCACCGACTATGAACAATGTGACCTCAATGAACACCGGCAGAACCCACGCCAAAACCATGACTACGGCTGAGACTGGGAAGTCAGCAACTGCTAGCACTTGTCCCACTACATCCAAATTGTTTCCATCCCGGAGCTGTCGAGCCGACGAAACCAATTAGACAAAAGCAGACATGTATAAACGGAAAAACATAAGCCAGTCGCATAGATCTCGGACCCATCAATACCAGTCTGACATAAATTTTTCGCGGTCGAAGCTAAGGCCGGTCCTGTGCAGCGTGATAAATCCGCAAGACTTCAATTCTTTGCTCCTGCACGCGGTACACGGCGATATAGGGCATGGGAGGGAACAAAAGCTCTCGGGTTCCGTCCTCGCGTCCCAGGCGGCCACGGTGGGGCGATTCTTTCAGGGACCGAATAGCCTCGTACAGCTTGCGCAAGGTCGGCTGACGGTAGTGAGGATAGCGTTCTCTGAGGTAGTGGCTGACGTGCTCAAGGTCTGCCACGGCGGCGGGCGTCCAGCGGATGCGCATTTATGAGCGGAGCATCTGCTCCAGGCGAGCGTCCATATCTTCTTCCTCGATGAACTCACCTCGGTCGGCCTGCGCGATACCCTCGCGGACGGCCGCACGAAAGCGGGCATCTTCCTGAAGCAGGCGCAACGCGGCCTCTTTCACCAGTCGTTCGGCATCGGTACCCGCCTTGCTAGCGATTTGCGAAAGCTGGGCTTCCTGTTCGGGGGTGAAATGAACTTCCATTCGCCTTCAGGGTACGGCAAAGCCATTACTGATGCAACACCTTGGCGCCAACAGAAACCGGTTCCTTCCTGCGTGGCTGCCTCGTGGTCTCGACGAGCCTATCTGCCAAATGTCCGCGCCACACAATCAGCCTGGCCACACAAAACACTCGCCCGTTACTTTGGTGGGCAGGACAACCCCCGCCGCCGTTTGACGTTGCTCTTCGAGAGTCTTTACACTCAACCTTACGGCACAAGGCGTCGCAACGGAGCCAATTCCCTCCCGACTCTGCTGCCGCTTTGGAAAGGTAACTGTGAGCCCAGCTGAGATCAAAGATAGTACGAAGGAAAGCGCCACCACCGAAAGTACGGCCAAGGAAAGCGCCACCAAACGCGAGATCGCGGTTGAGATTCCGGTCGAAGACGTCAACCGGCAGACCGACTCGCTGATCCAGAAATATCAGAAGGTGGCGCGCATTCCCGGCTTCCGCCGCGGCCATGTTCCGGCGTCGATTATTCGCCAGCGTTTTTCGGAAGAGATCAAGACCGACATGGTCGAAGCGCTGATCCCGCGTTTCTTCAAGCAGGAGGCTGAGAGGCTGAGCCTGCATCCGGTATCGCAGCCGCGAGTCACAGATCTGCATTTGCACGATGGCGAGCCGCTGCGTTTCAAAGCTGCCTTTGAGGTCTTGCCGGAAATCAAGCTGGAAGGCTACAAAGAACTGCGCGCCGACAAGCCGGAGATCGCGGTTTTGGAAGCGGATGTGGAGCAGGCGCTCGCCGATCTGCGCGAACGCCATGCCAGTTTCAATCCGGTGGAGGGCCGTGCCCTTGCCGATGGCGACTTCGCCCAGGTTTCGCTCGATGGCAATCCGAAGGCCGAGCCAAAGTCCGACGAGGGGAAGACCGGCGAAGGCCAGCCCGTGCACATGGATGAAGTGCTGGTTGAAATTGCGGGCAAGGACACGATGCCGGAATTCACCGAACACCTGCGCGGAACCAGCCCCGGAGATGAGCGCACGTTCGACGTGAACTATCCCGAAGACACGCACGACAAGCGCCTGGCGGGAAAGACGTTCAGTTACGCGGTAAAAGTGCAGTCGATCAAACAGAAGAGCCTGCCGGAAATGAACGATGAGTTCGCGAAGACATTGGGCGAGTTCCAGACCGTGGACGATGTGCGCAAGGCGATTCGCGAGCAAATGGAATCCGAGCGCAAACATCAGGCCGAACACGATGCCAAGGAAAAGCTGGTGCGAGAACTGATTCAGCGCAACGATTTTGAGGTGCCCGATTCGCTGATCGAACAACAAATCGACATCCGGTTGGAACGGGGGCTGCGCGCGCTAGCTGCGCAGGGTCTGACTGCCGAACAGATGAAGAAAATGGATTTGAACCGTCTGCGCGGGGGACAACGCGAGCAGGCGATTCACGATGTGAAGGCTGCGCTGTTGCTCGAAAGAGTGGCGGAGGAAGAAAACGTGCAGGTCAGCGACGAAGAGTTAAATCAGGAACTGGAGTCGCTGGCACGGCAATCCAAACAGACGTCCGAAGCAGTACGCGCTCGTTTGACACGGGATGGGGCCCTCGATAGGATACGAACAAGAATCCGCAACGAGAAGACCCTCGACTTTTTGTATCACCAGTCCGCGTAATTTAAATGATGCGGACCATTTCGATCCTCCCCTAAGACGACGAGACCGATTTCAGGGCAGGAGTGTGGAAAGGGTGAACTGATGCTGGTACCGATGGTAATCGAGTCGACGGGCCGGGGCGAACGTGCCTATGACATTTACTCGCGACTGCTCCGCGACAACATCATCTTTATTGGCACGCCGATTGATGACAATATCGCCAACCTAGTAATCGCCCAGATGCTGTTCCTGGCGCAGGAAGACCCGGAGAAGGACATCCAGCTCTACATCAACTCGCCGGGCGGATCAATCACGGCGGGCATGGCGATCTACGACACGATGCAGTACGTAAAGAACGACGTAACCACGATCTGCATTGGTCAGGCGGCGTCGATGGCGGCGCTGTTGCTTTCGGCGGGCGCGCCCAAAAAACGCCTCGCTTTGCCGAATTCCCGCATCCTGATCCACCAGCCCTCCATGGGCGGGCTCTCCGGGCAGGCGACCGATATTGATATTCATGCCCGCGAAATTCTGCGCATGCGGGAGATTACTAATCAGTTACTGTCTAAGCACAGTGGACAAAAGCTGGATAAAGTGGAGAAGGACGTGGAGCGCGACTTCATTATGAATTCGCAGCAGGCGAAGGAATACGGAATCATCGACGATATCATCTATAAGACGAGATAGAGGATATGATCGGCAGTTCGTGAAGAAGTGGAGAGACGCGGCTAGGCCGCGGCTCCGCCTGGAGCAGGAAGCCAGCCGCGGCTAGGCCACCAGAAAAGGAGTAAGGCCGAGTGAAAACCAGATCGGGCTCCGAAGAGATGTTGCGCTGTTCGTTCTGCCACAAATCGCAGGACGCGGTCGCCAAACTGATCTCGTCGCCGAGCGACTATCCCCGGGCATACATTTGTGACGAGTGCGTGGCAGTCTGCAACTCGATCCTCGAAGACGACCGCACCGCAACTCCCGCGGCTGCAGTTCCGAACCAACTGCCGAAACCGCAGGAAGTAAAGACCTTCCTCGACGAATACGTCATCGGGCAGGAGCAGACCAAGAAGAAGCTGGCCGTCGCCGTCTACAACCATTACAAGCGCATCTACATGAACCGCCAGCGCACCGGCGACGGCGTGGAGTTGACCAAATCGAACATCCTGCTCATCGGACCGACTGGCACGGGCAAGACGCTGCTGGCGCAAACGCTCGCCCGCATGCTCGATGTGCCCTTCGCGATCGTCGACGCCACCACGCTCACCGAGGCTGGTTACGTGGGCGAGGACGTCGAGAACATCATTCTGAAACTTCTGCAGGCGGCCGAAGGCGACGTCAGCCGCGCCCAGACGGGCATCATCTACATCGACGAAATCGACAAAATCGGGCGCAAGGACGAGAACCCTTCGATCACGCGCGATGTGTCGGGCGAAGGCGTGCAGCAGGCGCTGCTCAAGATTCTGGAAGGCACGATCGCCAACGTGCCGCCGCAGGGTGGACGCAAGCATCCGCACCAGGAATTCACGCCCGTCGATACCACGAACATTCTCTTCATCTGCGGCGGTGCTTTTGTCGGCCTGGAGAAAATTATCGGGCGGCGCATTGGCAAAAAGGCGCTTGGCTTCCGCATCGGCGAAGACACGGAAACCGAGGCCGGCCTGGACGCGAAGCGCAACTTTGAGATGGTCTCGGAAGCGCAACCGGAGGATCTGATCAAATTCGGGCTGATTCCTGAGTTCGTGGGTCGCCTTCCAGTGATGGGCGTCTTGCAGCAACTGGACGAAAACGCGCTGGTGGAAATTCTGACGCGACCGAAGAACGCAATCGTGAAACAGTACCAGCGCCTGTTCGAATTTGAAAATGTGCGGCTGAAGTTCAGCGACGATGCCAACCGGGCGATTGCGCGCCAGGCGATGGCGCGTAAAGTTGGCGCTCGCGGCTTGCGCATGATTCTGGAGGAGCTCATGCTGGAATTGATGTATAGTCTGCCCAGCCAGAAGAAGGTTAAGGAATTTGAAGTGACCCGCGAGATGGTGGAGAAGCGGAACGTCTCGCTGTCGATGATCGAGAAAGCAGCAAGCTAAAACGGGACCAGAGACGGGAGACCGAGTTGTCGAACCCCAAGGAAAAGTTCGAGAGCAAGAAACTGCCGATGATGCCCATTCGGGACGTGGTCATCTTTCCGTACATGATGACTCCGTTCGTGGTGGGCCGGGAGTCGAGCGTGCGCGCGCTCGAAGAAGCTCTGGCCAGCGATAAGAAGATATTTCTTGCCACCCAGCACGATGCCAGCATCGACGAACCCAAGGCCGGAGATATTTTCCAGGTCGGGACCATCGTCAACATCGTGCAGAGCCTGAAACTGCCCGACGGCAACATCAAGGTGCTGGTCGAAGGCATCGAGCGCGGCAAGATCCTCGGGGTCATTGAGACCGACGGCTATCTGCAGGCGACCGTGCGCGTGGCTCGTTATGCCACGGAGACGACGGCGCAGATTGAAGCGGGCATGCAACGCGTCACCGGCATGTTCGAGCAGTATGTAAAGCTCTGCC
>CZLA01000146.1_pt2 | contig 16099 bp, 16 predicted proteins | sample 1122381 | NCBI WGS metagenome assembly CZLA01 (sample SAMEA3539301, study PRJEB10725) | soil metagenome | biome: tundra; feature: field; material: soil | place: USA | collected 2010-05 | depth 0.15 m
CAAGAGGCCGACGCGCGCTCTTTGAGAAATCGCCGTACCTGCTTTCCAGTACTCGGAGAACTACGAAGTCCAGAACCCCGCTCTAACCGCCCTGCTTCAACTCCGTCAGCACCTGTCGCGCGATTTCCTTGAGCGTCTCAAACACGCCTACACCCTGAAAAGCCACCGCCTCCACCACCGCCTCGTTCTTCTTGCGCAGTTCTTTGGAGAGAGCTTCCACCGGCAGCACATTCGGCAGGTCGCGCTTGTTCAGTTGCAGGACGTAGGGCAGTTTATTGAAGTCGTAGCCGTGTTCTTTCAGGTTCGACATGAGGTTGTCGAGCGCCTCGACGTTGGCGTCCTGGCGTTCTTGCTGGGAATCGGCCACGAACACGATGCCGTCCACGCCGCGCAGAATCAGCTTGCGGCTGGCGTCATAGAAGACCTGTCCTGGAACCGTGTACAGGTGAATGCGCGTCTTGAAACCCCGCACCGTGCCCAGATCGAGCGGCAGGAAGTCGAAGAACAGGGTTCGATCGGTCTCGGTGGCGAGCGAGATCATCTTGCCCTTCTGCTGTTCGGCTGTTTTCTGGAAGATGAACTGCAGATTCGTCGTCTTGCCGCCCAACCCGGCGCCGTAGTAGACGATCTTGCAGTTGATCTCGCGTGCTGCGAAGTTGATGAAACTCAAAAGGTTGCCTCAGAAACTACCGCGAAAAAGCCCTCGCGAACCACTCCCTCAAGGCGCGAGCCCTCTCGCTAGAAATCCACCTGAATACAGTATCGGTTACTGCTGGTTTTTATACCACACCGGAAGGCTCTGGCGCAGGTTACCCACGTTACTAAACCACTACGGGTTCAAACGCTTAGCCGGCTGCGCCCGCTTATCGCGCCGTCGGCAGCGGATAATATCCGTCCTTGGCGTACACCTTCACGTCCGGACGCCGCACTCGCACTTCGATCTGCCGATATCCGCCAATGCCCTTCTTGGGCGAATAACCGAGAGTGTACTGATTGCGCGCGTCTCCGATGGCCCGGGCGTAAGCCCGCTCAATGTCAGACTGCGCCATCTCATTGTGTACCGTGCCTCCCCCAGTTGCCGAGACGTATTTTGGCAGAATGTCGCTGTAGCCGAGCAGTTTCCCCGTCTTCGGCAGGTGGATGCGCTGCAGTCGGTCGTATACAGGGATGGCCGCGCCTTCCACTCCCACCGCGTAAACAGTGATGTTTTGCGTCAGCAACACTTTCAGCGTGTCTTGATAACTGGCGGTCGAGCCCAGTTCCCGTCCGTCGCTGATGACGAAGATAATTTTCCGCCGCGCCCGGTCGCGCTTTGAAAGATCGCGCGCCGCGAGCAAGATCGCGTCGTTCATAACCCGGGCGACCTTCGGAGGCGCGGAAACCGGTGTTACGGGAGTGTCAAGCGGGTGACCGTTGATGTACGGTCCCTGCGGACCGAGCGGCCCGCTCGTCACCGGAGGCCCATTATTTGCTCCGCTGTACCCTTTGACCTGGTTCAGCGCCACGGTCAACTGCTTGCCCACGCCGGTATAGTCGGCCACACGGCCTACCGTGCTGCTATAGGTATAGAGCCCGACTTCATCGAACTGACTAAACGCTCCCTGCAATGCCGACAGCGTCTCCTGTACCTTCTTCAAACCTACGTCCGGCATGCCCGTATCGAAGACCACCGCCGCCGAAAGGGCAAACGCGTCGCTGGTGAAAAACTCCAACGTCTGTTTCTGCCCGCTTTCCAGAACCGAAAAATCCTTGGGCAGCAAGCCGCTGACTAACCGGCCTGTGGCGTCCTTGACCGTAACCGGAACCAGCACCAGGTTCTTGGTCACGGTGATGGTGTAGAGATCATTCCCGGATTCCAAATCTCGCGGAACGCTGCCCGCGGGCACCGTCTTTACCGGAGGCATCGGTGGCGGGGCCGGCTTCTCGTCCGTCTTCGGGACCGCCGAATCCGGAGTGCTCCGGGGCATTTCCTTCGACCCGGTGGTTACCCCCGCACCGGATGCATCCGGCGGCGGTACTTCCGGCTTGGTCTCCTCATCTACATCCGCCCCGGGACGCGGGCTGGGTGGCTCCGGCGGCGGTATCGGACGCGTCGCCGACGGAGCGTCCGGGATTTCCTCCGGCTTCTGCTGCGCCGCCAAAATACCCGCCAGCAATAATGCCAACCCCAGCATCAGTACCGTGCTAATCTTCCTGGCCATCCCGGAATCCCCTATCTTTCTTTGCTCGTTGATCCTTAATTTACTAATTCAGATGCCCAACTCCGCCGGTTTGGTGCATCTAACCGTTGCAGGTCCTTACAGGATAGACTAGCAAAGTCTCGGGATAAAAACGCTAATGCCCAAACTACAGTTCAAATTATGCCTGGCCACGGGCTTGTTCGCTCCGGCCATGTTCGCTCTAGTGACGCTCGCTCTGGTGACGGCCCTGTCGCTTCCGGTAGCCGCGCAGAATTCCCCGGCTCCGGCTGCCACTTCCCCGGCCGCCTCGAATGGCCAGCCGCAAGACCAGTCCGTCGAGACCCTCAAGGTCAACGTCGAAGTCGTGCAGTTGTTCTTCAACGTCAAAGACAAGCATGGCGCGCTGATCCCCAACCTCACGAAGGACAATTTCGATCTGTCCGAGGACGGCCAGGCCCAGACCATCAAATACTTCAAGGCCGAATCCGACCTCCCGCTGACCCTCGGCATCCTCATCGATTCCAGCGGCAGCCAGATGCGTGTCCTCGATATGGAAAAGGAAGTTGGAGGTTCCTTCCTGGAGAGCACGCTGCGCGCTAAAGACGAAGCCTTCGTCATCAGCTTCGACGTCGACATCAACCTGCTGCAAGATTTCACCAGCTCGGTCAGTCGGCTCAGACATGCGCTCAACGAGGCCAAGATCAACAACGGCGGAGTGGGATGTTCCGCGGGTCCGATTGGCCCGCAAGGCCCGATTCCATGCTCCTCAACCGGCCCACGCGGCACCGCGCTCTATGACGCCGTCTATCTTGCCTCGCACGACGAATTCGCCCACGAAGTCGGCCGCAAGGCGATGATCCTGCTCACCGATGGAGAGGACCAGGGCAGCCGCCTCAAGATCAAAGATGCCATCGAAGCCGCCCAGAAGGCCGATGCCATCTGTTACGTGCTGCTCATCGCCGACCGCGGTTTCTACGGTTTCGGCGGCTACTCCGGCGATTCCGACATGAAAAAGCTCACCGAGGAAACCGGCGGCCGCGTGATCCAAGTCGGCAACAAGATCGAAAAACTCCGTCAGGCCTTCGACCAGATTTCCCAGGAACTCCGCAGCCAGTACAACGTCGGTTATGTGCCCACCAATACCGTTCGCGACGGATCTTTCCGTAAAGTTCAGATCAAGCCCAAGCAGTCGGATTTGAAAATCCAAGCGCGAAGCGGCTACTACGCCACTGCGCGCCACGAAGAGTAGAGCTTGAGCAGCGACAGGATCTAGAGCCCGTGGAGGGACGGGCGTCCCCGCGAGCCTGCCGTGAGCGAAGTCGAAGGGTCCAGGCCGAGCGCAACTCGACGCGGTTTCAGCGACGCTTAACAGAATCAGCGAGGAGCGACGCACGGGACGCCACGCAACGAATGTACCCGCGCTTGCGCAAGGGCGAAACTCGGATTAGTCTCTGCAGAATAGCGTCCACCACGGTTGACGCCTAAATTACCCCAACTCAAGAATGCAATTCACTAAGGAGAGGATTATGACTCGAGCGATTAGGATTTGTTGCATTGCATTGCTGACGATTGTCGGTTTAGTGGGCTCGTCGCTCCCGGTACGGGCGGACGATCGAGACCGAGACAGCAAATGTGAAAAACGTATTCACCAGGCAGAAGAAAAGTTGCGCAATGCGGTGCAGCGCCACGGCGAGGGAAGCAGGCAAGCGCAGAAGCGCCGCGAAGAACTAGAAGAAGCAAAGCGCCATTGCGGCGACCACCACGACATGGACCATCACGACGGCGACCGCGACCACCACTAAACAACTCGATGGCAAACCGAAAGCGGCCCACGCCGGTGTTAACCGTGCGTGGGCCATACTGATTGCGGTAATTTTGCCAAGGTTTGGACTCTCTTTTGAAGGGTCGCGGCTGTCGCGCCGGAAGAGCCTGCGAAGCTAGGCCTCTTACCGCCGTTCCCAATACAGGGCACGGCGATCCCGGTTCACGTCGCGATACTTGCGCCGCAATTCTTTTCGCTCATGCCGTGCCGCCCGGTGTTCCCGTGGTAGAGATCACTCCGCAGTTCCCGGCGGTCATGCGCAATCTTTGCTTGATCGCGCCGGATGTCGCGCCGGTCCCGCCAGCCATCTTCGGCAAACATCGTTCCCGCACCTAGTCCGACCAATAGCAGAACCCCAGCTATCATGCGTTTCATCTGTACGTTCTCCTTTCGATCACAGCTGCTCTCGATCCCCGGCGTTTCGCTGCCCGCGAATCGCATCTACCGTAGGCAAACCCACCTCCCGGACCCAAGTTGCGCGGTGCCACCCCCAATACAATTTTCTACACGGGCAACCGTTCCTAGTTGTTACTGTGGATATTGGCAACTCGTCAAGATTGTGGCATCTCGGGTTTGGGCATGATCATCTAACTCGTCGTAAGGAGAATTCATTATGCGGACTTATCTCACACTGTTGACGCTGACACTGGCCGCTTCCTCCGTGCGGGCTCAAGGCCCGGGTATGCAGGCCGCGCAGATGGCGGCGCAGGCGGCCCAGCAGGCGAACGACCAGATGACGCAAGCTGCCCAGCAGGCGAATCAGACGATGATGCAGAACGCTCAGCAGGCAGCGCAGAACGCGCCGCAGTGCTATCGCTGTTTCGCCGCCAAGCCCAGATTCTCCGTGAAACCCGGTGCGTATCCCGCGGTCGTGACTTTGAAAATAAAAGACTCGACTCGCGGAGCGGTGATTTACTACACGACGGATGGTTGGACGCCGACGGCAGCGTCAACCCGATACACCGGTCCCGTTACGATTGGTTCGACGACCACGCTGCAGGCCATTGCCATCTCGCCCTACGGAGGACGCAGCCGGGTCGCGACTGCTGTCTACACGCTGAATGGACTGCCCCCAACGGCGCCGGTGACGCAGACGGTGGTCGCAGCTCCGAACGCAGCTCCGAGCTCTGCCTCCGCGCCCTCCGCGCCCGCGAAACTCGTGCTGGCTCGCGGTACGGCCGTACCTTTCGTGTTCGCTTCAGACGTGAGTTCAAAGACAGCGGATGTGGGTGACAAGATTTCTCTGACGCTGGCCGATGACCTCAAGATCGGGGACGTGGTTGTGGTCAAGAAGGGAACACCTGCGGTTGCAACCGTTACTGAAGTTGACCAGACGGGAATGGGGGGTGCGCCGGGCGAAGTCTTCTTTCAGGTAGACTCGCTCCAAGCCGGGAGCGCTCTCGTCAAACTGCGCGGTGCTGCCGCGAAGGAGGGACAAGACAAAGTGGGGAAAGCGATTGGCCTCATGTTTGTCCCGGTTGTTCCAGCCGGCCTGTTCGTGCATGGCAAGGACGCGGAAATCAAGCACGGTGCGGCGTTCACCGCATTCGTGGATGCGGACACTTTGCTATTGCCTGCGAATTAGGGCGGGCTGGTCCATCCTTGGTTACTGCTTGGGAGCGTAGTATCCTTTGCGGGTGCGCACCTTCAGACCCTTATCCTGCGCCAGGATTTCGATCGTGCGATAGCGTCCATCCGAAGCAAAATTCGCCGGCTTGTAAGCCATGGCGTACTGGCTGCGCAATTCCTCTTGAATGGAGAGAAACGCATCCGACACGTCGCGCATCTGGAACGGAAAAAATGAGCGGCCGCCCGTCGCCTCCGCAATGCGCTCCAGCACCTTGTCGCCCTTGCCCTTCATGCCGCTGATGTTCGTGCTGATGGTGTAGACGATTACTTCCGCTCGCGTCGCCATATCGATGGCTTCTTCACGTGTCACGTGGCTCAGGTTGTCTTCGCCATCGCTCAACAGAATGATGGCGCGCCGCACCGGTCCCGTCTGCTCCTGCTTCAACAACCTGTCCCGGCAGGCAAAGTAGAGCGCGTCGTACATCGCGGTGCCGCCGCCCGCCCGCAACATGCGCACGCCGGCGGAAAGACCTTCCGTGCTATCCGTGAACTCTTGCGTAACTTCAGGCGTGGCGTCGAATCCGACCACGAATGCCTTGTCATACTTGGGGCGAATGATGGCGTTCAGGAACTCGATGGCTGCTTCCTGCTCGAACTTGAAACGGTCGCGCACCGAGTTGCTCGCGTCCACCAGCAACCCCACCTGCAGCGGAAGGTCAGTCTCGCTGTTGAAGCTGCGCATCTCCGCCGGCTTTTGATCGTCGATGACTCTGAAGTCGGTTCTCTTCAGATCCTTGATGTAGCGGCCGTGCCGGTCGGTAACCGTGAACACCACGCGAACTTCGTTGACCACGTGGACGATGGTCGCGACGGACTCATCGGAATCGGACTTAGCCGGATTCTCCAGTTGCGGCGGAACCTGCCCTGCTTGCGCCGAAGAAGCCGGCGTGCTCGCGGGAGATGGTGCCGCCGGAGCCTGCGTCTTCCCATCAGGCGGCGTGCTCGTTTTCGCAGGCGAATTCTGAACCGGTGGCGGTGTGGCCGCAGACGGCGCCGTCTGGCCGATGAGCGAGCCAGCCAGTACATGAAGAGCAACCAGAAGCAGAAAGATACGCGATTTCATCGGGGCTAAGTTCTTCATTATAGTCTGCGGCCGAGCGGTGGAACCGCGCCCCGCTCTTACTGACCAGGTTCCAGCCGAGGACCCTCTTGCCGAGCATTCTCCAGGCTATCGAGCAAGTTCTCCAGTTCCTTCGGTAACGGCCGAGAGAACTGGAGCAACTCCTTGGTTCGCGGATGCGTAAACTCGAGCACCGCCGAATGCAGAAAATTTCGATCCAGCGTCAGCGTGGCCGGCATCCCTGCGGCCCGGCGTTTGTTCGACTGAGACTTCAATTCGCCCGGCGCGCCATAGAGCGCGTCGCCCACTACCGGATGTCCGACCGACGACATATGCACGCGAATCTGGTGTGTGCGTCCCGTCTCGATCTTGAGTTCGACCAGGGCAAACTTGCCGTAAGGAGAATCGACCTTTCGCTGTATCACATAATGCGTCACCGCCTCGCGGCCACCGAAGCCGCGTGTCGTCATCCGTGTGCGGCGCTGCGAGTGGCGGCTGATCGCACTTTGAATGGTGCCGCGATCCTGCTTCGGCCAGCCGTGGACCAGCGCTATGTAAGTCTTGTGCACCTCGCGCCCGCTGAACTGCTTCGCCAGGCGGCGGTGCGATTCATCGTTCTTGGCCACCACCATCAGCCCGCTGGTCGCCCGATCGAGACGATGCACGATCCCAGGACGCAGTTCGCCGCCGACCGCCGACAGCGTTCCAAAGTGATGCAGCAGCGCATTGACCAACGTGCCGCGGTTGCGCGCATCGTCGGTGGCTCCCGCTCCCGCGTGCACCATCATGCCCGCGGGCTTGTTGACGATCGCCAGGTCGTCATCTTCATAAACGATATCGAGCGCAATCTCTTCGGGAATGGCGCGCAGTGGCGGAGCTTGCGGCGGCCCGGTGACCGTGATCTGCTCTTGGCCCTTCAGCCGCAGCGACGCCTTCGCCGCCGCCGCGTTTACCAGCACCTCACCTCTCTCAATGAGTTGCTGCACGCGCGCCCGGCTGACTTCTGCGTGTCTGACTTCGGAAAGCTGTGCAGCAAGATACTGATCCAGGCGCTGCCCCGCGCCGCTTTCAGAGACGACGAGAGTTATGGGGAATTGGGGCATTGGGAGGAAACTAAACGCTGTTCTGCGCCGGCACTCGATTCGGCGACCCGCTCTTCAGCCACCAGATCAATCCACCGCCGACCACCAGCAGGATAGAAATCAGCTGCGTTCCCGTCATCAGCCCGCCGAAGACTTCGCCGCGTCCGGGATCGTCGCGCAGGAACTCGATGAAGTAGCGTTCGATTCCGTACAGGATCATGAAGCTGCCAAACACCTGCCCATCGAAACGCTTGCGTTTGAGCAGCCAGGTCAACAACAGGAAATTGCAAAACTCGGCTGCGGCTTCGATCAACTGTGTCGGCTCAATCCTGACGCCCAGCGGAGTTCCACTGACCGCATTCGCCAAAGGATTCGAGAAGATCACGCCCCAGAAGTGAGTGGTCGGTTTGCCGTAACAGCAGCCGGCCGAGAAACAACCGAAGCGTCCGAGGACGTGGCCAAAGGCAAGCCCCGGCGCGATGGCGTCGGTAGTCCGCAGCGCCGGCATGTGATGACGCCGCATGTACCACGCCCCCGTAAGCAGTGCGGCAATCAGTCCGCCGGAAAATACGCCTCCCGCCTGCAGCACGTCGAGGCTGAATATCGCGCGCCAGTTGTTCGCATAGGCGCTCCAGTCGTTGATGATGTAAAGAACCTTCGCCCCAATAATTCCCGCGAGCACAACCAGAATGCCAAGATTCCACGCATCGTCGCCATTGATGCCCTGCTTCTCTGCATTACGGACGCTGATCCAAAGTCCAATCAGAACGCCCAAGGCGACAAGGACACCATAAGTGGGCAGGTAGAAACTGCCAATCTGAAAAAGTCTGGGAAACACGTTAGTTTGGATGCTCCAATTGAAACTTGAGTTCTAAAGAGAGTCTAGCAGGAGAGTAGATTTGGGTGGAGCGACGGGCGTCCCCGCCCGTCCGCGAAAATCTGGAAGAAACGGGAGCTCATACGCACAGCGGCAGATTTCCGCATTTACTGAAAGCTGAAGGCCGAGAGCTAAAACAAGCCGACCCACTGGGCCGTGTGGTGGGCCGAGAATGAACCCGTCTCAGACGGTGGGAACCCGCCGCGACCCATTAGGCTTTTCCGCATGGCGGAACGTAGCACACAGGATCTTTTTGCGAGTCGAGTCCCCGTTCATTCGGCATTGGTTCAAAAATCGGTTGCCACCATCACCAACTCCGCAGGTCGGCTTTCACTTTGGATGCTAGGAAACTCCGAACAGATTCGCAAGAGGAAAATGAAAAATAGTTGGCAGGAAGTTTGCTACCAGTGTGCTGCGAGCGTGTAAAAAAGATGAACCCAAGGTTACGACCGACTTCACCCCGTGCGCCGGGTATCTTGCAAAACTTCGTCCAACGCGCTTGCCAGTTTACTGGCGCGTTGCCGCGCTTCCGGAGAAGCCGTCTTCAGTTGCCGCCTCAGCAGGTGATATTCATCCGCAATATTTAGTGCAGCCAGTACAGCTAGGCGCACCGAATCGACCGTCGCTGTCTGTTCCGATACCGCGCGCATCTTGCCATCCACGTACTCAGCCAGCTTCACAATGTAGTCCGCGTCCGAGCCCCGCAGGTTATAGACCTGGTCGAAGATTTCGACGCGCACACTGCCATTGACCCCATTTGCGGCGGGAACGTCTTTCGTCAACGCATCCTTAGCCAACCCATCTGCCGGAGGTTCTTTACGCGCAGTGGCCATGTCGCTCCTCGGCGGATTATCCGCCAGATCACTGCCGGACGCATGTTTGCCGGACGGAGAATCGCCGGACAAACGCTCACCAACATCGTCTAGTTCGCAGTAATCGTTCAGCTTGCCGCCTGCTCATGCGTCAGGCTATCCATCTGGCCCAACATCTTTTCGACCCGGCCGCGAATGTCTTCGCGATCCTTGCGCAACTGCACCAATTCGCGGCGCAGGGCTTCGTTTTCTTCTTCGCGCTCTTCGAGTTGTTCCCGCAACCGCTTCGCGTCGCGCTCGGCCGTCGCCCGCGCTTCCTTGGCGGCCTTGTACAACTCTATGGTGCGATAAACTTTCTCTTCCAGCGCCTGAAAATCTTCAGCCGGAACCTCGGCCGATACCTCTTCCACGGTTTTCACGGACATGGCCACCACTCGCTTTCGGGGAATATTTCAGCGTTGAGGCGAAGTATAGCGCAGTTTGCTGTGGAAGAGCCGCTACTTTTCCGCGTCCCTACCGTCGTGGCCGCAGCTTTTCCAGCCGTCGCGTCGCCTCATCCAGTGTCTCAGACTTTTTGCAGAAGGCGAAACGTACCTGTTGGGATCCGTCCTTCGGATGCTTGTAGAAACTCGACCCCGGCACGCATGCGATCCCGACCTCTTTCACCAGGTGAGCCGCGAACTCCACGTCGTTCGCGAACCCGAAGGCGCTGATGTCCGTCATCACGTAATAAGCACCCCGCGGACGATAACAGCGGAACCCGGCTTTCTCCAGCGCCGGAATCAGATGATCGCGCCGCGTGCGGTACCGGTCCGCGAGTTCGCGGTAGTAACTCGCAGGCAAGCTCAACGCCACCGCTCCCGCCTCCTGCAAAGGCGCGGGCGCGCCCACCGTGAGGAAGTCATGCACCTTGCGGATCGCGTCCGTGATCGCCGGAGGCGCAACCGCCCAGCCCACGCGCCATCCCGTGACGCTGTAGCTCTTTGAGAGCCCGTTGATGGTGATCGTGCGTTCGCGCATCCCGTCGAGCCGCGCGATCGAAATATGCTCCGATCCATCGTAAAGAATGTGCTCGTAGATTTCGTCGGTGATGGCCAGCACGTTGTATTCGATACAAAGGTCGCGAATCAGTTCCAGCTCTTTAAGGCTGAATACCTTGCCGGTAGGGTTGTTGGGCGTGTTCAGGATGATGGCCTTGGTATGATGTGTCGCGGTTTGATGCTGAAAAGCTTCGCGCACTTCCTGTTCGTCGAACGTCCACTCGCCTCCCCGATCACCGTGGGACGTCTGCGGAGGACGCAAGCTGACGAAGCGCGGCTTCGCTCCGCTCAGAATCGCGTCGGGCCCATAGTTCTCGTAGAAGGGCTCGAAGACCACGACTTCATCGCCCTTGTTGCACACCGCCAGCAGCGTGGCGATCATCGCTTCGGTCGAGCCGCAGCACACCACAATTTCTCTTTCCGGATCGACCTCGATCCCCTGCCACTCCCGCATCTGGCGGGCAATTGCAGCCCGCAGGCTCTTCGCACCCCAAGTGATGGCGTACTGATTCACGTCGGCTGCGATCGCTTCCTGTGCGGCGCGCTTGATTTCCGCGGGCGCGGAAAAATCGGGAAACCCCTGCGCCAGATTGACGGCGTCATATTGCATCGCCTGCCGAGTCATCTCGCGAATCACCGACTCGGTAAAATGCTCAACCTTGTCGGAAAGAAAGTGTTTGGGATGGGCCGAAACCGGTGTCATGGAACGTAAGGCTAGCACAAGAAGAATTCATTTCACCACGGAGACACGGAGGCACGGAGAAAAGCGAGGGCCAGAGACTTTGCCGCCAATTAAGGCTAGCTCTTGCCGCAACATGGAATGGTTTAAGAGAATGGTCCAAAAATATGACCATAGTATGATAAAATGACCACAACAGGAAAAAACGTATGCAGGAAATCGCTATCTCGGAATTCAAAGCCAAGTGTCTGGCGGTGCTGGAACAGGTTCGCGCCACGAAAAGGCCGATTCGAGTCACGCGGTTTGGTAAGCCTGTGGCCGAAGTCGTTCCGCCGACGGCGGTAGAAGATCGCAAGGCCTGGATCGGATCGATGAAGGGTACGTTCGAAATTCTCGGCGACATCGTTTCTCCGGCGAACGATGAAAATGAGTGGGAGGTTCTGCGCGATTGAAACTGCTGCTTGACACACACATCTGGCTGTGGAATTTCCAAGATCCTCGGCGGCTGGGGCGTCGCGTCTTGCATCATCTCCAGGACAAGGAAAACGAACTCTGGCTTTCGCCAATGAGCACATGGGAAGCGCTCACTCTCAACCACAAAGGCAGAATTCGCATCCATGAAGATTTGGCGACGTGGCTGGCGCGAGCCACGGCTGGTACGCGAGAGGCTCCACTCACCCATGAGATCGCGCTGGTAGCGCGGCAATTGCCGCTGCATCAGGATCCCGCCGACCGGATTCTAGCCGCGACTGCTGAGGTCTTAGACCTCACGCTGGTCACGGCTGACGAGCGCTTGCTGGGATTGGGAACGATCCGAACCTTGGCCAATCGCTGATCGCTCGCATAGGGACGGGCGCCATCGGCTGTTGAGCGTGGCGTTGCGAACGACGCCATCCCGGCCTAAACTCTTCTGCATGGATCAGCGTTTAGCGTTGTTGATGTTCGTTGTGGCAGGCGCTTTTCTGGCTGCTGACATCAACCTAGCTGCAGCCCAAGCGGTACAGCCTCCCGAGGCTCCGCAAACGGGAGCGATCCTGACCAAATTGTCGCCACCGATCTATCCAGCCTTGGCACGTCAAGCGAGAATCGACGGCGACGTGGAGTTGAGGATTGGCGTACGACTGGATGGAGGCGTTGAGTCGGCGGTGATAGAAAATGGCCATCCCATGCTAGCACCAGCCGCATTGGAGAGTGCTCAGAAGTCGAAATTCGAATGTCGGGGATGCCGCGACGCTGTTACCTCGTGTGCGCTGAAATATAAGTTCCAGATTACTTCTCGCGGATATCCGAAGGACTGCGACTATGCTGAGAAGCAACCTCCTGCCGAGGTGGATCTTTCACACCATCAGGTTACGGTTTCCGCTTGGGCGATGCAAATTTGCGATCCAGCAAGCCGAATCATTAAAGTCCGTTCCGCGAAATGCCTCTATTTGTGGAGATGCGGAACCCGAGACGAGGATTAGTCGCTACGCTCGCTGCACGCCGCCCAACCCTTCCAGTGCCTTCGCGATCTGGGCTGACCACTGGGCCACCTCGTCGTCTCGCAAGGTGCGGTCGCTCGATTGCAGCTTGGCTCGCATCAGGATCGAGTACTTGCCCGCGCCAACTTTTTCGCCACGGAAAAGTTCTACCGGGACGAAGCTGTGTAGCTCGGCGATGCCCAATCCGCTGACGCTCTGGTGAATTTTCTCGAACTCCACGCCGTCATCAAAAACAAAGGAGAAGTCGCGCCCGACGGCAGGGAAGCGCGGCAGCGCTTCATAGCGCACCTGGCGCAGATCGTGCTGATAGAGCCGGTCGAGATAGATCTCGGCGACAAAAACATCCTGCCGCAGTTTGCGCGCCGCGGCCACATCCGGATGAATCTGGCCAAACTGGGCGACGGTAGCGCCATCCAGTACGGCGCGGGCCGAGCGTCCGGGATGGTAGTAATCGGCGGGCTTCTCTTTGTCGGGCTGGGCATCGTAGTAGAGCGTCCAATGACTGAACGGAGCGAGCAAGCTCTCGATGTCGCCCTTCAGGTCGAAGAATGAGAACGGACGCGCCGCTGCTCCCGGAGCCAGTCCGCGTACCACCTCCGCATCGACGCTGCCCGTCGCGCCAATCGAGATGCGCTTCATCTCCAAAGCCTTCCCGCCCGACGCTTCAAACACATTTCCAGCTTCGAACAAGCGAACATTGTCGCTGCCGCGATTCAGGTTGTAAGCCAGCATGTTGAGCATGCTCGGAACCATCGATGTACGCATCACCGAAGCCTCGTCGCTCAGCGGGTTCGCGAGGTCGAGCTCGGCGGCGGTCGAAAAGCGCCGGGCATCCTCCTTCGAAATAAAGGTCAGCGAGATGGTTTCGTTGTAGCCGAGCGCGAGCAGTCCAGAGCGCAGCCGCGCATCTTTGTGCGCCTCGGGCAGCTCGCAGACCTCGCCGCTGTAGGCCGGAAGCGTGTTCGGAAACTTATCGTAGCCGTGCAGCCGCGCCAGTTCTTCAATGATGTCGATCTCGCGCTCGATGTCGAGGCGCCAGCTCGGGATATGGACCAGGTATTTATCTTCGCCGCCCGCAAGCACGGTGAAACCGAGATGGGTAAGGATGCGGTTGATTTCCAGCGTGCTGAGTTTCTCGCCTAGAATCCGGTGAACTTCCCGCAGGTCGAGCTCCACCGGAGCAAGGTCAAGCCGGCGGGCGATCACGTCGATCACGTTGCCGATGAGCGTGCCGCCACCAGAAGCGAGAATCAGTTCGGCAACCCGGTTGGTCGAAGCGACGGTCGATTCGAAATCCGCGCCGCGCTCAAATCGGTGCGATGCGTCGGTGTGAATGCCGTGACGCTTCGACATACGGCGCACGCTGACTGGGTCCCACCAGGCGGATTCGATCAGGATGTTCTTCGTGCGCTCGGTGATCATGGTGTCGAAGCCGCCCATCAGGCCAGCCAGTCCCACCGGTTTTTTCACGTCGGCCACGACGAGGTCTTCGGTGGAGAGCTTGCGCTCCACGCCATCCAGAGTCTTCAGCGTTTCGCCGGCTTGGGCGCGCCGTATCACTAACCTGCGGCCTTCGAGCAGATCGAGATCGAACACGTGCGTCGGCTTGCCACTCTCCCACAAAACGTAGTTGGTAGCGTCCACCGCGTTGCTGATCGGCCGTTGATCGAGCAATTGCAGGCGGCTGACAATGTTCGCAGGTGAAGGCTTGATGGTAGCGCCGCGAATTTCGCGCGCCGTGAAGCGCGGACACAGCTCAGGCTCCTGAATATCAATCGTGACTTCAGATTTGCCCTGCGACGGCGGCAGCCTCGGCTCGATTGCTCTGAGCGGCAGATCGTATAGCGCCGAAGCCTCGCGCGCCACGCCATAATGATTCATCGCATCGGGCCGGTTGGTCGTGATCTCCATCTCATAGACGGTGCTGTCGCCCTCGCCCGAAATGCCCTCGACCGCTACGCCCGCGAGGGTGAGTTCGTCCGCAAGCCGGAGGTAATCGACCGGAAGGTCAACGAAGTCGCGTAGCCAATGAGGAGAAATTTTCATGAAAGAAGCTTTTAGCCGTTAGCTCTTAGCTTTTGGCTTTTGGCTCTCAGCTCTCGGTCGGAGGACTTGGAATTCGGTAAGAGCCAAGAGCTAACAGCCAAAAACTTTTTACCCAAACTGTTCCAAGAACCTTACATCGCCCTGAAAGAACAGCTGAATATCATCCACGCCGTACTTCAGAATCGCAATCCGTTCCACGCCCATGCCGAAGGCAAATCCCGAAACTTTTGTCGCATCGTAATCCACGAACCCGTACACATTCGGATCGACCATACCGCAGCCGAGCAACTCAATCCATCCGCTGGCCTTGCAGTTGCGGCACGGACCGCCGTCGCGCGTGCCTTTGCCGCCGCAGAAGATGCAACTGATCTGCACGTCGGCGCTCGGCTCGGTAAACGGGAAGAACGACGGATAGAAGCGCGTCTTCACACTCGATCCGAAGAGCGCTCTCATGGCGTGATCGAGGGTGCCCTTCAGGTCGCAGAAAGTAATGTTGGTATCGACCGCGAGCCCTTCGACCTGGTGAAAGATGGGCGAGTGCGTCGCATCGGGCGCGTCATTGCGATGAACTTTACCGGGACACACCACGCGCACAGGAGGCTTCATCTTCTGCATGGTGCGAATCTGCACTGGCGAAGTGTGCGTCCGCAGCAGCAAGCGGTCGCGCAGCGCCTTCGATTCCTGTGCGGCGATGAACAGCGTGTCCTGCGTGTCGCGCGCGGGATGGTTCGGCGGAAAGTTCAGCGCCTCGAAGTTGTAATAATCCGTTTCAATCTCCGGACCTTCCTCGACCGAATAGCCCAGATTGCGGAAGACGCCGATGATCTCGTTCATCGTTTTGATGACGGGATGTTCCGCGCCGAGGGGGCGACGAATGCCCGGCAGAGTGATGTCGACCGAAGCCCCCAGTGCGGTGCGCTTCTTCTTGAGCGCGATTACTTCGTCGACGCTTCCGCGGAGCGTGGGGTGTCCGACAACGTCCTCAAACGTATCAAAATTTCCATGGGCTTTAGGAACCCGATCCTCCACAAGCAGTCTCAGTGCGTTGACGAGCTGTCCAACGTCGCGCTTGCTCGGCCCTGGGGCGGCCTTCAGCCACTTGTCATTGATCTGCGTGAGAATGCCGTTCGTGCGCGCCATCCAGCGATCTTTGAAGACCTTCCAGTCGCTTTCCGACTCCACCGCGTCCTTCTCCGATTCCAGCGCAAGTTCGAACGCCTTCTTCGCGTCGGCAAGCGTGGCGGCAGAGAAGTCTGTCAGTCTTGGAACGGTGTAGGCCATGGTCACCAGCAAATCTTCTAAGGCTTGTCATCCCGAGCGAAGCGAGGGGATGAATTCACGTTTGAAGTGCAACAGTATGTTCCAAGAATACCTCGTTGGGAGTTTTGAAG
>CZLA01000064.1_pt1 | contig 15874 bp, 11 predicted proteins | sample 1122381 | NCBI WGS metagenome assembly CZLA01 (sample SAMEA3539301, study PRJEB10725) | soil metagenome | biome: tundra; feature: field; material: soil | place: USA | collected 2010-05 | depth 0.15 m
ACGCTTCCGAATCTTCCGGCGCTGAGCGAGGGACGATCGTTTGCGGTGGTGTGTTCGGGGTTCGCGTGCCAGCCGCCGATTTTCGATGCGGAGGAATTGGGACGTCAGTTACGAACTTGAGTGGCCAGCGCGCGAAATTCGGCAAACCGGGGCCAGATCCCCAACGTCTCGAGGCAAGATCGCGCGGACTCATCGAGTTCAGCTCCTGTCGCATCCTTGGGGTGAACCTCCAACTCGTGGTCCAATAAATCTGCGACATAAACGGCGACGGAACTGTCAAAGCCGGAGTGAGGTATGCGAGTAGGCCGGTGGTGGTGCGCGAGCGCCTCGACTGCAAGGTTGGGGAAACCCCACAACCCAAGCAGATAAGCACCGATTTCCGCGTGGGAAATTCCCAGTAGTTCCTCTTCCGCTTCAAAGTCCTGGCATCCACGTTCGCTGGCAAGCGAGAGTACAGAACAGAACTGGTCGGGCATTTTCTGGCCAGGATGAGTCTTCCAACATCGTGGAGAAGTGCGGACACAACGGTAACGTCCCGAGTTTTCGGGCCTACGGGGAGCGCACTGGCAATGGCGGCGGTGCGGTGCGCGTGCCGCTGTATCGACTCGTAAACTGACTGCGGAATACGCGAGTCTGGGACAAAAACCCTGAAGGTCTCGGAAGCCAGAGCCAGATTCTTGATGGTTTCCATCCCCAGATACGACGCGGCATGCTCCAGGGTGGTCACGGTTTGCGCCAAGCCGAAGAAGGCGCTGTTCACCAACTGCAGGACCTTTGCGGACATACCCACGTCATGCTCAATGATTTCCGCCACCTGTTGTATCGACGTGTTCGGGTTTCTCACGGTCTGCAAAAGGGAGGTGTACGTACTGGAAAGGGAAGGCAGTTCGCCAACGGTTCCAACGACCCGGCGAAGCTCGGCTGTGGACAACAAGTCCTGCAAGATACACACACGCTCGATCGTCGCTTGCAGTTCAGCTCCGTTGCACGGCTTGGCGAGAAAGCGGTGTGCCACCGGAACCGCACGTGTCGATAACCCGCCGTCGGAATATCCCGACAGAACAATGCGCGCCGTGCTCGGATAGCGGTCCCGAATATGGCCAAGGAGAGTGGCGCCATCCATGCCGGGCATCCGCATGTCGGAAATCACCACGTCGAAGCTGCCGGCCTCGCAGGCTTGCAAGGCGGCTTCGCCGCCCACCGCAAACTGCAAGTCCCAACGTTGCCGATCCGCGTGCAGCATACGTCGAATGCCGTCGAGAATCTTGCTTTCATCATCCACGAACAAGATGCGTTTCACGCGGACACCGTGTTGGCGGCAACAGCCTTGCCGTCTTTGGGAAGGCGAATGATAAAAGTCGTCCCCTTCCCCTCTTCGGTTTCGAAGTGAATGGTTCCATCATGTTTGTCAACCACCACGGAGCGCGCGATGGCCAAGCCCTGCCCAGTTCCCTTGCCAATTTCCTTGGTAGTGAAGAAGGGATCGAAGATCCGGGCCCGCACCTTTTCCGGGATTCCCGCGCCGGTGTCCTGGATTCGAATTTCGGCCCACTCCTGGCAATTGCGAGTTTGTACCTTGATTTTTCCCTTGCTTGGACCCCCTTTTCCGACCACTTCGCCAATGGCATGAGCGGCGTTGACAATCAGGTTCAGAATCACTTGGTTGAATTCGCCAGGCTGACAAGAGATTAGAGGTACTGACCGATCGAACTCGGTTTCCATGTCAGCCACATATTTCCACTCGTTGCGCGCCACCGTAATGGTGCATTCAATGGCATGGTTCAAGTCCAGAGGGATCTTTTCTTTCGTGCCCGGATGAGGGAATTCCTTCATCGCACCGACGAGCGTGGACACTCGGGTCACGCCTTCGAGCGTCTGTTCGATGGCCTTTGGAATTTCCTCCAGCAGATAGCCGGCATCCGCGCGTTTCACCCCAGCCACGATTTCCCGCACGGTTTCGCTCGATAGGGAATGTGGAAGGTGCGAAAGAACCGGGCGCGGGGAAACCGTCCGCCGCCGGCGCGAAGGCAGAATCTGACAGCACGGGCAAGAAAGACGAGAAGTAAAAAAAAAAGCCGGCCACAGAGGCCAGCCCGAAAAATTGCTTTGTGATGCAAATAGTTATGTCATCCTGACTTATGTGGTTATGTACATCTCGCGACTACGCGTCGCAGGCCGGCTGCCTGGGAGGACAAATCGCTACCGGTCCCGACGGAGTTGGAACTCTCGGGACAGCAGCATACGCAAATGTACCTACCAGACCTACCAACAGCAGTAACGCCCTGAAAGAACGTTTCATTTTACTTTCTCCTTAGAATCTGCCTTTACTTTCTCCTTAGGGTCTGCCAAAGACTGGGGTTAAACGGCCAGCTTCTAGCGTCGTGAATTATACACAACCCTGCAACTTTCTAATTAAAAGCAGATTACTTGAAGTGCGTAGGACGGCGCGCAAAGCTGACGACCGTGCCGAAAATTGACGAGGCGGTCCAGCAGGCAATACGAGCGGGTTTTATGCGGGTTTCTTAAGGTGATGGTTTGAATGGAATCGCTTTGGTTCAGGGTCTGTAGGCTGGATTGCGGGGCGCAAAAAAAACCTCTTGACACGGTTTTTGCGCGAGGCTGTTTTTGGGCTCAAACTGTGACTATGGTCGAGTCTTGGAACCGGCGGCGGCGGAGTTGGCTCGGGGTGGGTCACCGGAGCGGTTAAGCGGGACATGATCTTCCGCAGACTCCAGATTCGAGCTTCGCGAAAAGGCGCGCTCCACCATGCCTTCGAACATCGGGATTAGAGAATCGGAAGAGACCGGATGTTGAATATCCGCCAAGCCCTGCTCCCATCGCTCGGTCCGCAAGCGGTTGACGGCGGCGACGCGCACAGCATTGCGCGAGAGCGAGTAGCCGAGCCAAACAAAAATGGCCAGGCCGTAGGCCGACATGTTGATCAAGTTGAACATGGCTTGTTTGACGAATCCACCCGAGATCAAAACGTACATCATCAAATCCACACCTGCCAACAGCCCAAAGCCGAGAGAGGTGCCAAAACTGAACTGTTTCCGGGACACTCCCAGGAAGCGCGAAAACAGAAGCAAGAAGAGGATGAGGCCAAGCTGCACGATGCGGACCGAGCGCTGCAGAGTGGTAACGGCGTGGACCAACGGACTCCGGTCGACAGAATTCGAAAAGGCGACCACCACCGAAACCAGCAGCATCACCACGCCCGCCCACTTGAACAGCAGAGTGCCTAGATCGTTCAGCGTGTGATAGGGGCGGAACACGTCGATGAAAATCTCATGGATCACCTTGAAGCCGAGAACGGCGTTCACGGCTTCGCCCAACCAGAAAAGCCCGAAGTATAAGTCGTAATTGCCGGCCCGCCAAACCGGAAAGATGACGGCGAAATTCACCACCTGCACCAAGAGAAACAGGAAGAACGCGGGAAACTGCTTGTGCAGCTTTCGGCGCCATAAGACCACTGCCACCACCGATTGCAGGATCGGTTGCGCGCACCACAAATACAGAACGATGGTCTGGCTGTGCAAATTCATGGGCATGCGGGGGAACGACGCGGCCAACCGCAGAAACCGACGCCTTCGGCCCTCACCCACATCCTCAGGCAGGTTGCCCTTCGGGGTCAACCTACTTAGGTAACCTTAGTAACCATTACCCTCTGGCCAGCTCGCCTTCGCGGGCTGCGGGAAAAGTAGGAATTCGACGCCCAGCCCCTAAAGGGGCGGCTGATTTCGAGGAAATTACGGTATCGCTAAAGCGATACCGTGATACGGAACTTGAGTTTTTCTCGCGGCGCTGCTCCGCCAAGGACAGCGTAGGGGCCTATCCAGCGTCGGGCGTGGAATGGAGGTAGGCGCGCATCATACGCACTTCATCGTCTTTTTCGTCGAGGTCGTGGAGAAGGATATCGCGCAGGGAAACGACGCCCTTCAGTTCACGTCCCGCGCAAACCGGCAGGTGCCGGAAACCATGCCGCTTCATCAGGGTCATACAGGTCTCGAGCTGATCATTCGGAGCGACGGTCAGAGGATCTTCGGTCATGACCTGACTGACCGGGGTGCACGCGGGATCCATGCCGGCTACCACTACGCGGATCATCAGGTCACGCTCGGAAAAAATTCCTGTGAGCTGACCTCCCTGCAGAACCGGCACGGCGCCGATGTTGTGCTCCACCATCATGCGGGCGACTTCGAGCACGGTCTGGTGGGCCTCGGCGGATATGGTGACTTGATTCTTGAGCAGATCGCAGATCAACATTTGCACCTCCCGTAGGACTTGTGCCGGAAAGCAACTTGCCCGGCGAACCGCGTCAAACTCTTCTTGAACGCTTGGAAAGGAAGCAAAACCGTTTTACATCCGGACCCGCGGCGGAGTATATGTCGAAAATCGTCAAGGGGGAAGAAAAAAATGAAGTCTTGCCGGTGTGGCGAGAATCGGTAGGACCCTGTGACCACCAGTCCAACAAAAGTTGCGGCTCAGGGTTGCTTTGTACGGAGCCATGTGGCGGGGCTTCGCTGCGGCTGGACGGGGCAGAGCCCCGTCCCCACACGGGCTCCAAGAAAGGCTACGCTTTTCGACCTGCGCCCAACGAAAGGACGTAGGATCTGGCGGCCAAAGCGGCGGGCATTTCGGCGGCGTCGCGGGCGGTGACGATCAGGTTGTAGTCTTCACTGGCTCGAAGACGACTGAAAACTGGGGTGGCATCCTGCGGCTCGACCAGCGCCAGGTATCGCAGGAATGCGAAGACATCTTCCGTGGGCTCCAATCCCGGCGCGACGAAGGAGACTTCGACATCTTCGTGGTGGAAGTGCCATCCCAGAGAAGCGGCCAGGCGCACCGCGCGCTCATATACCGCGGTCTGTAGGACTCCGGGTGCGGGGTTGTCAAACACGATGCGAAGCTTGCGTTCATCTTCGCGGCTGAACTCGCGCACCTTGAGCACGCCGGTGCGGGCCGTGGCTTTCCAGTCCACATGACGGGCGGAGTCGTCGGGCATGTAGTCGCGAATGAGGTACAGGTCATTGCCGCGGCCGCGCACAAAGGTTTCGAACTCGCCGGTGACCATGGGAAGAACTTCGCGGAACTGTTCGGTGGGCTCCACGCCGGGATAGACGATGACTTCGCGGGCCAGATTAATCCGCCGAGTTTTCATCAGGAAGGAGAAGGGAAAGCGGGTGGCCAGGCCGAAATTTCTTTCGCAGTAGCGCCCGCGGGCTGGGAAGGTTATCTCCAAGTCGGCGAGCAGTTCCTGTAGGGGCGCGAGAAAAGGAAAATAAACAGATTCTTCGAGGATCGGCTTTTCTGCTTCCTCGCGCACGCGCCGCAGGCGGCGGTCGGGAAGGCGGACCCACTGGTTCTGGGGCGCACGATTGCGGGGCCAGCCGAAGGTCGAGGCTTCCCAACGCCAGTGAGACGTTGATTTGGCTTTGCGTTTGGCGGGAACTATGCGCACCGAAAAAGAGGGCAGCCATGAACTGGCGTTTTGCAAGAGCAGTCGCGCCAGCATCGGACGCCCGGCAAAAACGTGTTCGGGCAAGTGGACATCGAGCGCGAGACTGCGCAGCACTAGCGCCGAGGCGACACCGGAAACCAGGATGGCAGAGAGCAGCGCCGCGACGACAACGTAGAGCAGGTTGTTCCCGGTGTTGATGGCGGCGATTCCGATCACGACGGTGATCAGGATGTAGATCATGCCCGCGCGCGTGACGTCGTAATCCATCGCTTCGCGGACGCGCGACGCTACGACCCGCCGCGCCAGATAGGGCACGGTGGTCAGGCCAACGAAGGCGGCCAGCAACAGGGCCACTGACGCCAGGATGAGGGTTCCCCAGACGTTGCCCGCCTCGCGGGTTACCGTGGAAAACAGCGCCGTCGCGAACGCCAGCATCAGGCCCACGATGGCCAGCAGGAATCGCACCCAGACCTGCGAAAGTCCCAGCCGCGGAAAGCGGGGCGAGGCTGAGTTTTGCGGGCTCGTTGGTGTGCGTTCGGCAATCACGTTGTTAATCAGGCTGCTCTCCGGTGCCGGGCTTCTGCCAGCATATGACAGCGGAGGGGAGAGTGGAAGTGACCGAAGAAACCGAGGGCGAAGAGGCGGAGCTGGCGCAGTGAAATTCCCGCGGTTGTTAAGTTGGTGAAATCGCTGATTGCGTCAATTGGGGTTGCTGCGACGTGGAGCTAAGATTGTCATGGACTCATCTGAAAACGTAGTTTTCTGAAGATCCCGACTAAGTTTGAGGTGCTGGCGACTTTGGAGTGGTCCCTGCGCGTATAATGACCCGTTCTTCAGACACACGGCTTCTTCCGTACGTCGCAGCTTTCAAGCCCTTGTCCAAGAAGGAGACTCCCATGTCCACGATCCCGTCCAGTCCGCAAACACCCGGCGGCGTCCCGCCCGCACCCCAGAAGAGTTCCGGAGCCAAAATACTTCTGTGGATTGTCGGCATCATTGTGGGGCTCCTACTGATTTCTTTTGCCAGTTGCGCCGTACTCGGCTTCTATGCCATGCACAAGGTGAAGCAGGCCGGCTTCGACTCGGATTTGATGAAGAAGAACCCCGCTCTCGCCACCGCGAAGATGGCCGTCACCATGAGCCCTGACACGGAGATCGTTTCGAGCGACGACAATGCCGGAACGATCGTCGTCCGCGACAAGAAAACCGGCAAGGTCGTAACCATGAAGTTCGATCCGCAGAAGAGGTCCATGGTCATTGTCGACGAGAACGGCAAAACGACCTCAATGACAACGACGGGTGAGGGGGCAAACGCCAGCATGGAGATGAAAAGCTCCGAGGGCACCATGAAGATCGGCACCGGCTCAGACAAAGCGCCCGATTGGGTGCCAGTGTATCCCGGATCTTCTCCGCAAAGCACATTCTCAACCAGCAGCGGCACGGAGCAAGCCGGTACCTACACATTTGTCACCAAGGACGCGGCCGACAAGGTCATAGCATTCTATGGTGACTCTCTAAAAGCGGCGGGCTTTGCCGTGTCTAACATGACCAGCAACTCCGAAGGAAAAGTTGGAGGCATGGTCTCCGGTGAAGACAAAGCCAACAAGCGCGCCGTCGTGGTAAGCCTCGGAACCGAGAATGACGGCACCCACGTAAATGTGACTTTCTCCATCAAACAGTAAACCCGAAACCATCCCACCCTTTTACGAAGGGTGGGGACCGCGGAGGCCGCGGCCTCGTTTTCTCCGCACGCGGCGCAGGACAGCCGGTCAACCGGCGTCAGTCATTATCTGGCGGGGGCTGGCGACGATATTTCCACCACAAAAACAGGATCACGACCACGGCGACAATCAAAGCGGCGATATTGAAGCGCTCCATGACAAGCAGCAAGCGGCGCCAATGTTGGCCGAAGAGATATCCGGCGCTGGCGATGCAGGTAACCCAGACGGCAGCGCCCATGAAGTTGAAGAGAGTAAAAGCTCGCCAGCGCATGCGCAGCACGCCGGCCAGCGGTCCGGCGATGACGCGCATGCCGAAGATGAAGCGGGCAAAGAAAACAGCGGCTGCGCCGTAGCGGGCAAACATTTTCTCGCCGCGTTTCAGGGTGGCCGGCGGAATCCGGAAGACGCTTTGATAACGCTCAAGCAGTGGACGTCCGCCATAGTAGCCCAGGGCGTAGCCCAGATTGTCCCCGAGCGTGGCGGCGCAGGTGGCTACTACGATGATCCATCCCAGATGGAGTTGGTGTTCGGAATAAGCCAGAAAACTGGCCAGCAGGAGTGTGGTCTCACCGGGCACAGGGATGCCGGCGTTCTCGCAGAGCAATGCCAGAGCCACGGCCCAGTAACCGTAGTCGGCGACGAAGGTGCGCAGCGAGTCAAAAATCGTGTGGTCCATTTCGTTGGCCAGTATGGCAGATTAGCAAAACGCGAACGGCGGAGATCGGATCAGATCACGACTCACGGTGGAGCGACGGGCGTCCTCGCCCGTCACTGCCTGAACCTCAACCGCATCGAGGCCGGGCGGGGACGCCCGGCGCTCCACTGGCGCTTAGGAATTCGATGAGCGCGCGGTTGAAGTCCTCGGGCGCTTCCTCGTAGGGCAGGTGACCGACGCCCTTGAACGCCACCAGACGGACATCGCGAAAATTCCGGCGCAGTGGTTCGGCCGATGAAAAATGAACTGCTCGGTCTCTGGTTCCCCACATGAGGAGCGTGGGATAATCGCGAATCTTGGGGAGCGCGCTTTCCAGTTCTGCGAGGTCTGCCGTCCAATTCCTAACGATGCGCCCAGCATGACGAAAGGCGTGATTTTTGCGTACGGGTATGCGGTAGCCCTCGATCGAATCGGGCGGAATTTTCGATCCGTCGCCGAACAGGCGGCGCAGCCACAGGTAGTCGAGCGGGCGCCAGCGCTCAATCGTGTTGCGGAAAATCAGGGAGCCGAATTCGCTGCCCACAAAAGGCGCGAGCCGCTTGCCATGCGGTGACCAGGGATTGACGGGCGCAACCAGGATCAGGCGCTGCAGGCGTGGATCGTGTCGCTCTGCGCTCATCGCGGCCACCACAATGGCAACGCCGCCGCCGTGGGACGTACCCAGCAGGTCGAAATTTTCAATGCCGAGAGCATCCACGAACTGCAGGACACGCTTGGCGGTCGCGCGTACGGTGCAGTCGACGCCGTCGTTAGCTGTGGACAAACCGGCGCCCAGATTGTCGATGGCATAAACCGTCGCATAGGGCGCCAGCGCGGGGATGGTGAATCTCCAGGAAAAGGAATAGCCCATGAGCCCATGAACCAGGATGAGCGGCGGTCCTGATCCGGCCTTGAGGTAGCGCATGCGTCCGTCGGCAAGTTCGAGCCAGTGCTCTTCGACTAGCGCGTCGCGCTCGCCGGCGGGGATGAATTTTTCTTCGGGATTTTGCGTTTCGATGGGCAACAAAATCCTCACAGACCGATTCTTACTAAGTGATATCGCCTCTAACGCTTTCGGGGGAGCTGAATTCTAGCTCCCCTCCTTTTCTTGCAAAGAGCGTCCCTTCGCTGCTTGCTTCCGCTTCTTGCCCAGCAACTTCTTCAGCACTTTGACGCCTTTATCCACGTGCTTCTCTTCCAGCAGAAACGGCGGCAGGAAGCGCAGGACGGTGTCCTGGGTCGCGTTGAAGAGGACGCCCTCGGCCAGTCCCTGCTCCACGAACGGGCGCGCGGGAATGTCGAGCACGAGGCCCTGGATGAATCCGCGGCCGCGCGTTTCGCGGGTAGCGGCGCACTTGGCAACCAGTTCCTGGAGTTGTTGATGCAGGTAGCCGCCAACTTTCACGACGTTTTCCAGCAGGTGCTCTTCTTCGATAATCGCCAGATATTCGAGCCCGACGCGGCAGGCCAGAGGACCACCGCCAAAGGTGGTGCCGTGCTGTCCGGGCGAAATCGCCGAGGCAAAGTGTTCTTTCGAGAGGAACGCGCCGAGCGGCACTCCGGCGGCGATCGGTTTGGCGATGGCGACGATGTCGGGAACTATGCCGAAAGTCTGGAAGGCGAAGTAGTGTCCGGTGCGGCCGAGGCCACATTGGATCTCGTCGAAGATGAGTGCTGCCTGGTGCTGATCGGCTAACGTTCGGCAGGCGCGCAGGAATTCTTCGGAGCATTCGAGGATTCCGCCTTCGCCAAAGATGGGCTCCAGCACGATGGCGCAGGTGTTGGCATTGACGGCGGCATGCAGCGCTTCTACGTTGTTCTGCGCGACAAAGGTCACGTTTTCAAGCAGCGGTTCAAAACCCTTACGGTACTTCTCCTGGCCGGTCAGGGACATGGCGCCGAACGTACGACCGTGATACGAACCTTCCAGCGCCACGAGTTGCGACTTGGCATCGCCGCCCGCTTTGTGTCCCGCTAGACGCGCGAGTTTGATGGCGCCTTCCATCGCCTCGGTGCCGCTGTTCGAAAAGAAGACGCGATCCAGACCCGAAAGCTGGCACAGGCGCTCGGCCAGCAGGCCCTGATATTCGTTGTAATAGAGATTCGAAAGGTGAATGACGCGGGCCGCCTGCTCGCGGATGGCCTTCACAATGCGCGGGTGCGCATGCCCTAGCGCATTCACCCCCAGCCCGGCGACGAAGTCGAGATACTTCTTACCTTCGAAGTCGTAGAGGAAAACACCTTTGCCGCGCTCAAAGCCCACGGGATAGCGGTTGTAGGTGGGGAGAAGAAAACGCTTTTCAAGATCGACGATCTGATCCAAACGAGACATAACTAGATTTTAGAACGGATGCGACGAAGACGCGATTGCTGCGACCGGTGAAGGAACGTCCGTAGGGAAGCGCGGCCCGTGGCTAGTGGCTGCAGTCTGCTACAATTTCGTCCAATTCTAAGGGGTGTCCATGTTCCGAACCGTTGCCCGAATTGTGGCATTGCTGATCGCGATTGTCCTGCCATCGCTAGCGCAGAATTCCGTTAACGACGCTCGCCTACAACGCAGCTTCCGCCAGCCGGAGAAGAACGGGTGGACCTTCGTTCATCTGGAGGGCCAACCCGCCGAGATCGGGTTCCAGCATGGCTATCTGCTCGCCACGGAAATCGAGGACGTGCTGAAGGTAATTGTGCTGGAGCAGTCCCACGACAACAAGAAGGACTGGCAGTTTTTTCGCGACGCGGCGCGCACCATGATGTGGCCGCATATCGAGCAAGAGTACCGCGAGGAGTTGCAAGGCATCGTGGACGGCGCCAATGCGAAGGGCGTCAAACTGGATCTGTGGGACGTGGTCGCACTCAACGGCGCGTTGGAGTGGGAATACTACGTCAAGCAATACAACAAAGAGCACGGCATTCCGTCATCGGCGTCTCTGGTTGCGCCGGAGCATTGCAGCGCGTTTGTGGCAACCGGCAGTTACACCAAGGACGGCAAGATCGTCATCGCGCACAACAACTGGACCAGCTATCTGGACGGCCAGCGCTGGACGATCATTTTCGATATTGCGCCCGCGAAAGGCAGCCGCATGTTGATGGACGGATTGGCAGGCTTCATCCACAGCGCCGACGATTTCGTCGTGAATTCCGACGGAATCGTAATCACGGAGACCACCATCGGCCACTTCTCCGGCTATGATCCGGCTGGAATCCCGGAGTTTGTGCGGGCGCGCAAAGCCGCGCAGTATTCCAAATCGATCGATGACTTTGCCCGCATCATGAAAGAGGGGAACAACGGCGGCTACGCCAACAACTGGCTGCTCGCCGACGTAAAAAACAACGAAATCGCCAGCCTCGAACTGGGTTTGAAAAACGTAACCCTGGAGCGGAAGAAAGACGGGTACTTCGTTGGCTCCAACTTTCCGGTCAACGAAAAACTCATCCGCGAAGAAACGGACTTCGACATCAAGGACATGAGCATAAGCGCCAACGCCCGTCACCTCCGGTGGGAACAGTTGATGGCCGAGAATAAAGGGAAGATCGACGTAACTGCCGCCGAACATTTTTTAGCGGATCATTACGATACGTTCTCGAAGAAAGAGGACGCCGGCGAGCGCACCCTCGACGGGCATGTCGATTTGTCGGCGCGGGGAATGCAACCCTGGCAGCCACCATTCGGAATTGCCGGCGCGGTGCAGAACAAGGCGGCCGACGCCGCGATGGTGACCCAAATGTCATTCGCGGCGGCTGCCGGCCACGCCTGTGGCAGGAACTTCAAGGCGCAAGAGCATCTGCGGGAGCATCCGGAATTCAATTGGGAGCAAGGGTTGCTCCGGGACATGAACGCGTTTCCCTGGACCACGTTTTCGGCGGCGAGGTAACGCGGAATCGCCATGGAGTGTTGTCAGTAGGCTCAGGATTGGCCGGGGAGCTTGGGAGTTCCCTTAGGGTTCTCGGGGTCGAGTCCGGCGGCGGTCATGATGGCGCGTCCCAGATCTTCGGCGGAAACGGCGTATCCTCCGGCTGACGCCGAGCCGCTGGCTTCTTCTACGGCGGTGGGCGCGACGAAGCGATAGCCCCTTCCAACTACGGTTTGCAGATACTGCGGCTCGCCGGCGTCGTCGGCCAGGGCACGGCGAATCTTGCGGATGGCGGTATTGATTCCTTGTTCAACATCGACGAACACATCTTTGCTCCACAGCGCGGCCGAGATTTCTTCGCGTGTGACCAGTTGCCCCCTCTTTTCGACGAGGAACATGAGCAATTGCAGGGGCAAGCCCTCGAGCCGAACCGGGGTGCCACCGCGGCAGAGCTGAAAACGGCCGTAATCCAACTCGAAATCGTCGAAGCGAATTTTCTTCTCCGGCAATGCACAACTCCCCGGTTGCCTAATGGCGGATCCACCGCTGCAAGCACCGGCGGCCGAGTTGCGCTCGGCTTGGACGGGCGGGGACGCCCGTCCCTCCACGATCTCACGACGCTGAATCCACTCTAAAATGCGCGTCAGAAATTCTGTTCTGCCGGGCTTGCCGTGTCAAGCACGCGATGATTAATTTCTTCAGATCAGTTCATACGGCTTCAGACTGGCTCCATGGACGTTTCCGGGAATCAGGCGCAAGATCACACTCACTTGCGGGATTTGCTCACCTCTCCTAAGCGAGTCAGGTGAGACCAGTAAGTGGGGGGTTCGGGAAACGGGGAAGGTTCTCGAACCCCTCAAAACCAAGAAAGGGTTTGGGCACGTCACCTCACTTCACTTCAGAAACACGCCAACCACAAAATCCGCTATCTCCCTCAAGCTAACCCAGCACCCAGACCCTTCTTCCCGCCGCCGAGTTGATCGCGCTCGGCGGAGACGCAGCCAGCCCAGTTCCGCCGAAAATGGCATCCCAAAAAACAGAAGTCGCCTTCCATAATTCATATCCTCAATCCGGAATCCTCTCTATAATTGCGGAAGTCGCTCTCTGGAAGCGACTTACCAGCACTGGGCAGGATTGGAGGGTGGCAGTGAAGTTGCTAATGTCAGAACGGCGTCGAATGTCTGGCCGCGCCGCCGCACAGCCGTTCCTGCCCATGAACCGCGAATTTGAGGCTCGGTTTACCGCCATCCTGCTGACTCTCCTCACAGTAGCAGCGGTTCTGTTCGCCGGTTTCAACTACAGGATCGAGCACCAGTCTGCGATTCCCGACGACGGCGCGTGGTGGATTGAGCGGAACGACCGCCTGCTAGCGGATCGGCTGGAGCCGAACGGGCCAGCGGAACGGGCAGGGATCCGCCGCGGGGACGAAGTGGTCAGTGTCAACGGCCGCTCGGTGGACACTTCGGCGGCGGTTACGCGGCAACTCTACTATTCCGGCGTCTGGTCAAAAGCAACCTATTCGTTGATCCGTGGCGCGGTTCCGCTGGATGTGGAAGTCGTGCTGGTTCCGGCCGAGCGCTCCATGAACGATTGGCTGCGGCTGATCGCGCTTATCTATCTGGGTATTGGGCTTTATGTATTGCTGCGCCGCTGGACAGCGGTAGGTTCCACTCACTTTTACATTTTCTGCCTGGTCTCGTTCGTTTTCTACGCGCTGCACTACACCGGTAAGTTCAACGCCTTCGACTGGATCGTCCTCTGGGCCAATGAAGTCGCCTGGATCTTGCAGCCGGCGCTGTTCCTGCATTTCGTATTGACGTTCCCGGAACGGCGGGAGTTCGTCAGCAAGCATCGTTGGTCGATTACCACGCTCTATCTGCCGGGAGTCGTCCTGCTCGGAATTCAGGTTCTAGCTTTCGAATACCTAAAAGCCAGCGCTGGGCTGCTCTTCAATCTGAACCGGGTGCACTGGGCTTATCTGACGATCTTCTTCGTCTCGGCGGCGGCGGTTCTTTGGAACAACTTCCGCCAGGCCACCACTCCGATTCTGCGGCAGCAACTCAAGTGGATTACGCGCGGCACCATCCTCGCGATAACGCCGTTCACGCTTTTTTACGTTTTGCCGTACCTGTTCGGAGTGATGCCTTCACTCACCATGAAGGTCTCGGTGCTGTCGCTCGGACTCCTGCCGCTGACCTTCGGATACGCCATTTTCCGCTACCGGTTGATGGACGTGGATCTGATCTTCAAGCGCGGCATGGCGTACACGCTGGCGGCGGCGGCCATTGTGGCCCTGTATTTCGCGGGCGTGGCTGCGATTGCGGAGTTGGTGCACACGCGCGTGCCCAGTTCCGGACCTTATGGGCTGGTGATCGCCGTCGTGGTCACCGCGCTGCTGTTTGATCCGGTACGCAAATGGATTCAGGAAAAGCTTGATCAATTCTTTTTCCGGACAGGCTACGACTACCGGCGCACGCTGATCGAGTTCGGACGCGAGTTGAGTTCGGAGACCGACCTCGACAAAATGCTTTCGTCGCTGGTGGACCGGCTGGCGCGCACTTTGCTGGTGGATCGCGTGGCGATCTTCCTCGGTAACAACGACTCTTCGCGCTTTGAATTGTCGAAATCGTTCGGCATCGCCCATGTAACCGGTCTCGACCTGTCGTTCCTCGCGAAACCGCGAATCGAAGACGCTATCGGGCATATTTTCTTCGAGAACACACACCAGCTGCCGCGTGAGAATGCCACCGCGAAAGAGGCCATCGGACGCCTGGATCTGAACTACTACATTCCCTGCCATGCGCGGCAAAAGACGATCGCTTTCCTCGGACTGGGCAAGACCATGCAAGGCGACTTCCTCTCCAGCGAGGACGTGGAGTTGCTCGAAGCGCTGGCGGGATACATCGGCATCGCGATCCAGAACGGGCGGCTGTACGCCTCGCTCGAGCAAAAGGTCAGCGAGTATGAGCGGCTCAAGGATTTCAACGAGAATATTGTCGAATCCATCAATGTCGGCGTGATGGCCGTGGACTTGCAGGACCGCATCGAGTCCTGGAATTCGCAGATGGAAGTCATGTATGCCCAGCCGCGCTGGCAGGTGGTGGGGCGTTCGCTGAGCGAAGTTTTTCCCGCCTCCTTCGTCGAGGAGTTTTACCGCGTCCGGCAAAATCCTGGCATCCACAATCTTTATAAATTCCGGCTGGCGACTCCGACCGGCGAGTCACGCATCGTGAACGTTGCGATGGCACCTTTGGTGACCCGCAAGTTCAACGTGGTCGGGCGGCTCGTGATCATGGACGACATCACAGAGAGGATCGAACTCGAAGTCCAGCTCACCCAGGCCGATAAGCTTTCTTCTATCGGACTGCTGGCCGCTGGCGTAGCGCACGAAGTGAATACCCCGTTGGCGGTGATCTCGTCCTACACGCAGATGCTGGCCAAGCAGTTGCAGTCGGATCCGCAGAAAGCGGGGCTGCTCGAAAAAATCACCAAGCAGACGTTCCGCGCCTCGGAGATCGTCAACAATCTGCTGAACTTCTCACGCACAACGGGCACGGAATTAACGGAAATCAGCTTGAACAAGGTGATCGCGGATACGCTGGCGTTGCTCGATCACCAGTTCAAGGTGGCGCACATCCAGGTGCAGTCCGAACTCCGCGAGAGCCTGCCTTTGATTCAGGGCAACGCCGGCCGTTTGCAGCAAGTGTTTCTGAATTTGTTCCTGAATGCCAAGGACGCAATGACCGGGGGCGGCGTCCTGAATGTGGCCACGCTGAACGGCGAATTCGTAAGCGTGCGCGTTTCTGACACCGGCTCGGGCATTGCAGAAGAACACATTCAACGCATCTACGATCCATTTTTCACGACCAAGACGTCGCCCGCGGAGGGCCAGAATCGCGGAACCGGTCTTGGACTCTCTGTCACCTACGGCATCATCCAGGAACACGCGGGCAATATCCGCGTGGAGAGCCGCCCGGGCGAAGGCACCACCTTCACCCTGGATTTCCCGTTAATCAGGAAGGCCGTCCATGTCTGACTTAGCAGTGTCTGAAGTAACCGCCATCCCACGCAGGAGCACACCGGAACGGACGCAGCCGGAAAGCGCGGGCAGAATTCTCATCATCGACGACGAAGCCGAAATCCGGGAGTC
>CZLA01000135.1_pt1 | contig 15396 bp, 14 predicted proteins | sample 1122381 | NCBI WGS metagenome assembly CZLA01 (sample SAMEA3539301, study PRJEB10725) | soil metagenome | biome: tundra; feature: field; material: soil | place: USA | collected 2010-05 | depth 0.15 m
GGCGGTTGGGAAACGCACTTTCCTAAGGCTCTCGGAGTCTGGAACCGGTTCCACACGGAACCGGTCGCGCTGTTATTTGCGGATGCCGAGCTTGGAAATCACGGTTTTGTACCGTTCCGAGTCGTACTTCTTCAGGTAGTCGAGCAGACCACGACGCCTGCTCACCATCATGAGAAGTCCGCGGCGCGAGCCGTGGTCTTTCTGGTGCGCTTTGAAGTGTTCCGTCAACTGACCAATGCGCTCGCTCAACAGCGCGATTTGAACTTCGGGACTGCCGGTATCGGTAGCGTGCGTACGATACGTGTCAACGACGGTTTGCTTTTGCTCTCTGGCTAGCACTTACCTGTTGCACTCCTGTCTCTTCTCGTTTTCGTAACGGTTTTGATGGTAACACGTGGCTGTCGCAGGTGGCAAACACTTGTGCCTGGCTGGGGGCAGTTCCAGAGTAGAAACAAACAGCTTGAACCACTAAGGGCACGAAGGTCCACGAAGGAGAACGCTACTCCTCTTAATAAACTTGGTGAAGCTCTTTAATCCTAAACGGTGTTAAAAGCTGATTTTCAGAATGGTGCCTCCGGTGCCCACCAGCCATCCCGCTTTGGGACTCGCAAAAGCGACTGCCCAGTAGCCCGTCACAGCGGGCAGCGTGAACCATGTGTTTCCCTCATCGGGAGTCCACGCCGCACCACCCGTGTTGGCGGTGATGACTACGGCGCGGTCGCCATCGTCGTGTCTTCGATCTTGATCGTGGCCGCGGCTGTGGCCAATCTGACGCACATAGCTCAGACCGAAAATGGCTCCGGTGACCGGGGGAGCGTTGGTGAGATTCCAAGTCTGACCGCCGTCACAAGACGTGGCAGTCCTCGCGTTATTTGGGTCGCTCGGGTCCAGGTCGCCGCCGCCCACGATGCCGTGCCTCTCATCTCGGAAATCCACCGTGAATGCGCCTGCGCTTGGCGAACTGACGAGCGGAGTGTCATACGCGTTCCAGGTGTCGCCTCCGTCGGTGGTGGCCAGTATCCGCGCAATCGTCGCGCCGCCGGTCGCAATCCAGGCATTTCTCTCGCCCTCGGTTGCGACGCACGTGCCGCTCGAGGCGAACGACGCTTCTCCCGGCAACGCCGGCGGCATATCGCCGCTGATGTCCTGCCATGTCTTTCCATCGGTGGTGCGGAGGTCGGGGAACACTCCGTTCACCGAGTCGCTGTGCGAGATGCCACGCTTCGGCGTCCAAAAGGCGAAACAATCGTAGAACGCACTCGGGTTCTGGTTCTGGAATTGCATCGTCCAGGTCGCGCCGCCATCGACGGTTTTGTAAATGCGAAAGTCAGTCGGGTTGTCGCCGATGGACTGCAGATAAGCGATCTTGTCGCTCACGCCCTGCACATCGCGGAATTGCAGTGCGTCGGCTCCGGGGACCACGGCGGCTGTCCAGTGCGCGCCGCCGTCGGAGGTCCTAAGGAACGTGCCCCCGCGCCCGGATGCCCAAACCACGCGCGAGTCCACCGGACTGACCGCAATCAGCCCCTGCGTAGTACCGCTATTCTGCGGAGTCAGAATGGGTTGATGAATTTTCCGGTGGTTTTCCGCAAAGCTGAGGGTGGCAAAGGCGAAGACGGCAATCAGAAAAAGCGCAAGCGAACGTTTCAACATAGCAATTTCTCCGGAGGCGCAGTATAGGCGCGGCTGAAAAGAGTGTCAAACTCGGGTGCTCGACGCTAGTACCGTGACCGCATGATGACTACGGCGCGGCAAACGAGTAGCGTCAGCATCTTGCCGGCTGTCCTGAGAGCGTCTCGCCCTCGGCGCGGCGGGCGAGGACGCCCGCCGGACAGCCGCCGGGACGGCGGCGCTACTCTCATTGGTGAAACAGTACAAATCACGCGGTCACGGTACTAGTGCGCGGCGGGTCAGTCGAGGTTATAATATGGCTACGAATCAAAATAAACGACGGATGCAATGCTCCGTTCGTCTATTGCAGTATTCCGAGGACAAAAGCTGGGCCACCCCTACAGACCATCCATGTAGCCGGCCATCATAATAAAAATTAGAAATTACGGGGAGATTTGAATGCCAAGAGGCCGATCAACTTTTACCAAACGTCAGAAAGAACAAGCGCGCCAACAGAAACAGCGGGACAAGAACGAGCGCAAGACTCAGCGCAAGGACGAAAAGCCTGATGGTGTAGTGGTGGACGAGGCGCAAGAAATGCGCGAGATGCGCGAACTCGCCGAAGCTCAGGCCGCACTGTTCCGCATCGGCTCCGACGACGACGAACCCGATTCCGTTGAGCTATCCATGCCGCACGCGAAAACGAGCGATCGCTAGACGCTTTGGACGATTCGCCGGAGCACCAGGCTCCGGCGAACGCGTTTCGATTCCACAAATAACACTTAAGGGTGGATTGCCAAGTGGACGGGCGGGGACGCCCGTCGCTGCACTCAACGTCGCTCCACTAAACAAAAACCTCACCCGGCAACTTGGTTAACGTCCTTGATGCCAGAGTGTTTTGAATGAACCGCTTCGGCTGCTCATTGGCCGCCGCATTCACCTGCTTGCGTTCGATGCGCAGCTTCAAGGTGCGCTCGATATTGCGAAGCTCCAGAACTTCCACGCCTGTGACCAGAGTGGAAGCTCGTCCCAGCAAGCCGGCCCGCCCCGTACGCCCGACGCGGTGAATAAAGTCTTCCGCCATCTTGGGCAAGTCGTAATTGATGACGTGCGCCACGTCATCGCAGTGCAAGCCACGCGATGCGATGTCGGTCGCGACCAGCACCTGGTAGCGCCCTTCCTGGAATCCGCTCAAGGCGGCATTGCGCTGGGACTGCGTACGATCGCCGTGAATCATGGCCGCCGAGAAGCCGTCCCGTTCGAGTTCCTTGGCCAGACGTTGCGAGCCGCGCTTGGTGCGCGTGAAGATCAAAGTCTGCCCTTTTTCTTCATACAGCAACTGGCGCAGCACATCCAGTTTTTCGGACGGGCGCACTTCGTAAGCTTCCAGTTGCACGCTTTCCGCCGGCTTCAGAGTTGAGCCCAGCGCAATCCGTACCGGCTCGCGCGTGTAGTCGTTCACCAGCGAAGCCACCGATTGCTCCATGGTCGCGGAGTAGCAGAGCGTCTGACGGCGCTGCGGCAGAATTTGCAAGATACGCCGGATGGCCGGAAGAAAGCCCATATCCAGCATGCGGTCGGCTTCGTCGAGGACGAGTATCTTGACGTGCCGCAGGTCCGCGAACTTGCGGGTGATGAAATCCTGTAAACGTCCTGGAGTCGCGATTACGAATTCGCAGCCGGAGCGAAGACTATGAATCTGCGCCTTCTCGGCTACGCCGCCGATTACCAGCGCCGCCTTCGGCATGTTTTTATCCCGCAGTTGTTCGTACTGCTCGTGAACCTGCATGGCGAGTTCACGTGTCGGCAACAGGACCAGAGCCCGGACATTCTTGGCCGATTCAGCCTTAGGCGATTCGGTCTTCGACGATTCAGCGCGCAGCATCTCGATGATCGGAATCAGGAACGCGAGGGTCTTTCCGGTGCCGGTTTGGGCCGTGCCAATCACGTCCTTGCCTTCAAGGGCAGGAGAAATGGCGCGAGCCTGGATGGGTGTGAGGGTAATAAATTGAGCTGCCGCCAATTTCTGCTGCAATGCAGCAGACAGGGGCAGTTCGGTAAACGTTGTCATTCGATTGTTTTCTTTCTGGAGGGGCCCGATGTCAATTTCTCAAACACTTGTCTCATTCCACACGTGTCCGAGAGCTCGCACTGCCGCTCGCAATGAAATTGGCGCTGGAACCAAACGGCGGGCAGGAAATGCGGAAGTGTTTCGGATCCAACAGGATCCCCGCGTGACGAGCAAACCGTAGCAAAAGCGTTAACAGCAGTATAGCAGAAGAAGGCGGGGCGCGCGGTTACGTCGGTCATAGTGCAGGGGAGCTGGTTGACAAGTCAGGCACCTAGGCCGGGTTGCGACTGTTTCGGTCAAATAAGAAACGGGCCGGCACTACTTCGGCCCGTTCCGATTTGTGGCTCGTCTATTTCGCCGCGGCAACGGCCGTCACGAAGTTGGCGCCGTTGGGCGTGCCGAGTCCAGTAACGTTGTCCCATCCCGGACCCGTCGTCAGCGAGGTATCGGTCCCGAAGGTAAGAACGTACCAACGGGTAGAAGTTCCGTTGAACAACGTGCTCACGTATTCCGTGGTATTACCCAGCGGAGCCGCCAGCGCGTCAGCAGACTCGTAGATGGGGGGGTTGTGCGGAATGTGGATGGTACCGCTGACATTGTCAGAACCGTTGGTAGCGACGACGTCATTGATCGCATCCGGAGGCAGACCGTAGAGAATCGGGGCAGCCTGACCGAGCCAAGTGCCCGCAGCCTGAGTGGAGATCGCCCAGAGAGCGGAGAACATGGGACAGGCGAGACTGGTGCCGCCGACCACTTCGATGCCGGCTTGTCCATTGCTTGAAATCACGACCTCGCCGCCGGTGTACGGATCGGCCAGGAATCCGATGTCGGGGGTGAGTCTAAAGCTGCCCGGCAAGCTGGATTGGAAATCCGGCTTGGGCCAGACAGCGCTGCTGCCGCCGCCGGCACCGAAAATGAAACCGAGCTGGAGTGGCGGAATCACAGGCGGATTGGGAAGTGCAGCCGCGATGCGGGTCTCGTTGTTGCCCCATCCGGTCTGCAACTTAATGGAGCGGTCAGAGTTGAGAAACAAGCTGGTCCCGCCAACGCTGGTTGCGTAGGGAGAAGCGGCCGGCATGTTCACCGAAGGCACTCCCACCTGGATCACGAAGTCCCCGTTATCGCCGCTGGAGAAATTAGCGGAGATGCCGAGCGACGCGGCCAACTGGGCGAGGCTGTTCTGAACCGTGAGTTCGGATGGGTCATAGACTTCCAGAATGATCTCTTCGAGGCCATAGCTGTTGGAGATCACCGGACCAAGTCCGGTTTCAATGGCAAAGAGCACGGAGAGATCAAGATTGGTAAAAGAGTTGTCGGCCGCCAGAACGAGGGCGATGTTGGCTCCCGGGGCAACCGCGTGCGACCACTCAACATCAAGGCTGGTCTCAACATCCCAACCGCAGGTACCTCCGCAACTGGTGGGACCCGTCGGGTAGTAGATCGCGAAGTTGCTGGCGGTCAACTGTGGAAGACCATTGATCTGGGAGAAAAGATTGGCATCGCTCTGGATGGTGTCGGAACCGAAAGCGTCGACGATGACCACGGTCTGGCCAGCACCATCGAGCTTCTGTTTGTACAGGGCAGTAAGGCCGTAAGCCTTATCAATCTGTACCGCGTCATAACCGCAATAAGGGAGATTGGGAGGTCCATTGTTGATGTTCGTTCCGTAGCGACTACCGGAGTAGGTGGCGTAAGGGCCGCCGCCGCCGGTAAAGAAACTGCGCGTCTGCTTGGGGCGGAGGCAGTTGGCATTGAAAAATTTCTCCGCCGGGCCGACGTGGGAAAGTGGCTGCGGAGGTGCGGGCATGCCGGTGTCGGGGTCGATGGGCCGCGCCGTGTCATTGTGGTAGCTCAAATCGGAGAGGCCTTGGACGGCATAAACCACTTGCCCTGCGGCGCCAGCGATGACGGGCTTTCCACTGGGCGCACGATGAACCTGGCCACTCATGGATACGCGGTTAAGTTGCACGCCAGTCGCGCGCTGCACGTCGGCAACGGTTCCACGCGCGGTCACGTAGTGATTATATTTGTCGGAGGCAACCACGTGCAGATTGTGCGCCGCCAGATGCTGCCGAACGATGGCCAGGTCTCCAGCGGTGGGCGCGAACCGGGATTGGTACTCTTTGAGCGTGAGCCAGTGGTGGTAGTTGGGCGAGTTTCGATCGTACATCTGGCGTACCAGTTCGTCGAAGCCGGCTTTATCGTGCTGGTTGAGCCAGAAGGTGACGGCAATCCGGTTGGATTGATCTTCAGGGCCAAGGATCTGAGTGTTCGGTAAGAAGCGAGCGCCGTTTGCCGATTGTGAGAACGCAGGAACGGCGATCAGCAAAACAGCCAGGCAGGCAAGCACAACAACGAGAAAGTTCTTACTTGTGTCTTGGGACATAAAGTGACATCTCCTGAAAGAACGGTCAATTAGCCCGCCAGTGCGGGCATCTGCACCTCGGCATGCGCCGGAGTTGAGCAGAGGCAAAGACTGTAGATGTTCTTTTGATACGAGCCGCAAGATTGCCGCACTATCCGTTAGGAGGGGCCCGGACAATCACCGGACGTCATAACAAGAGATCACCAAGGGTAAATACAGAGGGACCATAATTACGCCGTCGGAGTGCCAAGTGTCAACCAGAGTTGTGACGGAAGTAAAACGGTTTGCAGCAAAGAGGCAAACAAGTAGCGTTGGCTTGAATCGAAGCCTTGCTATTGGGCTTAAAACCGACAAATGACCGGCGAACTCACAAACACGGATCGCGGCGCGACGTATTTACCTTATCTCCGGGCCGCCTCGTTAAAGCGGTAGCCAAGTCCCAATTCCCTTCTCCAGAGAGCGCTCGTAGATCAACGGCGCCACGGCGATGTCGTCGAGCGCCAGCCCTAAATTGCAGGCCATGGTGCGCTCTTCCGGCTTCTCCCGGCCCGCCTTGCGCCCGGTCACAAGCTCTCCGAGGTCCGCGTGGATGGCGGGAATGTCCTGAAAGTATCCAAGGTCGCGATAATGATGAAGCTGCGGCACATCGTCGGTACAGAACTTATCGGCTTCGTGCAGGGCGGCAGGATGCCAGTACGAATCAAAGTCCACCAGCGAAGCAAACGCGCCTTCCCGCAGCCAGCCGCGTGGAATGGTGGCGTGCGGCGTATGCAGAATTGGGCCCGCTGTAACGACAATATCGCTTGCCACCACCGCCTGCTTCGGGTCGCTGACCGGAACGACGTCGACTTCCATCTGCCGACTCACGTCCTGCGCGTAGCGAAGAGTCTGATCCGCGTACTTATCGTACGCATAAACTTTTTTCAGAGGAAACAGAACCTGCAGCGCTTGCAGATTGCTGCGCCCCTGCACTCCACAGCCGAGGATCCCGACCGTGCTCGACTCGGGCCGCGCCAGATATTTTGCCGCAACCGCCGTAGCAGCGCCGGTGCGCTGGGCGGTGATCCACGTGCAATCCATGAGCGCCACGGGGACGCCGGTTTCAGGATCGTTGAGGATCAACAGTCCCGTAATGTAGGGCAATCCGCGCTGGCTGTTGTCCGGATATCCGCCAACCCACTTCATGCCGGCAGCCTTCTGCACCGGAATTGAAGCCGGCATGGCATGGATAAAGGCGTCGGGCATGGGGTGGATACCGATTTTAGGCGGCATCTCGACGCGCCCTTCGCCCTTCTCGCGAAACATACTCTCCAGAGCGGTGATGATCTCCGCCATGCCAAGTCCGGCGGAAACAACATCGGAGTGGGAGAGGTAGAGAAGTTCTTTTCCGAGCCTTGAATTCATGTGTGAATTGATAGGGTCCTCCCAAAATCGCTTACTTCTTCTTGTTGCTCATCTTCTCGGCGAGCGCGGTCGCATCGTCGAGCATTTTGTCGATGCGGCGGGCTTGGGCATCCGGAGTTCTGTAGTAAAAGATGCCAAACAGATGGCCGCGCCGTCGCGAGGCCGACATCAAATCCCAACCTTCACGGGCGCGGGGATGGCGCGCGAAGGCTACCTGCAGAACCGGCGGCGGTTCCCGTTCCGCCTCCATGACGGCGAGCAGACGTTCCGCGATTTGCTCCGCACGACGCTTGCGAGCTTCGCCGCTTTTGGGTTCGGTGATCCACTTGGCAATGTCGTTGCGTGTGGAGTGATTCAGATCGTCATACCACCGGCGAAGCGAGCGACCTTCTCCTGGAATGCGGCTCAGAATGCGCTTGAGTTCATCGGGGATGGTTACGGTCCGTTCCTCGCGGTCGAGTTCCATTTGAAAACCGGCGACGCTGCCTTCGATGGCTCGCGCCCCTTTTTGCATCTTCTTGTTAACCAGCAGAATGTGCCGGCCCTCTCGGGTGGGAAACAGTGAAGTCCGGAACGCGAACCCGTTGATTTCTCCTTTTACCTTGATCTGGCCACGCATCCCCCAGAGTTTGGCCGCATCGAACGGTACGTGGATGATGATCCAGTTGAGGCGGGAGCGCATGCGCTCGAGCTGGGCCTCGAAATGCTTTGCGGCGGTAGTGGGCTTGGCTTTGGAAGCTTTCGGCATGGGCGGAAACCAGGCGCTTGCATTCTAATATGAACGGACCAACGCAATGGCATCCCCACAAGAGTTAAACTGTACGAAAAGGTATCTGGAGAACCATCGTGATCTGCCCGAAGTGCGGTGAGGACAATTCGGACAATTTTCGCTTTTGTGGAATGTGTGGCACCTTGCTCGAGGCGCGGCGGCCGACGGGAGCACCAGTACCAAGCTTACCAAAGATAGCGAACGCGCCGGAACCGCTGCGCCCGCTTGTCGTGGAGAACGCGACCAAAGCCGCAAACAAACCTGTGCCTCCGATCAGCGGGCCCTCAATGCTGGGCTTGAATCAGCCGGGCGCAAATCAGCCCGATCCGAATTTGTCCAATCCGAATCTTCCGAGTATGGACGCGCTTCGCGAGACCGTTTTCTCCGGCCTCGATTCTTTTTTTGAGCCGGAGCAGCCCAAGACCAGCGGACGGCGGATATTGATGCTGGTGGGGCTGCTTGCAGCATTGGGCGGAGCCGGCTGGTGGACATATACAAACTACGTCGGCGCTGCCGAGAATCGAAAGCCGGAGGTCGCGACTTCGAGCGCCAGCGAAACTCCTGCCGAGAAACTACCGACGAAACCAACCATTCGAGATGCGGCGCCAGCGCTCGATGCAGGCTCGCCGCAAGCGGCGGTGCCGTCAGCAGGAGTTCCGGAAGTCCGCGCCGAGAACCGAACCGCTGGTCCCGACGCGACGACGAAGACCGTGGACGCAGAGGCAAAGCCCGTGGCCGAAGCGAAACCGGTGACTCCGGCACTGACGGCCCCGGTAAGAATCGCGCCGACCAACAATCGTGCGGAGAAACGCGAGCCTAGAGTGGCCTCGGCCAAGACTTCGAACCTGCTCGCGCCCGCTGCGTCTGACACGGGGGACGCGGCTTTCCGCAAAGGCGAGGCCTATCTCTACGGAAGAGGCGTGCCGGAAAATTGTGACGAGGCAGTCAAAAATCTTAAGGCCGCTTCGGCCAAATCGAATGCCAAGGCCCGGAGCGCGTTCGGAACCATGTATGCCACCGGCCACTGTGTGCCGCGCGATCTGCCAACATCGTATTTATGGTTTGCGCTGGCTTTGAGAGTGGATCCGAACAATCAGATTCTGGAAAAAGATTTGAGCGCGGTCTGGAACCAGATGACGCCACCGGAGCGGCAAATGGCGACGAGAATGAAACAGTGAAGAGATTGAAATAGAGAACCGTGCGTCCCCGCCCAGCCAGACGGGCGAAACGCCCGTCGCCCCGCTACTCGCCAGTCGGGACCAGATTCAATGCCTTCTTGACCGTGCCGCGCTCGATCATGATTTTTTCCTGCAGCAGCGTGATGGCATAAATCAACTGCTCGGGACGCGGCGGACAACCGGGTACATAGATATCCACGGGGATGACCTGGTTGACGCTCTGCACCAGCGCGTAATTATTGAACACGCCGCCGGAAGTTGCGCATGCTCCCATTGAAATGACCCACTTCGGTTCTGGCATTTGCTCCCACAACTGGCGAATTACGGGCGCCATTTTGTTGGAGACGCGGCCGGCAATGATCATCAGGTCCGATTGCCTTGGCGACGGGCGAAATACTTCAGCGCCGAAGCGCGCGATATCGAAGCGCGACGCGCCCATCGACATCATTTCAATGGCACAGCAGGCGAGGCCAAACGTCATCGGCCAAATCGAATTCTTGCGGTTCCAGTTGACGACCGCGTCGAGCGTGGTCATGACGATGCCTTCGGGCACGCCGTCTCCGTAGACCAGTTCCTTGACTACCTTCTTGCCGTTTTCGATGTCAACGTAGGGGCCGAAGCTGAGTTCTTGCGCCATGGGAGTATTTTAACCGCAGAGACGCCGAATGCGCAGAGAAACGAGCGATCCGAGGGGTACGGCAGGAAAAATCGTCAGCTATTCGCCTCTGACGCCAGCTGCACGGAGAACTGCTTTTTCCGCCGACTGTGGAAGTTGCACGGCGACGAAGTATTCTTCCGGGTAAAGATAGTCCTCGCCAGACTCATCGATCACGCGAATCTGGTTGAGCTTGGCCGCCATCCCATCAGAAACTACCTGGTATAGCTTCCGCAATTCGAGCGAAGCCGCATAGTCCTTGTTCTTTACACAGACGACGAATCGTGGCTCAGTTCGCTTGATTGGATTTCCAGAACGCGCTTGATCTTGAGCTCTCTTGCGCTAATACCGTGCGCTTCGTACCAGTGCACTTCGGCATGACACATCGTACCATCCGCCAGCTTCACCGCTGTCGTTCCTTCAACTTCTCCAGTGCTTTCCGCCATAAAGCTTTCGCAACCGACGGCGCTCGCGAATGCCTTTGCCCGGGGCAATCGTCTCAACATCCGAGATCCCGCCAATGATTTTGAAGAACATGCGGCGCTGATTGTACTCCCACCAATCCGCCCCAAGAAGAATGCAATGCTCTTACGGGTTCAGCACAATCTTTCCGAACATCTGGCTTTTCTCCATGTACTCGTGCGCCGTGCGGATTTCTTTCATTGGGAGAGTATGGTCGATGACCGGCTTGAGCCGTCCGGCGAAAACGTGGCCGAGCACTTCATGGAGTTCGCTCATCGTGCCCATGTACGACCCGAGCAATGCCAGTTGTCGCGAGAATAGAAATCGCAGGTCGAGTTCGACTTTCGGTCCCGTGGTAGCGCCGCAGGTAACGAGCGTGCCACCGGTTTTGAGTGACTTTACACTCTCCTGCCAAGTGGAGGGCCCAACGTGCTCGACGACGATGTCGACACCCTCAAAGTTGGTGATCTTGCGAACTTCCTGCGAGATTTTCTGCTGGTAGTGATTGATGACGAAGTCGGCGCCGAGTTCGCGGGCGCGCTCCATTTTGCGGTCGTCGCCCGCGGTGGCAATCACGCGCGCGTGAAACATTTTTGCGATTTGGATGGCGGCAATGCCCACGCCTGAGTTCGCGCCCAGCACCAGCACGGTCTGGCCGGGGCGGATCGCGGCGCGTCCGGTGAGCATGTGCCACGCGGTAAGGAAAACCAAGGGAACGCTGGCGGCCTCATTGAAATCGAGCCAGTCGGGAATCGGGATGACGTTCACCGCAGGCACCGCAATCAGTTCACAGTTGCCGCCATCCACGGCATTGCCGAGCACAGTGAACTGGCGGCACTGGTTCTGCAGACCGGCAACGCACTTCGCGCAATGATTGCAGAAAAGCATGGGCGCAAGCAGGACGCGCTGTCCGGGCTTGAGGTCGGTGACATACTCGCCGACTTCGACAATCTCGCCGGCGATGTCGCTGCCGAGGATGTGCGGCAGGTTCACGCCGGGCAGTCCTTGGCGCACAAACAGGTCGAGATGGTTCAAAGCGCAAGCGCGAACACGGATGAGAACCCGATCTTTGCGCGGTTTGGGGTCGGGAACGTCTTCGTAGGCGAGAACTTCGGGTCCACCGAACTGATGAATGCGAACGGCTTTCATGGGCACTCCTGCAACTTCAGACAGCAAATTTTAACCCTACACGCTAGCACAAACCGCTTTGGCTCTGCGTAGGGACAGCCGTTCTCGGCCGTTCAGTCGAGCGCAGTTCGACCTTTGCTGACGCCTACGTTTGACCTTCGCGGTTCACCGAACCATAATCAACGCTATGGACCTCTATGAAGAAATCGTTCGCCTGCGAAAGGACGGCCGCCGTGGGGCGGTGGCGACCATCGTCAACGTGCGCGGCTCGATTCCTTCGTTCAAGACTGCAAAGATGCTGGTGCGCGACGATGGCTCGATCGTCGGGACCATCGGCGGCGGCTGCGTTGAGGCCGAGGTCTGGCAGGCGGCGCGCGAAGTGATGGAATCGGAGAGGTCGCGCACCCTGACGTTTGACCTGAATCAGGATCCAAAATACGACACCGGCCTCGTCTGCGGCGGAACGCTGGAGATTTTCGTGGAGCCGATTTTGCCTCCAGCCGATCTTTATATCTTTGGCGCAGGTCACGTAGCCGCAAGCCTTTACCAAGTGGCACGCATCGCCGGATTCGATATAACGGTGGTCGATGATCGCGAAGCTTATGCGAACCACGAACGCTTTCCCGAGGCGCGGCAGGTGATCGCCGAGGATTTCGACAAGGCGGCGGCGCAGCTCACTCCCGGCGAGTCTTCGTACATCGTGATTGTTACGCGCGGGCACCGCGACGATATGCGGATGCTGCGCTGGGCAGTGCAGACTCCCGCGCGCTATGTCGGGATGATTGGGTCGAAGCGGAAGACGATCGCCATCTTCAAAGAGCTGCAAGCGGAGGGAGTGCCCGCGCATTTATTTGACCGAGTCCACGCCCCTGTCGGGCTCGATATTGGCGCGATTACGCCGGAAGAAATTGCCGTCTCGATCACGGCGGAACTGATCGCGAAGCGCCGAAAAGTGGAGCGCGATCTGCCCCACATGAGCTGGTTCCATCGGCGTGAGCCCAAGTCCGAGGTCGAGCCCAAACCCTAAGAGCTTCACCGCAGAGACGCCGAGCGTGCCGAGAAATGCGTTGGCAAGAATTCCAGCGATCCGTAGCAAATTGTCTTCTTCCAGCTTTTTCTCCGCGTCCTCGGCGTCTCGGCGGTTAAGATTTCATTATGGCGAAGGAAATCGAAATCAAATTTCGAATTGAGAATCTGACCGCGCTGACCCGGGCGCTGCAACAAGCTGGCTTCAAGCACATCACCCGCTCCACCCAGGAAATGAATGCACTTTATGACCTGCCCGGCCAGAAACTGCGCAAGCGGGGCGAAATGCTGCGGCTTCGCAAGTATGGCGAAACTTGGGTGCTGACGCACAAAGCGAAAAGCAAGGAGGGCCGCCACAAAGTGCGGGTTGAACTGGAAACGCCCGTCGAGAACGGCGAGCAGATGGATGCCATTCTGCGCGCGCTGGGGTACACGCCCTCGTTTCGCTATGAGAAATATCGCGCGGAGTGGAGCGACGGCACGGGCCACGTGGTGCTCGATGAAACTCCGATTGGTGACTTCGGCGAGATCGAAGGAGCGCCGCGCTGGATTGAAGGAACGGCCCGCGCGCTCGGGATCAGGCGAAGCGATTACATCACTCAGACCTACGCCCCGATGTTTTTTGCCTGGAAGAGGCGCACGAATAGCCGAGCGACCGAAATGACGTTCAAGGCGCTTCGCAAGAAGTCAAGAAGCGCTTAGCCGCGGAGAACGCCGAGGACGCGGAGAAAAATCTGAAAGGCGACGAAGGTCTGGAAAGAATGATTCACTGCCGATCTTACGAGATCCAGCCAAAGCTTCCTCGGCGGTGAGTTGCTCTACGCATTCGCGCCGCAACACTTCTTATACTTCTTGCCACTTCCGCAGGTGCAAGGGTCGTTGCGGCCTATTTTGGCCCCCGAGCGCACCACTTGCTGCACTTGCTGATCGCCAGCTCCAGCCATGCGCGCTTGTTCCAGTTCCTTCTTTTTCTTGCGCTGGAAGGCCTCCTCGATTTCGTCCACGGAGGTAGCCACCTGGCGCGGTGGCCGGCCGTTGCCGATTCGCCCGCCGGTAATGATTGAAGGCACGCCGGCGTCAAGTTCCGGGCCGGAGAAGTCACTTGCATTGTCTCCGCCGCCACCCGGTTTCGCTCCGGAATCCGGCGGGCGCTCCATAATCTGCATCAGGTACAAATAGCGAACCGTCTCTTCCTGAAAACGCTGCATCATTTCTTCGAACATGTCGAAGGACTCGCGCTTGTATTCGACCAGCGGATCGTGCTGGCCGTAGCCGCGCAGGTTGATGCCCTCTTTCAGGTGATCCATCGAGAGCAGGTGATCTTTCCACTGCCCGTCAATCACGCTCAGCATAATCATGCGCTCGTGATAGCGCATGGCCTCGGCGCCGATCAGTTTCTCTTTCGAGTCATAGCGCTCTTTGAGTTTGTCGAAAATGGCATCGCCCAGTTCCTGGCGGTTCATCTGCTCAGGCTTGAGGCCCTCGGCGTAAATATCGACGCCGAAGCGAGTAAAAATCGCGTCCTTCAGAGCTTTGAGGTCCCAGTTATCGACGTGATCTTTCGGCGGACAGTGCCGTTCCATCATGTCGCCGAGAATTCCGGAGACGTAGTCTTCGATGATCAGATCTTTCTGGTCGAGGCCTTCCAGCAACCGGCGGCGCAGGCCATACACCGCCTCGCGCTGCTTATTCATGACGTCGTCATACTCGAGCAGGTGTTTGCGGGCTTCGAAGTTCTGGCCTTCGACCGCTTTCTGCGCAGATTCGATGCGGCGCGTGATCATGCCCGATTCGATGGGAACACCTTCTTCCATGCCGAGGCGTTGCAGCAGCTTGGAAACCCATTCCTTGGCGAAGATGCGCATCAGGTCGTCTTCGAGCGAAAGATAGAAGCGCGAGGAGCCGGGATCGCCCTGACGACCCGCGCGCCCGCGAAGCTGATTGTCGATGCGGCGCGCTTCGTGGCGTTCGGTGCCGAAGATGTGCAGCCCGCCCGCCGCAATCACATCCTTGTGTTCCTGGTCGGTGTCGGCTTTGTAGCGCGTAAAAATCTCGTTCCACTGATCGGTCGGGACCGCGTACTCGTTGCCGGCGTAGTACCAAACCGTGCGATTCGGATCGTCGACTTCGGCTTCGATCTTGCCCTGCGCGGCGCGGATGGGCTGCGCGATTCCCTTCTTCACGCATTCCTGCTTGGCCATGAATTCGGGGTTGCCGCCGAGCAGAATGTCGGTACCACGGCCCGCCATGTTGGTGGCGATGGTGACCATGCTTTTGCGGCCGGCCTGCGCCACAATTTCCGCTTCGCGCTCGTGGTACTTGGCGTTCAGGACGACGTGCTTGATTCCCTTCTTCTTCAGCAACTCGGAAAGGCGTTCCGATTTTTCAATCGACGTGGTACCGACCAGCACCGGCTGGCCGCTCTCGTGCAGCCTTTGGATTTCGTCGGACGCCGCAAAATATTTTTCTTTCTCCGTGCGATAGACGATGTCCGGATTCTCTTTGCGCAGCAGTTCGCGATTGGTCGGAATGACGATGACTTCGAGTCGGTAGATCTTGTCGAATTCCGGCGCTTCGGTTTCCGCCGTACCCGTCATGCCCGCCAGCTTTTTATACATGCGGAAATAGTTCTGGAATGTGATGGTGGCAAGCGTCTGGTTCTCGCGCTCGATCTTTACATTCTCCTTGGCTTCGATCGCCTGGTGCAGCCCGTCGGACCAGCGGCGG
>CZLA01000031.1_pt2 | contig 14832 bp, 11 predicted proteins | sample 1122381 | NCBI WGS metagenome assembly CZLA01 (sample SAMEA3539301, study PRJEB10725) | soil metagenome | biome: tundra; feature: field; material: soil | place: USA | collected 2010-05 | depth 0.15 m
CTGCTTGAGAAACAAGTGGATGTTGTTCCGGAACGTCGCGAGCAACACCATACCAGACAAGGCCGACGATCAATCCCAGAATTGTACTGACCCAAAATGGCCATCGCCAACCGTAGTGGATCATCAGGTAGGTCACAAAAATCGGGGCAGTGCCTGCGCCTGCCCCAACGCCGGCGAAGATCAAACCGTTGGCAAGACCCCGCTCCTGCGAGGGAATCCACTGCGAAACGAATTGGTTGGAAGCGGGATAGATGATGGCTTCGCCTGCGCCGAGCAGGAAGCGAATAAGAATAAGGCAGGAAAAGGCTCCAGCGATCGTCGAAGGCAGCGATGCCGTGAGCGCCGTGAAGACTCCCCACCAAACAACGCCGATCGTGAGCACGTAGCGCGGGCCGAGCCTGCCCGCCAGCCATCCGCCAGGTGTCTGAAAAATGGCATAGCCAAGCAGAAAAGCGCTAAAGATCGAGCCGAGCTGAATCTGGGTGAGATGGTATTCCTCGGCCAAGGCAGTACCGGCAATAGAGATATTGACCCGGTCGAGATAGGAAACTGCACCCAGAACGAACAGCCAGAACACCAGGAACCAGCGCACTCGGCTGGCGGGCTCGTCAGCCACGAGTATTTTCCATATCAAAAAATGAACAGAAGTAGATATCCTCGACACTGCGACAGGTTGGCTTCGAACTGATATTCATGGCGGTGGCTCCTGAAATTATTTGCGAACCACAGCGGCTGTGCAGTTAATTTCGACAAGAGACTGGCCGGGAAGTGCGGCCACCGCAACTGTCGTTCTGGCGGGGCCGCCATGGGGAAAATAGGTTTTGAAGACTTTGTTCATGTCGTCGAAGTCTTCAATCTTCGTCAGGAAAACAGTGAGTTGCAGGATGCTGTCCATGGTCCCGCCGCCTGCTTCGACTAAAGTTTTCACGTTATCCAGGACTTTTTTCGTGTGAGTCTCCATGTCGGTGGGGAACTTCCCATCCGGATCGTGAGAGTGCGCGCCCTGTCCGGCGATATAAATGACTCCATTGTGAACGATCAGCGGTGTGATAAATCCGGTGCCATCGGTCGGTTTTCCGTCGTAGCCCAGCTTGTGGACACCGCCTTGCTCTTCGGTTGTGGCATGGGCCGAGCCGCCGAACAGGTTGGCCGCGCCCATGCCGGTGAATAGGCAAGCAATACGGGATGCAAAGCTTCTGCGTGTTGTTGAAAACATTCGTGAACTCTCCTCATTTAGACAATGGAATATTTACAGCTTAAAACAACCGAACAGATTCAGAGCCGGCCGACTTGCTTTACCGCTTCGACGATAGACTTTGCTTTTTCAATGATGGCGTACATCGAGTGCTCCTTATAGTCCAGTTGTTGTGCCAGGGCGAGGGTCTTTTCCGCCGCTGCACGGGGCACGACGGCGACACCATCGGCGTCGGCGACAATAATATCTCCAGGATTGACCGCCACACCGTCGCATATGACAGGCACGTTAGCACCGGCGAAACGATAGTGGTGAACCGAGGTGGACGGCACGATGCCCAAGGCAAAGACGGGGAACCCAATTTTCTGCAGGTAGGCCACGTCCCGCACTCCGCCATCGATTACAGCACCAGCATAGTTCCGAGCTGACATGGCCGTGCCCATCAGGCCACCCATGCCGGCGATGTCGGCGCCATCATCCACGACCATGACATAGACGGAGTCCTTCCGGCCCTCGTCAATGGCCGAAAGCATGCCGTTTAGGGCCGCAGGATCGTCATTTTCTTCTTTTTTCAGATGGACCGTTAAGGCGATACCCGCAAACTTGCTCGGGAAGATTGGCCTCATGCGGTGCGTCATGTACATCTTCTTGCCAACCACCTGCTCCAGAGCATCGGAAACCGAGGCGACTTCGACATGTCGGTAAGCATCGAGCAGCGACGCATCATCCTTATTGCTGGCCGCTACTTGTGCAGTGACCGTGTGGAGTCCCCATATCAGCGAGACAGTGCCTACGAGCAGAAGTGTCAGGAGAGGCAGCCTGAAGGTCTGCTTCAGCGCTTTCAGACCGCGAAAGAATGTGGACACAGTGTGGTCCTCCTTGCAGGCTTTGTTTTCTTTGCGATCTTCGCGGAAGTGCAGGAAAAGCCGCAAAGGACGCTAAGAAAACCAATCGCGACACAACTGATTTCATTTTGCTAGGTATGGCACGAAACCCGTTACATTCGTCTTGAGCTTGTACAGCGACGTTGTGGCCGTAATGTACAGAGTTTTCAAGTCAGAATCTCCCCACGCAAGATTTGCTGGCTGTTCGGGCAGGATGATTGTCCCCAGGTGATTTCCGCCGGGATCCCATACCCAAATTCCTCCTGGACCAGTCACGTAAAGGTTGCCGGCACGGTCCAGTCTCATTCCGTCCGGAACGCCCTCTCCTCTGATGCCCGGCTCTTCGCCAAAAATGCGGCCATTGCGAAGCGTCCCGTCCGGCTGAAAATCGTAAACACGAATATTTCTTTGCGTGCTGTCGTCCACATAGAGCCTCTTCCCGTCGGGAGAAAAGGCGAGCCCGTTTGGTTCGGTGAGTTCCTTGGTCAGCAGCGTGACTTGTCCCTGCGCATCCAATCGGAAAACTCCCTTGAAGTCCAGTTCCTGTTTCTGATCCTTCGGCAAGTCAGAGGTGGGGTCTGTGAAGTAGATCGCCCCATCCGGGCCGATTACTACGTCGTTGGGACTATTGAGCCGCTTGCCCTGATAACGATCAGCCAGAACCGTATACGTGCCGTCAGGCTTGATGCGAATCACCGCGCGGAGAACGCTCGCACAGTCGATGAGCTGGCGGTGCTCGTCGTAGGTATTGCCATCCGGATCGCCCAGTGAAATGAGTTCTTCTTTGTGCCCGTCCGGGTAAATACGAAATATCTTGTTTATTACTTCGTCGCTCACATAAACGAAACCAGCCGGATCCCAAACCGGCCCCTCGGTAAAACCCATTCCGCCGGAGACTAATTCCAACTTGGCGTTTTTTGGAAACAGCTCCCAAAATTTGGGCGAGTCTGCCTTCAACTCGAACTGCCGGGGACGTTGCTGCGCGGTTGCCCACGTCACGGAAATCAGCAATCCCAGAAGCATGGCCAACTTGAATTGTTTTTTCATCGCCTTGTATCCCCAACTTTCAACAAGTAACCCACGAGTTGGTCTAGCTCTGATTTACTGAGCTTCGAGTCATAATCGCTGGGCATGACGGGCGCGGAATCGAATGTAAGTTCAGAGAGGCTGGATTTGTCCAGCAAGTGGAACGTCCCATCCAGCGCCTGCAACTGCACGGAGAAATTGTCTTCATTTCTCACCAATCCGGAAATTTGTTGCCCATCTTTGGTTATTGCTTTGGCCAATCCTTTGCGAACCTCCGGTCGTTTGTCTGCGCTCACAATGGCACTACGGAGGTCATCGGCGGAGTGGCTTGCTCCGTAGTCGGAAAGATCGGGGCCGAGAAATCCCCCCGTACCGTGGACCATATGGCACTCCGAACATCCCCCCTTGCCGGTGAAAAACTCCTTGCCGTTTCCGGCGTTTGCCGCCACCGCAGGCGCTGTACGCTTGCCTTGCAGAAACCGCAAGTAATTCAGGATCTCGGAGAGCTTCGCGGCACCCAGCCCGCCAAATGGAGGCATTCCCGCTTCGGGTTTTCCATCCCGCAGGACATTAAGAATTTCGTTGTCCGATAGCCTCACGATTCCGGGCTTCGCGGCGATGTCCGGGGCGCGTTCGCCTCCCTTTCCATTCAATCCATGGCACGACGCACAACTAGATTCAAACGCCCGCAGCCCGGCGGCCAACGCCTGGTTGGACTGCTTCGGGTTCTCGGCTCTAGGAGCGGTCGTTTGAGCGCGGCTCGCAGCAAGGGTGCAAATAAGCACCGCAACAATCCAGGCTCCACGCTGCTGGATGGATCGTGCAGTCCCTGAAAACTCATTCGCCTCTCGGCCGTGTACTTGCATCTGATTCTCTTCAGGCAAACATCTTCCTCAATGTGCGGGTCTGCGGACGGCGATCAGTGAAACTTGCTCCAAGTCAGGATAGTTATCATTCTGATCCGCTTTCCGTTCTGCGGGAGCAATCTGCTGAACCGTGGTGCTCGCAGGCATGATGCTGAAATATTGACCATAAACTTCGTTAAAGATTGGCGCATCGGCGAGATTATCCAAATAAACATTAGTAGCCACAACCTGACTGAAATTCATCCCAGCTTCTTCGAGGTTGTCGAGAAGATTGCGCATGGTCTGCCGGAGCTGATGCTGGGTAGTGATGGCATAAACGCCGCCGTGTGGCCCAGGGATGAAGCCGCTTTTGGCCGAGCAATATAAAGTGTCGCCAGCAAAAACGCAGGGGCTGGCGGTCGGACTGGGAGGCATGTTCTTCGGTCGCACCGCTTTGCGCTGCTGGAGGTCGCGAACCGCCACTCCGGTGTATTCGATGTGAGCGCCTCCGGGAAGGCTCGACACCTCGATTGTGGCGCGCCCCGGTGTGTTGCCGAACTCGAACCGGCGGGCGTATCTCTCATTCATGATGCGCGAAGGGATTTCCGACGTCAGATATGGATTGACGAAAACTACGTGACTCATTTCCAGGCCGGCGGCCTTTACGACAGCCTGCATCCGGTCGAGCGCCAGATCAACCTGAGCGGCAGGGTCATCGGGAACCTTGCCAGTTGCGGGATCAATCCCAGCCATGCTGGAAATGAAAAGACGGTCATGGGTAAGGACTCCCGGCGACGCGGACTCGTCTTTAGAAAAATTTGCAGGATAAACAACCTTCCGGCCGTCCAGATTGCGGACCGCAACCGCATTGATTTGCACAGGCGGATCAGGAACGGCGTAAACTCCGAGGACCGCTCGAGCTGGCGGAGTTTTCGGGAAGTACTCGGCGAACACTCGATTCATCTCCGAGTAGGAGCCGATGTCCACCAGATATACCTGGACATAGACAACGTTTGCTAGAGTCAGCCCCGCAGATTCCAGGATGGTCTTAACATTGTCGAGGGCCTGCCGAAATTGCGCGTCGGATGCAGACGGCACGGTGCCGTCAGGACGGCGGGACCCTTGGCCCGAGATGTAGAGATAATCGCCGGTATCCACGCCTGACGAGAGAAAACGGTTGCCGCTCGAAGGAGAGTGGGCGGGAGTCACGGCGCGCACTCGCTCCTGCGCGGTGAGAAGAGTGGCCAGCAGCAGGGAAATACCTAAGTGCCGAGCGATTGATAACAGGTGCACGGGTCTCCTTTCGTGCTGCCTAGGCAGCCTTCTTCTGGGCGGCACCCAGGACGGCGCGCAATCTTTGCCCGACAATAATTTCCTCTCCGGGCTTGATCGTCATGGAAACCAGTTCGATATGATCGGGTCCCTTGCGTTCCTTGCTGTTGGGATTGCCTTCGCGCACCGCGGTCACCAAGCTGGGATTGTCTGTGCCCAACACTTCAATGACGGGATCGCTGGCGCGAAGTTCGCGTACACAATCGGAAATGGAAAAGCCCCAGGCTTGCTGGTCCCACTTAACTGTTAAGGTTGGGTACCGATTTCCATCATCGGGAACATACGTGCTCGTCGTAACACCAGGCACTGTTTCGACCAGCTTGCGGATGCGGTCGATGCGCGTATTCCATTCCGCGTACAGTTTCTTTTCGTCGACCTTCAACCATGTTTCAAGCGCAGTCAGACAGCCGATGACTTCTTCCTTTCCCACCTTCATCGGGCGGCAAACGGCGCCTTCGCGCGGGCTGCTATTCAGGAGAGCCGCTTCGATAAGGTCCTTGCGGCCCAGGAGCAAACCGCTACACTGCGGCCCGCGAAGTCCCTTGCCTCCGGAGAAGCAATACATATCAATTCCCATCCTGGCGTAGAGTTTTGCGTTGTCGACAGGAGGAATACCGGCGGCGTCATCGAGCAGCAGGGGCACTTTGTGCTCTTTGGCGATGGCAACTTCCTGTTGCAGCTTTTCGCCGAGGTCGGTTGTGTAGATCATCACCGTGTTTTCATTGATGGCGTTGGCGATTTCTTCCGGGGAGTGCGCGAGAACAAGTTTCGCTCCGGTAAGTCGAATGGCGCTGTCAAAAGCGCTGCGGCCTCCCGCCATGACAACTTCATGTTTCATCCCGGTAGTATCGGGAAGCTGCCAGATCAGTTTGTCGTCCGTACCGGCCATGCAGCCCGCCGTTGCCACGGCCATGGCTCCGGCGGAACCGGAGGTTACAATGCCTGACTCCGCGCCCGTCAACTCCGCCAAGCGGCGTCCGACGGCACGTTGGAGTTCGAGCATGTTCACGAAATATTCACTGGCTTCTAGCTGGGCCTGGCGGACCTCAGGAAACTCCAAGGAGCCGCTAAGATAGGTCCAAGTGCCGCGGCAATTGATGACGGTCTTCACGCCGAGCCGGGAATAGACGTTCTGCTGTGCCCTGATTCCCATCGCCGTGGTGGCTTGTGCGTAGAGATCGTGGGCTGCAATTTGACTCAGCAACGGTGTCGCAGCCAACAATTTGACGAAAGAACGCCGACTAGAACCATTTCCAGCCATAATGATTTCTCCTGATGGTCTTGTCCATCGGCCATGTCCGAACGCAAGCCGAACTTCCTAGCGAGCGAGTCCGTATCCACGGAAGGAAGGCCGCCAACTCAGGTTCTTGGTTTAACACAGAACTTTCCTGACGCCAATCTTTTTCTTTTGTTTTATATTGAATTCTTTCATGTTGTTAGTTTGCGGAGTATATTCCGTAGGTCTTGACGGCGGTGTTCGCCGTAGTTGGAGGGGTATTACGGGTAGATCAAAAAAACGGCAATGTTCATCTTCGATTGGTGCGGGCTATGCAAGTCGCCCGTTCGGTCGTTGGCGATTTAGCGGCGTTTTGGGCAAGCTTTCGCGAGTCTCGCTTGGCAGACCGTGTCCGTCCGAAGACCTGGCGGCGGGGCGGAGTATGGGCTGGTCTCGACAAATCGCTGAAGCAGTTTTCCTGGCGGCGGTCTTGCTTGGCGGAGCCAAAACGTCACCGGCCGCCGCACTGGCGGCGACGCAAGCCAAATCCGCGGAGAACGCGGAGTGCCGGGTAGAAAGTGTTGACTATAAGGGATGGCAGGCGCAGCAGATTTCCAACCGATGGGTGCAACTCGTCATCGTGCCGCAAAATGGCGGGCGTCTGATGCAGGTGAGCTTCAACGGGCATGCTTATCTTTTCGTCAATCCAAAGCTCGCGGGAAAGTACATGCCACCATCGGAAGACCAGTGGTTTAACTACGGCGGGGACAAGCTTTGGTTGTTGCCCGAGGGCGACGACGACGAACAACATTGGCGGGGCAACTCGGACTTGCTGGATGACGGTCCGTTCACCTTTCGAAAACTTTCGGATGGGCAGGGGTGTGGGATCGAACTCACCGGGCCGCCTGATGCCCACACCGGAATCCAATTTTCGCGCACCATTCGACTGAACCCTGACTCGCCTTATATAGCTTTTCGCGCGTCGATGAAAAACGTGAGCGGCCACACGGTGGAGTGGTCGATGCAGTCGGTTTCGCAGTACGACACAGGCGACACCACTGATCCCGCGCACGGCAATCGCGAGATTTGGGGATTCACTCCTTCGAATCCATCCAGTGAATACTTGAATCGCTATCACGTTCGCACGGGTCCCGCAGAAAACCCTTCGGCCACGATGCGAGACGACGGCTTATTTTCACTGCACTATTCCCATTTGGCGGCCGAGTTTTGGGTGGACTCGACGGATGGTTGGCTGGCTGTCGTCGATGGAAGCAGTCGCTATGCGATGGTCGAGCGTTTTCAATACGAAAAGGGCAAACCCTATCCGGGGAATGCTTCCGTCATTTTCTGGACCAATGGCCCTGAACTGAAGTTGAGCAGCGACGGTGTGGCGTCGGTGACAGACGGTTCCAAGGGCGTTTCCCCGTTCTACATGGAAGCAGAGATCAATAGCCCGATGTGCCGCTTGCGTCCGGGAGAGGCCTGCCAACTAGAAACAGACTGGTTCCCAACGCGGACAGACAGCGAATTTCACGGAGTAACGGCCGCGGGAATCATAACCAGGCCGTTTCGTGCAGTGAGTCTTGAGAATGGCAAGGTGAGACTGTCAGGTTCTTTTGGGGTATTTTTTCCCGGCAAACTTCTCGCGCACTTTTATAACGAACACGGCTCAAGCACTGGAACCCTGTCGCTGGCGGAAGTGAGTCCAACGGATCTGGTTGTGCTGGACATGGAGACAGCGCCGCAAGGAAAGCCAACGCGAGTCTCTCTACACCTGGAAGATCAGGGCGGATTGGATCGAGGCGCCCTTCAGGAAGTTCCCATCCGGACAGGGGATATTCGCTGAAATGAAAGTGCCAAGCGTAACGCTGTTCGCGCTTCTTGCCTTGATGATTAGCGTCCCATTGACGGGACAGGAACATTCCGTGGTCGACGGTACAAGCGCAGTACGCGCCGAAGACCTGCTGGCGAGTCCGGCCGGAGCAAATTGGACCTCATACAACGGGGACTACACTGGGCGCCGCTACAGCGCATTGCGGGAAATCAACACCGCAAATGTCCACCAACTCCGAGCTGCCTGGGTCTTCCATCCCGGCAACTCCCAGAACCTGGAAGCAACACCGGTGGTAATTCTAGGCGTGATGTTCGTGACATCCGCTAACGATGTGTTTGCTCTGGATGCCCGGACTGGACGCGAGTTGTGGCACTATCATCGGCCCGTGAGTTCCGGGCTGCTGGATGATGCCGCGGCGCACAAGAATCGCGGGGTAGCGGTATGGCAGAATTCCGTTTTTGTCGAAACGGATGACGCGCATCTGCTGTCTCTCGACGCGCGCTCGGGTGGCCTGCTGTGGGACGTGGAATACGCTGACAAGACCAAGGGCTACGGAGCGACCAGCGCCCCGCTGGTGGTGAAGAACCAGGTTATTGTGGGAACCTCCGGTGGAGACTCCGGCGTAAGGGGATTTGTGGCTGCGTACGATGCCGCCAGCGGAACGAGAAAATGGCAGCGTTGGACGATTCCGGGACCGGGAGAATTTGGCTCCTCCAGTTGGCCGGGCGACTCCTATCTGCACGGCGGGGGCACCAGCTGGATGCCCGGGACGTATGATCCGGCACTCAGCACTCTGTATTGGACAACCAGCAACGCGTCACCCGATTTTGTGGGCGATTCGCGCCCCGGCGACGATCTTTATACGGCCTGCATCCTGGCCCTTGACGCGGACAACGGGGAACTGAAGTGGTACTTTCAATTCACGCCGCACGACTTGTATGACTACGATGCGACGGAAACTCCGATTCTGATGGATACCATCGAGAACGGAACGGTACGGCGCCTTTTGGTGCAGGCCAACCGGAATGGCTATCTTTATGTCCTCGACCGCACGAATGGCAAGTTTCTTCGCGCGACGCCGTTTGTCCAGAAATTGAATTGGGCCAAAGGCGTGGACGCATCGGGGCGGCCCATTCTCACCGGACGAATTCCGACGCCTGAAGGCACGTATATCTGCCCGGGAATCAACGGGGCTACGAATTGGTTTTCGCCTTCCTACAATCCGGATACTGGTCTCTTTTACGTAGTCGCATTGGAGAGCTGTGATCTTTTTTTCGCAAAGACCAGAAAATTCGTACCAGGCGAGACGTTTTATGACACCGGTACCACTCTTCCACCAACCGAAAAGTCCCAGAAGATTTTGCTGGCACTTTCCCCGTCGGATGGAAAAGCGGTCTGGAGTTACCCTCAAGTAGGCCCAGGAAAATCCTGGGGCGGGACGTTGACGACGGCTGGGGGGATCCTGTTCTTTGGGAACGATAGCGAATCCTTCGAAGCGGTCGACGCGAGTACGGGCCGGGCGCTGTGGCACTTCAATACGGGCCAGACGATGCGCGCATCGCCCATGGCCTATGCCGTGGATAGTGTGCAGTATGTGGCAGTGTCCGCAGGGAGCGACGTGTTCAGTTTCTCGTTGCCGCACTGAATCGCGATGGTATTGAAGGAGACCATTGCAGACCAGTGGTCCCGACGCAAGCAGGTTTCCAAAGGATGCCGCAATGCAGCGCATCCTTCTCCCGCGCTGGAGTCAGATCGAATTTGCTCCTCTTCTCGATAAGAGACGGAATGACAATGGACTACTCCTATTTACTTTGGTAGCAGCCGATGTCGATTTTTCCGGATTTGACTCGCGGCGAGCCTTCAATATCCAGTTCTCCCACCGGTACTCCGTCATTCGTGCCAGCAACGATCGCGGGAGAATCTGATCGCAGATGAAAGTCCTTGGTGACGTCAACAAAATGCGGGTCCAGAAATCGGGAATGACGGTCACTCCCCGTGGACTCAACATACTTGTCGAATCCGGTCACGGTTCCGGAGGCTTCCGCCCATGTGCTCGCCTTCGCTCCGGACGCACAGTAATAAAGGTTGTGATCGATAGCAACGGGAGGGTGGTTTTTATCGACGTAAGATTTGTTCAGCGCGATAAGGCAGTGGGTCCCCGCGTAGACGATGTTGTTCGCAAAAATATTGTCCGCCATGTTCCACTGCATCTGGAACTCACCGGAGCCTGTTCCCGACGTATCGTTGTCGTAGAGCGTGTTGTTGACCACCGTGCTGTGATCGGTGTGTCCCCGCTCCGGCGTATAGCCTCCAATGGAAACCCCTGCGGTATGGCAGTGATAGATAAGATTGTTTCGCGCAGTGATGTAACTGGTGGCGCGGTCCTTGTGCTCACTGGCCAGCTCGATTCCGAAGTCCACATCGTGCATGACGTTCTGTTCGATCAGGATTCTGGTGCCGCCGTCCACGTAAATGCCGTCGGAGTTTTCCTCGTTCTGATACGCCGGATTGCCGCGCGAGGTAATGTTGTAAACCAAATTCCCGCTTACTACTCCGTCGCGAGCCTGGTCGACGGCAGGGTCGGGCGCCGTTCGCTCAAAACCAATAACGTCGATTCCGATATTGTTGTTGTCGTGGACAACATTGTGCGTAATGCGGAAGTTCGTAACGTTGCCGTTCACAACCAGCGACTCGCTCGAACCGGTTTTGAGGTGATGCACCTCATTCCCGTCAATGACCAGTTCACTGATAGGAGTCTTGGCGTCGGTACCGTATACAGCAATGCCAAACCCGTTGGCGCCGCTTCCGGGAGCATCGCGGCCCGGAAAGGTCTGCTCAATATGATGGACATTGTTCTTTAGCAGCTCTATATGGGACCCGGATCCAATGATGCTTATGCCCAGTGGACTGAGCCGATGCTCGGCAGTGCGGAAGTTGCGAATTTCAAAGCCCTCGATTCTTACGTAACTTTGGTTGTGAATCGTGAGTACTGCTTGTCTTGCAGAGGGAGCAAAATGCTCCGCGTCGAGGACAGCCGTCTCGCCGGGATAGCTTCGAAAAGTAATGTATCCATCAGTCGCGTTGCCGGATGCCCTGATGGTTACGAGCTCTTCGTAGACTCCACCCCGCACATTGACGGTACTACCCGCACGCACGGTGTCTGCGGCATGTTGAACGGTGCGCCAAGGTGCCGTTTGGGCGCCGGAATTCGAATCATCTCCGGCCGTCGACACGTAGAAGGTGGAGTTGGGCTGGCCAAAGGCCGCGGAGACGAACACAAATAACATAACAACAAGGGACAGAAATTTCACGCTCGCCCTCCTAAGAAAAGCACCGTGCTAGATCGTAAACACTGTTCATTGTGGCTGCACTTCCACAAGCAGATTTCCGTCGAACTCAACCGACAGATGTGCGCTATGTCCTGACACCGTCCCGAGGCTTTTTCCTGAGACGTAGTCCACTACGCTGTAGTTGCGGTCTTCGAGGCCGCGCAGTTCGACTGGCCCTTTCCACCGCTTGGCAAAGAAAGCGTAGTACATGGCCTGGTCCTTGCGGATTACATGAGTCTCCGGCACATCGAAGCCGATGTCATAGAGCTGCCCGAGATACTGTCCTTTTGATAACATTTTTTCACGATAGATGCGAAGCCACTTTTCGAACTCCTTCTCCCGCGCCGGGGTCAGATCGGACTTGCTCCTTTTTGCGATGAGAGACGGAATGACAAACTGTGTGCCCACGACGCCTCCTACGCCCAAGGTGGACGCAAAGTCGTTGCCGCCATCGCTCTCTTCGACGTGATCTCCGAAGAATGGAACGTTGTCACCCATCAGGGCTTTTAACGTTTTCGCCTTGGAACGAACTTGAAAGGAACTTGTCGGGTCGGAAGCAACCGACATATTGAAGTGCGGCATGGTGAAAAAGGAGAACGCCGTGCCGCAAGGGCAGAACTCCACCAGTGCTCCAGGTTTTACCGCCTGTGCAGTTTGGTAAATTGCCTGGAAGAAATCCGGCAGAGCTTCAACCGATTCCTCCGGCTGCGCGTGATGGTGAGCGGGGTTGTAGCAGGCCGGAACTCCGTTCATGTGCTGGCCATCGAGCTTCAGTCCGTCAAACCCCCAATCCAACAAAATTTTTCGCACCAATGCCTTGTGGTACTCTACGACGCGGCGGTCAGCTGGGCACAAATAATAGGAATTCCACCAGGAAACCTTTCTCTTGGAGCCATCGTGGTTCAGTAACTCGTAGTCGGGATGATCGCGGAGCAGTTCCGAGTCTGGTACAGCGCTGAGCGGCGACCACCAAAGCTGAGCCTTGAATCCTTCCTGATGAATGCGGTCTACCAGGGCCTTCATGTCAGCGTCCCCGTGGGAGAATTTCTTGGGATCCAGCGCCCAATCGCCCACATTGTTCTGCCAACCGTCGTCGAGCGTAACCCACACAAATCCCAGGCGCTTTACCGTTGGAAGTGTGTCATACACCTGCTGAGGCTGAACTGACCGGCCATATCCCCACGCGCACCAGATGGCGCCGAAGGCGTCATCTGGTGCCGTGGCTGCCTGGAAGCCTTGTTTCATCATGAAGCGCCGGTAGTTGGCGAGCGTGCGGAAATAGTCTCCCTGGTGAACGGCGACGAAGGTGCGGAACGTATGGAAACTTTGTCCAGGGACAAGAGAGATAGCTTTGTTGAAGCGCACGGCAATCCTGGCGTGAGCCGGATCGGGCATGGATACGGGCAGGGAAACCAGCTTCGGTCGCGGCTCGACATGTCCCACGGCCATGCCAACGTCACGCCGCCAGACGTCGAGAATCGGCGTGCCACCTCCATAGTCACTGGCGTTCATGCCTTGATAATTTTCCTGCCGAAAATTAGCGCGCAGCGGCACGATCCAGTTGGGGCGTTTTTCGTAGGAGCCGCTCTGGTAAGACCAGAAAGCTGGCGAGCCGGAACTGGGTTGCGCATTCACCGTGTACGCGTTGTTGGTCCAACTTTTGATCGCGAGTTTCGTGGTTCCATTATTCGTGTACTGAACCTCGAAGAACGCCATCGCGGGAAAGTCGTCATATACGGTGACGGTAACCATCTTTGTGAACGTCCCCGTCTTTCCTTCCACGGTAAGCCGCTCTCCCTCTCCGAAAGAGTCTTTTGTGCGCTCGTGTTTTTGCGAGGTCAGGAGAAATCCGATCCACGTCTTGTCGGCGGTTGTCACAGTTTCGGAGGCAGTGAACGGCCCCATCACCGTCTCCTTCTTGTCGAAACGGGCAACCACCCGGCTGCGCAGGTGATTATCAAATTCAATTCGCAGATTGCCGCCTTGAATCTGAGGCTTGCCGGTGGGGGCGTCCGCAGCGGCAGCGGACGCCCAGGACGCAAACACAATGGTGAGAGCGACCCAAAACCTGCTCGCAGTCGTGGCTTTCGGCTTTCGAAGCTGGTTGCTGTCAGATTGCAAAATTTCTTTTTTGGTTGAAAACATTGAGCACCTTCTTCTTGATCTCCGCACGGCCTCTATAGGCGACGCCTTCTAAGTGGCGTCTTCCTGAGCACTCATCACTGCACGCACAGAACTTGCCGAATGTGATACTGAGCACATGGCTCGAGAACTGCCTGCAGTTCGTCGTTCCGATCATTAAATGAAATCAAAGGGAGATATTCGTAATACAAGGAAAGTCTTGCAAAGTCAAGCCCTTTGAGGGCTTCAACAGAGATACAGTTCGGCGCAATCCGCCTCAGAACATACGGGGCTTCAATATACTTCCGCCATGTACGATCTTTGACCGGAGTATTCAAAGATCCTGACGATTGTCTCTTTTTCCACAGTCTGACGGAGAGCGAAGGCGAAGCCTATCACAACTTTCGTTAACTATTGAAAGCTATTGTATGCTATCCATTCTGGTAAGGATTTGTCGTCGTGGGCAAAAGTCGTCTCACGCAGCAGGAGCAAACATGATCAATCGGCGGCAATGGTTATATGGGATGGGCGTCATGGCTGGCGCGGCAGCTCAACCGGGCGATGCGTTTGCTGTGGGTGAGGAGAAAGCCCACAAAAGACCACATCCTCCGTTGGAGCTTGCAGAGTTTGCCCCCAAGAGCATGCTGCAAGTACATGAGACGCATGTCGCGCGCGCGCGATTTCCAGTCATCGATTTTCATACCCACATTACCAGGTCTGCGAAGTCCCTCCGCGGCGTCTCACTAGCATCTGACCGTGTTTACCTGGGAGGGTCGGAAGAACTTCTCGCTGTCATGGATCGCAAGAATGTGCTGGCGATGGTGAACCTTACTGGCGGCTACGACAAGGGATTGGAAGACGTCATTGCCAAATATGATCGCGCTTTCCCGAGTCGCTTCTGTTCTTTTACTGAGCCCTGCTATGAGCGCTTCAAGCAGCCTGGCTATCCTCAAGTTCAGGCAGAGGCTATTGAGCGTTCCCATCGCCAGGGCGCCCGAGGCCTGAAAATTCTGAAGACCCTGGGACTTTACCTTCGCGAAGATATTACCT
>CZLA01000026.1_pt1 | contig 14641 bp, 10 predicted proteins | sample 1122381 | NCBI WGS metagenome assembly CZLA01 (sample SAMEA3539301, study PRJEB10725) | soil metagenome | biome: tundra; feature: field; material: soil | place: USA | collected 2010-05 | depth 0.15 m
GTTTCGATTGCTACCGGGTGGAGCGAACCAGTTCCCGGGCGGGACTTTCACCCGCTGAAGTCCAGCGCCTTTTCACGGCGCACTGTTACAACAGCAATCCTCTTGTACCACTACTCGTGACGGCGCCAGCCTAGAACCCGCAGCAGCATCTTTAGTTAGCGTAGATTTGCGTTTGTTCGGCGTTCCGCGCCTGTCGCCTTATTAGCGATGAGCGTGAATCCCGATTCCCTCGCATCATTGGCCAGCATAACCAGATGGTCATGCGCCGCAGCTCTGTTGGAGGATCTGAGCTCTAGTTCCCCGATGACCAGCCGTATTTGTAGTCCTTGGCCGACGTACTGTCGTCGATTTGCATCCTTCAGCAAGAGTTGTAGAGCGGAAGAAGCTTCGGCAGGTTTAGTCAATGCGAGGAGCCGATTTCCGACGATGCCGAAACGTACGTTTACATCATGAAATTGTGTGCCGTGTTTTTGTTCGGGCTTTCGGAGTAGCTGGCCTGACTTAACCGCACCCTCTGCACCCACGTTGTCGCCCTGCCCCAAGAGCGCCTCCGCAAGCATCGTCGTCGCCAGCAATTCATCATCTACAAGACTTCCTACATGCACTTTGGGTAATGCGTCTTGTAGCGAGGAGATCGCACTCTTCCAATCCCCTTCGTCTAGCAAAAGTTCTGCTAAAGCAAGCTGCATTTCTGCAACTCGAATTGGATCTCCCAACTTCTTCCGAAGCTCCATTGCTTCTGAATATTTGTGCCTCGCGTTTAAGAGATCTCCTTGCTCACGGAGAATATCTCCCATTCGCAGCAGATCATCGGAAGCCTGAAAGAAATCGCCCGCTGTCTGATCGATTGTGAGCGCTTCGGCAGCCATCTTTTTTGCTCGGGTCAGATCGCCGCGATCTGCGACTATTTCTGAATCATTGTCGAGCCAAATAGCCACGAGGTTTTTGTCACCTAGTTTCCGGGCAATAACTAAGGCCTCCTGATACCGTCCATCCGCTTCGGGCAGATTCCCTGCGGCGACGAATGAATTGCCAAGATTTCCCAGGCCCATCGACTGACCGCGCTGGTCGCCGATTGTCCGATAGATTGATAGAGCTTCCTCGTACATCTTCTGCTTACGCGCTCCCTCGGGCACGATGTTGCCGGCGTTGATCAGCACGGCTGCGGTCCGTCTCTGGTCACCAATTTCGCGGAAGACCGAAAGCGCCTGTTCATACTTTTCCAGTGCGGAGGCGGAGTTTCCCTGACTGTGCAATACGGCAGCCTGGTTACCTAACGCAGCGGCCACACCACCCTTATCTCCCGCGTGGGAGAAAAGTTGCCTGGCTTCTTCACATTGAGAGAGTGCCTTTTCGGGGTGACCAGCCATCATTGACGACCAGCAGGCCAGTCGAAGCGTTTGTGCCACCAACAGTGCCGCTCCATGTCTTTTCGCGTTTTGGATGGCCCGTTCCGCGCTAGTGTCCACTTTCACATAGTCACCGACCGAATCATTCGCTTTCACTTCCAGGTAATCAATGCGAGGGTCCTCTGCTATGGGTGGTGGAAGCTGTCGCAGAGAAGATGCGGTGATCAGCGCAGCCGCCGCATCGCCCGAAGCAAGCTGTGATTCTCCCAAACGCAGCGCGTAATCGAGATTGTCGGGGTAGAACGTAGCCAGCGTTTGATAGATTTGAATTGCCCTCGGCCATTCGTGCGCTACCACTCGATACTGGCCTTCTACCCAGAGGCGATCTTCGCGTGGCAACCCCTCTGATCGCTGAACCGCGATTTCCGCTTCGTGTCGAGCGCGCGCGTCATAGCCAAGCGCCGACCACGAGGATGCCAGCGCGGCATGGGCTAGCGAATACTCTGGTTCCGTCGCCACTGCTTTTTGAAGCAAATCCTTCGCCCCACTCGCGTCGAAACCGCGAAGTTTGTCTAGCCCTTGCGAATAGAATTGAGCCGCTTGTGTGCGGCTGGGAAGTGAACTCTGCACCCCAGTCGCTTCTGCTTCAGAGATCGCTTGAGCACCAAGCTGATTCCGGAGCTGCGCACCGGCCTGCGAGATCAGGGTAAATAGCCCTTTCTGTGTGCCGACCTGTGAAATCGACTCGGTGGTTTCGCCGGTGGCGGTGTTTTGCAGTCGGAAATCGACCCGTAGTTGTCCGTTTTCTTTGTCGGAGATGAGCAGGTATGAGCCGGAGACGACCGTCTCTGTTCCGGAATATTGCCTGATTCTTTTCAGCGTTTCTGGTGTGTAGCTGTCAACTTCGCCCAAAGCGAGGTCGATTTTCATGCGCGCGATATTTTCTTCGGGAATAGTACGAAAGGCTCTCCCCGCCGCAAGCTCTGTACTCAACATCTCCGAGAGCGCGGTCGATAGCCATGCTTCTTCGGGATGGCGCGACAGGTTATTGAAGCCGAGGACGGCGATGGAAGGGCGGGCTGGTAGGAACGTCGCGGTTGTAGCCGACGCGCTTGCATTCGTCCTAGAGCGGAGATGAGAGGAGACCCGATAAGCCGGATAGCAAAGGATTCCGACCGCGACTAGGAGCGCCCACGTCCAAGATTTCGACGCAAGGAAGCCTGAATTGCGCTTCTGCTGCGATGCTGATTCGACCCGAAGACTCGCAACGCCGAGTGAAACCGACTCCTTATCCAACGACGAGGGAGCTAGAGAAGTTGGTGCGGCGGCCCGGGTGACATTGGAGATGAAGCGATAGCCACGGCGAGGCTCTGTCTCAATATAGCGCGGGGTATCGGCGTCATCTCCCAGAGCGGCACGAATTGAGCGGATGGAATAATTCAAGCCATGTTCAAAATCGACGAACGTTTCTTCCGCCCAGATGTGTTTTTGAATTTGTTCGCGGGAAACTAGCTGCCCGGCACGGTTGACCAGCAGGCACAAGATTCGCATGGGCTGCGGCTGGAGCTTGACACGAATGCCGCCCTTCCATAAAGCGCCGCTTTCGGTGTCGAGATCGAATTCGTCGAAATGTAGCATTGAGAGTATGTCCTGATTCAGGAGAAGCTCTGAAAGTACGCCGCAGGCGAGCTGGATAAATTGCGGGCGAGTCTTAGTTCTACTGAGAATAGCCCCTAGCCACAGAACTTACCACTACTCACCCAAAACTCACCTCTTACGCATTGATTCAATTGGGCGATACGAGCAGGATGCCAACTGACCGGGCGCGACAGTTCTTCGCGCTCATATCAATCAAATGAGGAGTTTCACCATGCGTTTAGCCAGATTAGCTCTCGTTTTGGGCGGTGCAATCGTCTCGTCCAGCCTGATGGCGCCTGCGGCCTTTGCAACGGTCGACAACGACCCGTGTAAGGTACTGACCGCGGAGAAATTCAGCCAGATCATGGGCTACGCGGCGACCGTAGATAAGACCGGCTCGAATGAGACGTCATGTTTCTATCAAGGGCCGTCACATTCGGGCGGACAATTCATGATCTTAACCAGGACCGCCTCAGGACCCCAAGCCGACGTCATGCTTAATAGCCGGGGATCTTCGCCACCGGCGGGTAGCGGGCTGATAGGCGGCTCTTACCGACAGGGCAGCATTATCTTCTCTGTTTCGATCAGGTCAACGGATCAGTCCAAACTGCAGGCACTCGTCGCTGAGGTAAGGCGCAATCTGAAGTGATCTCCCCTGAAGTGCCGGAGGCGTACATCCAGAAATCCAGACGGGACGACAATGGCCGCGACTGGACCAAGTTTTGAGAGATTGAACTCTTTCTCAGTGGAGGCAACCTATATGTCTTTCTGCAAGAATTGCGGAGTCGAATTGAACGCACCAGCTGCATTCTGTCCGTCCTGCGGCACAAAGTCCGCGCAAATGGATGCGGGATTAACTGTGGCTTCCCCTTCCTCAACTGCAATGCAGTCTCTTACGGGCGTGAAGACAAACTCTGCCGCGATGAAGGTCGTGCTTGTCGTCGCAGGGTTCCTCCTATGTGCCTTGGTGGGTTTGGCTTATGCAGGATACTGGGTTAAGACCAAGGTTCAGTCTGTCGCGGCAGCCCACGGAATCACTCTCCCCACGGATGAGGGGTCGGCGGTGGGATCGAAGACCGACTCGCGAGTCCTTGATGCGTGCGCGCTTATCAGTCCAGATGACGCCAACGCCGTGCTTGGAACGCCGGGCAAGATTTCCGAACACCAGAAGGATGATAGATATTCTTCGCACTGCGCTTACGAAAGTGTCGATGTGAGCAACGGCGTCAACAATTTTGGCGTAGAAATCCACAACGACGAAAACTCAACCGAGGCACGAAACGGGCAGACGATCAAACAGACTATCTATTCCAATGTATCTCTCTATACCTACCAGGAGTTGACGGGTATCGGCGATGGCGCATTCCTTGCCGTGAGCAAAGCTCCGGAGGGCGCTGCCTTTCAAACTGGTCCGTTGGCTTCGATGGTCGCGCGTCAGCAGATATTGATGACATTCAAGGGCACGAAGGAAATCGAGATCATTGCTTCGTATTTCGGCAAGGAGAGGTCCCCAGAAGAATTGAAAGCGCTGATGAAGACGCTCGCCGACAAGGTTTAGGCAATCACTGTTCCCACACGATCGAATACCTCACCACTACGCCAGATTACAAGGAGAAATATGTCACGCATCGCGATGCTTTTGCTTTTAGCTGTTAGTTGCATCTTGCCCGCAGCTGCCCAACGAAAGGCAGCCCTCAACGCCGACAAACAACCAGCGGTAACGACTCTGTACGGATGCGTCAATAACAAAACAGGTGCGATCAAAATTGTAACTTCGAAGGCCATCTGTAAACCGACTGAATATGAGATCCAATGGAACCAGACAGGGCCGCAAGGCCCTGCAGGGCCCCAAGGCCAGGCCGGCGCACAGGGAGCACCAGGGCAGACCGGATCGCAGGGAGCACAAGGGCAGACCGGACCGCAGGGACCCCAGGGCCCAGCGGGAATCTCCGCCGGAGTCTTCGGTTGGGGCACATTGGTCTATCTCCCAGGTTATCCCGGTGTTGTTGTAGCACAAACCGCTCCCGTTCCAGCTAGCGGCACTTACTTCATTAACGCTTCTGCTCTGCTTTCGGCTGACGTCGACGATGGCGCGTTCTGCTATGTAACCCCGACTAGTTCGGAAACCGATGATGGGTTCTACGGCGGCGGCGGAGGCTTACCACTCAACTTCCAATCAGTCGGTGTCACCGATAGTTGGTATCTTGGTGTCGGGGACTCCATCCAAATGATGTGCTTTAACGGACTCCCGGGTGCGTATACCTTCATTGCCGAGCCGACGATTACTGCAACCTTAATCAACAACGCTGTCTACGGTGCGGACAAAAAGCAACACGTTCCTAGGGTCTCGAAGGATCCGCGGGTGCAAAGGTAATAACTATCAAGCCAGTGGCGATACGCCTGCCGGCCGAATCTCAGTGCGGGGTCGGCCGAGCAGGACTTTTTCGAAAACGTTTGCAGCCGGGGCGGCCACAGCGGCGTGCTTCTTCAAAAGGAGAAATTGTCATGAGAGGTCGAGAAACAATACAGATAATCGCCGCAGCCGTATTGCTGACGGCGGCCACTTCCCGGGCGCAAATGATCGACAACACACAAGCTCCGAATACAGCCAAGGCCGGCATCAACAAGTCATTGCAGGACGAAATCGGCGCAGGACGGGGCGATGTCAACTCCGTTGGATCGTCGCTTTTCATTATCAATCGCGATCCGTTCCGTTCCATCCGACGCGGGCGGGAACTTTTCCAACGCAAGTTCACCCGCTTGCAGGGACAAGGCGCAAACGAAATGGATGGCGTGGGCGACATCAATACCGATATCGCAATTGGAGCCGGCTTGTCCGACAGTTGTGCGCTCTGCCACGGCCGCCCTAGGGGTTCGGCGGGCGTGGGCGGAAATGTAGTCACACGGCCCGATAGTCGCGATGCTCCGCACTTGTTTGGTCTCGGACTCAAGGAAATGCTCGCCGATGAGATTACGACCGATTTGCGTTCCACGCGGGACCTCTCCGTCCTACTAGCTCAGAAGTTGCATCGTCCAATGACACTGATGCTTGTGAGCAAAGGTGTAAATTACGGCAGTATTACTGGAAATCCAGACGGTTCGGTCAATACTTCCAAAGTTCAAGGCGTGGATTCAGATCTACGCGTGAAGCCTTTCTTTTCCGAAGGCAGCACGATCTCGATGCGTGAGTTTATCGTCGGTGCGCTCCACAACGAAATGGGGCTCCAGGCCTCGGCAGATCCGGATCTGCTCAAGGCGAGCGCAGGTGGACGTGTAGTAACTCCGTCGGGCATGGTGCTCGATGGCTCGAAAGACAAGATCAGCCCGCCGCCGGCGCCCGATGCTCAGAATGGAAACGAGATCGATCCGGCAATCGTCGACCATCTTGAGTTCTATCTGCTGAACTATTTCAAGCCCGGACATGGCCAACCCTCGCCGATGTCGGACCGAGGCAGGAGAATATTTGACCGGATAGGTTGTTCGTCCTGCCACGTTGGGGATATGACCATCAACCATGATCGCCGTGTCGCCGACCTGGAAACTGTGTACGATCCAAAGGGCATCTTCAACACGTTGTTCGCTACAGCGACTCCCCTTTATCAGGAAGTAGACGACGGCAGTGGACTGCCCCATTTAAAGATTCCCACAGGAAATGCGTTTGTAGTTAAGGACATCTACAGCGATTTCAAGAGGCACGATCTGGGCGCGAACTTCTACGAGCGAAACTGGGACGGCACCATGCAGACTCAGTTCTTAACGCGGGCGCTTTGGGGTGCCGGAACAACGGGTCCTTATGGGCATGACGGTCGCAGTATCACACTGAACGATGTGATTCTTCGTCATGGTGGCGAGTCGCTGGTGTCGCGCAATAAGTATGTGGCGCTGGGCAGCAATGAACAAATTGCATTGCAGACGTTTCTCAATTCGCTGGTACTGTTCCCGCCGGACGATACTGCATCTACGTTGGATCCGGGCGATCCGACAAAGACTGGTTTTCCGCAATTCGGTCACGGAAGTATTAAGCTGACCGTGCTCTTTGACGACCCAACTGACCCGGAATGATAGGGCTGGCCCAGCCAGCTCTATCTTTACGGTTGATCGCGTCGGCTTGCGCGCTTGACGTCGGCGACGCTTAGTGTCGGCTTAAGCGACTCGAACAGGAGCGAACATTCTGACAAGACCATTCCTGGGGTAGCACGAGTTTTACGAAGCATGGAATAGGTGTAGATGGCTGATCGTCGCGTGTGCCCCCCGTGAATACCCCGCGCAGCCTCCACAGGTCAGGAATCCTTCGAGGGAGTAGCGCCACCGCAGCTCGGCCGCTGTGAGCGGATCGCTTGCAAGAATGCGGCGCGTGCCCCGAAGCCGGTTTCTGGCGAATCAATAGAGATTGATAGTTGCGTCGCCACAACTGCGCGTCGCCAGGCAATTACGAGTTTTCGTCGCGCTGAAGACGATTCGCTATTGGCGAGTTTGTTCCGGGCCAGAAGTCTTAGTGCTGTATCTGAAGCGCCCCCGGAAGCCGCCCCGGGGGACTATGGGATTTGTATCGGGATGATCCGGTCTTGATCGTTTGCGAGTGTGCCGTTGCTGTCAGAGTGCTTGGGTTTCAGTAGCCGGTCGCAGAGAGAATGGGCGTAGGGCGGCGCATCGGATAGTCTGGAGCGCACCACCGTACAGCATTCTGAGGAGTGGGAGACAGAGAACCAGTGTGCGCGCCGAAGCACGAGCAAGATTCGAGGCTGGAGATGTGGATTCATGAGGCACACCAACAACTGAGATGAGGCGGAGATCGGAGGAGAAGTTGCGCGGCGGAGAGGCGCTCGACAATCTGCATGGTTCCGCCGCAGAGCGGACAGTTCCATGTTGAGTGAGCGGAGAGCGTGGTCAGTGAAGCGGCACATACTGCCGGCTGACCGGATGGCTGGAGCAGGCGCAAACAAAGCGGAAGGAGTTCTGCTCGCCTCCGGTTGGCGAGGAAGCCGAAGTTGCGGATGCGAACGAAGCCGGGCGGAAGCATATGCAAGAGGAAGCGGCGCAGGAACTCTTCCACGGGCAGGGCGATGAGCCGCTTCTTGTTGCCGTGAGCGGAGTCGCGCCAGCGAAAGGTGACGTGGCCGTTGGCAAGAGCAACCAACCTGCTGTTGGAAATGGCGATGCGATGGGTGTAGGCACCGAGATATCGCAGCACATGTTCCGGTCCTCCGAAAGGCCGCTTGGAGTAGACGACCCAATCGTGACGGAACAGTACCCGCAGCCACGAGGCGAAGGCACGAGGTTCCGCGAGCGGTAAGAGATGTCCGTGGAACTGGAGTGTGCCTGTCTGAAAGGCGGTCTTGAGTCCAGCGACGAACTTGCCGTGGAAGACACGGCTGAGCACCTTGACGGGAAGGAAGAAAGAGCGGCGGGATGAGATCCAGCGGGAGTGATCCGGAGCGAGACCGCCGGCGGCAACCACGCAGTGGACATGGGGATGATGTTGTAGTCGCTGGTCCCAGGTATGGAGCACGCTGAAGAAACCGATATCGGCTCCCAGGTGGCGTGGATCGCGGGCGATCTCCAGCAGAGTGGCAGCGCTGGCATGAAACAGCAGGTTGTAGATCAGACGTTTATTCTGCAAGGCGAGCGGAGCCAGTTCCCGTGGCAGTGTGAAGACAACGTGCACGTAGCTGGTGGGCAGCAACTCCCGTTCCCGCGCCTGAAGCCAGCGCTGGCGGGCGTTGCCCTGGCACTTGGGGCAGTGACGGTTACGGCACGAGTTGTAAGAGATGACGGAATGTCCGCAGTCCGAGCACTGATCGCGATGTCCACCCAGCACTGCGGTACGGCAGCGTGTGATGGCTAGCAACACTTTTTCGTGTTGGCCGTTGATCCACTTGCGACTGTGTTCAATGAAGGACTGTCCTGCAGAGCGAACGATGTCGGCCACCTCCAGAGGAGGCCGGTTCATGCGCTCTGTGTCGGCTCTCCTTCTCCTCGGATCGTGATTGCATCCAGCGGACTGCCGGTGGCGCTGAGATGCCGCCGGGAGAGATGCAGATAGATCGTGGTTTCTTCAAGGTCGCGATGTCCCAGCAGCATCTGGATGGTGCGCAGGTCGGCACCGGCTTCGAGCAGGTGCGTGGCAAAGCAGTGGCGCAGAGTGTGGGGATGGATGTGCTTGTGTTCAAGACCGGCGCGTTCGGCGGCCTGCTGACAGGCGTGCCAGAGAACCTTGGTGGAAACAGGGCGACTCGCTGTATGCCATCGATTGCCGGGGAACAGCCAGTCGGTGGGCTTGCGCTTCAGCCCGCGCCAGTAGACGCGCAGGGCATCGAGCAGATTGGGGCTGAGCATGACATCGCGGTCTTTACGACCCTTGCCTCCCCGGATATGAATGACCATGCGCTGGCTATCGATATCGCTGATCTTCAGGTGCGCCACTTCGGCGCGACGTGCGCCCGTGGCATAGAGGGTCATCAGCAGGATGCGATGAAAGGGAAACTCTGCCGCGTCGATCAGGCGTGCGATTTCTTCCTGGCTGAGTATCTCGGGCAGGTGCAAAACCTTCTTCGGATACGGCGTTTCGGCAACGCTCCAGCCTCGCTTCAACACTTGGACATAGAAAAAGCGCAGGGCCGCCAAGCGCTGCGTCACGGTGTTCGGGGCCAGCTTCCAGCGCGTGAACAGCGCGGCCTGATACTGGCGAATGTGCTCCGGGCCAAGCTGATCGGGTGAACGATGGAAGTGCCGACTGAAATGCTCGACTGTGTGGATGTAAATCTGGATGGTGGACTCGGCGTAGTTGCGGCGCCGTAGTTCTTCAAGCATGATCTGGCGTAGATGGGTCACAGAGAGTTCCTCCTCTGCGACACAAACTAGCTCAGATCACCTCGACCGTCGGCTCCGCAACACGCGAAAGCGTCCGCCGCAAAGCGGCTTAGTTCAAGTCCGCTTCGGGGAAGTTGAACCTCGTGGCATCAACAATTTCGAAGACTTTCCTCAGGCGTGACTACGCCAGGTTTTCTCGCAGCATTGCGCGGCGGGAGACCTTCGACGAAGCCATCGAGACCTTCTCGCAACGTGCGGAGCAACGGATCCTAGTGCCCATCGTTCTGTTGCAGGCCCAACGATCCTCCTCGGAAGGCTTTGGCAGTCAATGCCTTGCCTCGGGCCGCGCTCCCAATGAGTGTCGTTTGCCAAGTGAGCAAGCTGCACTCCTTTGAAAACCCAGTGATGAGTCCCAAGGTTTCTGCTCGTTACGGCCCGGTGACTGCGGCCAAGTTGCACCCTACGGTGCCTGGCCAGTCCGTGAGAGAACTCCTATTGGTACTGCGACGCAAATACCTTTCGGAGGAAGACCATGAGTTCACGACAAAGATATCAGTACGGATGCCTCACAAGAATGAGACGTAGCCGGGGCGATGACATCTGGCAGCTTCGCTTTTATGAAACTACCAAAGAAGGGCTGCGCCGGAGGCGCGCACGCACGATTGGTACGATTGCACAGTACGCCACTAGAGCAGATGCTCTTCGCGCTGTCGAGCCGTTTCGGCATCGACTTAACCTGAAACACCGATTTGCCAGGCCTACATCGATCCGCGCGCTTGTGGATCTCTACGTTGAGCAGGAGCTACCGAGGCTGAGGTACTCAACACAGCGGTCGTATTTGTCGGTGCTAAATCAATGGATCGAACCTCAGTGGGGTGATTGTCTACTGGAAGAGCTCAAGCCAGTGCCCGTCGAACAATGGCTGCGGTCGCTACAGCTGGCTCCGAAAAGCAAGGTCCATATTCGAAGTCTGCTTCACCTTCTGTATCAATGCGCACGGCGATGGGAACTGACCGATACCAATCCAATCGACTTGGTGCGCCAGAGCGGCGGGCGCAGGGGCATACCTCGTGTTTTGACTGCAGAGCAGATTCGCCTGCTGCTAGAGCAATTGTCCCAGCCATACCACACCATGGTTTTGATTGCGGCCTGCCTTGGCCTTCGGGTGAGCGAGATCATGGGCTTGCAGTGGGGTGACTTCGACTGGGAGAATTTCAGCGTCATGATCCGGCGGAGCGTTGTTCATGGGAGGGTCGGTGACACCAAGACCGAGGCATCTTTTCGGCCGCTTCCTCTCAATACCCGGCTTATGGCACCACTGCAGGAATTACGCAACCGTAGTTCCTATGCCAACCAGGAAGATCTTGTGTTCGCCAACGCGACAGGCCAACCACGTTGGCAGGAGAGCATTCTTCATCGTCAATTGAAGCCCGCAGCTGTGCGAGCGGGCATTGGAAAGATCGGCTGGCACACCTTCCGGCATACCTACTCGACCATGTTGCGCAGCGTCGGCACGGATATCAAGGTGCAGCAGGAACTTCTGCGGCACTCGACCATCCAAAGCACAATGAACGTCTATACCCAGGCCATTTCAGCTCAAAAACATGCCGCGAACAGCAAGGTTGTGGAGATGATACTTTCAAGTTCACCGTAAGTGTAAGAGCAAACACATGGTTGACAGGTTGACAGATCGAATCCGCAGCCGGCGTGACTTCGCCACTTGATCAGCAAATTCTCAGGCGACCAGTCTTGTTTCCTTCGTCCTCGGCCGATTACCGCCGGTTTGCTCGTCATTCGACCAGAACAGCGAATCCTGTTGGGAAAAAATTGGTAGTTATGTCAAGTACATGAGTACTGGGGAATCGTAGCCTGCGGTAAACTCCAATTCGTTCCGTTTTCTGCATTTGTTTCTGCGGAGTCTCGCGTCAGGCAGCGTTTCGCGCGACGGCGGTATTTTTTGGCAACATGGTACCGACGTGCTAATACGCGCGTCAATCTCCAGAGCTTCGTTGCATACTCTTCAAACTCTTCATGCGGTAGGCGCTTCTCGCTCTCACCGCGATTACGTATGCTTTGTAAGGGCGGGCATGGTAAGGACGCTTCGCATCTTGTTTCTGAGCGGCATCAGCAATGCTGATGGAAAGAGAACACCTGAGTTCGCAGTTCCTTCCGAATATCCTAAGGCTCAGCGCTACAATTTCGCTTCTGACCCTCTTTCAGTCCTGGGGCTCGAATACCAGAATTGCTGCTTCCTGCTTATCGTTGGCGGGAGCAGCGACGTAGTAACGATTCAGCTCAGGCGACCAGAAGGATGTGCCAGCCCCTTCCCTCGTGGGAACCTTGCCGATAGTCTCGTAGTGATCTGCGTACTTCCGCTGATACACATATACGAAACCAGTCGGCAACTCTCTTCCACCCGAAACGTATACCCGCTTTCGACCGGCGTCAAAGTAGACACCGTCCATGGCCTCAACCGTGGGGAGATGAGCGACCTCCTTGCCCGACCTTGAGTCTATGGCGATCATTTCAGCGGGCGTTCGGGTTCCGATCATCAACCGTGATGTGGACTCGTCAAACGCAGCATCGCCTGGGCCCTGGCTTGTTACGGGCCAAGTAGAGAGAATCTGTCGTTTGTTGGTATCGATCACCTGGAGTTGATTCCCGCTGAAAATGAAGACGAATAGTCTCTTTCCGGCTTTATCCAGCAGAAGTTCAGAGGGATGAGCCGCGACTCTTATCGCACCGAGGGCTTTGTCGTTGCGCGCGTCAATGATTCCGACCTCTCCGTAGTCCTTCCCTGCATCCTTGCCACCATACCCGACGTAAACAAGGTTGGAGTTCGGGTCGTAGGCCACGCGATTCGGGCCCGACTCAAGGTGGATCGAATCGAGAAGTTCGAGCGTGTCTCCCCGAAATACTCGGAGCATTCCATCATCGCCGCTTGCCAGGAACAGTTTATTGAGTTCTGGAACGTACACAGCCCCTTGCGGCTTCTTGAATCCGGGAATGCTGCGTATCCACGTGCCAGCCTGTAGATCCACGACCTCAAAGGTGCCAAATTCCAAGCCCGCAAGGAACAGGCGCTTACCTTTGACATCCACATCCATGTGGTCAAGACGCCCTTTCACATTCGGCAGTGAAATTGTCTGGACGAGCTGAAGCGGCTGCGCCCCGCTCGCCTGCGAACTTGCAATCCCGGTGCAGCCGATAGAGAAGACAACAGCCATCAACGAGACTTGAGAGAGTCTGTTTATCGTGTTCATTCAGTCCTCTGAGGCATACACCCACAATGCAGCGCCCTGCCTGGAACTCGCCGGTACAGCCAAATAGAACCGGTCCCGGTTTTCATACCAGAGGCCCGTGCGCGCTCCGACCGTCGTCGGGATCTTTGCCAGCGGCTGATAATGATCTGCGTCGTTTTGTTGGATGACGCTGATGAAGCCCTCACCTCCGGGAACATAGATGCGCTTTCGTCCCGCGTCATAGTAGAGATCATCAGCGTCATTGACACAGGGGACGCTAGCAACCGTCGCACCGCTATCTGTGTCAAGAACTACGAGCTGCGCTGGCCTTCGCGTCACCACGAAGATTCGGTGAGCAGCTTCATCCAACGCCATCGGGTAGTTTGACTTCCCGGTCTTCAAAGGCCAATCCGTAACTCTGTGGGTCAAGCGATCGATTTCCACAATTTTCGCCTTGGTCGCGATATTGGCGTAGATGATCGGTTTTGAGGTCGCAATCTGGAAAGACTCAGGATGCGCGTCCAACTTGGCAACGTCCTCCAAGCGCTTGCCAGTCACGGCGTCAATTACGGCAATGCCACCTCCCTCATCTCCCCCAAAGGCCACATAAACTCTTTTTTCTGCCGGATCATAGCGGACATTGTCGGCATCTTCCCCGACCTCTACGGTATTCAAAAGCTTGAATGAATCTCCGTCGTAGATCCTGAGCTTTCCGTCTGTACCGTTAGCGACGAACAACTTGTTGAGATCGCCAACGAACGCCACGCCCTGCGGGTCGGCTGCACCTGTGATGCTGTGTATGTCCCGGCCTGCAAACGTGTCTATGACTTCGACTGTATTGTTGCCGAGAGCGGCACCAATGACGCGTTTGCGTTTTGCGTCGAACGTGAAATGGTCGATGCGACCTTCCACGTTGGGTAAGGGAATTTCTTGGACCAGCAGCAAAGGTGCTTTTTCAGGCGCGCTGGGCTGGTCCTGAGAGAGCGCGCAAGACACGCCAATCAACACCGTTATACAAAATGCGACTAACTCTTTCATGTTTGCTCCCAATCTTGTAAAGCCTGAAACCCGCTTCAGTGTAGAGGCAAGAGCTACTGTCTCTTGGTCTCGGGCTACCGAGTCCAACCCGAAAGACGGGATCAGGGCTCATCTTCTGCTATCCCAGAGGTCGGACGTTTATGCGCCCTGTGGGCCATCGGCTTGGTCCGCTGGATTGCAGCTTTAGCGTTGGGGCCTGAATAGCTGACGGGATCGTTGCGGGAGCTCTACTCACTCCTCATTTGGTTCCGCACTATCGCCAAGAGCCCGGTGCCTAGCATTATCGATATGCGCTCTCATGGCTGTACGAGCAAGTTCGTCGTCACCGGCACAGATTGCGTCAACGATCCTGCGATGCTCCTCCTCCACTAGCAACCGCCGTTTCTGGCTGCGCATGAGTGATATATTGCGTGTGATATTCATCCCATTGAATACGTGTATGGCCAAGGCATCGAGCGTTTGCACAAATAGCTGGTTACGACTGGCACGAGCAATGGCAACGTGCAAAGCAATATCTTCTTTAACGCCCAGTTCAGCCTCTGTGACCTCGTTCAGCTTCTCAAA
>CZLA01000217.1_pt1 | contig 14557 bp, 16 predicted proteins | sample 1122381 | NCBI WGS metagenome assembly CZLA01 (sample SAMEA3539301, study PRJEB10725) | soil metagenome | biome: tundra; feature: field; material: soil | place: USA | collected 2010-05 | depth 0.15 m
AATCTGGATCGCCTGGCCACGCTCGGCGAGACCGAAATCACGCCCGAGGTGCTGAAGAAGGCTGGCGTCGTGAATGGCAGGCAGCCGGTCAAGATCCTCGGTAACGGCGAACTGAAGACGGCGATTACCGTGCACGCGCACAAGTTTTCAAAGACGGCGCAGGAAAAGATCACCAAGGCGGGCGGCAAGTTCGAGGTCTTGCAGTAATGCTTTCAAAGCTGGCGAACATCTTCCGGGTTCCCGACCTTCGCAAGCGCGTGTTATTCACGCTTGGCCTGCTGGCGGTGTATCGCATTGGCGGCCACATCCCGACGCCGGGGATCAACGGCGACCGGTTGGCGCAGTTTTTCGAGCAGAACCGGGGCTCGGTGCTGGGCTTTGTAGACTTGTTCAGCGGCGGCAACCTGCGGCGGCTGACGATTTTCGCACTGGGCATCATGCCGTACATTACGGCGTCGATCATTCTGCAGTTGCTGACGGTGGTGTATGAGCCGCTGGCCAAGCTGCAGAAAGAAGGCGAAATGGGCCGCAAGAAGATCACCCAGTGGACGCGTTACCTCACGGTGGTCTTGAGCGCGGTGCAGTCGTTCGGAATTGCCCTTAGCCTGGTGAAAGCGGGCGATTTCGTCAATGATCCCGGGAAGGGTTTTATCCTGATGACCATGCTGACGCTGACCACGGGCAGCGCGTTCATCATGTGGCTGGGGGAGCAGATTACCGAGCGCGGCATCGGCAACGGCATGTCGCTCTTGATTTTTGCCGGCATCGTGGTCGGACTGCCGCGCGGCGTGATCGATCTGTATCAGAAGGTGCAAACCAACGCTTGGGGAGTATTCACGGCTCCGGCCATCCTGATGTTGCTGGCACTGATGGTCGCGGTGGTAGCGTTCATCGTGTTTGTGGAACGCAGCGAGCGGCGGATTCCGGTGCAGTATGCCAAGCGCGTGGTCGGACGCAAGGTGATGGGCGGGCAATCCACGCACCTGCCGCTGCGGGTGAATGCCGGCGGCGTGATGCCGGTGATTTTCGCGTCTTCGATTCTCGCGTTACCGCAGATGCTGGGCGCGGCGTTCCACAATAACAAGGTGGTCGGCCCGATGCTGGACGCGATGAAATGGGGCGAGCCACTTTACACTTTGCTCTATTGCCTGGGCATTATTTTCTTTGCCTACTTCTATATCTCGATCGTGTTCAACCCGAACGAGGTGGCGGACAACATGCGGAAGTGGGGAGGGTTTATTCCCGGCATCCGGCCTGGAAAGCGTACCGCGGATTTCATCAACGATGTCTTGACTCGGATCACGCTGGTGGGCGCGGCCTACCTGATTCTGATTTCGCTGATTCCAGAGTGGATGATTGCGGGCATCAAGCTGAACCACCTTCCGCTGGTGGGGCGAATCTTTGAGAACCTGCCGACCTGGATCACGAACGGACTGGGAGTGAATTTTTATTTTGGCGGAACGTCGCTGCTGATTGTGGTCGGAGTTGCGATGGATACGGTTACGCAGATCGAGGCGCAGCTCATCATGCGGCACTACGATGGATTCACGCCGAAGAGCGGCCGGATTCGCGGCCGCCGGACCTGGTGATACAAACCAGGTGATCGAGATCATGTGATTTGGGTCCGGTGATCCAGCTCACACCGCCAGACGGAGAGAGCGTGATACAAGGGTTTTGTGGGCGCGGAGCGGGGCGATATTTCCGCGACGGGAAATACGAGTAAAAGGGGCCATTTCGATGGCCAACGAGTCGGCTAACGAGACCGCGCGAAATATTGGACCGGTGATTCTTCTGGGGCCTCCCGGGGCTGGGAAGGGCACCCAGTCCAAACAGATTGTGGACCGTTACGGCGTTCCGCAGATATCGACGGGCGATCTTTTGCGGGATCACGTAGGTCGCGGCACTGAACTCGGCCTTGAAGCCAAGGCGATCATGGCGCGAGGCGAACTGGTGCCAGACGAGTTGATGTACGGCATCGTGGCCACGCGGCTGAGGGAAGCCGATTGTCAACGCGGATTTGTATTGGATGGCTTTCCCCGGACAGCTGCCCAGGCAGGATGGCTCGACGCTTTCCTGGAAAAAGAGGTCTTTGACAATAGATCGGACAAAAGGGAGAAGTGTCCGCCGGTTGTGATCCAGTTGCTCGTGGATTATACTCAATTACTGCTACGGCTTACCGGGCGGCGTTCGTGTCCCACCTGTGGACGGCTCTATAACATTCACTCTCAGCCACCTCTCGTAGATGAGTTGTGTGATGTGGACGGATCAAAGCTGGTGATCCGCGACGACGATCGCGAGTCAGTTATTTCCGGGCGATTAGCTGCGTACGAGACGCAGACCAGGCGGGTGGCGGACTACTACCGGGCGCAAAGGCGACTGGTGGCGATTCATGCGGACCGGCCGATGGCAGAGGTTACGGCCCAGATTTTTGGCGTGATTGGCCGTCGCTTCCAAGGTGGATGCCAGTAGCGGAACCACAAAGTTAGAGACGGAAGTTAGAGTCGGCGAAATTAGAATTAGTTATGAGTTTTGGAGAAGACCGGATCGTCCGCAAGTCGCCGGAAGAGATCGAAAAGATGAGGCGGAGCGGCAAGATGGTCCGCCAGGTTCTGAACCACTTGAAGACGGTAGTGGCGGCCGGCGTTACGACCATGGATCTGGAGAGGGCCGCCGAGAAACTGATTGCGGACCTCGGGGCCGCACCGGCGTTCAAGGGATATTACGGCTATCCATGCGTTCTGTGCACTTCGATCAATGAAGAGATCGTGCACGGGATCCCGTCGGAAAAGCGGACGCTGAAAACGGGAGATATCGTTTCCATCGACTGCGGAGTGGTATGCGATGGGTATTACGGCGACGCGGCGATTACGGTGCCGGTGGGCGACGAGTTGACAGCGGAATTGAAGAAGCTGCTCGAAGTGACCGAGGCTTCGCTGTACAAGGGCATCGAGCAGGTGAAGATTGGCAACACGGTTGGACACGTTGGGGCGGCGATCCAGAAGCACGTGGAAGCGAACGGGTTCAGCGTTGTGCGGGAATTTGTCGGGCACGGCATTGGGACGAAGCTGCATGAAGCGCCGCAGATTCCGAATTTCGGCAGGAAGGGCCAAGGCGCGGAGTTGACCGAAGGCATGGTTCTGGCGATTGAGCCGATGGTGAATTCGGGCGGTCCCGAAACGAAAGTTTTGAGCGACAAGTGGACGGCCGTAACGCTCGACGGCAGTTACAGCGCGCACTTTGAACATTGTGTGGCGGTAACGCGGCAAGGGCCGGTGATTTTGACCCAGTAGTTCTCAGTTCTCGGTTCTCAGTTCTCAGTGAGAAGCGCCGGGGATTAGATACTGAGAACTGAGAACTGGCGACTGAGAACTGATTTTAAGGAGTCAATGAGCAAAGAAGACGCGATTGAAGTGATGGCAGTGGTGGTCGAACCCCTGCCCAACGCCATGTTCAAGGTGGAGCTCGAAAACAAGCACCAGGTACTGGCGCATGTTTCCGGCAAGATGCGGAAGAATTTCATCCGCATACTGCCCGGCGACAAAGTCGCGGTCGAACTTTCTCCTTACGATCTGAATCGCGGTCGGATTGTGTACCGCTACAAATAAGTTGCTGAGTTTTCGGCAAGGGCTGGACGGGGCGAAGCCCCGCCACCACACGAGGAATTATGAAAGTAAGAGCGTCGGTTAAGAAGATTTGCGATAAGTGCAAGGTCATCCACCGCAAGGGAGTCGTACGCGTGATCTGCGAGACTGCCAAGCACAAGCAGCGTCAGGGTTAGGGAAGGGCTAAGAGCTAACAGCCAAGAGCTAATAGCTGAAGGCCGAGAGAGGGATCATGGCTCGAATTGCAGGCGTCGATCTTCCGCGTAATAAGCACGCGAATATCGCGCTCACTTACATCTACGGCATCGGCACTTCACGCGCGGCGCGCATTCTGGACGCGGCGAAAGTGGACCCGATGAAGAAAGTGTCCGACCTCGGGGAAGATGAGGTCAACCGCATCCGCCAGGTGATCGAGGCGGAAGGCTCGGTGGAAGGTGATCTGCGCAAGGACGTTTCGATGAACATCAAGCGGCTCATCGAAATCGGATCGTATCGCGGATTCCGCCATCGCCGGAACCTGCCGGTTCGCGGGCAGCGGACGCACACCAACGCTCGTACCCGCAAAGGTCCGCGCAAGGGCACGGTCGCGCAGAAGAAGAAGACGGCAAAAGCGTAAAGCCAGCTGGCAGCTATCAGTTCTCAGTTACACCGGAGAACGATTTTACTGAGAACTGCCGACTGAGAACTGAGAACTCTAAGATATGGCAAAACCAGCAGCAGCAGGCGGCGCCGCGGCGCCCGAGAAAAAAGGCAAGAAGAAGACGTTCAAGAAGAAAGAGCGCAAGCACGTTCCGCACGGACTGGTGCACGTACAGGCTTCTTTCAATAACACGATCGTGACCATCTCGGACATGACCGGCAATGTGCTGGCATGGAAGAGTTCGGGGTCGCTGGGTTTTCGCGGGTCTCGTAAAGGGACTCCGTTTGCGGCACAGCAGGCTGCCTCGAACGCCGCCAGCATGGCGCGCGATCACGGGGTGCGCACGGTGGATGTGCGAGTGAGCGGTCCGGGATCGGGGCGCGAATCGGCGGTGCGCGCGCTGGCCTCGGCGGGAATCGAAGTGCGGTCCATTAAGGACACCACGCCGATTCCGCATAACGGTTGCAGGCCGCCGAAACGGCGCAGAGTGTAGAGACGCGGCTTGCCGCGTCTCCTTGCCGCGTATCAATGCGGCAGCTGATTGGCACGGTGAGACGAGGCAAGCCTCGTCTCTACAAATAGGTTTTGTCACAACTGATTTTTGTCCGGGACGAAGGGTGCAGCCAAACCTGTAAACCGGTCATCTAACGAAGGAGAATAACTTGGCACGTTATACCGATGCAGTGTGTCGTCTTTGTCGCCGGGAAGGGATCAAGCTCTTCCTGAAGGGTACCAAGTGCTTCAGCGACAAATGCCCTATTGAGAAACGCAACTTCGCTCCCGGCCAACACGGGAAAGACAAGAAGACCAAGGTTGTAGGCTACGGTCTGCAGTTGCGCGAAAAACAAAAAGCCAAGCGCATCTATTTCACCCAGGAAGGCCAGTTCCGGAATTACTTCGAGAAGGCGGTACGGTTCAAGGGTGTGACGGGCGCGAAGTTGCTGGAGCAACTTGAGCGGCGTCTGGACAACGTGGTCTTTCGTCTGGGCTTCGGCATTTCCCGCCGCCAGGCGCGCCAGTTGGTGCGTCACGGGCACGTGCAGGTAAATGGGAAGAAGGTCAACATCCCCTCGTACGAAGTCACCGTGGGCGAAGAGATTCAGATACGCGAGAGCAGCCGCAAAGTTCCGATTCTTGAAATCGCGAGGGACTTTGCCAGTCATCAACCGGCGCCGGTGTGGTTGGAGATTGATCGCGAGAACTACAAAGGGCGCGTGATTGCGCTGCCGAAACGCGAAGATATCCAGTTGCCGGTGAACGAGCAGCTGATTGTCGAGTTGTATAGCAAGTAGTTCTGCGTCGTTCGCTGTTCGCTTTTCGCTAAAACCGGCGATCCGCGGACGACCCGCGAATAGCGAACGACGAATAGCGAACGACGACTGATTTTTGGCCTACCATTCGTGCCAGAACAGCCCGCTGTGGCGCTTGATTTGAACCTGGGCCGGTTCAAAGAGCCACGCGGAGCCACATGGCCGAGAGGAGAAACACAGAATGCTTTGGAGAGGTTTTCAAAAACCGAAGCGGCTGGCTAGCGATACCAGTTCGCTGACCGATAAATACGGGATGTTTTGGGCGCAGCCGTTTGAGCGCGGATTTGGCACCACCATTGGCAACGCGCTGCGGCGCGTGATGCTGAGTTCGATCGAAGGCGCGGCCGTTACCGCGGTGAAGATTGAAGGCGTGCTGCATGAGTTCCAGTCGATTCCGGGCGTAGTGGAAGACGCGACCGATATCATCCTCAACATGAAGCAGGTCCCGTTCAAACTTGCGGGCGATGGCCCGAAGGCGATTTACCTGCGCGCCGATCAGCCGGGAGTGGTTACCAGTGGCATGATCGAAGCCGACGGCGATGTGGAAGTGCTCGATAAGGAAATCTACATTGCGACGGTGAGCGAGGGCGGCAAGCTCGAAATGGAAATGCGCCTGAAGCGTGGCCGCGGCTACGTTTCGGCGGATAAGAATTTCGAGGAGGATCTGGGCATCGGATTCATCCCGATCGACTCCGTGCACACGCCGGTGCGCAAGTGCAACTACACCGTCGAAGCGGCGCGTTTGGGACAGATCACCGATTACGACAAGCTGACGGTCGAGGTCTGGACCAACGGTTCGATCACTCCCGGCGATGCGCTTGGGCTCTCAGCGAAGTTGATTAAAGATCACATGAATATCTTTATCAACTTCGAAGAGGAGATCGAGACGGCGTCGGCCAGCGAGGAGCGCCGGCCGGAGATCAAGAACGAGAACCTGAACCGCTCAGTTGAGGAACTCGAACTCTCGGTGCGCAGCTACAACTGCCTGAAGAACGCCAACATTCAGTCGATCGGCGAACTGGTGCAGAAGACCGAAGCCGAGATGCTGAAGACGAAGAATTTCGGACGGAAGTCGCTGAACGAGATCAAGGAGATTCTCTCCTCGATGGGTCTAAGCCTGGGTATGAAGATTGACGAGCACGGGAACGCCGTGCCCGGACCGACTTCAAACCAGGTGCTGCCCGCTTCGGCGTACGGCGATAACGATCTGTAAGAATGGCCGATGGGGTGACGGGCGAGGACGCCCGTCGCTCCACTAAAACAAGAGGGATCCATGCGTCACAAAGTTGCAGGATACAAATTAGGGCGAACCACTTCCCATCGGCGCGCGATGCTGCGCAACATGGTCACTTCGATCATCATGGAAGAACGCATTGAAACGACCGTAATCAAGGCGAAGGCTGTGCGTCCATCGGTCGAGAAGATGATCACTCTGGGCAAGAAGGGCGATCTGGCGGCGCGGCGGCAGGCGGCGGCCTATTTGATGACGGCTGAAGCGGTCCGCAAACTTTTCGATACCGTGGCTCCGCGCTTCGGTGATCGCAAGGGTGGCTATACGCGCATCGTTCGCACTGCCTGGCGGAAGGGCGACGGCGCCGAAAAGGCATTCATCGAACTGCTGGGTAGCGAGCAGGTGCTGGATGAAAAGCGCCAGAAGCGCGCCGAAGTCCGCTCCAAACGTGCGGAAGAGAACCGCAAGGCGATGGAAAACGCCGACGCCCAAGCGCAGGCGCAGGCGGACAGTGCCGCTAATGAGGCTGAGGGCAAAGAGAAGAAGGAATAGTTCAGCGCGGTCTCAAATTCTCAAGTTTACCAAGGGAATATTTTCAGAAAGCAAACGGGGCGTCCAAAGCGGACGCCCCGTTTGCACAAGAAAGCCGCCAGCTTGCGCCAGCGGCTCAGAGCTAAGCACTCAAGAGCTAGCTTTCGTACAGCAGCACACCTTCAGCTTTCTCCGCATCCACCGGACGGTAATACAGCTTGTTGGCTTCGAGGAAGACCTCGATGAACGCCGGCCGGGTGGTGATTGTGCCCTGGATCAGGGCCTCCGAGAGCGGATCTTCGATGTACTTCTGCAAAGCGCGCCGCAGCGGACGCGCTCCGTAGCTGCGGTCGGTCAGGGTCTGGTTCAGAATCCACTTCTTCGCCTCGTCGGCCACAGTCACCGTGATCGAACGTTGCGCCAGATTCTGGTTCAGTTGGTTAACCATGAGTTCGAGAATCTGGATCAGGTCGACTTCGCTGAGCGCCATGAACAGGATGATTTCATCCACGCGGTTCAGGAATTCCGGATTGAAGGTGCGCTTCACCTCGCTCTTCACGAGGTCCTCGACCTTCTCGGAAACCATCTCGTCTTTCGACGACTGGAAGCCCAGGCCCTCGCGCTTCATCAAGTGCCGTGCGCCGATATTCGACGTCATGATGATGATGGTGTTCTTGAAGTCGACCGTGTTGCCTAAGCCGTCGGTCAATTGCCCGTCTTCAAAAACCTGCAGTAGGATGTTGAACACATCCGGATGCGCCTTCTCGATTTCGTCGAGCAGAACGACAGAATATGGCGCCCGCTTGACTCGTTCCGTCAGTTGGCCGCCCTCCTCATAGCCCACGTATCCCGGAGGCGAGCCGATCAGTTTCGAAACGGAGTGCTTCTCCATGAATTCCGACATATCGAAACGGACCAGAGCTTTGTCGCTGCCAAACATGAAATGCGCCAGTGTGCGTGCTACTTCGGTTTTACCGACGCCGGTCGGTCCGAGAAACAGGAACGAGCCGATCGGACGGTTCGGGCTCTTCAACCCCGCACGCGAACGGCGGATGGCACGAGCCAGCGCGCTGATTGCTTTTTCCTGCGAGATGATGCGCTTGTGCAGCTCTTCTTCAATGCGCAGCAGCTTCTGCGTTTCTTCTTCTTTGATCGAGGTGATGGGAACGCCGGTCCAGCGCGATACCACGTCCTCGATGTCCTCCCGACCGACAACGCCGGTGGAGGACTCATCGAGGTGGTATTTTTCGCGAAGGGCGCGCAGGTTCTCGCGCTCCTTGCGTTCTTCGTCCGAGTAGAAGCGCGCTTTCTCGAACTCATGGTTCGCGATGGCGTTCTCCATACGATGGACGATGAACTTGATCCGCTTCTGGACTTCCGTCAATTCTTCCGGCAGCGTGGTCTGGCGCAGTTTCACGCGCGCCCCCGCCTCGTCGATCAGGTCGATGGCCTTATCGGGCAGAAAACGGTCGGGAATATAACGATTCGAATGCGACACCGAAAAATTGATGGCTTCGTCGGTGTAGGTCACGGCGTGGAATTTTTCGTAGCGTTCTTTGATTCCGAAGAGAATTTTGATGGCATCAGCTTCGTTCGGCGGAGGTACTTTCACGGCCTGGAAGCGGCGCTCGAGCGACCGGTCTTTTTCGATGGACTTGCGATATTCCGCGGGCGTGGTTGCGCCGATGCATTGAATCTCGCCGCGCGACAGGGCCGGCTTCAGGATGTTGGCGGCGTCGAGCGATCCTTCCGCCGATCCCGCGCCCACCAGCGTGTGCAGTTCGTCGATGAAGATGATGGAATTCTGCGACTCCATCAGCTCTTTCATGATGGTTTTGAGCCGCTCTTCAAACTGGCCGCGATACTTAGTGCCGGCGACGATCAGCGAAAGATCGAGCGCCAGAATGCGCTTGTCCGCGAGGAAGGAAGGAACTTCGCCGTCAGCGATGCGCTGCGCCAGGCCTTCTACGATGGCCGTCTTGCCTACGCCGGGCTCGCCGATCAGCACGGGATTATTCTTGGTGCGGCGGCACAGAATCTGCACCACGCGTTCCACTTCGCCGTCGCGGCCCACCAGCGGATCGAGCTGGCTGTCCATGGCGGACTGCGTCAGGTCGCGGGAAAACTCGCTCAACAAAGAGGACTCGCGCTGTCCGCGTTGCGGGGTCGCTTTTTCCTGGCTGGTGCGCGCCAGTTCTTCACGAATCGTCGAAAGCCGCAATCCCCGCTCGTGCAAAATCTCCGCCGCAAAACACTTTTCTTCGCGCAGCAATCCCAGCAGCAGGTGCTCGGTTCCAATATGTTTGTGCGAAAGCCGCTCTGCTTCTTCGGCGGCATAGGCCAGCACACGCTTGCATTCGTTGCTCAGGGGAAGATCGACCGAGGTGGATACTTTTTCCCGGATGGTGGTGTGACCTTCGATCTGTTTCCGGATCGACTCCACCGACGCATGCGAGCGCAGGAAGCGGTTCGTCAGGGCCTTATCTTCGCGCAGCAGTCCGAGCAGCAGGTGTTCGGTCTCAATATAAGGCGAGCCAAACTGGCTCGCTTCATATCGCGCAAAGAAAATGACGCGCCTGGCTTTCTCTGTATAGCGTTCGAACATATACCCAACTCCCCCCGGACTTCCCGCGGAACGACCAGCCCTCCGCCAAACCTTTGGACCAACCCTCAATTATGCATTCATATCGCCAAATCTCCCAGCGATATCCGCTTTGCTGTAACCCGTACAGTCTTACCTTCGGGTACTCCAATTTCCCAACGCCGCTCTTTAATCGTGATTCTGTTCTGCCTTCCGTTACGCCGGAAGCGATTCCGGCTCGACTTCTTCCATTTTGCCCTGATGCAACCGCAAAACCCTATGGCACCGTCGTGCAAAGGCCAGGTTGTGGGTTGCAATCACGGAGGTCAGTTGATGATCCCGGTGCAAACGCGCCACCATTTCAAAAACCAATTCGCCGGTGCGACCGTCGAGATCGCCGGTAGGCTCATCAGCCAGCAAGACTTGTGGCTGGGTAATGAGCGCCCGCGCCAACGCCAGCCGTTGCTGCTCGCCGCCGGAAAGTTCGCCCGAACGATGATGCCCGCGCGATTCCAATCCCACCTCGCGCAACCACCGCGAAGCCTCCTTTTCGGCCACAGACAGCGCCTGCCCGCGCGTCAGCAGGGGCATGGCGACATTCTCCAATGCGGTGAATTCCGGCAGCAGGTAATGGAATTGCCAGACGTAGCCGATTTCGCGGTTACGAAACTCGGCGGCGTCATCCTCGGAAAGCGTATTCACGTGGGAGTTGGCGCAGTATACGGCACCGGCAGAGGGACGATCAAGCGCCGCCAGGATGTGCAACAAGGTGCTTTTTCCCGCACCCGATTGCCCCACGATGGCCAGCATCGTTCCTTTGTCGACCTGGAAAGACAGATTCTCAAAGAGCACGAGCTCCGCTTCGCCTGAGCGAAACACCTTACTTAACCCTTCGACCCTCAGCAGGGGGTCTTGAGCTATTGGATGCAAACATGCCCTCCTAAGTATCAAGCCAGACTGGCCGCTCCCGCTGCAACGCAGTAGAAAACGGCCCCTGATCTATTAGACCATGAGGAGGAACAACCCGTTCCCGCAATTCCAACCGCGGAAACAGGCTATGCGAAAGACTGTATACCCCTGGAAAACAATTGCAATGTGACCGTGGTCACAGAAGGGAGAGGCGAGCGCCCTACTCGTACCGCAGCGCCTCCGCCGGCAAGATTCGCGCCGCTGACCACGACGGATAAATCGTGGCCACGAAGGAAATCCCGATGGAAACCAGCGCCACGATCGCTCCATCCACGAGCCGCGGCGCAAAGGGCACGTAGTCGATGGAATAGACTTCGGGCGAGAGCGAGATAAAGTGGTAGTGTCCGCCCGCCCATGAGATGGCGTAGCCGAGCACCAGACCGATCGCCGTCCCAATCACGCCGATCAACACACCCTGCGCGATGAAGACACGGCGGATTTGTTTCTTCTTTGTCCCCAGAGACATGAGCACGGCGATGTCTTTCGTCTTCTCCATGACCATCATGATCAGCGAGATTAAAATGTTGAGCGCGGCCACGAACACGATCAGCCCGATGGTGATGAACGTCACCACGCGCTCCAGTCGCAACGCGCGGAACAGGGGTTTGTTCTGTTCCATCCAACTGGTGGCCATGAAGCCGTGTCCGGCGGCCTGTTCGAGGGCGCGCGCCACGTCGCCCGCCAGGTAGATGTCGTCGAGCTTGAATTGGATGACCGAGATCACGTCGCCCAATCCAAACAACTGCTGCGCGTCGGAAAGCCGTATGAACGCCCAGGACGAATCGTAGTCGTAGAAACCGGAGTTGAAGATTCCCGCGACATGAAAGCGTATGTACTTCGGCACCATGCCAAACGGAGTCAGCTCGCCCTGCGGAGAAGTCACCAGCACCACCGATCCCACGGTCGCGCCAATTTCCTCGGCCATGTCTTTGCCGAGAATGATCGGAGGCATAGCGGCGACGCGTTGCTGCACGCTACTCAAGTCGTCGGGAGATGTAGCTTGTGTGGCACCCTTGTCCGCGACTGCGGGCGAGACGCCCGCCGTGACAGCCGGCGAGGACGCCGGCGCTACGCTCGCGATCTCCGCAGCATCCGCTTGATTTGTCTTCTCTGCAGAGGGCTTTTCCTCCAATGCCGCCGCCGATCCCAGCGTCACCGTCTTCAATAAATCGCTAACCTTCCGCTCATACTGAGGCAGCATCCCTTTCAGCACCGCGCCGCGCGCCCGCGACCCACGCGAAATCAGCACCTGCTCATAAATCGCCGGAGCCGCCGCGACCACGTGTGGCTGCTTCGACAACTTATCGAGCAGCGGACGCCAATCGCGCATGCCGTCACTTTCCACCCGCAGCAGACTGATGTGCGCGGTCGAGCGTAGCAGCCGCGCCTGCAAGTCCTGCCGAAAGCCGTTATTGATGGCCAGCGCGACGATCAGCGAAGCCACTCCTGCCGCGACTCCCAGGATGGAGATGCCCGTGATGACGCCAATAAACGCCTGGCGGCGTTTGGCGCGAAGATACCGGGTTGCGACAAAAAGTTCGAAGCGCATAAGAAGCAGCTGTCAGCTATCAGGTGTCAGCTTTCAGTTACAGCGGATTATAGCTGGCGCGCTTCCTATACTCGGGGCAGAATCGCCGGTACGGATCGGCGATATGCGCGGTAAGAGTCGCCAAATCTCTCCTCCAACTCTGCATCCTCCATCCGGATCATCGCCGCTCCCGTGAGCAGGGCGAACGCCGTCAGACCCCAGCACACAGCGAGGCCAGTGCCCACACTCCATGCCACCATCTCGCACAGATGCGCCAGGTACACCGGATGGCGCACCCGCGAGCGGATGCCATCCGTCACCAGCCGCTGATCGTTATTCGCGCCGTGAACTTCTGGCAAGCCGCCGAGTTGCTTCGCGCTGAAATTCTTCCCGGACCGCGAATACACATACAGCCCGCAAACGAACAGCAGAGCCGCGGCGCCCCACGCCCAATCCGCTCGATAGAGCGAGACGTTACGCCAGGGCCGAGTGCTGAGTGCTGTCACGACCCACATCGCGATCCACGCGGGCAACAGCAACATAAATGGAGATCGATGCCGCGCGCGCCAAAGCTCGGCAAACGGATGAATCATCAGCCAGAAGGCGGGGATGGTCGAATACACGACGCAGGCCAGCCATCCGATGAGTTGCAGCCAGTGCCGCATGCGCGGATTCTAGCAGGCGCAGACCCAGCCGGTGGCGCAGCTCAGTGGGGGTTTACTGACGGCTGATGGCTGATAGCTGACGGCTCGCCACTGCTTCCTGCTATTCTTCTTCCCAATGTCCCCCATCTTGACCAGTGTGCTGCTGGGGCTGACCGCAGCGGGCGCGAACGTGTTCGGCGGCGCCATCATCGTTCAGAGGAATTGGGAGCGCTCCTACCTCCGCTACTTCGTCGCGCTTGGCGCAGGTTTCATGCTGGCGACTGCGCTCGTTGAAATGGTGCCGGCCAGCATTCAGTTGCGTGGCCCGTATGCCGGATTTCTCATCCTTGCTGGATACCTGCTCGTCCATTTTTTCGAACACACCGTCACCCCGCACTTCCACTTTGGAGAAGAGACCCACGCCGACCAGTTCGTGCATGCTCACAAGGGATATTCGGTTCTGATCGGGTTGCTGATTCACACGTTTTTCGATGGCATCGCGATCGCCTCGGGGTTCCTCGTTTCTCCGGCGCTCGGCTGGATCATCTTCGTGGCGGTTTTCCTCCACAAAATTCCGGAAGGATTCACCGTCTCGTCGGTGATGCTCGCCAGTGGACGAAGCCGCGCGTTCGCCTGGGGAGCGTCCGCGCAGTTGGGCGTGGCAACGGTGGCTGGAGTGATGACTATGGCCGTCTTCCGCCACGAGGTAAGCTTCGGTCTGCCATTGTCGGCGGGCGTTACGATCTACGTAGCCGCGTCGGATCTGATCCCCGAAGTGAATAAAGAACCCGGCGTGAAGATGGCCCTACTGGTCTTCGTCGGAGCCGCGTGCATGTTTTTACTGGATCACTTCTTTCATGTCCACTGAGAAAGTACCCAGTATCCAGAACTAGATTCTAAGAACAGTGCCGCTGCAATCTTCATCGAAGCGGCGGTCAACTATGGCTTGTGAGCGGGGACGAACTCGAAGAAATGCACTTTGTCGTCCTGATCCACTTTCATGTGGATGAGAAAAAACCCAAGATGGTTAACCAAGTGAATCTGATGCGAGTTTAGAAGGTTCATGATCCTTCTATACCACTCCCGCAATTGTCGTTGGTACCACACGTAGTCGATGGGTTGCCCGTAAGGGTTCCGGGAGTGCATGATAGCGCCGCAGTCATCGTACAGCTTCTCAAACTCTCCCTTTGTCAGATAGTCCGGTCCACGTTCTTGAAGGTCGTTAACTACGCCCGGGGTCTTCGACGGCACCTCGATGATCGGCTTTGGATAGAAGTTCGGGTTTACTTTCTCAAGATCTCGGAGCAGACGACCAGCGTGCCAATGGGAAGCAAACTTCTCATAGGCTGCGAGTAGATGTCCTTGTTCGCCGCGAGAGATCCGAACGCGATCAACTCCAAGATCTTACGGACCTGTAAGCAACAAGACTCAACGGTTGAGGGTTGATAGAGAGCATGACCCTTGCCCGAACCAAAGAATTCCAGGACGGCCATCCGCAGTTTAACTTCCTCCATCAGAGTG
>CZLA01000070.1_pt1 | contig 14556 bp, 12 predicted proteins | sample 1122381 | NCBI WGS metagenome assembly CZLA01 (sample SAMEA3539301, study PRJEB10725) | soil metagenome | biome: tundra; feature: field; material: soil | place: USA | collected 2010-05 | depth 0.15 m
ATAAGTCCTTTCGTTTCAAAGACCAAGTGCAAAAATTGCCGCTAACTCTATGATTCCAGAAGACCCGGGGGGAGGGGGGTAGGGGTACCAAGTAGTAAACTTCTCGGCGTATCCGGATACTACAGGCGCATGAAAGTAACGCCTACCGAAAATAAAAAACCCTCTCGACCATCCGAGAGGGTTTGCGAACTGGTTGGAGAAATTTATGCCGCGCGCACGACGTTGCCCGCCTGAAAGCCCTTGGGGCCTTTGAGCAGATCGAACTCGACGGTCTCGCCTTCGTTCAGCGAGCGATAGCCGTTCTCCTGGATGGCCGAGAAATGCACGAACACATCCTCGCCCGTGGAGCGCTGGATAAATCCGTATCCCTTCGCCCCGTTGAACCACTTCACAGTACCCTTCTCTCTCACAAAGAAACTCCTTTCGCCTCGTGCTACGAATGATTCTTCCGCCGCTTGTCTGTTTGCCCTGCCCTGAAACACAGGACGACGCTACAGGACACCCCCTCGAAGGGACGGTAAGAATTTTTGTGGCGTCGCCGCGCGCAGGCGTACCGCACCAACAGAAAAAGCTCCCCGGCATTCCGGCGGACGGTTGCCCGCGACGAAATACGGTGGAGCCGCGAAGACGAAGGCGCGATATCGCACTGCGAACACAGAAACGTCAACCCTGCTGCTGCTTCGCCAACCGGGTCCGGCGGGCGAAGCACCAGATAATAGCAGGAAGATTCCGCTTGGCAAGAGCGAAGTTTGCTGAGAGCTAGCGGAAGCTCGAACATGACTCAGGGCTCAATCAAGAGGCACGCACCCGGAGTGCCTCGACGGAAAGCTGTAAGTATTTGATAATATTTGAGAAACCAGTGTCTTCCATCACTCCCATCGAGCTATCCGACAAGAAGGGCGCGGCCGAATTTCGCGCGGCTCCGGCCGAGGGCCTCGTCCGCTCCACCGCGCGTTATCTGCTCCGAACCGAGGTACACACCTTCGCCTTCTCGGTTGCCGCCAACGCCATTCTCTCCTTCTTCCCGTTCCTGCTGTTGCTGATGTCGCTGATCCGCTACGTCTTCCATTCTCAGGTGATGTACGGAGTCGTCGAGAATCTGTTGCGCGATTATCTTCCGACTGGCCAGGAATTCGTGATCCGCAACCTGAACGCGCTGGTCGGTGCGCATCATCGCGCACAAGTATTCTCGCTGGCCATGCTGCTGATTACTTCCACTGGAATTTTTCTGCCCCTCGAGGTTGCGCTGAACCGCGTCTGGGGATTTCGCAACAACCGCTCCTACCTGGGAAATCAGTTGATGTCGCTCGGGCTGGTGTTTGCCTGCGGGTCGCTTGCTCTGCTCTCGGTGGGACTGACAGCCGGAAACGTGGCCATCGTGAAGAGTGCGCTACACGACTATGGCACCTGGTACGTGCAAGTGGTGGGCTTTCTGACCATGAAGATGTTTTCGATCTTGGCCAGCATCGCCATCTTCTTCCTCGTCTACTGGCTGTTGCCGAACGGCAAGGTGCCGGCGCAGGGAGTCCTGCCGGCAGCGGTAATTATGGGATTGCTCTCCGAGGCGCTGAAGTACGTTTATATCCTCGCCCTGCCCCGGCTGAATTTTGCGGAAGTGTACGGGCCGTTCGCCATCTCGGTCAGCCTGATGTTCTGGGCGTTCCTGTCGGGGATGCTGCTGCTGACGGGAGCCCATCTGTCGGCGCGAAAAATACTGGAGCGCTGAACCGTCCTCACCGGTAGGGACGGGGCTTGCCCCGTCTGCGGCGGAGACGCCGCAAGCCGCGTCTCCACGAGATTAGGCCCAGTCGGGAAACAAAACTCTACTGCACCGTTACCTTCAATTTCACCGGCGTTAGCCCGGTCGTCGAAGCGGTAATAGTGACCTTCCCCGTATTCGGACCCGTCGTGTACTGCGCTGTGGCAGTTCCAATCGAACTGGTGATGACCGAAGTGGCAACAAAAGTCCCGCCCGCGCCGTTATCCGTGAAGTTCACGGTCACTCCCGGCACGCCAAAACTGTTCACGTCCATCACCTTCACCACCAAAGGCGCTGCCAGCGGCGTATTCGGCGGTGCCGTTTGAAGGTTCCCGGAAACAATGGTCATTTTCACCGGAGGACCCACCACACTCGTTTCGCTGAACAAAGCGCTGACATAACCCAGACTGGTACAAGTGATCGTCACTGCGCGCGGCTTGGGAGGAAGCTGGTAACTGAAAGTGATCTTTCCGGTCGCATCCGTCGTCTGCGTTGCGCTGGGAATGAACACCCCTCCCGCTCCTCCGTCAACGCATTTCACAGTTACGCCGGCCAGTGGATTGGAAGTGTAGGAATCAGAGGCCAACGCACTCAGCGCTAGCGGCAAAACCGTTTTCTCCACACCTGTCTGGTGATTGCCCGTCACCACCGAAAGCGACGGCAGCAGTCCATATACCTCCAGCGCTGCCGTTCCGCCGATATACACCTTGCCGTTCGAGATGGTTGGGGTCACGAAGCGCACGACGGGAATCAACTTGTCCCGCGAACTCAACGCTTGCGTGCTGTCGTAGAACTTGTTCGCGAGGTTGGTCGGATCGAAGGCGAACAGGGCCGGGCTAGTGTGCCGGATCGCCCAGAGGATCCCATTGCTGTTCCCATTCGCAGTAATCGAGGTGGAAGCCGGACCGCTGCCGCCAAAGAGGACCGTGGTTTGCGAAACGGGCTGTTGCGTGAGAAGTCCGTTGACCAAAGCGTACTGCTTGATATAGTCCACGTCTCCGGCAAGATACAGGCTGCTGTTCCAGTATGACGGAACGCCGGCTAGTTCGCTGGCCACCGCGCTGGGAATGGACTGGATAACGTTGTCAGCGTCCGCGCTGAACTGCCCCAGTTCATCCCGGTTGATCAGGTAGAGAGTGCCCTGCTTTCCCCCTACAACCAACTCGTGCGGGTAGAGGCCGGGTTGATCTGGCAAAACCACAGGGCCGGACGAACCCAGATCCAAATCCTGCTGCGCGAGTTGTAGTTGGTTATAAGGCGTGAAGAAGTCCAGCACGCCGAAAGCGTTTTCGTTCCATCCCATTTTGAGCACGCTGTCGCCGAAGTCGTTGCTGCCCGCGGGCCCGTCATAGGTCCCGTTCGCGGTAGCCACGTAAATGTTGCCGTTTGCGTCCACCGCCGGACCGCTTCCGCCTTGCCAGATGGAAGCGCGAGTCCCATCGGGTGTGACTAGGAAAGCGGCCTCCTGCTGCAGCGTTTGGGCGTCGTAGGCGAAGAACCAGCCGTTGTAGGCGAAGGTGTCGCAACCGTTTCCACCAAATCCAATGTAGATCGCGCCGTTTTGCAGCAAGAGCGCGGGCCGCTGCATTTGATAGATCGGATTGAAAGTTCCAGATCCGTTGCTGGACGGCGCCGTGCCGGCAATGATCACCGGGCCTCCCAAACGCTCGCTCCCCGTGGTGATATCCAGGGCATGCAGACTGAAGTTGCGCACCGAACCGGTCAGCGTCTTGGCCACAAGATAAAGCGTGGTCTTGCCCGGATCGATCACGCCTGTACCCATGATCCCGATTTCGGTGTAGTGCGTACTGGTACAACCATAGTCGGCGATCGGATCGCTGGTCCCGCCATCGTTCAGGCTCACCGACCACAGTGGAGAAGCATTCTTGCCCTGCGTGTTGTCGGCATCAAAGGCGTAAACGGTGTTGTGCTGGGTGGCGATGTAAACCACGTTATGCACCTGACCGTCGTTCATCAAAACATTGCTGGCATAAAGCGGTTGCCCGACGACGATGCCGTCCACACTCTGCGTGAAAAGCTTTCCGAACTTATTCCCGTTGACGTTCGCCGGCGTCAGCAAGGTCTCATTCGAATTCAAGCCCGCTCGCGTATTGTCGTTGTGCTGAGTCAAAACGTCGTTCTGACTCCACGCCAGAGAAGACCCCAGGCAGAGCATGAAGAAAATAACGGCCAGCGCCGTAAGCGGCTGTGGACGCGGCATTCGGCTTGCTCCTCGACCCCGATTCATGGTTTCAGCATCTTGATTTTGCAACCCGGAAGAGACAGTTCGGCTAGACATAGTACTCCCTCACCACATGAAGATCGCTTCCGAAACAATCGCCCTCGTAATTCATCGAGGTACACGTGCACTCACAGCAATGATTGCGTTTGGTCACACAGCAGATTCAAAGGGGAAGGGACTTCGTCTCTGTAGAGACGGGGCTTGCACCGCCTCATACTGACAGAGCCTATTTTTCCATACCGGCAGCCGGACAGCAATCACCAAATCCGGTTCTTGCCAGCCTGGGAAGTAACCACCAGAACCCGTTACCAACGGGGTTCACTACTATCTCTCATAGTTTCCAGCGAGTTGCGGACTGCGGGAAAGTTCTCTCCACGAAACCGAAGACCTGGCTAGGCTTGACCCGGAAGATCGGTTCTCCCATGCTCCGCGGGTCCATCTTATACGGGGGCGCACCTGTCGGCGCGAAGGATACTGCGGACGATCTAGCTCCTGCGGTACTCAGGGTTTCCGACGGCTCACGGACTGGAAGGTCCCGGCTGCACAATCTTTCGCAAGTTGGTATTCTCGCCCAACGGAGAAAACATGGATTCCGGGTGGACCCAATCAATAACGTGGGAAACGATGCCGTTTTCATCTTCCGTCTTTTTTTATGCCGGGGTTTTCTGTCTCTTTGGTGCGTTGATTCTGACCGGTTCCAGTGCCAACCTTCAATCGCAGTCGGTCAACGACGTGATCCAAACAGTCGTCTTTGCCGGAGGCGTTTCAATCCTGTGGGCGTATGTTGCGGGCAGACGCAAGTATTGGTGGTTCGCAGTCTTGTTTCCAGCTCAGCTTCTTGCGACCTACATGCTGAACCGTTACGGGCCGGCTCATCATTCTCTGGCTGGCGATCTTCCGGCGCTCCAACATAAATACCTGATCGACGCATGGGTGGAGTTCACGCTGATTGTCGCGGCCTATGTCTTTTTTATCGTCTTCTTCGGCCGCGAGGGGAGCCGTTTCTTCCGGACACAAACCGAGGTCCGGTTGGCAGGCGAGATCCATGGAGCCCTCGTCCCGCAAAGGCACCAGACGATCGGCCCTTTTGAGATATTTGGCAGCTCCGTGCCCAGCAGCGAGGTCGGCGGCGACCTGTTTGATATCGTCCAGAGCAACGGAGCTTGGCACGCCTATGTAGCCGATGTCTCGGGCCACGGAGTGCCCGCGGGCATGCTCATGGCCATGATCAAAAGCGCAGCTACCATGCAGTTGACCAAGACGCAGCGGCCTCACGATCTGCTCAAAGACCTGAACGAAGTGCTGCAGCCGGTCACCTCCCCAGCCAATTACCTCACCTTCGCCTACGTCGGCGGCAACACGAGCGATGAACTTATCTTCTCACTTGCCGGTCACCTTCCGATTCTCCACTACCAACGGCAAAGCGGGACCATCGTCGAGCACTCCGACTCCAATGTTCCCCTCGGAATCTTCAAGGACCAGATTTTCGCGATTTCCAAACTGACCCTGCAGCCCGGCGATCTGCTCTCCCTGATCACCGACGGCTTCACCGAAGTATTCGACTCCGAAGAACGCGAGCTTGGACTTGAGGAATTCAAAACGGCGCTGGCAGCCTGCGCGAAAAAGCCACTGCCTCAGATTTATCAGGAACTACGCGCCCGCACGCTGAAGTTCGGCAAACAAACCGACGATCAAACGATGCTGCTGATTCGACGCAGCGGATCATAGTTTCCAGCGTGTCGCTGACTTCGGAAAGCTCTTCTCGATAAATCCAAACACCGTCTTCGGACGCACAATAAAAATCGGCTCGCCCATGCTTCGCGGATCCATCTTGTACTTCTTCACGTAGGCTGCCGCAACGCGTTCTAAAGCTGCCGCATCTTCGACTTGAGCCGCCGATCCTTCGACGATCACCGCTTCTTCGCCATCGTCGTTCGTAATCGTACATGCAGGATTGGCTGCCAGATTCTGCCCTTTACGCGATTTGCGTCCGGTCGAAAAGAAGAAAGCATCGTCGAGCCACACTCCCCAGACCGGCATCACATGCGGACGTCCCTGGCCTGAGTGAAGTCCCGCATGAATCGTCGCCAGCCAGAACGTCCGGCACCGGCTCATCTTCCTCGCAACCCAGGCCCAGGAGAGCACGCCCTTACCCTCGGCGGCCCCGGCAATGCCATAGCCGGGCGCAAACGGACGATCTGCCTTAGGTTGCGACTTTGCAGGACGTTTAGTCGGACGCGCAGGCACGTAAGAACCCCCGTAACTCGTGTGGTGTGGTGAAGACACTCCCCTGTAGGGAAATGCTAAAGGGTGCCGCGCCACACTAATTCTTCTTCAACTCCTGCACCGCACGGTAAGCCTGATCGATGGCGCAGTCGGTGTACGCGTATGCGTCCGCGTCCGAGTTCGCGATCGCGAGCCGCCCAAACGGTTTGCGCGCTACCTGGCACGGCGTCTCGCCGCCTTCCAGCCAGAACTGGTCGAAAAGCGAATTGTATTCATAGGAGTAGCCGTGCGGCCAGCGGTTCACCGTAATTTCCAAAATGTCGCGCGCCGGGTCGAATCCGCCCGGGCCTAGTATCCGCGCCAGTTGCTCGCGAATGTTTCGCTCGTAAGTTTCAAACGTCGTGGTATAGAGCTGGATGCGCCCCAGCTTATGCTGCTCGCGCGCCGGGCGTCCCGGCTTGCAAGCCGCCTTCATCATGTGCACCACGATCGACTCGTCCGGCTTTTTCGTGCATTCATAGCCGCCGATGCTGACCGGAAGATCGAGATTCACGCTGGTGTGGTACATGCCCGGCGCGTAAATCGCACTCGCGCCCAGCTTTTGGAAGGCGCTCCAGTTGCGCACCAACACGTTGTTGTAGAGCAGCGGAACTTTCTGCGCCGCAGCCAGTGCTTCTTTTTGCGCGTCCGGCAATTCCTGCGCAATGTACGGAATCACCACATGCCAGCACGCCAGAATGCAATTCGCGGCGCGCACCGTTTTCAGCTTCTTCCCGGTAAAGTAGCTGACTTCCACTTCTTTCGCGGACGCCGGATCGCCTCGGTGATTTACTTTGACCGCCGTGCTGTTCAGCCGTATGCGGGTCGCAGAAGACGGCTCGTCAAGCTTCGAGTAGTCGGCCTTCGCGAGCACCACGTCGGTGGCCGAGTTGCCCGGAATCGCCGCCGGGATCAGCCTGCGCACCAGCAGCCGGGCGATAGTGGCATTACCGTCGGGAAAGTGAAAGAAGTATTTTTCCGCTTCGTCGTTGTGAATGGCGTCGCGGTTCATCCCCTTGCCCGGTGTGGGATCGAGCTTGAGACCGTCGAATCCCGGCATTTCCAGGCCCCAGGCGTCTTGTGCGGGGACCGCTTCAATGCCCACGCCAAACAGCGGGTGCGGAAAGGCCTGGAACATTTTCACGATTTCGTCGCTCACCCCGACCGTGTCGGTCAGGTATTTTGCATAGCTCATGCGAGCGAGGCTCGCCTTCTTTTCGTCAGAGGTGAGACCGGGAAAATAATCCTTCTCTTCCGTGATCAGCCGCTGAAAATCCTGCTTGGCTTTGGCCGAGAGCGGAGCCTCTTTCAGAAATTCTCGCAAGGCCGCTTCCCCCGCCTCATCGTTGATACCGCTTTCATCTCCTCCGGTATGCACCGCGTTCGTGACCAGCTTGTCGGTCCCAAAGGTTTCCTTGTCGAAGAAAATCCGTGGCTTCAGACCCAGCGAACGGTAGAGATCTTTGCTGACATACTTGTGATACGAAGGCACATCAATCCCAAGCTCTTCGATCAGAGCCTTTGCGCCTGCGCTATAGGGAGCCGGGCTTTCAATGGAATAGGTGCCGCCGAATCCCAAAATCGTACGACCGCCCGTGCGAAATTCGTTGCGCTTGGCGTGCCCGCCGAAGTCATCATGGTTCTCAAGAATCAGGACGCGCGCCTTGTCGCCCGCAGCCTTGCGGAAATAATGCGCCGCGGCCAGTCCGCTGATGCCTCCTCCCACGATCACCAGATCATAGGATTCGCCAGTGTCCACGGACTTGGGAGCGTCCTCCCAGAAAGCACCGTCGCGGAGTCTGTGCATGCTTTCGAACGACCCCGGATGATTTCCGCGCAGGCCGGTCTTGGCGGGAGGGTAGTAACCGGGCGCGTCCTGCGCTTCCAGATCGGCGGCTGCCGCCGCCCACATTTCAGGAGGAATGATGGTTGGAAGGACGGCCGCTCCCGCCGTGATCGCGACTCCGTTCAAAAAATCCCGGCGCGTGATCTTCGCGCCCATTCCCAGCGCTCGGTCCCGTTCCGCTGACACCCGTTCGTCGGACACAAAGGCCTCCGGCGAGGCAGTGTATCACTCCACTGACGCTAATGCCCGTTCCCGCGGTCATCCGCGCGAAGGCTGGTTGTCTCCAGCCCGGACCGCGCCGTCGCTTCCAGCACCTCATCCCAAAAAGAAGTATTCGGGTCGACCGCGGCCACCCCGATCTGGCCAGCCGCCGGAGTGCCTTCTCCCCCCACCCACGCAACTCGAAACTGTTCCGTCTTGTGCAAACGGGCCAGAGAAATTGTATTGCCCTGCTCAAGCATTCCGTGGATGCCATCCAGCAGCGCCCCCCGCCGGCTGATATTGATCGTCATCACTCTCTGATCGAGAGGACGACCGCGGACGTCGATCCCGCTCAGCAGCACGGGCAACGCCAGATCAATCCGCGGATCGCGGCGCTTGCCGAGCCGCTGCGCTCGCAGATCACCCAGAAACTGCTCTGCGGTCAACGACGCCCCCTCGCGCACCAACTCCAGAAGCGGGTCGGTCGATTCGGCATCCTGCGCCGCGGCAGACACCGGATCCAGCTCAGCGTGCGCGCTTTCTTTGCGGCCTTCTTTCCCATCTTCTTTCCGGTCTTCTTTGCGACCAACGAAAATTCGCGGCACTTCGCGATTGCCCACCAACCGGTCAATCAGTTCCCCCACCCGCGCCCGCGGGTCGTCCGCCTGGGTTCGCGTGAACTCAACGCCCATTCCCGTCTGCGCATGCGACACTCGCACCACCCCCTCCAGCAGACACTCCGTGTTCAACGCTCGAATACTCAGTAGCAACGGAGTATCGACGGGAAAGGGCGTCGCCGCCTCCAGGTAGCAGGCGCCCGCGCTGATGTCGGTCAGGCGCCAGCGTCGCGAGCGAACCGCCTTCGCCGCCGCGCCCGGCTCTTCATCAGCCTGCTGTTCGGCACCCGGCAACGGGGCATCCTCGATCTTCCAATCCGCGGGTGCATACTCGATTCCCCAAAAGTTGCCGGGAACGTCGAGTTCCAAGCCGATCAACCAAGTATCGGGATCGCCGCCTAGGGGAACCACCTCCGCTACCCGAGCCGTGGTATGCCGTTTTGCCGAAACGATTTCCAGCCGGACCTGAATGCCCTGCGCCAGCGCGCGTGGAACGATTAGCCCACATCCGTGCGCGTTCACCAGGGTAGTGTTGCCCGGCGCGGAAAAGGGCAGGGTGGGGTCGAGGCTGGTCACCAGCACCGGAACTTCCAGCGGCAGCCGCGTACTCCGCCGAATCGCGTGCAGTGATTTATCCGAAGGGCCCATAGAATTAGGCAGGCAAAAAGTTCTTCGGCCTGAAAACGACGATTTCAAAACCAGAGACGATTTGAAAACCAGTGCCGAAAACTCCAGCAACAGTCGTCCCCTAGCTATGCTAGATCACGGCCAAGCTCGGGGCACGGAATTTCGTCGCCCCGGTTTCCAGTTAGACACTAGGGACACGCTGATCAAGTTGGTTCGCGGATCGCTATGAAAGGGCGCCCGATTCCCCGTAGAGACGCGACTTGCCGCGCCTCCGGAGACGGGGCAAGCCCCGTCTCTACAGGAGTAGCTCACTCGACTTTGATCGCCGTATCGGCTGCCTGGAAGGCGATTTTGGCGTGAGCACCGTCGCAGAAGGGCCGGTTGGCGGAAGCGCCGCAGCGACAGAGCGAAAACGCCGTCTTCCCCGTCAGGTCGTATTTGTTACCATCGGCGTCCACCAGTTCGATAACGCCGTTGGGATCGTCTACGCGCAAAGGACCGTTCTTGCGCACCGTAATCGTGACCTGCGCCATGAAACCTCCGGTGAGAATGAATAGCTTTCAAACTATCGTACAAGAGAAAAAGTTGCCAGTACTCCGACTACCGCCATCGGTCCACCCCTTCGAACCACAGCATCTTCAGCCATTCATCCAAAGTTGTTTTTGCCCATTCCCGGTTCGTCCACCATGCTTCGCCAAATCCCACCGGATTGCGCGCCGCGGCTACGTTGATCTGGTATTGCGGCAGGCGATGGCGGAAGATCAGCAAGGCGCGGCGGGTGTGGAATTCGGAGGTCACGATCAGCAGTCGATGCGCGTCTAACGACTGCAGGCAACGGCTCACGTCTTCGGTTTCCGCGTTGGTAGAGTAGCCAACAATCGGACAAACCGAGACGCGACCTCCTTCACCGAGACCGTTCACGTATTTCTGCGCAATCTCGACCAGTTGCTGATCGTAGATCAGATCGCGCTTCTCGGCGTCCAGAAATACGCGCGGTGCTACTCCCCGGCGCAGCAACTCCAGAGCGCGAGCGGGACGGACGTTGGTCTCCCCGGCAAGCACCACAATGGCATCGGATTTTTCCGGTTCATCCACCACCAGAAAGCGCGCTGCCTGGCTCGCAAGCGCAACCATGATCACGACCAGCACAATGAATAGTCGAAAGAATCGCATCTGAAGCACATACTACCGCACACGTAATGTTACTAAGGAAAGCGCCGCGCGAGAGAATTCGATTACGGAAGTAATCAAGGTCGCAATCCGTTCGGCAAAATCGCACGAAAATCGCGAGACAAGCGCACCTTCCTCGGCCCAAGCGCGATCTCCAGTGCTAGAATTATTTCTATAAAATATGACTACTCAATTGACCGCTTCTTCCCTCTTTACTGACTTAAAAAGCCGCATCGCTGCGCGCCAGGCTCGGGTCGGAATCATCGGCCTCGGCTATGTTGGGTTGCCGCTGGCCCTGCTCTATAGCGAACAGAAATTTCCCGTCACCGGTTTCGATATCGATCAGCGAAAGATCGATACCATCGCCGGCGGAGGCACCTATATTGTCCGCATCAGGCCCGAGGAAATCGGGGCGGCGAGGGCGAATGGTTTCAAAGCGACGGCCGACTATTCGCAGATTACCGCCATGGACGCGATCATCATCTGCGTCCCCACCCCGCTCAACGAATATCATGAGCCCGACCTCAGCTATATCACCAACACTGCCCATGCCGTGGCGCCCTATCTGCGTGCCGGTCAGATCGTCATCCTGGAGAGCACTACCTATCCCGGCACCACCGAAGAAGTTTTGATTCCGATTCTCGAACAGGAAAACAAAGCTGGCCTAAAGGCTTCCCGCGAGGGCGCAGCCGGCGACAAAGATATCTGGGTCGCGTTCTCGCCCGAGCGTGAGGATCCCGGCAACACACAGGTGGCTCGTCACGACATTCCAAAAGTGATTGGTGGACTCGATCCCCAGGCCAGCGACGTCGCGGCCGCGCTCTACGGCTCCATCTTCCGCCGCACCGTTCCCGTCTCCTCACCCGCTGCCGCGGAGATGACGAAGTTGCTCGAGAATATTTACCGCTGCGTCAACATCGCGCTGGTCAACGAACTGAAGATGCTCTGCCTGCGCATGGACCTCAACATCTGGGAAATCATCGACGCCGCCGCCACCAAACCTTTCGGCTTCCATCCGTTCTATCCCGGGCCGGGTCTCGGCGGACACTGCATTCCGGTCGATCCCTTCTATCTTTCATGGAAGGCTAAGGAGTTCGATTTCCGCACCCGCTTCATCGAACTGGCTGGCGAAATCAACGTGGCCATGCCCTACAACGTGATCGCCTCCACCATCTCTGCGCTCAATCAGCAGAAGAAAGCCATCAATGGATCGAAGATCCTGGTTCTAGGGGTTGCCTACAAGAAAGACATTGACGACCTGCGCGAGTCGCCCGCCCTCACCATCATCGAACTGCTGCAAAAAGAAGGCGCCGTCGTCAGCTATAACGATCCTTACTTCCCCTTCGTCGGTCGGGGCCGCAAGTACGACCTGCAGATGAAGTGTTCTCCCATGGAGAATCTCGGACAGTACGACTGCGTGCTCATCGTCACCGATCACTCCGACTACGACTACAAGAAGATCGTAAGCGAAGCCAAGCTGGTGGTGGATTCGCGTAACGCGACGCGCGGCATTAAGAGCGACAAGATCGTGCACTGCTAAGAAGCGGTCAGCTCTCAGCTTCCGCCGTCAGTTAAATCTCTCTTGGCGGGGCTGATGAAGACTCACTTGTACGCAAGCCTTATCCGAAACCCGACTCTCCGGGCGATGCTACGCATGCCGTCTTTTTCTGCCGCGCCGCAGCGGTCAGAACGCGCAGCCGTGTGCTAGTATTTCGCCTTGACCCGGGGCAGCATTGTACGCTGCATCCTTACGGTGTGAGCCGATGAAAGATACGCTCGGAATCTTGCTCGCCGGAGGCGCAGGCGAACGCCTCTATCCGCTTACCCGCGACCGCGCCAAGCCCGCCGTGACCTTCGGCGGCATCTACCGCATCATCGACATCACACTTTCCAACTGCGTCAACTCCGGCCTGCGCCGCGTCTTCATCCTCACCCAATACAAGGCGCTCTCGCTCAATCGCCAGATCCGCGAGGGCTGGAACATTTTCGGCCGTGAAATCGGCGAGTTCATTGAAATCCTGCCCCCCATGAAGCGGGTCAGCGAGAACTGGTACATGGGAACGGCCGACGCGGTCTATCAGAACATCTATTCCATCGGATCCGAGCAGCCCAAGTACGTGCTCATCCTCTCCGGCGATCACATCTACAAAATGAATTACGAGCGCATGCTCAAGCAACACAGGGAAGGGGGCGCCGATGTCACCGTCGCCACCCTGACCACCGATCCAGCCGAATGCCGCCATTTCGGCGTCGTCGATATCGATCACGACCATCGGATCACGGGCTTCCTGGAAAAACCAAAACAGACCGAATTACGTTCGCCCTACGATCCGACCAAGATTTCAGCTTCGATGGGCATCTATATCTTCAATACCGATGTGCTCATCCCCGTGCTGCTCAAAGACGCCGAGGATCCCGACTCCAGTCACGATTTCGGCAAGAATATTCTGCCCAAAATGCTGGACGACTACCGCGTTTTCGCTTTCAATTTTGTCGACGAAAACAAAAAAGAAGCCCTCTACTGGCGTGATGTGGGCACCCTCGACGCGTACTACGAAGCCAACATGGACCTGGTTTCAGTCTCTCCGGTTTTCAATCTTTACGATGACCAATGGCCCATCCGAACCCACCAGCGCCAGTATCCGCCGGCAAAATTCGTGTTCGCCGAAACCGATCGCAAGGGCCACGCCCTCGATTCGCTGGTTTCCTCCGGCTGCATCATTTCCGGCGGCTCCGTCCAGAATTGCGTGCTCTCTCCCAATGTGCGGGTCAACTCCTACACTGAAATCGAGGACAGTATTTTGTTCTCGCACGTCAACGTGGGACGCAGTTGCCGGATCCGCAAAGCCATCATCGACCGGAATGTGCACATTCCCGAAGGCACCTCCGTCGGCTACGATACTGAAGCTGACCGCGAGCGCTACTTCGTCACCGACAGCGGCATCACGGTCGTGACGCGCGATTACTCTCTCTTTGAGAACCCCGTGACCGTGGACTACTTCACCAGTGAGTAAGGCCCGTTCTCAGGTCTCAGTCAAACCGCTTGGGCTCCCACTGACGACTGAGAACTGACAACTGACAACCGTCTTCAGCTACACTTCTCTACTCTATGTCTCTAAGCCTTCGCCGCCTTTTTAAGAAAGAAAAACAGGAGCGCCGCATCCTGCGACAGATCGAGCGCACCGGCGATCAACTGCAGCCCGAATATCATCGGCCCACGCCCGAGTGTCCGCACCCGGAGCGCTGGCACATGTTCGATTCCATGACCGCCGAAGCGGAGGTGCTCGAGTTCCTGCGTACCCTCGTCACCACCATCAAGCCCGAACTGGTGGTCGAGACCGGAACCTTCAGCGCCATCAGCACCCTCTGGATCGCCGAGGGATTGAAAGCCAACGGACGCGGGCGCGTCATCACCTGCGAGTTCGACTACGAGATCTATGAGAACGCAAAGGCTCGAATCCAGGCCTCCGGACTCGCCGATTGGATCGAACTGCGCAATGCATCAAGCCTCGACCTGAACGTCGAAGGCACCATCGACCTTTTCTTCAGCGACAGCGATATGCCCATCCGCGAGCAGGAAATTCGCCGCTTCCTGCCGCAGATCAGCCCCTATGGCCTGATCCTGATGCACGACGCCAGTTCGCATTTGAAGATCGTCCGCGAAGCCGCGCTCAAACTTGAACAAGACGGCCTGATCTCGGTCGTCCTCCTACCCACCCCGCGCGGACTGGTCGTGGCGCAGAAGCGAGAAGGAAGAAAGTAGGGACAGCTGCCTCGGCTGTCCAGACGAGCGCACCTCGTCTAGGTTTCGTGCAGCCATCCGCAGACC
>CZLA01000220.1_pt1 | contig 14182 bp, 12 predicted proteins | sample 1122381 | NCBI WGS metagenome assembly CZLA01 (sample SAMEA3539301, study PRJEB10725) | soil metagenome | biome: tundra; feature: field; material: soil | place: USA | collected 2010-05 | depth 0.15 m
AACCGCAGGGTACACAGGGGTGCACGGGAGACCCCAGAGACTTAATCCAGAACTTCCCTAATAGAGAATTGCTGGTGAAACGTGATTTTTCGCCATTCATCACGACGGCTCGGTATCATTGGGAGAATCGCCGCGAGCATACTCCTAACCGACATAGATTCTCGTTCCGGCCTCGCGGCAATATTGGCAGATTCCGGCTTCTTCGTTCTCAAGACCTCTGGCCCTAAAGGAGTGTCCTATGAAGCCCATGTTGCTGTTGGTCCTGATCGCGGGAATTATTGCACTCGGCTTGGCCGTTCACTCGCGCGGACAATCATTCACCCAGCCCCCAGAGGCGGCCACCGGATTCGACGATCAGAGCAATGGATTTTCCGATCTCAATCGGCGCCAAGCGGACCAGAAGTTTTTTGAGGAAATAGAGCACATTGCCCCCGATGGACTCGGGCCCCTTTACAACGCCCAGTCCTGCCGCGAGTGTCACCAGACTCCCGTGAGCGGAGCCGCCAGTCAAGTCTCTGAGCTTCGCGTGGGAGATCTCGACGCCAGCCGCCAGTTCCAGAATCCGCAGATTCCGATCAATCACGGAGCGGAAATCATCAAGGATCGGACCCTGGTGAATGACCGCGCCATCTGCCCTGAAATTCAAGAACGCGTACCCGCGTCGGAGACGATACGCACCTTCCGACTCACCACGAACACGCTTGGGGACGGATATGTGGAAGCCATCGCCGATGAGACCCTGATTCAAATTCGTAGGGAACAATGCAAACCTTCGCGCGGAAAGATCTGCGGGCAGGCGATCAAGGTGCTCGTCCCCGAAAACGAAGGCAATGGCAAAGACCGGATCGGGCGCTTCGGTTGGAAAGATCAGCACGCCAGTTTGCTCGCGTTTGCCGGCGACGCTTATTTGAACGAGATGGGAATCACGAATGGTCTGCAAAAAACCGAGGTGACGACCATCTGCAATCCGCCGGTGACGACCACGGTTCCGAATACCGACCCCACGAAGGTCACCGAGCCCAACAGCCTGCCCGATCCCACCGACAATAACCTGGAGGACATTGACCACTTCGCCAGTTTCATGCGCTCGCTAAAAGCGCCGGCCAGAGACGACATTGCGACGGCAACTCCCGAGGCCAAGCATGGCGCTCAACTCTTCGCGAAAATCGGCTGCGCAACCTGCCACGTGGAGACCATCGTCACCGGCAAGAGTCCGGCGGCCCTTGGGGGCCCCGGATTGCATCCCGACGCGCTCGAAAACCGGACGATTCACCCTTACAGCGACTTCCTGCTCCACAACGTTGGCACGGGAGACGGCATTCCGATTGCGCTGGTTGAGCACTTTGGCCGCGAGCGAGTCGAGAAGCGGATGCGTGAACTGGAAGCGTCGCGCGCCGCAGAAAAATTGCAGGGCCAGAAAACTACGACCGAGGACGAATGCAGCGAGAGTTTTCAGACCGCGGTGCTCGAAGGAGGCAAACACTTCGACCTGTTGCGCGATACCCTCTGCGCGCGCAACAAGATCAGGACGACTCCCCTCTGGGGACTGCGGCTGCGCTCGCGCCTGATGCACGACGGCGCATCGGTTGAACTCGGCGATGCCGTCCTCCGCCACCAGGGAGAGGCTGAGGAAGTGACCGAGCGCTTCTCCAAGCTCACGCCCGCAGATAAGAAGGCGCTGCTGGCGTTTCTTCAGTCGCTTTGAAACTTTTGTCGGGGGTGCCCGCATCTTTCTGTCACAGGGACGCGGGCCAAGGGGACAAGGCCCCAGAACACCTGCCATTTCAGAACGGAATCAGTAACGGCATCAGTAAAGGTGAAAGTTGACTTCAATGTTGACCTGAACCGCGACTGGACGGCCGTCCAGCATCGCTGGTTCGAACTTCCACTGCCGGACTGCCGCGATAGCTTTCTCATCCAGGCCCATGCCGAGCGAGCGCTGAACACGGACATCGCGCGGCCTGCCATCGGGTCCGACAACGACCCAGAGCAATACGGTTCCCTGGAACTTTGCGTGGCGAGCCTCTTCGGAATACTCGGGGTCGGGATCGTAAATTGGGCGCGGCGCGGAGACGCCGCCGCCCACGCGAAACGCGCCACCGCCGGTACCTCCGCCATTTCCTGGACCAAAGCCTGGCCCCTGTCCAGTGCCGATTCCGCCACCACTGCCGGTTCCGATTCCACCACCGAATCCAGTTCCATTCGACGGCGGCTGGAGCATCGTGGAGAGTGGATTGCCGATCGGAGACGTTGCGGGAACGGTCAGCGCGGGCGGCCCTACGATTGTCGGCTCCGCGGAAAGTTTCGGCCGTTCATTGCGCACTACGATGGCTGGCGGCGTTAGTTGCTCCCGCGCGAAACGAGGCAAGCTGCCTTTGGATTCGGACAGTTTGTCCCGGTCGCCGCCGCCACCACCGCCGCCGGTTTTATTTTTGTCAACCGAGGGCAGCAGCGGGTAGGGACTGATGTCTGTCAACAGAACGCTGGTCGCGTGGGGCGTGAGTTGCGGTTGCTTTGCCATCCAGAGTCCCGCCGTTGCCACGATCGCCAGCAGCGCAGCGTGAATCGCCGCCGAAATTGCAAAATTCTCCCGATGGACTGGATAGGTCCCGTCGCCAGCTCTGAAGAGCGTCGGCAGAATCTCGTCCAGCTTCATCGCGTCCAGCATCGCATCTCGCCGCGCATGGCCGGGATGCAGCGCCTGCGGGCGCGTGTCGGAGTGTACGAAAACGGGCAGCGCGCGATTTTGTCCGAGCAATTCTGCTTTTAGTGCTGCCCTGAAGCTGGGATTTGGAAGAAGGCGTAGTTCTGCCGCGATGCCCAACAAGTCGCCGATCTTCAGATCGACCTTGGGTGGCGCAAAATCTGGTTCCGCGATCATCATGTCGATCGCATCTTCGAGTTGATCTGCCAGCGAAATGTTAGCCATGATTGCTCCTTTAGTCTTTTGTCTGTCTTTGTGCGGGTGCGGGTGCGGGTGCGTTCACGAAGTATTCGTTTGTGAAATTCGTTCGCGAAGATTTTGCAACGCACGCAGTTGAAGCTGTTTGATGGCGCCATCGCTGCGTCCTAGTTCGGTTGCGATCTCGCGCAGACTTTTCTGGCCGACAAAGCGCCGGCTGATTACCAGGCGTTGATCGGCTGGCAGCGAGTCTACGAGTTGGTAGAGCATGGCCCGCTGCTCGATATCGTCTTCGATTCCGATCTGGTCTATGTCGATGTCCATGTCATCCGTCGCAACTTCCCGCTGCTTGGCGATCAGGCGCCAGCGATCGGAAAGCACGTTTGCCGCAATCCCCAGGAGCCAGGCTACGAACGGCAAGCCTCGCCATTCAAACCGCGGAAGGCCGGCCAGGGCTTGATGGAAAACATCCGCTGTCGCATCCTGCGCCTCTTCCCGGGTTCGCACGCGACGCACGATGTAGGCGTAGACTCGTTCAAAATTGTTTTCGTAGAGCTCGGCAAAGCGCGCCGGGTCGTGCCGCGCCGCCTCGACCTGGAGCCGCTCATCGTTCTCGTCTTGCAACTTCTGGTTTTCCAGCGCCTTCAAAATAGTCCTCGCGGCGTTCTTAATCTGATAATCCCGAAAACAGACGGAAAAGTTACGCTCCGGCAGACTATTTTTCCGTGGGCAACCGGTAGTAGGGGACACCGGCTCGATTCCGCCAGCAATTGAGATGCGGGGCAGGGGTTAGATTGCTTTGATTTCGGCCCGCGGACATTAGTCGACGCTGCCGCATTCTGCGATGCAGAAGGTGCTGAGAATCAGTTTGAGGATGTCGTCGATTCAAGCCCCACCAGCCACCGCCCGGTGCTAAGAGATCCAATGACAGGCCAGGATCACCACAGGGGAGCCACGGGTTCTTCCTTGAATACCGGCGGAGGGCCACCCCGGTTAGAGAGGTGGATGGCAGTCAAGAAGGGTTTGGCTTGCGGATCGTAGGTCACGGTGATGCTTCCGCCCTTGCCCGGCGACCCATCAAAGCCGTTCCGTCCATCGGAGCCGCTGCTCCCGCTGTTTCCGCTGGGCGTTCCCATGCCACCGGACCCTCCGCTGCCTCCCCGGCCGCCCCTTCCCCCGGACCCACCGGGACCTCCATCGGCCCTCACCGTCAGCGAGCCTCCTTGGGGATCGATCAGGTAGAGCTTCCGATGGCCAGCAGCGGATACAGCCACTTCCAGAAGGGGATGGCTCCCTGACTTGAGCGTCATCCGCACTTGCACCGGCGGCGCGTCTAATCCGGGTCCTCCGTCCTGCCCATCCGAGCCATTGCCCCCGTTCGAGCCGTCGCCGCCTGCGGATGGATTATTCGGATCGGTAGAGCCGCTGCTGCCGCTCGAACCGCTCGAGCCATCACTGCCACTCATCCCGCTGGAGCCGCTGCTGCCAGAAAAATTCGATACGAACCCATAGTCGTAGCGCACGGGAATGTCGAGTTCGGCGCGGAGGTCCGGATGGCTCGGCACGGTGATCGTGACATGCCCCAACTTCCCTTCGCTGATTCTGGGATCATGGCGAAGGGACACAACGCCTTTTTGGCTGGCGGTCACGACAGTTGCCGTGACCGTGAGGTCCTTCCACAGAACCTTTCCCTTTCCTGCCCCTTCCGTCTGCAATACTTTGCCGTCTGGCTCAGTTACCACCACCACCAGCGGTGACTTCTCTCCCGGCGCGACTCCCGGGCCTTTCGGCAGGCTGGCCGCGATGGATACGATGGGAGTCTTGTCCAGGTAAACCTTCATCCCCAGCTTGACTTTGATCGGCGTGCACCCGATCAGCGCAAACAGGAAGGCCACCGCCAGGCAGGCCGTCCAGTTTCTGTTGTCAACTCTCTTGTAAGTGTGTCGCACTCCGGCAAACACAGGATTGGCAGCGAGCATTCCTAAGATACGCATACCTAAGATAGGTAATAAAGCGAGTGGCCTAAACCTGCTCATGATTGGACTCCGATGATCTGTTCACAACACGTCTCTTAATAGGTGTTCTGATGAATTGAACCCGAAATCAACCGGCATGTTGTGCGCTAAGTTCCATTCGCAGGTAAAGTTTTGTGGGGATTGTTAGTTATTTGTCACGGAGCGGCCACGGGCTAAGTTACTGCTTTATTGGTGGCGCGGCTTGGACGGGCGAGACGCCCGTCGCTCCACTGACTATTGATCTTATTTTCCTATGCAGAAGGTACTGAAGATCAGGTTGAGGATGTCGTCGGTGGTGGTTACGCCGGTGATTTCGTCGAGGGGGCGGAGGGCGGCGTAGAGATCGAGCAGAAGCATCTCGTGGGGGACTCGGGCGGCTACGGCGTTGGTGGCGGCGGCGAGCGCGGTTCGGGCGTCGGCGACTAGTTTCTGGTGGCGGACGCTGGTTAGGAAGCCGGTCTCTTGCGTTGTCGTTAAGTCTCCAGCCACGTGATTCAGGATAGCGGCTCGGAGAGCGGGGATGCCTTCGCCGGTTACGGCGGAGGTGGCGATGAAGGGGAGCGCTGGATGACCGTGCGGGGCTTCGCGGACAGGAGTGTCCGCGCTACACAGGAGGTCGGACTTGTTTTCTACTACTATCGCGGGGCGGGATTCTACCTGGCTTAGTAACTCTTGGTCTTCTTCGTTTAGAGGCTGAGATTTGTCAATTACTACCAGGACTAAGTCGGCATCGGCCAGGGCTTCCATTGATTTTTTTATTCCCATGCTTTCGGCTTCGGCATCGTCCGGGGCTTGGCGGATGCCGGCGGTGTCCACTAGTTCCACAGGAATTCCACCGATGGCTACGGTCTCGCTGACCAGATCGCGGGTGGTGCCGGGCTGGGCGGTGACGATGGCGCGCTCGCGTTCCACCAGGCAATTGAAGAGGCTCGACTTGCCTACGTTGGGACGGCCTACGATGGCCAGAGTCAGTCCCTGATGAACGATTTTGCCGTAGGTAAAGGTGGCGGCTAGTTGCTCTAGCGGGGTTCTGATTTGCGCGATGCGATCGAGGATGGTGGCGTCTGGGGCTACGGAGATATCGTCCTCGGCGAAGTCGATACCGGCTTCGAGAAGGGCGATGAGCTCGATCAAAGTTTTCTTGATGGGCTTCAGGCGATTGGAGAGCGCGCCTTCCAGTTGCTGGGCGGCTACCTTGGCTTGAAATAAAGTTTGCGAGTAGATCAAGTCGCGGACGGCTTCGGCCTGGGTCAGATCGAGGCGTCCGTTGAGAAAGGCGCGCATGGTGAATTCTCCGGGCTCGGCTAGACGGGCGCCTTGAGCCAGGGAGAGCTCGACTATGTGGCGCAGGACTACGGGGGAGCCGTGGGCGGAGATTTCTATGATGTCGTCGGTGGTGTAGGAGTGGGGCTTGGCAAAGTAGGTGACTACGACCTCGTCAATGCGGGCCGGAGTTTGGGCGGTGTCGGCAGGGGCGGAGATTTGCTCCGATGAACGGACGAGGGCGTCCGTCCCTACGTGAGTTTTGGTGGTGTCGGCAGTTTCGCGGACAGGAGTGTCCGCGCCACACTTGTCGATTAGATCGCAGCGTTGGGCTCGGTTGGGTTCCAGGTCTCTAGTTCGGCGGAGCATGGTCTCGGCTATGGATCGTGCATCGGGGCCGGCCAAGCGGACCACGCCAATGCCTCCGCGGCCTGGCGGAGTGGCTATTGCGACTATGGTGTCATCGAGGTTCATGGAAAGGCATTGGATACTGATTAGGCCATTGTAGCGAGCATGTAGCGAGCCGATGCGTTTGCCGGGGGCGCTCAGCGTCATTTATACTTACGGTTTGCCTTTAGGCAAGGTGATTCAATCAGGAGCAAGGATTTTCGATGCCGAAACGTACATTTCAACCCAACAAGCGCAAGCGCTCGAAGAAGCACGGGTTCCGGACTCGCATGAAGACGAAGAACGGGGCCGCAGTGCTGTCGCGCCGCCGGGCCAAAGGGCGCAAGCGCGTATCCGTGGCGCCGGGTTTCCGCGATTAGTTTTTCCTCAACACACAACGAAGGCCGTCATTATTACTAATTCTTGTGCAGGGTTTTGAGCTGGTGAGCGCTGACGCTCCTAAGCGGAGTGTAGAGCAGCCCGCAGCAAAGGCGGGCGGAAGCTTTCCGCGTTCGGGGCGGTTGCTGAAGCACTCCGACTTTGATCGCGTCTATAAAAAAGGACGGCGGCACTTTTCCTCGCACATGACCGTGTTTTATCTGCGGCAGGCGGAGGGTGTTTCGCCTACGGACGCTTTGCCGGGGAAAAGTGCGCGCGTGGGATTCACGGTGGGCAAGGTGCTGGGCGGCGCGGTGGATCGGAACCGGATCAAGCGGCGTCTGCGGGAGGCGGTACGGCAACGGCGTTCGGTGCTGCAGAACGCGGGCGCGGTGGATGTGGTGATTAATCCTAAGAAGTCGGTGCTGACTTTGGAATTTTCTCTGGTGCTCGAAGAAGTGGGGCGGGCGCTGGAAGCGATCGCGAAGAAGCTGGTGGAAAAATGAAGCCTGTCGCGCTTTGGATGCTGCGCGGTTATAAGCGGTGGATTTCGCCGGCGTTTCCGGCTTCGTGCCGGTACGTGCCTACTTGTTCGGAATACGCCATGGAAGCGGTCGAGCGGTATGGCGTGGTGCGCGGTGGCGCGATGGCGGCTTGGCGTTTGTTGCGGTGCCATCCGTTGGCTACGGGCGGACTGGATGCGGTGGTGAAGGATGCTTCCTGGAAGCCCGCCGCTTCTGCGTGCGATGTTCCTACATGTGATTTATAGCGACGAAGAAATGGCGAGCTACTGAATTGGCAGAATTTAACAATCCGCAACAAGAACCCGGAATGGAACGCAGGCTGTTAGTGGTGTTTGCGCTGACGTTCCTGGTCATCATGCTGTTCCAGCCGCTGTTGAAGAAGTATGGGCCGCAGCCTCCGGCTAAGACGGAGAGCGTTGCCGAACAGCGTTCGGCTGGACAGCCGGGGGCGGCTGGCGCTACGCAGAATCCTTCACAGCCTCCTCCACACGTCTCTGCTTCGACCGGTGCTCCGGCGCAGGCATCGGTTCCGGTGCAGGCGGCTAGCGAGTCGGACACGGTGATCGAGAATGACGTTTATCGGATCGTGTTCACTAATCGCGGTGGGCGGGTTAAGTCGTGGGTGCTGAAAAAGTACACCGACGATAAAGGCGGACCGCTCGAACTGGTCAATGGCGCGGCTTCGGAGAAGCATGGGTATCCGCTGACGTTGTGGACGTATGACGAGGGTTTGCGGAACAAGCTGAACTCGGCGCTGTACGTGGCGACGCAAACCCAAGCCATCGGGCTAGGGGAGTTTTCCGCCAAAATCCGTGTTGCGACGAAAGGCCTCGAGCCTCTCAGTAATACGCTGGCGGCTCCGGTCGAGATCGAGTTTGCTTACAACGATGGCGACGTCTCAGTAAAGAAGAGCTACACATTCGATCGCGACAGCTATGTGGTTGGAGTGAAGACGGCGGTTTATGTGAAGGGGGCGCTGGTCACGGCGTTTCCGATGTGGCCGGCGGGGTTTGGCGACCAAGCGAGCGGCCCGTCGTACGCAGCCAGTCAGATGGCCTACCAGTACGACAGCAAAATCGAACGGTTGACGACGAGTAGCTGGTCAATTTTTCCTTCCATCAAGGTCATTGGCGGCGCGACGGTTCCTGGGCCGTTCCACTGGGCGGCTGTCTCGGACCAGTACTTCGCGGCCGTGTTCCTGCCGCAGGATCCACAGAACGCGGCGATGGTGACGCTGCGCAGCGCCCTCGAGATTCCGCACAATGCGTCCGATCCGAACAACAAGCAGCAGGACAAGGTCGAGGTGTTCGGCGCTGCGGTCGGTAGTCTGAAGAAGGCTAGCGATGTGCGGCTGTATGTGGGCCCGAAGACGCTGGCGGATTTGCAGTCGGTCGCGGTGCCGGGGATTACGGGCGCGAAACCGGATTTACGCGCGATCATCGACTTTGGTTGGCTGGGGATTATCGCGCGGCCCCTGTTTCTGTGGTTGAAGTGGATGTACGCGCACATTGTCGCGAACTGGGGCTGGGCGATCCTGCTGCAGACGCTGGTCATCAACCTGGCGCTGCTGCCGCTGCGGCTGACGCAGATGAAGTCGATGCTGAAGATGCAGCGCGTGGCGCCGCAGATCAAGTCGATCCAGGAAAAATATAAGAAGTACAGTTTGCGCGATCCGCGCAAAGCGGAGATGAACCAGGAGATTTCGGCGCTATATAAGAAGGAAGGCGTGAATCCGGCGGGTGGATGTTTGCCGCTGCTGATCCAGATGCCGTTCCTGTTTGCGTATTACCGGATGCTCAACGTGGCGATGGATTTGCGGCATGCGCCGTGGATGTGGGTGCACGATCTTTCGGCGCCCGATCCGTGGCACATTCTGCCGGTTGCGATTATCGTGACCATGCTGATCATGCAGCGGATGACGCCGCAGGCGGGCATGGATCCGGCGCAGCAGAAGATGATGAACATCATGATGCCGGGCATGCTCGGCCTCATGAGCTGGAACCTGCCGGCGGGGTTGGGCTTGTACTGGTCCGCGGGGCAGTTGATTGGGATCGTGCAGCAGTCGGTGATGAATCGTACATCGCTGGGGCGCGAGATGCGCGAGATGATGCAGAAGCGGGCGCGGAAGAAAGAGAAATAGCCGTCGGTCGTCAGCCATCAGCCGTCAGCGCGTTCATGCGCTGGTTTACCTGAGGGCTGACGACTGACGGCTGAGAACTATCTATGCCAATTACGGACAAGGTTGTGGCTGCTAAACAGATTGGGGAATTTCTGCAGGCCGTTATTTCGAATGGCGGCTTCAAGCTGAAGTATCGGATCACGGTGGATCCTCCCATCGCGCAGAATCGCGAATGGGAACATCCGGAGATTCTAGTGGAGTTTGCGGGGCCGGATTCTTCGCTGCTGCTGGAGCGCGGTGGCGAGTTGCTGCGGTCGTTTGAGCTGCTGGCTTCGGAGGTTCTACACCTGCAGGGCAACGAGCACGAGAAGATCTGGTTCGACTGCAAGAACTTCCGGGCGATGCGGATCGACGAGTTGCAACTGGCGGCGCGGGTGGCGGCGGAGCAGGTGCGGCGGAGCAGCGAGCCTTACCGGTTTGGGCCGATGTCGTCACGGGAGCGGCGGATTGTGCATCTGGCGCTGCGCGAGGAAAAAGATTTGCGCACCGAGAGTGATGGCGAGGGCGGACGACGGTCGGTGGTCGTATATCCGGGGAGTTACAAGAGTACGGCTCCGGCGCGGCGGGAACGGCGGCCGATTTCTTAGATGCCGGGCTGCGCACGATTGGACGGGGCGGAGCCCCGTCACCACACGAGTTTTGGCGTTTGCACAAGTTTTGCGGCAGTTAGTTTCTCGACACTTGACATGGCAATGGAATAGGGATTCGAGTGCGCGCCGGCGTGGAATTTTTTTCTTGCAACGCACCGACGCGGCGTTTTTTTTATGCTAGTATGCCGTTCATCTCGTAATAAATTTCACAGACAACCCGTGCTGCAAAACAAAAGTCGCTCTGCAGTAAAAGAAGAACTCATAGTCTCAAGATTGGCTTTCCCGGACGCTTTTGCGCCGGCGCTTTGGATATTCCGATAAAAAATGTCTCTCTCCAGTTCTGCCATCATCCCGAATCCCTGGGCGCGCATTCTTGACGCTCTGGAAAAGAAAATCAACCGTCACTCTTACGACACCTGGTTGAAGCCCACGCGGTACAGCCACGCCAGCAATGGAGTTTTGTTCGTGCGGGTTCCTACGGCCGAGTTCCGTCACGTCGGCGACAAGTACGCGGATCTGATTCAGGAAGCGGTCGACAATCTCGGGCTGGGATATGAGGATGTGAAATTCGTTACAGCCGAGGACGATCCGTCGAACACGCCGATCCGGCATAACGGCGGGTTGTCAGCTCATAGTCCGAGCGGCGGTCCAGGGCCGCAGGCGGCGGGGTTGCATCCGGCGCAGGGGCGGTTCGACTGGGACAGCGCCGCGCAACTGAATCCGCGCTACACGTTTGACGCGTTCGTGATTGGCAGCGGGAACCAGTTCGCGCACGCGGCCTGCCAGGCGGTGGCCGAGCGGCCTTCGAAAGCCTACAACCCGTTGTTCCTGTATGGCGGCGTCGGCATGGGCAAGACGCACCTGATGCAGGCGATTGGGCATGAGATCAAGCGGCGGACGCCGCAGGCGGCGATCTGTTACGTGTCGAGCGAGAAATTCACCAACGAGATGATCAACTCGCTGCGCTACGACAAGATGATCAGCTTCCGGGATAAATTCCGGACGATGGACGTGCTGCTGATTGACGACATCCAATTTCTGGCGCAGAAAGAGCGGACGCAGGAAGAGTTCTTCCACACGTTTAATGCGCTGCACGAATCGATGAAGCAGATCGTGATTGCCAGCGACCGTCCGCCGAAGGAGTTGGCGGAATTTGAGGATCGCCTGCGCAGCCGGTTCGAGTGGGGTCTGATTGCCGACATTCAACCGCCCGACCTGGAGACGAAAGTCGCTATCCTGCAAAAGAAGGCGGAGCAGGAACGGGTTACGTTGCCGACGGATGTGGCGTTGTTTATCGCCTCGAACATCCGGTCGAACGTGCGTGAACTGGAAGGCGCGCTGATCCGGTTGGTGGCGCATTCTTCGTTGATTGGGGCGGAAATTACGCTTCCCTACACGCAGCAGGTGCTGAAGAATTTTATCGACTCGCAGGCCCGCAAGGTAACGATTGAATCCATTCAGAAGGCGGTGGCCGAGCAATTCGGGCTGCGCCTGGTGGAAATCAAGGCGAAGAATAATTCGCGTTCGATCGTCTATCCGCGGCAGATTGCGATGTATTTGGCCAAACACCTGACGGAAGCTTCGCTGCCTGAAATTGGGCGCCAGTTCGGCGGCAAGCACCACACCACGGTGTTGCATTCGGTGGATAAGATCGAAAAGGTTCGCAAGGATGACAAGGATTTGAACAGGTTGCTGAATAAACTGACCGAGCAATTGGGCGCATAGGCGGCGGTTTCCGCCGGTTTTTCCACTCTTCAGGCCATTCTTCCTGTCCGCTGGTTGTGAAGTGTTTGTGGAAACTGTGGGAGACGGGACAGTAATCTGCGAACGGTCCCTGGGATGCGCTGTCGTCCGCCGAGGCGGGGGCCGATTGTTCACACAAAGGGTAGCAGTGGAAGTGATTGAAAGGGTAGGAACCTGGCCCGGTTTTCCACTTCTCCGAAGCGCCTACGGTTACTACTGGTTTTATTGCTTTTGTATTTGATATAAGAAGAGAACAGAAGTAGAGTCGGGAGACCCAATATGCCGGTGGAAGCCGCTCCTGCCGTCGCCACAACGACCATGGAAATTACGGTCAGCAAATTTGAGCTACTCCGCGAACTGACAGCCACTCAGGGTGTGGTGGAGCGCAAGACTACAATTCCCATTCTTTCCAATTATCTATTTGAGGCTGCGAGGGACAAGTTGTCGCTGACGGCTACGGACCTCGATCTGAGCCTGCGAACATCCTGCAACGCCAAGGTGAAAAAAGAAGGCGCATGCACGATTCCGGCGCGCAAGCTTTATGACTATGTTCGGCTGCTTCCCGACGCCGATATCACCATCAAGTTGCTCGAAAACCACTGGGTCAGCATTCGCTGCGGCCGGTCGAACACGAAGATGGTGGGCATGGCGAAGTCGAATTTCCCAGGCCTGCCGGTGTTTCCCGCGGCGGGAACCATCAAGATTCCTGCGGCGGTGCTGCGGTCGATGATTGCGAAGACGGGCTTTGCCATTGCCAGCGAGGAATCTCGCTACACGCTCAATGGAGCGTTGATGGTGCTGAAACCGGAGTCGATCACGATGGTTGCGACGGATGGCCATCGACTGGCGCATGTGGAGCGCGCAGGAGAGAAATTCGAAGGTGTTTCCGGCGAGATGAAAACGCTGATTCCGAAAAAGGCGATGGATGAATTAAAGTCGCTGCTGGATTCCGATGTCGAGACCATCGACTTCGCCAAGGATGAGTCCACGCTGTTCTTTCGCGTGGGGCCGCGTTTGCTCACATCGCGTCAGCTTACGGGGCAGTTCCCTAACTACGAGGCGGTGCTGCCGAAGGACATTTCCAAGTCGATCGCGCTGCACGGCGAGGAACTGGGAGCGGCGATTGCACGCGTGGCGCAGTTTGCCGACGAGCGGTCGCGCGCGGTGCGGTTGCGGCTGGAGAAAGGCGAGTTGAAGCTTTCCGCATCGTCGACCGAGACGGGCGAGTCCGAGGATTCCATCGAGATCGCGTATGACGGTGAGCCGATGGCGATTGGATTCAACGCGCAATATCTGATGGACTTCATCAAAGCGACCGGGTCCTGCGACGTGAAACTGGAACTGAAGGATGCGCAGTCGGCCGGCCAGCTTCGTCCCGCGGAAGGTGAAGATTATAAGTACCGGTATATTGTGATGCCGATGCGGATCTGAGGCTGCGGGGGCGGCGATCCTGCTATCCCAATCCCTAACGGGGCATCTGATTTTGAAGGCCTTGCGCTGTTGCTAAGGCGATACGCTGAACCAATGCCTCTTCTATTTGCAGCTTGAAAGAAAGCCACTCAGCATTTACATTGTTGGCCATTCTATAAGTGGAGGAAACTTAATGTTATCCGGATTTAAACAGTTTATCTTGCGCGGTAATGTGGTGGATATGGCAGTAGGACTTGTGGTGGGCGCGGCTTTCGGTGGAGTTGTGACCTCCCTGGTGAAGTCGCTGATCGAGCCGTTAATCGCACTGGTGGTTGGTAAGCCTGACTTTACAGCACTAGCATTCCCGATCCACGGGACCATCTTTCCCTACGGTGTGTTTCTGACCGCGCTGGTGGATTTTCTGTTGGTGGCGGCCGCGATTTATTTCTTTGTGGTCACACCGGTGAACGCCCTGGTGGCGCGGATGCGGAAGGACCCGGTGCCGGCCGATCCGACCACCAAGAAGTGTCCGGAATGCCTGAGCGAGATACCGATCGACGCGCGGCGCTGCATGCATTGCGCGCAGCCGGTGATGGGCAAGGCGGCGTAGTTAGCGGTTCATCGCCTGGTTTCTAACTAGCAAGCACAGAAGAGGCCGTGGGGACTCAGCCCGGGCTCTTTTGCTTTCCGCCTTGGCGAAATTCGCGGGATTCCTGTAAAATAAGTGTTTCGGCAACAAGCCTGGAAGGATTCAGAGTTATGGCACGAGTTTGCGATATCTGCGGCAAGGG
>CZLA01000097.1_pt1 | contig 14138 bp, 15 predicted proteins | sample 1122381 | NCBI WGS metagenome assembly CZLA01 (sample SAMEA3539301, study PRJEB10725) | soil metagenome | biome: tundra; feature: field; material: soil | place: USA | collected 2010-05 | depth 0.15 m
CGTATTTTCGCAGTCGCTCTTCGCCGGCGAAGACAGTAAGAATCCCGGCGACCAAGCTTCGGGTAACCAAGCCTCGTGGCAGCGCGATCTGCTCGCCTGGCGGGCCGAGCGTGCAACCAACCTCCAGGCTCCCGAAGGCTGGCTTTCTTTGATCGCACTCGGCTGGCTGAAAGAAGGAGACAACAGCTTTGGTTCCGCTGCAGACAGCCGCGTTCAGATCACAGGCAAAGCGCCAGCGCACATTGCAGTCGTTCGTCTGGAGAAAGGTGCGCTGCGCCTGCTTCCTCCGGCCGAGGGGTTCCCGAAGGATCTACTGGTCGATGGTCAACCCGCGAAGGAGCAGGCCCTGCTCGCTGACGATGCGGACAAGCCGTCGAAGCTCGCGATCGGCACGCTCACCATCATCGTGATCCATCGCGACGATCAATTTGCATTGCGCATCAAGGATCTGGAAGCCCCTACGCGCGCCGGTTTCCACGGATTGCGCTGGTACGCGCCGAATGCCGCCTACCGCGTGTACGCTCGCTGGATCCCCTACAACCCTCCCAAGGTGCTCGACATTCCGACTGTTTTCGGCACCACGACCCACCTTCCCGCACCGGGCGCCGCCGAATTTACTGTCGATGGACAAGTGGTGCGGCTGGAGCCCGTGCTCGAAGATCCGACATCCACCGACCTTTTCTTTATTCTTCGCGACGCCACCAGCAAAACGACGACGTACGGTGCGGGACGCTTTCTCTATACCGAACTTCCCGACCATGGTGTGAGTCAGCCCGGTGAAGTCTGGCTCGATTTCAATCGGCTGGTGAATCCGCCCTGCGCATTCACAGCCTACGCGACGTGTCCGCTGCCTCCGGCGCAGAATCGGCTGAGTGTGCCGATTCCCGCCGGTGAGCAGCGCTACCATGATTGATGGGCGAATCTGGCGTCCTTCATCTATCTGACGCCAGCGGCGAATGCCCAGCCGAAGACGAGCAACAGGAAATTGCAATGAAACTTCTGGAAGCCCTATTTCGAGAACCCTGGCGGGCGTATCAAGTTCCTGATGACTGTGACTGGGACAATTTCGAGGAGTGGAACCTGCAGCCGCTATCGGGAGCGACGCTGGCTGCGGAAGACGTTGAGGATCTGTTTCAAGGGTACTTCATCATCGCTGCACACCTAGTGTCGAGTGAGGGAGTTTCGCAGCCCTGTTACTTGGATTTGACCTTGCCGGAACGAATTGTAGAGCACCGTTTCATAAAGATTGGCGATCGCATCGAAAGACGGCGAGGTCGATGCGCGGAGAATGGAACAGTAATTCCGGCTATTGGAATAGAAAAGTTTGGAGACTACACGCTTTTTTTCGCGAAAGAGAATCCATCGGCCGGAATCAACGTGTTGCAAAGCGGGATGCCAAATGCGCGCCACCGAGACTACTTGGCATACGACCTGGCGTTTCTCCTCAGAGACCAGAAGCGGTACGAGGAAGCGATAGACGCGTTTTCTATCGTTTTAGAGGAGGGTCATGCTGCGGAAATAGCCCCAGTACTTCATATGCTTTACAGAGAGAGGGCTCAGTTGTATGCCGCTGTTGGACAGCCTGAAAAAGCGGAAGCGGACAGGCATCTATATACGATGGCATTTCAGAAGAACTACGGACACACACCTGGTCCACATGAAATGTGAATCATTGTTGACGTGAAGCGCGCACATGTAGCTGACTTCGATATCGTTGGACAGAAATCGTAGATAATATCTATTTCAGGAATGCAACTTCATTTATCTTGGTGTGGGAGTCCTGCATGAGATGGGTGCTGATTGTGTTAGCCGTTGCCGGTACGACTGCTTCTTCACTCGCCTTGCGTGAGCATTACCGCACCGACGCATCGCCCTGCAGTATCAATGAGCGCTGGGACTGCGGCATCGTGAACCACAGTCCTTACGCCCTATTCCACGGGGTTCCCGTGGCTGTGATTGGCATCGCCGGATATCTGCTGCTCGGCGCGCTTGCCTTCAGGAAAGCCTACCGGCTGATGCTGGTGGCCGCGCTCGGTGGGCTGGGGTTTGCGCTCTATCTTGCGCACATTGAATCCGCGGTGCTGGGCGTGTGGTGCATCTACTGCGTCATATCGCTGGTGGTGATTTCGCTGGTCAGCTTGCTGGCGCTGGGCACAGTGATCGTGAACTTGGTGAGTGGATCGCAAAAGACGGCCTAAATATAGAGATGCGGCTTGCCGCGTCTCCTGCCGCGAGTGCGACGGGGCAAGCCCCGTCTCTACACGGAATGGCGATTTTTCCCGCGGCCTGACTCATCGCGCAGACTCTTGATCGTCGCTGTCCTTTTCCTTTGCGCCCAGCTTCCAATCAATCTGCCGCAGCATTCCCAGCCACATATCCGTATCGTTTGCGTTCAACTGCATGCGCCGGACCATGCGCCGCAAATTTTCCTCCGTCGCCGCAGCGGCTCGCGGCTTCACGTATCCGCTGGCACCCAGAACCTTAAACAGCGCCTGGGTGAGCCGCTCCACATCTCCTGACGTGGCAGACGTCTTTTCTTTTTTCCCGGGCGCAGTCTTCGGATTTGCGGCCGCTGTTTTCTGCCCTCGCACCAGTTCGTACAGGCAGACCGCCACCGCCTGCCCCAGATTCATCGACCCATGCTCTTCTCGCGTCGGAATCCGCATCACCCAGTGGCAGTGGCTCATTTCCTGATTCGATAGCCCGAATCTTTCCGAGCCGAACAGCAATGCCACTGGTCCTGTCTTCAGTTGCCGCTTGATCGCGCGCCCGCCCTCATCCAGGCGCTGCAACCGATGCTGCAAGTCGCGCCTGGACCCGGCCACAGTCGTCCCCACTACCAGCTTGCAGTCCGCGACCGCCTCGGCCACCGTCTCGTACTGTTCCGCCTTCGCCAGTAACCCCGCAGCGCCCACCGCCGACCGCGCTTCCTGAAACGCTACTTCATAGGGATTCACCACCCGCAATCGCCGGACGCCAAAATTACTCATGGCCCGCGCTACCGCTCCAATGTTCAGCGGATTCCGCGCCGCCACGAGCACCACCCGAAGATGATCGAGATCGCGAGTCATGATTTGAAAACCCAAACTGTTCGAAAACTCAGATTCCAAGACTATGGTTCCAAAATGGCAATTCCACAACCGTGATTCCAAAACGGCTATTCTACGGCGCTCCGCCCTCGCCGCCCAACTCCCGGTTGTTCCTGCGACTTCCACCCTTGCGGAGCATCCAATCAACAGTGCTAGGATAGAGGTTCCGGCCTACGGGAGCCAAACGGTCTCCCCTGGGCGGAACTGGAAGTGAACCGAGAACTCTGGAGGATGAATGGCAAGCACCGCCACCGTCGAAGTCACCGACGCTAATTTCGATTCCGATGTATTGAAGTCCGATAAGCCTGTGCTGATCGATTTCTGGGCCGCCTGGTGTGGCCCCTGCCGCGCGATTGCTCCGATCGTGGAAGAACTCGCCGGCGAATATCAGGGTAAAGTCACGTTTGGCAAAATGGATGTTGACCGCAACGCCGCCACGCCCATGCGCTACAAGGTTACCGGCATTCCCACCCTGCTGGTTTTCAAGAACGGACAGGTCGTGGAACAGCTGGTCGGCTACCGCTCCAAGGACGACATTCAGAAAGCCCTGGATCGCCACATAGGGTAGCGAAGATTGAGTGGAGCGACGGGCGCCCTCGCCCGTCCTTTTCTGCGCCGTCAGTACTTCCGCAGCACGCCAATTACTCTTCCCTGGATCTCGACCGACGCCGCGGGCACTATGATCGGCTTCATGGCGGCGTTGGAAGGCTGCAGGCGAATGTTCTCTCCTTCGCGAAAGAAGCGCTTCAGGGTCGCATCGGTCGATTCGATCAGGGCCACTACGATGTCTCCGTTGTGCGCCGTTTTCGTTTTCTCGACCAGAACGTAGTCACCATCGAGAATCGCTTCGTCCTGCATGGATTCGCCGCGCACTTCGAGCACGAACACTTCCTTCGAGCGCACAAAGTCCGCCAGCGAGATGGTCTCGTTGTGCTCCACGGCCTCAATTGGCTGACCCGCCGCAATCCTGCCCACCAGCGGCAGCACCATCGCCGTGTTCACCGCCATCGACTGCTTCAGCTTTCCCTTGGGCGGAAGCAGATCAATCGAACGGCTGCGGTTATAGTCGCGCGTCAGCAGGCCTTTTTTCTCGAGGTTGGTAACGTGCTTGTGCACCGTGGCCAATGAACTCAGCCCCATGGCTTCCTTGATCTCTTCAAACGAAGGGGAGTATTGCTTCTCCGCCACGAAGCGCGAAATGAAGTCATACAGTTCGCGTTGACGCCGAGTGATCGCCATGCCGGGAGGATAGGCGAATGTATGGCGAATGTCAATATCCAGGTGGGAGAGATCCAGGTGGGAGAGAACCTCCCGACAACGGCTAGTTTGCGGTGCCGAGCAAAAACTCCGTTATAGAGGAGGCCGCGGCCAGAGCTCGTCCATCGTGGTCTGCTTCGGGATCGTACGCAGCGATGCCGAGGGCCGTGATTCTCGTGTGCGCTTGGATTGTTTTCACCGCTTCCTTGATGGATTCGATCGTCAATCCTCCCGGTGGCGCCCACTGGTTGGCAATCGCTTCGGTTGGATCCAGCACGTCCAGATCGAGATGGAGATAGACCCCGTCGATCTGGCGTGCCAATGACGCGAGTAGCGATCCGAGGTGCTCGGTCCCGGAAACGCGGGCAACCCCTGTCTGGTCCAGGAGCGTGACCTCGTCGGGCTCAAGATCGCGGGCGCCCACCAGCAGTATGTGCGCTCCGGGAACCGGGTCGAAGCCGGGGATGGTACGCGCCAACGTGGTCCAGCATTGGCCGGTGAGGATGCTGATCCCCATGCCATCCAAAAAACCTGACGTGGTTGTATCCGGCGTGGTGGATTCGCCGTGGGCGTCAAACCAGACCACGCCCGTATTCCTGCACCCGCACCCGCTTATCGTTCCGACTGCGGTATTGCAGTTGCCCGATAATACGATGGGAAAACAGCCTTCCTGTTGCCAGGAGCGAACTCGGTCGGCAACTGTGCGGCAGAGCGCAAATGCCGTTTTGATCTCGGCCAGGTACGAGTCGGGAGCCGGGATATCTTCTCTGACGAAATTGTGGCCCAAGCGGGTTAGTAGCGGTTGCAGCCCGAACTCGAACAAGCGGTCGGGCCCGCATCCCATCCTTGCCCGATATTGACCCGAGTCGTAAGGAACGTTGAGAACGCGGATATTCATAGATCGTTTGTTCTCGAGGAGTGCAGTCGCCCTATTCCGCCGTGACTCCCTTCAAGAACACGTAATAAAAATCGACGCCCCGGAGAAATGCCTCGACCCCAGTGCGTTCGTCTTTTCCATGCGCACGGATATCGTCGCGGTCGTACTGTTCGCCGGACACGGCGTAGGTCGGCATCCCCGCGGCATTGGTGTACACGCCATCCGACGCGCCTGTGCTCATGTTTGGAAGCACCGGGATCCCCGGCCACATTTTGGCCACAACCTTATCCAGCGGTTCGAACACCTCTTTCCGCGGAGCCGGCGGCACATAACTGTGGCGGTCCGATCCGTGATCCATCAGCTTGTTGTCGTTCTCGCGAAACTGCACTTTGATCGTCGGATTCGCAACTTTCGGATCGGCCACCACTTTCTCCAGCGTCAGCCGGATTTCCTCCAGCGTGTGTCCGGGCTCGATGCGGCAGTTGACGTTGGCCTGGGCCATCTGCGGCAGCGCGTTGTTGGCGTGGCCTCCGCTCAACCGAGTGGCCACGCACGTCGTGTGCGTGGTCGAGTTATCCAGCGGGTCTTTCGACAGCCGGGCCACTGCCTCCATATCGGGAGGAGTCTTCAGCATCGCCTTCAGATCGGCCGCGCGTTGCCCCGTCGCCATCGGCACCTGCCGCTCGTAATACGCGCGCGTGATGTTGTTCAACTCGAAGGGAAACTGGTAGTTCGCGATCCGAGTCAGCGCATCGGCGAGTTCGTAGATCGCGTTCTCGGGCCGGGGCAACGAGCTGTGTCCGCCGGGATTGGTCGCCGTCAGCACGAAATCGCCATACAGTTTTTCAGTGGCGTTCACTTCCATCATCACCGGCTTGCCGTGCTCGGCCAGCACGCCGCCGCCATCGTGGTTCAGCACGAATTCGGCATCGATCAGGTCGCGATGATTCTTGATCAGCCAATCCACTCCATTCGAGGTGCCGCCTTCCTCGTCGGCCGTCAGCGCGAGAATGATGTCGTGGCTGGGCACGTATCCTTCTTTTTTCATGCGGATCAGCGTGGCCGACATGATCGCGTCGCCATCCTTCATATCGCTGGTGCCGCGGCCGTAGTAGTATCCGTCCTTTTCGATGAACTGAAAGGGATCGGTCGTCCAATCCTCGCGCCGCGCTTCGACCACGTCGAGATGCCCGATCAGGAGTACCGGCTTGTGCTTGCCCGATCCGTGCAGGCGCACGACCACGTTCTTCTTCCGGTCATTGGAATTGGGACCTATGACCTGGATGTCGCTCTCGGGAAATCCGGCATCGCGAAAGCGCTTTGCCATCGCTTCAGCAGCCGCGGTCACGCTGCCTACCGAGTCCGTCGTATTGATCTCGATCAGCTGTTTGAAAATATCGACCGCCAGCCGCCGCGTCGCTTCGTCCGCCGGCGCCGTTTGTTGCGCCTGCATTGAGACCACAATTACCAGACAGAAAAACAGACCCAGCCAACAGTTTCGAGATCCCACGTCCATCCTCCACGGAGATTTCCGATAAATGTCCGTTACGCGCTGAGGCTGAAAGCTAACAGATTCGTTTCGCAAAACCAAATCGCGAGCGCCGAACTGGCGAGGCTCAGCCGGTTGTCCGCGTGATTGTTGCCGCGGATGTCCAGCGAGCGTCAAGGATTTTGGGATCGCCGTCCAGGAGTTGCGAACGGCTTGGAGCGCGGATACTCTAAACGTCCACCAGTTCCCGCTCCTGGCGTTTGTTCCACAGCGGCGCGAGAATACTCGATTTCAAAACTTCCGATTCGGCTTTTACCCAGTCTTCCAGATCTTGTCCTTCCACCTGTCCGCGCTCATCGTAAAGCTGGCGCGCGCGCAGACGTACTTTTCTCTCCAACAATTCCACCATCAGCTTCCGTCGTTCACGACTTCTGGTCACACTGTCCACTTCTGACACCCCACAATTCAATTTGTCTACAGCTATTGTAGACGGAGAACTGTTAAAAGGTCATGAACAGGGAGGTTACTAAAGGGATATTCCATTGGCCGTATCCTCCGACGTGCCAAACGGTCGTAACGCTTAATTCCGTGTAGTTTCTTTAACTTAGCGAGCGCGTTTACTCCAGCACTAGCACCACGAAACGAATCGGGCTCCACTTCTCTCTCCGGCCTTGGTCCCATCCCGCGTTTGGGCTTTGTCCTGCCCCCGATTCCATGCGCTCTCCACAATTGTGCAAAACAATTGCCGCTACCCCCCTGCCAGCGCCCGCAAGCTGCCATTTCACCCCGGCAAGGTTTGGTACCGGGCTTGCTCCTACTCTAGCGGAGGGGTCCACATCCGCCGCGTGGTCCGCGGATGATCCCTCGCTTCTCGGCAATCGGGAGACTCTACGATGAAAACGACCCTGCTCGTGCTCTGCTTACTTTCCACCACCGCGGCCTTTGCCCAGTATGGCGGCGCCACGTCCTATATCAGCAGTCAACCGCAGGTCTTCCAGCCGCCCAGTCATCCTGAACACGCAGCGTATGCGCCCATGTCTCAGGAACGGAACGTCCTCGCTGCCACGAGTTACACTTTGGAGCAAGGAGTTCGGCGGGCGTCGGACTTCCCGCAGTCAGGGTCAGAGGCTATTTCTTTAGGCGCCTTCGCCCGCGAATTCCGGAAGCAGCACTCGCAGTTAAGAAAAGCCCGAGTCGTCTGGATCAACCAGTAGAGGGGTGCGTAGACACTCATTGTCCGCGGTACTGCGCCGTGGATTTTCGGATGTGCGGAAAAGCTGCAATCTCCCGCAGAGACGGGGCTTGCCCCGTCTCCGGAGCCCGCGCGAGCCGCGTCTCTACCAGAGGTTAGGTTCGCGCTTACTGATTTTCCACTCCACCACTCTTTGCCAGCACCATCTGCTTTATTGGCTGCGTGTAAATCCCACCTCTCACCAGCGATTGTGTTTCCGGTCTTCTTCAGAAAAAGTAAAGCCAAATGTTACCCTATGAGAAATTCAATGGCCAACATTCAATGACCATCCTGGAATTCACCGGCGTCGTCGCGATCGTCTCCTTCGCCGCCGGTCTTCTCGGATCGCTCACCGGACTCGGCGGTGGTGTTGTTCTCGTGCCCCTGCTCACCATCTTCTTTCACGTGGATATCCGCTACGCCATCGGAGCCTCGCTCGTCTCCGTGATTGCGACTTCCTCCGGCGCCGCTTCCTCTTACGTGAAAGAAGGAATCTCCAACATCCGCATCGGCATGTTTTTGGAAATTGCTACCACGTCCGGCGCTTTGCTTGGAGCCTTCCTGGCCACATGGATTCCGACCAACATCCTGGCGATCATTTTCGGCGCTGTCCTGCTCTACTCAGCGTATCTTTCCCGCAAGACGCGTACGCAAGCCCAGCGCGAACTGCCGCCAGATGCGCTGGCTACACGTCTGCGGCTGAACGGCAGTTTCCCCGACCTTGCAGGCCCGCGCAGTTATAACGTCCAAAACGTGCCCACCGGTTTCAGCCTTATGTTTGGGGCGGGCGCGCTTTCTGGATTGCTGGGCATCGGCTCGGGCGCCGTCAAAGTTCTAGCCATGGATCAGGCCATGCAGATCCCCTTCAAAGTTTCCACCACCACCAGCAACTTTATGATCGGGGTTACCGCCGCCGCCAGCGCGGGCGTCTATCTCAGCCGCGGATACGTAGATCCCGGCCTCGCCATGCCCGTCATGCTGGGAGTTCTCGTCGGCTCCTTACTCGGCAGCCGCATCCTGGTCAAAGCCGAAACCAAGTGGCTCCGCCTCGTCTTCAGCGTGGTGATTCTCTTTCTCGGCCTGCAAATGCTCTACCAGGGAATCTGGGGGAGAATCTGATGTCCGCCGCCCAGTCGCCAGTGCGCCAACCCCGGCCCTTCCAACCCCAACCTTGGAGAGATCGCCGTATCGAAATCATCCTCGGCAACCTGCTCCGCATCGGAGTCCTGATCTCGGCGGCTGTCGTCCTCTGGGGAGCGAGCATCTACCTTTTCCGCCACGCGCACGAAGCCGCCGATTACCGCGTTTTTCGCGGCGAGCCCTCCGAATACCGCACCATTCCCGGAGTCATCCAAAGCGTCATCAACGGCCGAGGCCGAGGCTGGATCCAACTCGGATTGCTCCTTCTGATTGCTACCCCCATCGCCCGCGTAGCTTTTTCCGTTGCGGGATTCGCCATCGAACGCGATCGCATGTACGTGGCCTTTACCCTGATCGTGCTCGCCGTGCTGCTTTATAGTCTCCTCGGCTCCGGCTTGGGTTTTTGAGTGAACCGCAGGGAGTTCCGCAGTTCTTTCCAAAAGTCATCTGCCGGCGACGTTGCCTTACAAACGCCACGGCTCTTGACGGGATTCGACAGTCACAGTCTACTGTTCTAGTACGCTCATCTTGCATGATCAACGTCAGGGAGCTCACCGGAGAGGACACGGAAGAGATTGCGTCTTTCCTGTCCACGCAGACAGACTCGCCGACGGATGCTCTTCGCCATAGGCTAAATTGGCTCCTCCGCAATCCGGCGCTGAGCCCCGATATTCCCTTCGGCATCGGAGCATTTCGGGACACGTGTTTGCGCGGCGTCATGATCTGTGTACCCCATCGGTTTCGCGAGGGAAACATTACTAAGACCTGTGTTCTTTCCATTCTGTTCTATGCCGACCGCGACGCGCGAGGAGCGGGCCTGCGGGTGTTCTTGAAGTTCCGCGCCTTGGCCAGTCGATATCCTTTATACGTAGCCACTGCCAATGCCGTTGCCAGCCGGATATGGTTGGGACTCGGTGGAACGCCGGTAGCCGGGTCGGATTGCGAGTACGTCCATATTTGTCGCATTCTCCCCATCGGGCAAGAAGCACTGGCGCGCGCGATGCGACGATCCCCTTCGCATCCCCCGGCGCAGGTTGTCGACAACCCTTCGCTATACTCCGACAATGACCACTTGCGGCCTCTAGCAACTCCGGACGAAGCGGTCGCTATTGGAGCCGCATGCGCGCCGGAAGCGGGGCAATATGAAATTGTTCGAGATGTCGATTTTCTCCGCTGGAAGGTTTATGAAGCCGGCGAAAAGGCTTACGCATACCGGTTCGGCGACAGTCGATGTCGTTGCGTGTTTCAGCATTCCCGGCGCGGATATCGTCAGCAAATTGCCTGCACGGAGATCGAGGATTTGTGCGGCAATCTGGCAGCGTGCGATGTGTCTGACTTTCTGCGCTCAGTCCGGCAAGCGTTCTCGCCCGATATGATTATGTTTCGGGGTTGCTCCCGATTCGCGGGCATGGAAGGCTTGAAACAAAAGTTCAAGAAGCGGGGGTTTGCCTCCCCAACGGCATGGCTGATGGATCCAAACCGGTTGCTGGATGGGCGATTCGGTTACTCTCCGCTAGCGGGAGAGTAAGAAAGCAAATCTGATGGGAACGGTCTGCCCGGTAACGATCTTGCCACCTCCAAGCGATCGACTCTGTCGACGCGGACGACCATGATGCGGCTACCGTCCCGACTACCCACGACGATGGGCAATGTTTTACGCTACGCGACAGGGCGTTCCGGCTTGGCGTCGCTTAGTTCGCGGCTCATTCATTCGCCCCAGAGTTTACGAGTCCTGATGTATCACGATGTTCCTGACTCCCTGGTCAGCCATTTCAAGTCGCACCTGGCTTGGTTGTCGCAGCGCTTTGAATTTGTGCGGCCGAGCGATCTGCTCCGCGAAACGCAGGTGAGCCGGCGGCCCAAGTTGCTGCTTACCTTCGATGACGGTTGCGCTGACAATTACGAATTGGTTGCCCCGCTCCTGGAGTCCTATGACGCGCGGGGACTATTTTTCGTTTGCCCGGCTTTTGCTGACATCGACCGGGAGAAGAGTTTCCGGTTGATGGAGCGTTCGGCCGCCGCCCTCGGCGAAAGCAATCGCGATTCCCGTTGGCAGCGGCTGTCGCGCGCGCAAATTGTGGAACTCGACCAGCGCGGTCACGGCATCGGCAGCCATACCCTGACCCACGTCCCGTTGGCCCACATCGGCGAAGCCGAAGCCGCGCTGGAGGTGAAACAAAGCGCAAAATCGCTTGCGTCGTGGCTCGGACACGATTGCTACTTTTTTTCCTGGACTTACTCCTGGGACGAAATTACAGCTCATTCTCTGGAAGTTGCGGAGGGCCACCACCGCTTCTGTTTTTCGCCGTGCAGCGGCCTCAATCCATGGCCGCAGCCGCCCCGCCTATTGGCGCGCACGGGCGTGGATGTTAGTAAGCCAGTATCCGATCTGCAGGCGCAGCTCTCCGGTCTGCAGGATCTGGCTTACAAGTCGAAGCGGGAATGGTTGTGGCGGCTGTGGTCCTCCGTCAACGCCGTTTGAACTGCGCCACCTTCGCCGTAGCGATCGCCTGCCCGACATGCCGCTGCGTCCGCCCGCAGGAACCCCTGTCTAAACACGCCGGCCGGCAGCTGCGGGCGCGGTGATTTCAATCACAGGCTGGGGTGAGGATGGGCACTGCAGCACCTTGCCAGAACGGCAGAAGATACCGTCCACGGAATTCGCGACGTCTGCAGTTCCAGGCAATCGGGATGGCTTGAGTTTTGCGCCCTGCTCAGCTCCCCGCGATTGGCCCAAGGGCACCCGCACAAGGAGGACTCACCATGGCATCCAACACTCTTACCATTACCGATAATCGCACCGCCACAAACTACAATCTGCCGATTGAGAATGGAACGATCCGGGCCATGGATTTGCGCAAGATCAAGACCGGCCCTGACGATTTTGGACTCATGACCTACGATCCGGCGTTTATGAATACTGCGTCCTGCCACAGCAGCATCACGTTTATTGACGGCGACCGCGGCATTCTGCGCTATCGAGGCTACCCCATCGAAGTGCTGGCGGAACACTGCACCTTCCTTGAGGTTGCCTACCTGCTGCTGTTCGGCGATCTACCCGCTCCCGAGGACCTGAAAAACTGGGTCGACCAGATCACCCATCACACCATGTTGCATGAAACGACCAAGAAGTTCATGGAGGGGTTTCGCCACGATGCCCATCCCATGGCCATGCTGGTGAGCACGGTAGCCGCCTTGTCCACCGTCTATCCCGAGGCTAAAGAGATTCACGATCCCGCCAACCGGCTGCTGCAGATCAAACGGCTGATTGGCAAAATGCCGTCCATCGCGGCCATGTCGTACCGGCACAGTCTTGGCTTTCCTTACGTTTACCCGGACAACGATCTCAGCTATCCGGAAAACTTCATGAACATGTTGTGGAGGATGGTGGAGCCGAAGTACGTGGCCAATCCGGTCATCGCCCGTGCCTTGGACATTCTCTTTATTCTGCATGCCGACCACGAGCAGAACTACAGCACCAACGCCATGCGGGCCGTAGGCAGCTCCCAGGCCGATCCCTACCTGGCAACCGCGGCCGCGGCGGCTGCCTTGGCTGGACCTCTGCACGGCGGGGCCAATGAAGCCGTTCTGGTGATGCTCGACGAAATCGGCTCGAAGCAGAATATTCCTGCCTACATCAAGAAGGTTAAAGAAGGGCACGGCAAGCTGATGGGCTTTGGCCACCGCGTCTATAAGAACTACGATCCGCGCGCCAAGATCATCAAGTGGGTCTCGGAGAAAGTATTCGCGGTCACGGGCGGAAATCCCAAACTTGACATTGCGCTGGAACTGGAGCGAATCGCGCTGGAGGATGAATATTTCGTCACGCGCAAACTCTATCCCAACGTGGACTTTTACTCGGGAATCATCTATCAGGCCATGGGCTTCAAGCCGGAAATGTTTACCGTGCTGTTTGCCATCCCGCGCACCGCGGGCTGGCTGGCCCAATGGCAGGAGATGCTCACCGATACGGAGCAGAAGATCGCGCGTCCGCGGCAGGTTTACACCGGACACGAAGTACGGGAGTTTGTGCCGGCTGAAAAACGTGCGGCGGTCTTGACCACGACGCGTTAGAGACTGGCGTCGCCGTGCGGCGTTGGCAAACTCGTGGGTGCCCCACTTCTCGTCTTTCGAGAAGTGGGGCTTTCGGACGGCCGGGAGTTGCGGTCAAGGGGGACGGACGGGTTGAGTGCTAGGTCAGGATGGAGTCGTCCAGCCGTTTGCGGCGGAAGTCGGCGACGTGCTGCACGAAGGCCATGATCAGCGGATGGGGATTCGCCGCGCTTGACGAGAGCTGCGGTTGGAACAGGGTCGCGATGTAAAACAAGTGCGCGGGAGATTCGATGGCCCGGCATTCCTCCTTGGAGCCGCGGGCTACGACCGGAAAGCCCGCTTCCATCGCCATCCATTCGAACTCGGGATTCAGTTCGTAGTTGCAGAAGAATTCTTCTTCGATCGTTTCTTTTCCATAAAATGCCGCCAGGTAGGAGCCGGGACGCAAGCGAATCTCGCTGACCTTTCCCGAGAGTTTAGGTGCGTTCGGATCGCGATTGGGAACGGCGCAGGCTACGGGATAGATGACGATGTTCTTGGCATGCGGGTCCTCTTCGGCGGTGGTGGCGTCGTGGATGCCGAGCACGTTGCGAGCGCACTCGATGAGCGCGTACTGGAAGCCTCCGCAGGTGCCGAGAAATGGGCGGTCGTGGACGCGGGCGAACTGGATACCTTTGAGCATCCCTGCGAAGCTTTTGTAGGGGCTGCCCGCCGAGGCCCACAGACCATCAAAGGAATCGAGGGTGGCGGCAGCGCCCGGTTCGAGCAGCGAAGGCGTCGGAAGCCATGCTGATTCCACCTGGAGTTGGAGCTTCCGCGCGGCGTGCTGGAGCGAATCGTTGGTCGCGTGATGGGAGCGGAATTCGGGATTGAAGTCGCCGAGAATCCCGATCCGGACGGATTCGGTCACAAGAGACATTCTAAATTAGCGCTTCCCACTTGGCGTTGAGCAATTAGCTACCGGCTTGGCCTACCGCAACTCCATCTGTGCCAGCAGCACGT
>CZLA01000008.1_pt1 | contig 13890 bp, 17 predicted proteins | sample 1122381 | NCBI WGS metagenome assembly CZLA01 (sample SAMEA3539301, study PRJEB10725) | soil metagenome | biome: tundra; feature: field; material: soil | place: USA | collected 2010-05 | depth 0.15 m
GGGGGGTAGGGGTACTAACCAGTAAACATGCGGTACAGACCGGGCCCCCCGGCCGGATAAACCGGCAGGGAAGAAAAAATAAATTACGTGCTCGAAGCGATGTACCCTGACGAGCCGCAGCGGCGGAAGTCGATTGGCGTAACTCCAACTCGCCCAGTATCATGGCTGGAACCCTCGGCGCGCATTATCATCTCAAGTGTCCGCGCCGCCCAACATGCTGCAGAAACGAATCGACGATCAGCCGACCATCTCGCGCGAGAATATCCGCGAAGCCGAAGGAATTTTCTTGCAGCATCTCAAACGCGTAGGGCTCAAACAGACAGAACAGCGCAACGCCATTCTACGCACCTTCCTGGAAACTCGTGAGCATCTGTCGATCGACGAATTGCACCGACTGGTCAAGAAAACCGACCCGCGCATCGGCGTCACCACCGTTTACCGGACGCTGAAACTGCTAGCGGGTTGCGGACTGGCCAGCGAAGTCGCCTTTCATGACGGCATCGCGCGTTACGAACATCAGTACAACCGCCGCAGCCATCACCACATGGTCTGCACAGAGTGCGGCGCTTCGGTCGAATTTTTCGCGGAAAAAGTTGGAGAAATCGAGCAGGAGATCGGACGCAAGCATTGTTACCTGACCACCCGCCACACGTTTCAGATCTACGGCGTTTGCGAAGAATGCCGCAATCGGAAGAAGACGAATGGACGCCACCTTGTCTAGTTCAGCGAATAGTTTCGCGAATGGTCCAACGAATCCGGCGCAAGCTTCCGTCAAATGTCCGCACTGTGGAACGATGATGCTGGCGAACGCGGCATTCTGTCCGGGATGCGGATGGTCGATGACCCCGCTTCCTCCCGCGGATCGGGCGATTGCGGCGGTCGCTTATCTCACCTTCGTTGCTGGCGCAGTGATCTTGTTTCTGCCAGCATTTCGCAAGAGCCGCTTTGTCCGCTTTCATGCCTGGCAAAGTATTTTGCTCTGGGGAGTCTTTTTCGTTTTGACCATCGCCGCACTCTTCCTTTCGAATGTCGCTGCCGCCATGGCTTTCCTCCTGTTCGGAATTCTCGCCTCGCTGGCCATGTTGTTCTTGTGGATTGTTTTGTCGTTCAAAGCCTGGCAGGGCGAGCGCTTCGAATTGCCGCTGTTCGGCGATCTGGCGGCGCGACTAACTTAGGAGTGCGCAAGAATTCGTTAACCACAGACGGCACGAAGGTACACGAAGGTCGTGAAGCGCACGCTCGTTTCCTTCGTGTAGTTTTTCCTTCGTGCTCCTTCGTGGTGAATTGAGCCGTTAGACATTCTCCCGCTCATCGTTCAAAATAATTGATTCACCATGCATCGCACTCTTATCTCAGGAGACCTCATTGACCCAGCTTCAGCGCGTTAAGATCAGCGCTCTCGGAACCTACGTTCCGCCTCGTCTTTTGACCAACGCCGACCTTGAAAAGATGGTCGAAACAACCGATGAATGGATCATGGAGCGGGTCGGCATTCGCGAACGCCATCTTGTCGACAAGGGCGTGGGCGCCAGCGACCTGGCGGTCGCCGCGGTGAGGAACCTGCTGGAATCGCATCCCTTCGATTTGCAGGAGGTTGATCTTATCGTGGTGGGCACGGTGACGCCGGACATGATGTATCCCTCGACTGCCTGCCTGGTGCAGCATAAATTGGGCATCGCGAATACCTGGGGCTTCGATGTTTCCGCCGGATGTTCGGGATTCTTGTATGCCCTGAACACGGGCGTGAAGTTCGTTGAGTCGGGGCAGTACAAGAAAGTGCTGGTGATTGGGTCGGACGTGAATTCGGCGATGACCGACTTCACCGATCGCGCCGTATGCATCATCTTTGGCGATGGAGCGGGCGCAGTTTTGCTCGAGCCGGCCGAGGATCGAGACGGCGTTGGCGTGATCGACCATGTGGCCCAAATCGAGGGCATGGGAGGGCAATACCTCTACATGCCGGGTGGCGGGAGCCTGAACCCGGCCACACACGAAACCGTCGATCAGAAGATGCACTACATTCATCAGGATGGAAAGAATGTTTTCAAGTATGCGGTGAAGAAGATGTCGGAGATGACCCAACGCATACTGGCTAAGAACAATCTCACGGGCAAGGACGTGGATTGCTTCATTTCGCACCAGGCAAACCGGCGGATCATTACGGCCACTGCCGATCGGCTGGGCATGCCGCTGGAGAAGGTCATCATCAATATTGAGCGCTACGGCAACACCACGGCCGGCACAATTCCCATCGCGATGCAGACGGCTCTGGATGAGGGTCGCTTAAAGAAGGGGGACCTTCTGTTGATAGCGGCTGTCGGCGCCGGGTTCACTTCTGGAGCGACCCTGCTGCGGTGGGCGTATTAAAGGAGCTGAGAACGATCGCGTCGCCATCGCTCCCACCAGCGACTCAAAGATCCGGCATCCGTCGGTGCCGCCGAGTTCGGGTTCGGCGGCGCGTTCGGGATGGGGCATCATGCCGAGCACGTTGCGTCCCGGGCTGCAGATGCCGGCGATATTTTCCAGCGATCCGTTGGGATTCGCCTGCGGTGTGATTTCTCCTAAGGCATTCGAGTAGCGGAAGACGATGCGGTTGTCGCGCTTCAGTTCCGCGAGGGTCGACTCATCGCAAAAGTAATTGCCTTCCATGTGGCCGATGGGGATGGTCAGCACTTCGCTTTTGCGGCACGTATTGGTAAACGGGGTCTCGTTATTTTCGACTCTCACCTGTACTGGCTTGCAAACGTATTTCAATCCGATATTGCGCATCAGCGCTCCAGGCAGCAATCCCGATTCACACAAAATCTGGAAGCCGTTGCAGATGCCGAGGACCAGTCCGCCTCCGGCGGCAAACTTGCGGACGGATTCCATCACCGGGGAAAACTTCGCGATCGCGCCGGTGCGCAGGTAGTCGCCAAAGGCGAAGCCTCCGGGGACGATGATGGCGTCGCAGTTCTGGAGGTCGTGCGAGTCGTGCCAGAGAAAAGTCACGGGCTGCTTGGCAACCTGCTGGATGGTCCAGAAAGCATCGTGATCGCAGTTTGATCCGGGGAAAATGATGACGCCGAATTTCATCGAAGGCCTCGAGTTCACTATATCGCAACACTGGTGTGCAAATTGTCAGAGACGTGCGACCGATGATTGATAGTGACGTGAATCGTAAAATAAGGTCAAGGGAAAAAGCGTTTCTGCAATGTCCTATTTGTGTGGGGTGATTGAGGCTGAGCCCAGCGCGACTTCGGCTTGGGCAACGCCTACGTATTTATCGGCGCCGCCGTAATAGAAGAGATAGTGATCGCCCTGCGGCACTGCGCCTTCCACAAACACCACGTTGGGAACCTGGCCGATCTTTTCCCAATCCTTCTCGGGTGCGAACATGGGTTCCGAACTGCGCATGAGCAGATGACGCGGATCGTTGCGGTCGAAGACGGCGAAGCCGGTGCGGTAAACCAGGTGATCGTCGGCGCCGTTGTACAACAGGATGATGCTGGTCGGGGTGAGGATGGGTGCGGGACCCGGCTCAGCCACGCGCGAGTCGAACTTTCCGGGACGGACGGGGAGCACGGGCGTGTCGAGCGCTTCGGTCCAGTGGACGAGGTCGGTGGAGTAGGCGAGGCCGGTTTGATCGGTCTTGTCGGCGCTCGTGCCGAGAAAATACATCCAGTACTTGCCGGCGATTTTTTCGGGCACGATGGCTCCGGACTTGGTCCAGGCGACATTCCATTTGCCTTGATAGGCGGGCAGGATCACCCCCATGCGCTTCCAGTGAATCAGGTCTTTCGATCGGGCCAGGCAAAGTTGCGCTGCTTTCTTGTTGTAGGCGGTGTAGGTCAGATAGTAAGCGTCGCCGAGCTTGACGAGGCGCGGGTCTTCAACTCCGCCGTCTTTTTCGTAGTCCATCTGTGGGGAGAGGACGGGCTGTGGACGCCGGCGGAAGTGGATGCCGTCGCCGCTCTCGGCATAGCCGAGGCGTGAAGTGCCGGCACGATCCTGAGCGCGGTAGAGCATGACGAATCTTCCGTGAAACAAGACGACGGACGGATTGAACGTTCCGGCGGATTCCCATTCCTCGCCCTGAGGAGTAAGAATCGGGGTGTCCGATGCGCGCTGCCAATGGTGGATGGCCGGAGGTGCGGGCTGAGCGGAGAGAGAGGAGAGTAGTGCGCATGCAGCGATGGCGACGCGAAAAATTCGCGAGACGGAGTTCATGCAGAGATTGTAGTAGAGACGGCCGGGTGCCCGACACCCAGGTCCCGAAACTGCGAAACCTGGGCACTTGGTTGCGCCCCTTCAACCCGGATTCATGAGACAGCTTTTAATACTTCACGATCGCCGCGAACGATTTGGGGTCGAGCGACGCTCCTCCTACCAGGGCGCCGTCAATTTCTTCTTCGGACATCAGGGCATGGGCGTTTTCCGGTTTGACCGAGCCGCCATAGAGGATGCGTAATTTGTCGGCGAATTCCTGGCCGAAGGATTCGGCAGCTTCGGATCGGATGATGGCATGGGCGTCGGCGGCCATTTGCGGAGTTGCGGTTTTTCCGGTGCCGATGGCCCATACTGGTTCGTAGGCTACCACCAGGTTGACGGCTTTTTTGGCCGAGACTTTGTGGAAGGCGCGGAGGCACTGGCGGCGCAGCACGTCGTCGGTGAGGTTGGCTTCGCGTTCTTCGAGGACTTCTCCTACGCAGACAATGGGGATGAGTCCGGCTTCGATGGCGGACTTGAGCTTGAGGTTGACGGTGTCGTCGGTCTCGCCGAAGTATTGGCGTCGTTCAGAGTGTCCGATGATGACGTGGGTTACACCGATCGCGAGCAACATGCTGGTGCAGACCTCGCCGGTGAAGGCGCCTTCCTTTTCCCAATGGAGATTTTGCGCGCCGATGGCTACGTTCGAGCCCTTGGCCGCATTGACGGCGGCATCGAGCGCAAGGAAATTTGGGCAGACGACAATTTCGTCGCGGTCGTGGCCGTGGACCATCGGAAGGAAATCGCGGAAGAAGTCACGGGATTGGTCGGGTGTTTTGTACATCTTCCAGTTGGCGGCGAGGAGTTTCTTTCTCATGAAGGACCTTTCTAGGGACAACGGCAGGACAAGAGTCTGTCCTAAACCAATTCCAAGCGCTTGAGTTTCAGGTGATCGGTGTGCAGGTGTGCCAGATCGTACTGCGCCTGCTGTACAAGCCAGCTTTCGGCGCTGCCGCCAAATACTTTGGACAGCCGCACGGCCATTTCCGGAGAGATACCACGCTTTTCGTTCACCAGTTCCGATAGAGTAGTGCGGGTCACTCCAAGGGCGGCGGCTGCGCGCGTGATGGTCAAACCTAAAGGCTCAACGCACTGGCGCAATACAAAACCGCCGGGGTGAGGTGGATTCTTCATCGCCATGGCTCAATCTCCTTTCAATGGTAGTCCAGATAGTCAACGTCGAAGACGTCACGGTCGGCAAAGAAGAAGATTACTCGCCAGTTTGCGCGGACCGTTACCGACCAAAACCCTTTCCTCTCGCCTTTAAGCGGATGCAACCTGAAGCCGGGCAAATCCATATCGGTTGCGGCGTGCGCCGCGTCAAGGCGTACGAGAATGTCACGCAACTTAACGACGTGCTCAGCGATCACTCCGCGCGGGTCGGCGTCTTCATAGAGGCGCTTCAGTCCTCGGTGGCGGATCGACCGGATCATCTTGTACCGTAACGCGTTACGTTACGGATGTCAAACGAAGCTCCTTTTCTCGAAGATAGCGGAATTTGCGGGTGGTCGCTGAGACAAATTTTCGGCGGCCTGAACGTAAGCATCGCAGGTGGCCCTGTCGAAGAGCACGCAACGGACGTGCTCTACATGGACGCAGGCCGGCAGTGCTTCGACGATTGTGCGAACGGCGATTTCAGCGGCCTGGCGAACCGGATAGAGGAACGCGCCGGTTGATATCGAGGGGAAGGCCAGCGACCGGATTCCGTGATCGTCGGCGGTGCGGATGGACTCACGGTAGCAACTGGCAAGCGTTTCGGCTTCGTGCTGCCGGCCTCCTCGATAGACTGGGCCGACGGTGTGAATTACATATTTAGCGGGCAATCGTCCACCGGTGGTGATGACAGCTTTGCCGGCGGGGAGAGTGCCGGACTTCATTCTTGCCACGATGCGCTTGCACTCCTGGAAAATCGAGGGGCCGCCTGCACGGTGAATCGCTCCATCGACGCCGCCGCCGCCGAGCAGAGAGGAGTTGGCGGCGTTGACGATGGCCTCGGTCGTCTCCTTAGTGATGTCGGCGGGTCCGTCGAGTTCGAGCGTCTTGCCGTTGGCGAAGGTTAGTCGGGCTGCGAAGTCGGACATAGCGGCCCCTAAAGGGGCAGTCGGTGAGTTGCGGTTTTCGGCATCGTTAAAGCGATGCGCTGATACGAACCTTTAAGAGCTGCGAGCTACTAGCCAAGAGCTAAGAACCAAAAGCGAACGGCCAAGAGCCTATTTCTTGTCGCTAAGCGCTTCTACCCCGGGTAATTTCTTGCCTTCCAGAAATTCCAGCGAGGCGCCGCCGCCGGTTGAAATGTGAGTGATCTTGTCGGCTACGCCGGCGGCTTTGATGGCGGCTACGGAATCTCCGCCGCCTACAATCGAAGTGGCTCCGGGATTGTCCGCGACGGCCTGGGCAATCTTGAAAGTGCCTTTGGCAAAAGGCGGCAATTCGAAAACGCCCATGGGACCATTCCAGACGATGGTGCGGGCGCGCGCTACTTCTTCGGAAAATGCCTCGATGGTTTCGGGGCCGATGTCGAGTGCCATCATGTTGGCAGGGATGGGCTCGCCGTGGCCAATGAATTTGGTCAAGGCGCCCGCTTCGACTCGATCGGCGATGACGTGATCGGTGGGCAACAGGAATTTGAGCTTATGAGTTTTTGCCTGCTGCAGAAGGTCGCGGGCGAGTTCGATCTTGTCTTCTTCGACCAAACTTTTGCCGACAGATTCGCCTTGCGCCTTGAGGAAGGTGTAGGCCATGCCGCCGCCGATGATGAGGACGTCGACTTTGCTGAGCAGGTTCTGGATGACTCCGATTTTGTCGCTGACTTTGGCGCCGCCGAGGATGGCGACGAAGGGGTGCTCGGGGTTCTGCAGGACGCGACCGAGATATTGCAGTTCCTTTTCCATGAGCAACCCGGCAGCGGATTTCTGCACGAACTTCGTGATGCCTACCGTGGAAGCGTGAGCACGATGGGCGGTGCCGAAGGCGTCGTTGACGTAGAACTCGGCAAGCTTGGCAAGTTGCTTGGAAAAGTTTTCGTCGTTCTTTTCTTCTTCGGCGTGGAAGCGAAGGTTCTCGAGCAGCAGCGCCTGGCCTTTCTCAAGTTTGAGCGCCATCTCTTCCGCTTCGGGTCCCACGCACTGGGGGCAGAAGCCAACGTTTTCGCCGCGGGACAGTTCTTTGTCGAGCAGCATGCGCAGACGCTCCGCGACCGGCTTGAGGCTGAGCTTGGGATTGACCTTGCCTTTAGGACGGCCGAGGTGAGACGCGAGGATGAGGCGGGCGCCGTGACGCAGAGCGTACTCGATGCTGGGCAGGGTTTCACGGATGCGCGTGTCGTCCATGACCCGGCCGTCGTCGAGCGGGACGTTGAAGTCGACACGCATGAAGATGCGGTGATCGTTGAGAGGAAGATCGCGAATGGAAAGCTTGGACATGGAGACAACTCCGTCGTTCGACGTTTGCCGATGGAGAGCCGGGCGTCCTCGCCCGGCTGGAGCCTTCGACTTCGCTCAGGCCAGGCTTCGAGACGCCCGTCCCTCCATCGCATGATTCATTGCTATGGAACCTACAGGCCTTTGGCCGCCATCAGGTTGATCAGGTCGCGGACACGGCAAGAATATCCCCACTCGTTGTCATACCAGGAGATCAACTTGACGCAGTTGCCGCCGACAACCAGGGTCATGTGCGCATCGACGATGGAGGAGCGGGAATCGCCTTTGAAATCGCACGAGACCAGTTCGTTTTCTTCGTATCCCAGATAACCCTTCAGGGGGCCGGATTCGGAAGCCGTCTTCAGCGCGGCATTCACTTCCTCTTTGGTCGTCTTTTTTTCCACCCAGACGACCAGGTCGACCACCGAGACGTTGGGTGTGGGCACGCGCATGGAGAAGCCGTCGATTTTGCCGGCCAGATCGGGGATGATGAGCTTCAACGCTTTGGCCGCGCCCGTGGTGGTCGGAATCATCGAGAGCGCCGCGGCACGGGCCCGCCGCAAATCTTTGTGCGGGAAGTCGAGAATCACCTGATCGTTCGTGTAGGAGTGAATCGTGGTCATGGTGCCGCTGACGATCTTGAAGTTGTCGTGGATGACCTTGGCAACCGGGGCCAGGCAATTCGTGGTGCAGGAAGCGTTCGAAACGATGTGGTGTTTGGCGGGATCGTACTTCGCCTCGTTGACGCCGAGCACAACCGTCAGATCTTCGTTCTTCGCAGGCGCGGTGATGATGACTTTTTTCACCGAGCCGCGCAGATGTTTTTTCGCTTCGTTGGCATCGGTAAATTTTCCCGTGGACTCGATGACGACCTGAGCTCCGACGGAGTCCCAGGGCAGGGCAGCGGGATCCTTCTCTTTGAATACCTTGATGACTTTGCCGTCGATCGAAATACTGTCGGCGCCGGCGGTGATTTTGTGCGGCAGGTTGCCGAGGATCGAGTCGTACTTCAGCAGGTGAGCCAGAGTCTTGGGATCGGTGAGATCGTTAACCGCGACGAAGTCGAGGTTCTTGTCGGCGAGCGCGGTGCGGAGAATGTTGCGTCCGATGCGTCCAAATCCATTGATGCCAACTTTTACGGCCATGATGCCTCCAAAAGAAAGTTTGATTGCCTAAGAAATATGCTGGGGCCTAAGACAACTTTTTATGGTAACAGGGTCGAGGAGCCAGCGTAAATGTCGTGTGCCCAAGAGTGCGGTGATGTTTTCCCAAATCAGGACCTATTCGCCGCTGCCGCCGAGCGCCCGGCGGCGGAGTTCGATTCGCGGCGGCGCATTCATCCCGGCGTGATTTCAAGGTAGGTGTCGGTATTGCGCCACAGCCAGGGAACGCGGGCGAGCCAGTATTTTGCTTTGATCAACGGGCGGACGCGGGCAGACTCTTTCGGAGGCAGGGTGCGGACGGTCGCGGAGAATTCAGGGCCGGTAATTCTTCCGCGGATGGTGCAGGGCGCGATCTTGACTTGCGGGTTATTGCGAATGCGCTTGCACTTCCCCAATTTGCTGTTGGTCATGAAGTAGAGCTTGTTGTTGTCTTCGGCAAACCAGATTGGCGTGTAAACTGCGACACCGCTTTTCCGGAAAGTGGCGAGGCTGAGGTAACGCTGGCCGTGGATTTCTGCGGGGACGGTAGCCATGCGGATATTGTAAAGTGCTGCGAAACATTTGTGTGGGGGAGGAGTGCGCACGGATATCATGGTGAGCTTCCCCGTCGCCTGCTTTGACCGGTTGCGCGCACGGTCGCATACAATTAGGCGGTCTACTGAGGCTGGGATATGAGTGAGATGTGGAAACAATGGGTGGGCCGTACCGTCGATGGGAAGTTTCCGTTGCAAAGCTACCTGGGCGGATCCGACCACAGTGCTGTGTTCCTGACGCAGGGCGCGGATTCGAAAAATGCCGCGATCAAGTTGATCCCTGCCGATGGGGAGGACGCGGAGAAGCAGCTTGCGCGATGGCGGGCGGCTCGCGGCCTGACCCATCCCCATTTGATTCGCATTTATGAGGCGGACCGCTGCCAGCTGGACGGCACGAAGCTGCTTTATGTGGTGGAGGAGTATGCGGAAGAAAACCTTTCGCAGGTTCTTCCGGAGCGGTCGCTGACGGCGGAAGAGACGCGAGGCATGCTGCCGCCGGTTCTGCGGGCTTTGCAGTTTGTGCATGACAAGGGCTTCGTGCACGGGCACATCCAGCCTTCGAATATTCTGGCCATTGGGGACCAGGTGAAGTTGTCGAGCGACGCGCTAGGGGAACTGGACGACAAGAGTAGTGCGCGGGTGCCGAGTGCCTATGATGCGCCGGAAGCGGCGACGGGAGCGACTTCAACGGCGGCCGACGTTTGGCAGTTGGGAATGACACTGGTCGAGGTGCTGACGCAGCACTTGCCGGTTTGGGATCGCACGCGGAAGATTGGGCCGGAAGTACCGGCAGTTGCGGAGCCGTTCCGCGAAATCACTGGACGCTGCTTGCAGGTCGAATGCGCGAAGCGATGGACGGTGGCGCAGATCGGCGATCGTTTGGAGGGACGGCCTGTGCCGGCGCCACCTCAGATGGAAAAATCATCTTCGACGCCAGCGGTTTCAGGTGCGGAGAAAGCATCCGCAAAATGGCCCTACGTGTTGGGATTGGCGGCGGTGATTGCGGTTGTCTCTTTCTTCGTTACGCGTCCGAAATCGTCGAGCGCTCCGGCGGAGGTGCAAACGACGGAAAGCCAGAAGGGGGAGACTCAATCCGCAGAGCCGGGGTCAGGAGCAAGTGGCGCGGAACGAGCCTCTGCGCGTTCTGGCGCTAACAATGGTGACAATCAGGGCGATGTCGTGCGGCGAGTGGTGCCAGAGGTTTCGCCGAGTGCGCGCCGCACGATTCACGGCAAGATTCAGGTTCGTGTGAAAGTGAAAGTGGATGCGGCGGGCAATGTAACGGAGGCGAAGCTCGAATCTGGCCGGGCGAGCAAGTATTTTACGCGTCTCGCGTTGCAGGCTGCTCAGGATTGGAAATTCTCTCCGGTGCCAGCTGGCGACCAGTCCGGCGACCGGGAATGGAAACTTCAGTTCGCCTTCAGCCGCGCGAAGACGGAAGCCTCTGCGGTGCGCGCAAAACGTTAGGCGTGCTTCTAGGTCCAGGGATTGAGAACCGCTTTAAGCAGCGGAAAATCTGAAACGTTACGGGTGACCAGCGTCAGGCGATGGGTTTCCGCTGTCGCCGCCAGGAGAGCATCCATTGCACCCATGGGACGTCCCGCTGCCTCGCTGCGTGACACCGTTCTGCCCCAAGCCTGCGCCACGTTGGTGTCGACGGGCAAAATTCTCTTCTCAAATCGCAACGGCAATTCATGTTGGAGCCACTGCTCAAGCCGGCTTCGACGGCTCCCCGCCGCCATGAGCTCCACGCCGTAGTGGAGCTCTGCTAACGAGACGACGCTGAGGAACATCCGATCCTCATCGGCCGCTTCCATCCAACCGATGAGACCGGGGTTGGGTCGCGGCTTGACCCATTCCGAAACCGCGTTTGTATCCAGAAGAAAGTTCATACGCTAATCTTCCGGGGCCGTTCCTTGAGCCGACGGGTCTTCAGACCCGATTCTCGCAGGGGAGACTCCGCAAAAAATTCCGCCAAGTTGCCGACGCGCTTTGTCTTTTGTTGCCATTCCTCCGCCCCAACCACCACAGCAGCCGCGTGCCCATTCCGTGTAATGGTCTGCGGCCCTTCGGACATTGCCCGCTCGATGATTTCACTGAATTTTGCCTTGGCTTCAGCCACGGTCCAGCTTTGCGAACTCATAACACGCTCCAAGCCTCTTAATGGTCATTATGGTCATTATAGTCATAAACGCACTGCACCGCAAGATTCGTCCTGAGCAAAGGATTCCTAACCACAGGGGACACGGAGGAACACAGGGGAAAGCTCTTGATTCGCGATCGATTTGATACCAGGTTGAAGAAGTCCCCTGTGTAGCTCTGTGTCCTCTGTGGTGAAGGGTTTCGCTGGGCCGCTTGTTGCTAGGGTTTGCTGCCGCTTTTTAGCTGGCGGCGCGCTTCTTCGCAGGCTTGCTGCGGATCGCGTCCGGTGACTTGCTTGTACCAGGCGGGGTGGAAGGTCCAGGCCCAGGCTTCGCTGACCGCACCGCGAATCATCGACTGGAAGGTGCCGGGCTGGCCGAATGTGCTCTCATAGATGTGGATGAAGATTCCGCCGAGCATAATGAGGGCGGAGATGTCGTGTACGACGTAGCTGATGGCGACGGTGATTCTTCCGAAAGTCCTTGCGCCCGCCCACAGGATGATGCCGGTGATCAGGTAGGCGATGCAACCGCCGACGATCTCCCAGAACTGAATTTTCTGGCCGGCGTTGAAGAAGCCGGTATCGGGCGGATCCATCTTCGCTTCACCGCTGACGATCTTCTTCATGTCGCGCATCCAGTGGGAATCGGCTGCCGTCCAAGTCATGGGTCGGAGCCAGTTCAGGGCTTGTAATCCGAAGAAGAAGACAAAGCCCACCCCGAACCACGGGTGCATGACGCGGCTGAGCGGTCCGCCGCCGAAGAAGGGAGTGAACCAGCGGAACAGCCACGGGAGATAGACAGCGAAGCCGGTGAAGAGCGCGAGGAAGAAAAACAGCGCGACCATCCAGTGGAGCACGCGCGTGTACACGGGATGTCGCAGCAACTCTCCGCGATAGACGGTGGTGTGACCCACGTGCTCGAAACTCTCGCGAGCTCTGTCGTCGAAACGTTCGACCGCGCTCGACGTCGATCTAGACGACGATATTGGCATTGGCGCCATCCTCTGCCGGCGGTTCCGGTTGGGTCCGGCGCGGGCCGGAGGTTACGTAGTGCGCGAGGACGCCGAGAAAGCCGAACAGGGCGAAAGTGCCAAGCACGGGCTTGAACAGCCACTTCCACACCGTATAGCTCCACGGGATCTGCGGATTTGCCGGCAGGCTGCCGTAGCGCTCGGGATCGGTGGCATCGTGCAGTACATAGATCACATGGGTTCCGCCGACGGATTGGGGATCGTAGACACCGGCGTTCTGCCAGCCGAAATGTTCGCGCAATTGTATGGCGCGCTCGTCGGCGATGAACTTCATATCGTTTTTGCTGCCGAACTTGAGGCAGCCGGTGGGACACGCCTTGATGCATGCGGGTTCTAGACCCTCGCCGACGCGGTCGGAGCACAGCGTGCACTTGTACACGCGCTTGGTCTCGGGATTGAAGCGCGGAATATTAAAGGGACAACCGGAGACGCAAAACTCGCAGCCAATGCAGTTTTCCTGGTTGAAGTCGACGATGCCGTTGGCGTACTTCACGATGGCGCCGTCGGCGGGACAGGCATGCAGGCAGCCGGGGTCGGCGCAGTGCATGCACTGATCCTTGCGCATCAGCCACTGGATCGTGCCATCTGGATTCTGGTGTTCATTGAACTTGATGACGTTCCAGAAATTCCAGCGCGTTTCCGGCATGGTCTGGTAGGTGTTGTCGAAGGTGGTCGGGGAGAACGGCAAGTCGTTCCACTCGGCGCACGCCACTTCACACGCTTTGCAGCCGATGCACGTGGTGGTGTCGACCAGTTTGCAGACTTCGAGGTCGCGCTGCATGCCGTAGCCGGGCGCGGGGCCGGAATGGGCCGAGATCATTTCGGCTTGTAGCGTCCTGCGGTCTGCCATCTCCCATCCTCGGTATTGATCTGAAAATCTTTCTTAAGCTAGGCCTTCTCGATCTTCACGAGAAAGCCTTTGAACTCTGGCGTAAATGCGTTCGGATCGATGACGGTCGGAGTCAACTGATTCGCCAAGGTCTTCGCGGTCTTGTCTTCATCCTCCGCAATGCCGCGGAAGCCCCAGTGAATGGGGACGCCGATCTGGAACGTCTCCTTGCCGTCGATCTTCATGGGCCGGATGCGGCGAGTGACCATGGCTTTCGCAATGTAGTGACCGCGCGCGCTGGTGACTTTTACCTTTTCGCCGCCGCGAATGCCCATGCGGTCCGCCAGTTCCGCCGGGACTTCGACGAATGGCTCGGGCACAAGCTGGACGTTCATCGGATTATTTTTTGTCCAGTAGTGGTAGTGCTCGGTCAGGCGGTAGGTGGTGCAGATAACGTTGAATCCCTGATCCACCGTCCCGTACTTGTCCATGTCGGTCTTATAAGATCGCGCAATCGGATTACT
>CZLA01000040.1_pt1 | contig 13548 bp, 16 predicted proteins | sample 1122381 | NCBI WGS metagenome assembly CZLA01 (sample SAMEA3539301, study PRJEB10725) | soil metagenome | biome: tundra; feature: field; material: soil | place: USA | collected 2010-05 | depth 0.15 m
CTTTCCCTATGACCCACACTATGTCAGCTGCTCCTGAACTCTCTCGGTCGATCCACGCGGTAGCGTCCGCCGCGCCAGCGGCTTAGTCCTTGTCGGCCACTCGGGACTAATCCACCGACGACCTACGTTGTCTCCTCAGTCGTAGCGTCTTCCTCGGCATGCGCGGTCTCATGGGAAAGCTTGCGCAGCGACAGCCTTTCGCGATGCGCGAGGAACAGTCCGACAGGGACTACCGCAACAAACGTCACCAACCAAAGCATGATGCCGCAACTCACCGCGAGTTCCTTGGGAACAATGTCGAACACGTGGTCGAGGGCGCTGATGGTGGCGAGCTGCGAGCCCCCGCCAACGCCGGGCAACTGGACCATGGAACCGATCATGCTCGCTCCCATGAGAAGAAGGACCTTGGTGGCGCTCATGGCATTCATGGGCGCACCGTAAGCATGCGTCACTTCCTTGTAGGCCAGAGCGATAAACCACCACATCAAAACCGACACGCCCGATAATTGGAGGAACGCGAAGGGGCCGTGAATGGTATTGAGTCCGGCGGTAAACTCCCGAATTTTTTGGGCAATACGATGGCCCAGGTTCTCCGCAAGATGGGAAAAGCGACCTTCGATCCAACCAGCGATTCCGTTTCCCCGGTAAGACATCACCACCGCCGCGAAGAGCAGTCCGAGCACGAGCGCGATCAGGCCATAGCCGGTGAGGTGAATCCAGTTCCTGACCGCGGGCGGAGCAGCAAGGGTAAACGCGCGCAGTTTTGACGGGAGAAAAATGGCGGCCACCATCAGGACGGTAAACCCGCCGACGTCAAAAATGCGCTCGACCGCCCAGACCGCGACTTGCGAGGCGAACGGCAGATTCTCGCGGCGCGCAATCAGATAGGGACGAATCATCTCGCCCGGACGCCCCAATAAGGCGAGGCCCGCGAATCCAATCAAAGTTGGCGGGAGTAATCCAACAATGGACGCTTCTTTTCGCACCGGTCGAAGGAAGATTTTCCAGCGCACCGCCCGCAGGAAATAGGCGAGGTAGATGTAGCCCACGCCGTGGAGAATGTGGCGCCAATTCAGTTTGTATTGAAGGAGCAGGGCCCAGTCGAAGTTTCGCCAGGTTCGGAATTGGAGATAGAGCAACACCGCCAGGACCGCGAAAACGACGGCGAATGCCAGGTATTTTTTCTTATTCATGTGGTTAGAAAGTAGAGAAATAGCGCATTTGCGACGAGCCAGCCCCCGGAATGAAGGTAAATGAGGAATGCGGCAGGGTCAACGCGCAGGAGGTTCAATGCGCAGGATGTTCAACGGGTGGAACGGCAGCGACGGTGGTGGCTGCGGACTTCGCAGCGCGGCGGGGTGAACTCGGCGCCTTGGCGGAGCCCCGCTTTTGCTTTGCTGCTTTTTCCTGCGCGATCTTCTTAGTGTTGTATTCGTGGACGATCCGAGCCACGTAGGCACGGGTTTCGCGAAATGGCGGCACTCCCTGATACTGCTCGACGCGCTGCGGGCCCGCGTTGTAAGCAGCCAGCGCCTTAACCAGATCGAAATTGTAGCGCTCCAGAAGTTCGCGCAGGTAGCGGCTTCCGCCAGTGACATTCGATTGCGGATCGAAGGCATCGTTCACGCCCAGTTGGTTGGCGGTGCCGGGCATCAACTGCATGAGTCCGCGGGCGCCTTTGGGAGAAACGGCGTGCGAGTTGAAGCCGCTCTCGGCGTGGATAACGCTGTTCACGAGGTCGGGATCAAGATGATAGGTGGCGCTGGCGGAGTCGACGACTTGATTCAGAGGGATCGCCGGTTTCGTAGGGCCGGATTTTGCGGACGCTGGCCGAGCCGGGATGGAGGCGCGCGATCCCGCGGGAGTCGGCAATGATAAGGACAAAGACAGATCTTTCTCGTAGCCGGTGATCTCGGCGGTGGGAACATCGGTAAAGCTGGAATCGTCGGCAGCGAGATAGAGGCGCGTCGTGGTTCCCATCACCAGGCGATGCTCGTGGCGGATGGTGAAGCCGTTGCGGAGAGTCGCCAACTCGGCGGCGGTCGCGGGACGAGCGAGCAGAACTACGGTTACGGCACAGAGAACCGCGGCAGCTTTCGCCAAACTTCTCGGAGCCCGATCCATCGCTGATGGTGTTCTTCGCATCGTCACAAGCTGCTCACGGTTGCTGGTCCGAGAATCTGGTCAACGACCACGGGGTCGAGCGCTTTTCCGTCGAGCATGTGCTCGATGGCGGCGGCGACTCCGCTCTCGGCGTTCGAGCGCGTAAGCTTCCAGCCGCGGCTCCGCAACTCTTCCGACGCATTCCCCATGATAAAAGGATGGCCGGCAAAGGCAAGCATTTCAATATCGTTATAGTTGTCACCAATGGCCATGACCTGTTCGCGCGTAATGCCGCGGTAATTGGCCCAGCGTTCCAGCGCGTGTCCCTTGGAACAGCCGGCATTGAGCACATCGACAATCGAAAGATCGCGCCCCGGGTACTCGGTGCGTAGAACTGTGATGGGGAGGCCGCACGCACCGAGGACCTGCAATACCCGTTGCATGTCGGCGACCGGCCCGCAGAACATGGCCTGCACGGGATCGGTGGTGAGCGCATTCTCGATCGGAACCACGAACTGGATGTACTGCATGTTCTTCTCCAGCCAGCGCTGGATGCTGGTTTCCAGTCTATCCAGACGCTCGATCACGATAGTGCCCGGCCCATTGCTGTCAAAAGTCAGAACGGTCTGCCCACGAAATTCTTGCATCCTGTTGACGAGTTCGCGGCAAGTCGACTCGGGAAGCAGGTCGCGGTGAAAAGTTTCTCCGGTGAGAGAGCGTGTGACGGCGCCATTGGAGCTGATCAACCAGAGATCAAATCCAAGCTGTTGGGCGATGGGCAGGGCAAAAGTGTGGCGGCGTCCGGTGACGAGGATGACCTCGACGCCTTGGGCGTGCGCGCGTCGGAGGGTCGCGAGATCGGTCTCGGAAATGTGGAATTCGGGGTTCAGCAGGGTGCCGTCGATATCGATGGCAATAAGGCGGAGGGAATCGGCAGGCACACGTAATTTTAACATTGGATGGAACTCGGCCCACGCGGCGATCGAACTAGCTGTCGAACTGGCCCCCTTATGAGCTAAATTGTAACCATGAAACTTCGATTCCTTCTTCTGTTCCTGACGTTGCTTCCGATTTCAATGCCGGCCCAGTCGGCGCCGGAAACGGGCAAGCCCTTTGTCGTCGAATACTATTACAAATCAAAATGGGGACATGCCGACGAGTTTCTGCAGCTCTTTAAGAAGAACCACTACCCGCTGCTCAAGAAGCAAGTGGAGATGGGCCGCATGCTCAAGGTCTGGATGGACCAGCCGCGCTATCACTCAACTGAAGACGGGCGCTGGGACTATCGGGTGACCATCGTGTTCAAGAACTCGACGGCAGCGAATGAGCCCTTCGACGAGGACGCGCTGAAGAAGCAGCTTTGGCCCGACCAGGCCACGTATGCGAAGGAAGAGCAGCGGCGGTTTGAAATCCTTGACGGACATTGGGACGTGCCGATCAAGAACGTGGACCTCGACGGGAAGTAAGTACTGGACGACCAGCGATGCGCGCCGTTCCACAAAGATGTAAAAGATTGATGAATTACCCGACGAAATTCTTTATCGCTGTCATCAGAATTTGGAGTTAGACAGGACCTACAGTATGCCGATAATTTAGATCATGGATAACTTGATCGGCGTTGAAGACTCACCTGTTGATTTGCTCCACGAGATTGGTGGCCGGCTGGCCACGGCCGACGGATTTCACGATGTGCTGGACCGCGTGGTGGAGTTCGCCTCGGCGCTGGTGAAATGCGATTCCTGCCTCATCTACGTGCTCGAGGGCGAGCACATGGTCCTGCGGGCTTCCAGGAATGCGCATCCCGACGTCGTGGACCGGCTCAAACTGCGCGTCGGACAGGGCATCACGGGCTGGGTGGCGGAACATCACGAACCGGTGGCCATTTCGGAAAAAGCGGCACAGGATCCGCGATTCCAGTTTTTCCACGAGTTGCCAGAGGATAGTTACGAAGCGTTTCTCTCCGTTCCGCTGATGTGCCGAGGCCGCGTCGTGGGCGCAATCAATCTGCAGCATCGTCTGCCTCACATCCACAAACGGAAGGAGATTCGCCTGATTTCGGCGATTGGGTTTCTGGTTGGGGCGGAGATTGAATTGGCGCGCATGGAGGAAGTCAACTCCAACCTGACGGACCAGTTACAGACGCGAAAAGTTGTGGAACGAGCCAAGGGGATTTTGCAGCGCGAGCTGGGATTGAGCGAAGAACAAGCCTACCTCGCTTTACAGAAGCAGAGCCGGCAGAAGCGCAAGGCTATGAGAGAAATTGCCGAGGCGATCATTTTGAGTGAAGAAGTGAAAGACAACACGCGCGGTGCTGAAGTTTCCTGAAACACCCCCGAATTAGGTCATTAGAAAACCGGGAGCAGATTGCGATGAGAATCTGCTCCCGGTGGCTCAGTCTGCGATGTGGGGCCAGGACGTGGATTGCGCAGCGGAAGGCGGGACTACTTCGATGCGCTCTCGGGCGGGACCTTAAAGCGCAGCGTCATGTCGACCTGAGGTAGGTCCATGCTGCTGACGAAACTCCGCCCATCTCTCGACACCAGAACGAGCCTGCTGGGTGCGTCCCATTTGGGCGTCTCAATATTGGTGACCAGCAGCATCGCGTCGGTGCCAGTTCCGTTGAGCCCTCGTAACATGAGGAGCGTTTGAGGCCCACTGCTTTTGAGGGAGAAGGCGTAGTCGCCGGGTCGAAGTACATAGTTTTGCAAATGTACTTCGTGAGACAAGGTGAATCCGCCGCGTGCGTCCTCGGCGGCAGCCAGAGTCGGCTGAATGGTGAACATGCTCAAGCCCAGAACGGCGGCATACGCGAACTTGCGAATGGATCTCATGAAATCTCCTGTTCTCGGTGTTAAAGAGCACGCAGCCACAGCGAAGGCAAATGGCGCGGGCTTAGATTGAGTTGGAGAACAACGAGGTCAGCGGGTTTGCCAGCCAGCGAACAAGGCTGAAAGCAAAACATCAGGTTCGACGGGTCCGCTGCTCAGCGGGGTTCGAACTTGATTCACTATGAAGGACTTCAGCTTCGGCGTCCAACGAAAAAAAACGATCCGTCAGATTCGCGGAGGGCGGCAATTGCGAAAACCACCCAATGCGCGCTAGACGCCATTGAAGTGGTTTTCCAGCGGCTTCAAGCACGTGCGTTTGCAAAAAGCTCACTGGATACGAGAACATACTGGGTTTGCATGCATCCCACAGTTTCTACAAGGAAGCAGCCAAGATATGGCGAAGCTGAAAAAGTTCCCCACCACAGTGAAGACGGCAGTGAAAAGGGTAGCGAGCATCGAGGTTAAGTCCGTCGAGCCGAGGTCCTCAAGCGAAGCGCACAGCGGCGCCGGGTACGCGATCGAGCCGGCCAAGGGCAAGCTGGGTGTGATGATCCCCGGCATGGGCGCGGTCGCTACGACGTTCGTGGCGGGCGTGGAAGCAGTACGCAAGGGAATCGCACACCCCATCGGCTCGCTGACGCAGATGGGAACCATCCGTCTGGGGAAGCGCACTGATGGCCGCTCGCCGAAAATTAACGAATTTGTCCCTCTCGCCGGACTCAACGATCTGGTCTTCACCGGCTGGGATATTTTTGAAGACAACATGTACGCGGCTGCCCGCAATGCGGGCGTGCTCGAGCGCGACCTGCTCGACAAAGTGAAGAAGCGTCTCAGCTCCATCACCCCGATGAAGGCTGTATTCGATCACGAGTACGTCAAGAAGATCGACGGGCCGAACGTGAAGAAGGGGAAGAACAAACTGGACCTGGCCGAGCAGCTTCGCCAGGACATCCGCGACTTCAAGAAATCGAGCCGGGCCAGCCGTCTGATTACCATCTGGTGCGCTTCGACCGAGAGCTTCATTAAACCCAAGGCGATTCATCAGAGCGTGAAGTCGCTCGAAAAGGCGATGCTAGAGAACGACAAGAACATCGCGCCCTCGATGATCTATGCCTACGCCTCGCTGATGGAGGGTGTCCCCTTCGCTAACGGCGCGCCGAATCTGACAGTGGATATACCCGCAATGCACGAACTCGCGCGCGAGCGTGAGGTTCCCATCTGCGGCAAGGATTACAAGACGGGCCAGACTTTGCTGAAGACGGTGTTGGCCCCCGCTTTCAAGGCGCGACTGCTCGGGCTGAGCGGATGGTATTCGACCAACATCCTCGGCAACCGGGACGGCGAAGTGCTGGATGATCCGGGATCTTTCAAGACCAAAGAAGAATCGAAGCTGGGAGCGTTGGAGCACATTCTGCAGCCAGCTTTGTATCCCGAACTCTACGGCAACATTTTCCACAAAGTTCGCATCAACTATTACCCGCCTCGCGGCGACAACAAAGAGGGTTGGGACAACATCGATATCTTCGGATGGCTCGGCTATCCGATGCAGATCAAAGTGGACTTCCTCTGCCGCGACTCGATTCTTGCCGCGCCGATTGTGCTCGACCTGGTCCTCTTCCTGGATCTAGCCCAGCGCACGCCCGAACTGCGCCGCCTGGGAATTCAGGAATGGCTAAGCTTCTACTTTAAGTCGCCGATGACCGCGCCGGGGCTGTATCCCGAGCACGATCTCTTCATCCAGTTGATGAAGCTAAAAAACACACTGCGGCACCTGAAAGGCGAAGAGTTGATCACGCACCTGGGCCTGGAGTACTACGACTGAGAAGTTGCTTGTGTGGGGACGGACCTTTGGCCCGTCCTAGCTCTTCGCGCGTCTTTGGCCAAAGAATCGAACGGCCAACCACTCGCCCACCAGAAGAACGACTAACGATATCGCTCCTGACAGCACAAGCGACAGCCGGTAGGAATACCGTAGTAACTCGGAAAGAAACCCACTAAAGAAAGTCACGATCAGGAGCGCGACAACCAAGAACGTCTTCTTCTCATTTGCAGCATCCGGAGCGTCCGCTCCGGCGAGCCGGCCAGCATCTTCCTCATGGCTCGCCGAGAGAGTAAAGGCGAGCGAACCACCAACGAAGAGTACGAGGAGAAAGAGTCCCATAGCGACCTCTCGGCGAAAGGCGTTTTTGCGACCAATTTACCACAGCGTCCGAATCAGCGGACTGCGCCGTATCCGTTCATCGCGCGTCACCAGCGTCATCCCGTCCGCTCGCGCCGTAGCGCCAATCAACCGGTCCGACGGATCGCGGGGATAATCGTCGGGAAACTGCGTGGCCAAGGCCGCTATCTCTGGCGTGATCGGCAGGATTGTCACACCTTCGAGAAGCAGCCGAAGGGATGTTTCAACCGAACCGTAAACTTGCACCTTCCCGCGGGAAACCAGCAGCGCAAGTTCCCACACCGTGATCGCAGAGACCGCCAATCCCCCGCCACGGCGCGCGCGCCGAATTGCCGAGACAGCCTCTCGAGAAAGTTGCTTCGAATCGTTGGCCGCCCAGGCCACCACGTGCGTGTCGAGGAGAATCACCGCAAGGCTTCCCAGTCTTCCAGTGGCACAACGGGAGACTCGATATCTCCGACAATCTTCATTACACCCTTCAGCCTGCCAATGAAATCGTCCTTAGGTTCCTCCACAGGCACCAGCTTGGCGACGGGCTTTCCGCGTTTGGTGATGATCAGTGGCTCGCGGGTAGAGCGCACGTCCTCCATCAGCGTGAGACAGTGCGCCTTGAATTCTCCCGCTGCAATTTTCTTCATGGACAGATTATAGCATACATGGTCATGTCGGGATGACTATGTGTGCTGTATCTCTCAGCGCACGACCGGGAACGCTCGTCGCTCCACCGTCTACTCATCCATTTCGTAGGCTTTCTTGAGCCAGCGCTTCACCTCGTCATCAATATCCGCTTTCGACCTGATCTCAATCCGCCGCGTGATGCGATCTTTCTTCTCATACCCGCCATTATCGATCAGCCGCTTCGGCGTTTTCATGTTTCCCAGCGCAAATCCGAGATCGATCCGCGTATTCGTCGACGGCTTGATCTGCGCGAACATGTCCTTGCGATAGAGCGGCACCATCGTCTTGCATGGGCACGCCTTCACGTCTTTGCCGAGCGAAAATCCGAGTTTCAGCAACTGCTCATACAGCGGACGCAACGCGGCGCGCGGGCCGGAGTACTGCGCCTCCACCCATTCGGCGGCGGTCTTCAGATAAGCCTCGGGCGAGTCTTTCTCCGTGCCCTTGCCTTCGAGGCGCTCCGCGATCCACGCTGCGGAATATGTACCCAGCTTGTGTTCTTTCTTCAGCCACTCGCGGCGTTCTTTCTCCTTTGGCGGACCGGAAGTCCGCGTAAGGGCAATCCATTCTTCGAGCGAGCGTCCGGTTTTCTCCGGCAGTTCCTTCATCCACTTTTGAACCTGGGCAACACCAGGATGAACGGAGTAGGGGCCTTGCGTTTTGGTGGCGGGAGACATTAAGACCTCCGATGGCACTCGCTAACTTCGCTCGACATGATACACAGTGTCGATACCAGCTCGCGATAGAATCTTTCTATGGCGGCCAAGAAGCTCAAGCGCAGACGCTCCGAAGCTGGACACGACACACGCTACATACAACTACAGAAGAACTACTGCTTCGCCTGCGGCAAGAACAACCCTGACGGCATGCGGCTGCGCTTCACCTACGACGAGGAACGCGACTGTTTCGTGTGCCGATTCCGGCTGGGCAAGCGCTACACCGGGCCTCCAGGACACTGCCACGGCGGCATTATCGCGACCATCCTCGACGAAGCGATGGGAAAGGTGAACAAACTGCGTCATGTGGTGGCGCTGACTTCCGAGATTACCGTGAATTACTTGAAGCCGGTGCCGCTGAGACAGCCCCTGTGCGTGGAATCGCGCGAGGTCAAGGTGAAGGGCCGGAAGCACATCAATTTGGCCGAGATCCTGAACGAAAAAGGGGAAGTACTGGCGCGCAGTCAGGGCTTGTTCATCGCGATCGATCCGCACCGCATGTTTGCGCGGTTTGTGGAGCGGTAGTGGGCCTAGGCAGTGGAGCGACGGGTGTCTCGCCCGTCCAGCCGGGCGGGGACGCCCGGCGCTCCACCAGCTTGCGATAGGGGTTCCGCGAATCATTAACGGGTTGTAAAATGGAGTGCAGGAAGAGAGTAGACCTATGTCGCAGAACAATGGACACAACAGCACCAGCCTTCGCCTGAAGACCGGGCTTGCGGAAATGCTCAAGGGCGGCGTGATCATGGACGTAGTCAACGCGAAACAAGCGGAGATTGCGGAGAGGGCCGGAGCCGTGGCGGTGATGGCGCTGGAGCGCGTGCCGTCGCAGATCCGTGCCGCGGGCGGGGTGGCTCGCATGGCGTCGCCGAAAGTGATTCGCGAAATCATGGCGGAGGTCGATATTCCCGTCATGGCGAAGTGCCGCATCGGACATTTCGCGGAGGCGCAGATTTTGCAGGAACTGGGCGTCGACTACATCGACGAGTCCGAAGTGCTCACGCCCGCCGACGAAGCGCATCACGTCGACAAACACGCGTTCACGGTTCCGTTCGTGTGCGGCGCGCGCAATCTGGGCGAGGCTTTGCGGCGCATCGCCGAAGGTGCGGCGATGATTCGTACCAAGGGCGAGGCGGGCACCGGCGATGTGGTGCACGCCGTCCGGCACATTCGACAAATCGTGCAAGAGATGAGAATTCTGACGGTGCTCGGGGAAGAAGAACTCTACGCGAAGGCCAAGGAGCACGGGGCGCCCTACGAACTGGTGAGGATGGTAGCGCGTGACGGCAAGCTGCCGGTGCCCAATTTCTCGGCGGGCGGAATCGCGACTCCGGCGGATGCATCGCTGGTCATGCAGTTGGGAGCGGAAGCGGTTTTCGTCGGCTCGGCCATCTTCATGAATAGCGCGACCGAATTCGCCGATCCCGCGGAAGCCGAGAAGCGGGCGAAGGCAATTGTGCAGGCGGCCACGCACTTTAAGGATCCTAAAGTATTACTTGAAGTCAGCGAGGATCTGGCGGACGCCATGAAAGGCCTGGCCGTGTCTACGCTCGATGAGGCGCACCTGCTGCAAACGCGGGGTTGGTGATCGTCAGATAGGGCAGGTTTCACCATCTGGGCTTCGATTCGACGCCATCGAGCACCAGATCGCCCCACTTAAGGGTAGCTTCAGAGGCGTAGCCATTCAGATCGCCATTATAAACGTCGATGTTGCTCCGCTCTTCACTCCTGCCGTCTTGCATCATGCGCTTCAGAGTAAAAGTACCCTGGCCTTGATAGACCTGTACGAACGCCTTACCGCCATCCTTCGTACGCAATAAAAGCTCACCGATAAGATGTTCCTTGCTTTTTCCCATATATTCCCCTCGTTCTCTAAGCGTGATGGCAAGCTCAACATTGCAACGCCAACGAAGGCTGGGATGGAATCTCGTGCTTCCTCTCCCGCACGGGAATTACCTTACAGGAATCCAGGTGAACGTTTGCCACTCAGCCAAGGGGGAATAAGTGCAGGCCTTCCAATCAAGCTTCGAGTTAGGCGCTGGCCCAAGTCCACGGCCTTCGATGCCGGGTGCCCCATCCTTGCGCGTTCTTTGCGCAAGGGTGGGATTCCACGACTGCATGCATCTTGAGGTTTTGATTTTGTTTTTCAGTCTGAGGTCCGGAAACGCTTTTAATTGTCAATCCTTGACAATCCTTGCCAATCGCTCTATTCTGACCTTGGAATTCATCGGAACCGCTATGCCCCTCAACGTCAACCTGACCCCGAAATTGGAGGAATTGGTCCGCCGCAAGGTGTCCTCCGGACGCTACAACTCGGCCAGCGAAGTCGTCCGCGAGGCGCTGCGCATCATGGAATCGCACGACGAATTGCAATCGCTCAGACTGGAGCAGTTGCGCCGCGACATCCGTGACGGTTTGGACAGCGGCCCTGCTCGGCCTTGGAGCGTGGCGGAAATGAAACGCGAAGGCCGCAAGCATCGCAGCGCCCGGCGCCCCTCAGCGAAGTAGATGTCCACCGTTGTCGTGCGTCCGCGCGCCCTGACCGATCTCGCGGAGATATGGGCCTACATCGCCGATGACAATCCCGATCAAGCAGACGCCTTTGTCGATCTCGTAGATAGCAAGTTCCAAGCTCTGTCTCGTCGGCCCGGTGTGGGTCGACGTCGCCCCGAGCTATCTTCAGACATTCGAAGTCTCACCGTCGGCCGCTACGTGGTGTTCTACCTGCCACTTTCTCGTGGGATCGAAGTCGTCCGCGTGCTTCACGGCTCGCGTGACATTGAGTCAATATTTGAGAACGAGCAGTAGGCGCGTGGCCGACCAAGAATCGCCACGAGCGGTCGTATAAAATCAGCTCATATCGTTGTTTGGCCAACGACCAACGACGAGCGACCGACAACTACCATGAAAATCGGTGTCCTGGCACTTCAGGGAGATTTCGACGCGCATCGCCGCCGCCTAGAAGAACTCGGCGCGGAAGTAGTTCTGGTTAAGAAACCGGAGCAACTGACTGACATCGACGGCCTGGTGATTCCCGGAGGCGAGTCGGGAACATTCCTCAAGCTTCTCGGTGAAGATGGTTTCGCGAAGCTGAAGGATTTCGTGAATGCGAAGCCGACCTTCGGCACGTGCGCGGGATGCATCCTTCTCGCAACGGAAGTAGAGAACCCGAAGCAGGCCGGCTTGGGAGCGCTCGACATCACGGTGCGCCGCAATGCTTACGGCCGCCAGATCGACAGCTCGATCCGCGAAGGCCGATTTCTTAACGAACCCATTGAAATGGTATTCATCCGCGCTCCGAAGATCGAACGCGTTGGCGAGGGCGTGGAAGTGATCGCGACCGAAGGCAAAGATCCGGTGCTGGTGCGCAAGGGTAAGACGCTGGCGGCGACGTTCCATCCCGAATTGAGTGACGACCCGCGCATTCACAGGTATTTTCTGGAACAAGTTGCAAACGGAGGGCGAGCGGGGAAGTAGCAGACGCCGTCGCGGCCGTTGGTCTTAGCCTTAGAAGCTGGGGAAGCGAGCGCCGAGGGGGCTCTCGGCGAGAAGAAATTAGTCGCTCAGGTGACGCCGAATCAAGGTAGCCAAGCCAACCAATCCGCCCCCGAGTAGGGCGAGAAGGCCGGGTTCAGGGATGACAGAAGACCGCACAACGGCAGGTGCTGCGAAAGAATACGTACCCTGAAGCAACAACAACAGAACGATAGGCAATAATTTGCGCACGGTGTATTGAGTACTCCCTTCACTCTAGACAGTGGCAAGCTGTTCTCCAACCAGCCGATATTCACAATCAATTCAAAGAGCCGTTTTCCGGGCAAATTTGTCTCTAAAATGTAACGGCCCCAACAGTTTTCCAGAGGCAGGCTCTCCTCGTGTGCACCACTTTGCACAAGTTTGCCAGTGGCTGACCTGTTTCGGGCTCAGGGTGCGGGGTTTGGACCAATCCGGTATGCTGTGAAACTCTGATCTCCATATCCATGGAACCCGCTCCCGAATTGGAAGTCAGCCCGGTAACGTTTGCGTCCTACGCACGCCTGCTGGGCGGAAACCGGAATTTTCGCCAATTGTGGAGTGCGCAAGTTGTCAGCGAAATCGGCGACTGGTTTTACACGCTGGCAATCTACAACCTGCTGCTGCAACTCACCGGACGCGCTGGATCGGTGGCGCTGGCGCTGGTGCTGCAAGTTCTGCCGCAGACTCTGATCGGACCGACGGCGGGCGTGGTTAACGATCGGCTGCGGCGCAAGCACGTCATGATCGCGGCGGATATCGGACGCATGTTGATCGTGCTCTGCATGCTGCTGATTCGCTCGAAAGAAATGGTGTGGCTGGTCTATCCGCTGCTCATGGCGGAAACGTTGCTGGTCGCTTTCTTTGAGCCGGCGCGCAGTTCCGTGATCCCCAACATTGTGAAGCGCGAAGACATTGTGGTGGCGAACACGCTCGCCTCGACCACGTGGAGCGTGAATCTGATGGTGGGCGCGACGGTGGGCGGCGTGGTCGCGGCGCTGCTGGGACGCGACGCCGTCTTCCTGCTCAATGCGCTGTCGTTCGTGGTCTCAGCCGCGTTGATTTGGCGGATGCGCTTCCCTGAGCCCCATGCCGAAGGCGGTCTTCCGTTTAGGGCTAGAGAATTGGTGGATTTTTCGCCAATTCTAGCCGGGATTCGCTACGTGCGCGCGCATGTTCGTTTGCGCTCGACGATTTTTGTGAAGTTCGGCAACCTGATCATCGGGCCGGGTTGGGTACTGTTCACGGTGATGGGGCAAAACGAATTTGCTGTCCGCTGGCGCGGCATAACGCCGGAACGCGGCGCGTTTCTCGGGATGAGTCTGCTGCTCGGCGCCCGCGGACTGGGCGCGTTGCTCGGGCCGCTTCTGACGGCTTGGTGGGCAGGGCACTGGAAACATCGCTTGGAAGTCGCGATCTTCTGGGGATATCTGGGAGCGGCCGCGGGTTACACGCTGCTGGGTGTCTCGGGGCATCTCTGGCAGGCGTGCTTGTGCGTGGCGCTGGCGCACTTTGGCAGTTCGATTGTGTGGGT
>CZLA01000069.1_pt1 | contig 13523 bp, 13 predicted proteins | sample 1122381 | NCBI WGS metagenome assembly CZLA01 (sample SAMEA3539301, study PRJEB10725) | soil metagenome | biome: tundra; feature: field; material: soil | place: USA | collected 2010-05 | depth 0.15 m
CAGCGCCAAGCGCCGCGCCAAACTACACCAAAGCCGGAGAGCCGTCCTCCCGCGGAAAAGCCGCATTGATTGCGCCGCCAGGCCGGGCTGGATAGCCGCGGTCCTCGCACAATCAAGCAATCAAACGAGCTGGTAACGATTGCATCGCATCGCTGCCGGCCCGTTTTTTATTTTCCACGCGACGTGAGGATTCCCATTGGGCGAGTAACGGGCAAACCGGAAGGAATCTGCTTAAGTTAGCGCTTATGGGGCGGCGCCCCGGCCGCGTTCGACGGCTTATCAGATCGCTTCTAGTCCGCCTGCGCAATTGACTTAGTAACTTCTGGCGTGGTTGAGCCGGGCTCACTTTCCCGCGCGTCCACCACGGCGATGGCTACCGCGTGCACGATCTCCTCCACTTCGGCGCCGCGGGCTACCAAATGCACGGGGCGATTCATTCCCATGAGGATGGGGCCGAGGGTCTCACATCCGCCAATCGTTGCCAGCAGTTTGTAGGCGATGTTGGCCGATTCGAGGTTGGGGAAGATCAGCACATTGGCGCCGCCCTTGAGCGCACTGAAGGGATAGGTCTGCTCCAGGATTTCGGGGGAGACGGCCACATCGGCCATGATCTCTCCATCCACGATCAGGGTGGGGTCGGCCTTGTGCAGCAGTGCCACGGCCTTCCGGACCTTGTCGCAGAACGGGTGCTTGGTGCCGCCAAAGCTGGAGAAGGAAAGCATGGCGACTCGCGGTACCACGTCAAAGCGGCGCGCCTCCTGCGCGACACACAGGGCGATTTCCACCAAGTCTTCGGCGGAGGGATCGATATTGACGCTGGTGTCGGCCAAGAATAACAGCTCCCCTTTGCGGGTAATCATGGGATAGCAGCCAGCGACCCGGTGCAAGCCCTCGCGCGTGCGGATGATCTGGAGGGCGGGGCGAATGGTGTCGGGGAAATGCTGGGTGACGCCGGCGACCAGAGCATCGGCATCTCCCATCTGCACCATCATGGACGCAAAAATGTTGCGGTCGTCGATCAGGGTGCGCGCTTCGCTCAGGGTCACACCGCGGCGCTGGCGCAGACGCCACAGTTCCTGAATGTAGGCCTCGCGCCGAGGCGAGGACGCGGGATCCACGATCCGCGCCTGTTGCAGATCCAATCCCAGTTCCGCGGTTTTGGCGTGGATGGCGGCAGCGTTGCCGAGCAGGATGGGCGTGGCGATCTTCTCTTCCAAGAGCGTGTGGCAAGCGCGCAGGATTTTCTCGTTGTCGCCTTCCGGAAGCACGACCTGCTTGGACGTGGCCTGGGCCTTTTGAATCATCATGCGCGAAATTTCGTGGGCTTTGCCGAGATGACGCTCGAGTTGTTCGCGATATTCGCGAATGTTGACGGGCTCCTGAGCCACTCCGCTTTCCATCGCTGCCTGGGCTACGGCGGCGGACTCCCATACGAGCACGCGTGGATCAAACGGCTTGGGGATGAGGTAGTCGGGGCCGAACTTCAGACGCGCTACGCCATAGGCGCGGCACACGGAGTCGGGCACGTCTTCCTTCGCCAGGGCGGCCAAGGCGCGGGTCGCTGCCAGCTTCATCTCTTCATTGATCGTGGTGGCACGCACATCGAGAGCGCCGCGGAAAATGAAGGGGAAGCCCAGCACATTATTCACCTGGTTGGGATAGTCGGAACGTCCGGTGGCCATGATGACGTCTTCGCGAGCCGCCTTGGCCTCTTCGTAGGTGATTTCGGGATCGGGGTTGGCCATGGCGAAGACGATGGGACTGGCGGCCATGGAACGCACCATGTCCGGGGTGATGGCGCCTTTCACGGAGAGGCCGAGAAACACGTCAGCGTTCTGCATGACCTCGGCCAGAGTGCGGAGCTTGGTGTCTAACGCGAAACGCTCCTTGTAGGGATTCATGCCGGCGGTACGGCCTTTGTAGATCACTCCCTTGGTGTCGCACATGGTGACGTTCTCGCGCTTGACGCCGAGACGGACGTAGTGCTCGGCGCAGGCAAAACCGGCGGCGCCAGCGCCGTTTACCACGACACGAATCTTGCTGATGTCCTTGCCCACAACTTCCAGGCCGTTGAGCAATGCCGCGCCGGAAATGATGGCGGTACCATGCTGGTCATCATGGAAGACTGGGATCTTCATGGTCTTCTTCAAGGTCTCTTCGATGTAGAAACATTCGGGCGCCTTGATGTCTTCGAGGTTGATGGCGCCAAAAGTGGGCTCGAGCAACTGGCAGACCTTGATGACTTCGTCGGGATCATGGCTGTTGATTTCGATGTCGAAGACATCCACGTCGGCGAAGCGTTTGAAGAGAACGGCCTTGCCTTCCATAACCGGTTTGCCGGCCAGGGCGCCGATGTCGCCGAGGCCGAGGACCGCGGTTCCATTGGTCACGACCGCCACCAGGTTGCCGCGGGCCGTGTACTTGAAAGCATCGTGCGGGTTCCGCTGGATCTCGAGGCACGGATCGGCGACCCCGGGGGTGTAGGCCAGACTAAGATCGCGCTGGGTGCGGCACGGTTTGGTGGGAGTGACTTCAATTTTTCCTGGGCGTGCTCCGAAGTGGTAGTCGAGCGCTTGCTGTTTGGTGACCATGTATGCTCCTCGCCTATTTGTGGCGCTATTTGTGGCGCCTGCGGAAAACGTTAATCTTCAATACTCAACCCCTAAAAGGGGCCTCTGATTTCGATGGACTTACGGCCTCGCTAACGCGATGCCCTGATACGAATCTTAATCTTCAACAGCCCGCCAGAGCCTGATTTTCGCGGGCTCGCGAAGCCTTGCCCGCACTTGATCGCCCGGCTCCCAAGCTCAACGTTTCATTGAAACTATGACCCCATGGTAATAATCGGGCCGTGATGCGGCTCACTGTTTGCTGTGAGTCTCGCCGGTCAGCCCGAACCGGTATGTGAGGGGCGTCACACTGGCATGTGTCTGGCAGCACAGCCAAGAGTTCCCGGCAGACGGAGACTGACCTCAGTCGAGACCGGCTCAAACGGCCTCGAAAACTGCGCAAGATGCAACCGCGCCAGCGAGCCGGGCCCGAGGTTTTTAGAAGGAGGCTGGTCCATGCTCTCGCCATATGGAATGGAGATTGTAGAAAGCTGCATTACATGCAAGTTGCGTACGGATCGCATTTTCTGCGATCTGCCTCCTACCGCGCTGCAAGCTTTTGAAAACATCAAGTACGCGACCGCGTATCCCCAGGGGGCGGTGCTGTTTGTAGAAGGGCAGATGCCGCGCGGCATTTTTGTGCTGTGCAAAGGCACGGTAAAGCTCTCGATTAACTCTCCGAGCGGCAGAACGGTCATTGTGAAACTTGCCGAGGCTGGGGAAGTGCTGGGGTTGAGCGCCACGATCTCGGGCAAGGCTTACGAAGTGACGGCGGAAACGATCGATCCCTGCCAGGTCAATTTCGTCAAGCGCGATGACTTTCTTCACTTTCTGAAGGACGATGTGGAAGCCTGCTTCAAAGTGGCGGAGCAGTTAAGCGAAAAATATCACAATGCTTGTAAGGAAGCAGGTTCGCTCGGACTGTCACATTCCGCCGCCGAGAAGCTCGCGAAGTTGCTTCTGGAATGGAGTTTCAAGAACGGAGATGGCGCCAAAGGCGAGCCCCGTTTGAAGCTTCGACTCACGCACGAGGAAATCGCGCAGATGATCGGAACTTCGCGCGAGACGGTTACACGGCTGTTTGCGGAGTTGAAAAAACGTCAGATCCTGCAGTCGAAAGGCTCGACGCTGGTGATTCGCAACACGTCGGCGCTGCGCGACATCGCCAACCACAACTAGCTGAGTTCCTACGGTGGAGGGACGGGCGCTCGCCCGTCATGGAACCATCCACAGCATCGTGTGGCCGGGCGGGGACGTCCGGCGCTCCATCACTCCATCATCACGCACTCACGGAAGAACCTCGATCCTGACCTAATGCCATACATTCACAAGGACTTAAGGGTTGGTGACTGAGATCACAATTCCAAGTGATGACTGTCACCGCTGGGCGTTCCGTTCTCTTTTATGGTTGCGCCAGTGGGTGGGCGGCAGTACCCCGGTTCGAGTAGGGAAGGATACCGCAAATGGCATCGTCAAACGGCAGCGGGCAACATTCACATCAGGTAACCCAGAGCAAGCCACGATTGATTTTCTGGGAGTTGACCAAAGGTTGTAATCTGCGCTGCATCCATTGCCGGGCGACCGCGACGGAACTGAGTGCGCCCTCGGACCTCTCCACCGAAGCAGCGCGCGATATCATCGATCAGATTGCCGCGGTGTCCACTCCCATTCTCGTGCTGAGCGGCGGTGAACCGCTTTACCGTTCGGATATTTTCCAGTTGGCGCGTTACGGCACCGACAAGGGTCTGCGCGTGGCCCTGGCCACAAACGGCACTCTGGTGAGCAAGGAAGTCGCGCGCATGATTGTCGATAGCGGCGTGCAGCGTGTTGCCATCAGCCTGGACGGCGCCGATGCGCTTACTCACGATACTTTCCGCGGCATTCCCGGGGCATTCGATGCCGCCATTGCCGGCTTCCGCAATCTGAAGAATCTCGGCATGTCGGTGCAGATCAACACCACCATCGCCCGCCACAATGCCCATCAGCTTCCGCAAGTGCTCGACCTGGCGAAGTCGCTGGGAGCAGACGCGCTGCACACCTTCCTGTTGGTGCCGGTAGGCTGCGGCGTGGATATCGCCGCCGAACAGATGGTTCCGCCGGAAGAGTACGAGCGGATGCTGAACTGGTTCTACGATCGCTCGCTCGAAGGCGGCATCGAGATGAAGGCAACCTGCGCGCCGCACTACTTCCGCGTGGTTCGTCAACGGCGCGCGGCGGAACACCGTTCCGAGGCCGCGGCCGCAGCCGCGCACGCTGCTCCGCCGGTAGTTGAGGCAGCACAGGGTTCGCCAAGTATCGGACCCACCGAGATGGCCATGCCCGGGTCAACCGGCATTGAATTGAAGCCTACCGGAGTGGGACGGCCGGTGGGGCACTCTGGATCGCATCCTTCCGACATGAACGCCGTGACCAAGGGATGCCTGGCCGGAACCGCGGTATGTTTCATCTCTCATCAGGGCGAGGTCTATCCCTGTGGATACCTGCCGGCGTTGGCAGGGGATCTGAGAAAGCAGGCGTTCGCCGATATCTGGGCGAATTCAGTGGTGTTCAATGAACTGCGCGACACTAATAACCTCGAAGGAAAGTGCGGCTGCTGCGAATTCAAAAACATTTGCATGGGTTGCCGCGCACGCGCTTATGCCGCCACCGGAAACTACCTCGACGAGGAACCGTTCTGCGTTTACCAACCGCAGGCGGAAAGTTTGAAAAAGAAGAAGGATCGTGCGCCGGTGGAAGTGGCGCGTTGAACCGGGCTTCCCTGTCGTCAAACGACCCTTCACCACAAAGACACAGAGGCACAGAGAAAGCCTGTGCAAAGCCATTGTCTGTGCTACTACGACCTTAGCCGTTAGCCCGCCGCTGGAACAAAGCCGACCTATTTAATGCTTGTCATTATTAACGACACCCATTAAACTACTTCCTTGATTAAGACCTTCGCGGACAAGAGCACGAAAGAGTTCTGGGACACGGGGAAAAGCCAGAGAATGCCACCGGCGAACCTGCGAAAAGCGTCCCGGAAGAAACTGGCGATGCTCAATTCAGCCGCAAAACTGGAGGACTTACGGATTCCTCCCGGCAACAGACTGGAAGAGCTGCAGCATGACAGGAAAGGCCAGCACAGTATTGCCATTAATGACCAATTCCGCGTGTGCTTCGTTTGGCGGGATGGCAATGCCTACGACGTAGAGATTACGGACTATCACTAGATCCAGTGCGCAACACAACACGGTCCCATGACCGAAAACAGGAGAAGCAATCGTGAGTATCAAGAATGAGGGGCCGGCGGGGTGGGCAGTGCATCCGGGAGAAATTCTTCGGGAGGAATTTTTGGAGCCTTTGGACATCTCTTCCTACAGGTTGGCTGTCGAGCTTCATGTTTCTCCCCCTACCGTCAACGACATTGTCAGAGAGAAGCGGGGAATTACTCCTGAGATGGCCGCTCGTCTAGCTAAGTATTTCGGGACTTCCGAGCAGTTTTGGCTGAATTTGCAAGATGCCTTTGCAGTTCATCAGGTCAGGAAGAAATATTCCAAGGAACTCAAGGCGATAAAGCCTCTGGCTGCGGCTGCGGCCCGATAGCCAAATTTAGTCGGTCGGTCTGGCCTTGCCGCCGAGCCTGCGATGCGCTTGGATCTTCAGCCGCTGAAATGATCGGAATCGGCAAGTTGTTTCATTTTTCAGCAGCACCATTGCGGGGCCAAAAGACACGAGACCAGCGTGATATCCCGCAATTCCGGCTCAACAGGCCCGGGCTCCCTGCTCACCGAAAACGCCCTAACTCATTGAAACTACGTATAGATCACGCCAGCGCGCATCTTTGGCACGGAGTGTGCCTTTCATAGTGAGTAGCGTGCAGGAGATCAACCCTTGGAACCGGCTCTGATGGTCGTGGGCCTGAACTACCGGACAGCCCCGGTAGCAGTGCGAGAGCGCTTCTGGATCAGCGAGAACCGGCGCTGCGAAGTCTTAGGGCAGTTGTCGCGGGCCGAGGGTATCGAAGAAGTCATTGTAATGGCCACCTGCAACCGCACGGAGTTTTGGATGTGGGCCACCGATGTCACGCTGGCCGCGAACTCGGTGATGCGGCTCCTAGGCACGGAATATGGGCTCAAGCTGTGCGAGTGGAAGCACTTTTACCGGCTGCTGGATGAAGCGGCGCTGCAGCAGATTTTCCGGGTCGCATCCCGGCTGGACTCCATGGTGGTTGGTGAGCCCCAGGTTGTTTCTCAGGTAAAAGAGGCTTGGCAGCAAGCGCAGAGAGTGGGCGCGACGGGCCGGCTCCTCGATGCCGTGTTACAGAAAGCGCTCGTCGTCTCGGAGCGTGTGCGCAGTGAGACGGCCCTCGGGAACGCGGCAGTTTCGATTCCTGCGGCCGCGGTGGAACTGGCACACCAGATTTTTGGGCTGCTGGAAAACAAGAAAGTGCTTCTGCTGGGTGCGGGCCAGATGAGTGAGCTTTCCGCCCGTGAGTTGCTGAAGCATGGCGCCAGTTCCGTGTGCGTCATCAATCGCACCATCGAACACGCGGCGGAACTGGCGGCGAAGCTCGGTGGGGTTGCGATCCCATTTGAGGAGCGCTGGCAACACATGGCGGAGGCCGACATCATCATCAGTTCGACTTCCTGTCCGCACACGATTCTGAGCCGCGAGGAAGCCGAACGCATGGTTCGCGAGCGAAAGCGCGGCCAGAATCGGAATGAAGACCGGCCGCTGGTGATCGTGGATATTGCGATGCCCCGGGATATCGACGCCGGGGTGCGCGACGTCAAAGGCATTTTCCTCTACGACCTTGACGACCTGGAGAACGTGACGGACAAAAATGCGGGCGAGCGTGAGGCTGCCGCCGCCGACGCGCAGAAAATTGTGCTGGCCGAGGCGCAGGGCTTCCTCCGCAAGCTTTTGGCGGAGCGCGCGGTGCCGACGATCGTGGCGGTGCGCCTGCGGCTGGACGAGATTTGCCGGCAAGAACTGGATTCCTTCCGACGAGAGAACGGACCTTTTTCCAAAGACCAGGACGAAATGTTAAATGCAGTCATGTCCCGGATGACACAGAGGATCGCAGGGTCCCTGGCCCGTGAACTCAAGGAGCTTCCAGAAAAAGTGCAGCAGGAACAGATGACCACTGCGTTGCAGCGGCTGTTCCACCTGCAAAGCGCCGAACCGGCGATTGCCGGCACCAGACCCGCGTAGGGAACCCTAACTAGATCAGCGCTGCACCCTCATTCGGGCACAGCCGGTTTTGGCGGTTGCCTCGCGCACAAATCTCGCCAGACGCAGGGGGCTGTTCCCGGTTCACGCGTAGCAGCGTCGGCCCCCATGGGCGATACCGACGCGTTGCCGTTCGCCGGACGCCGCTGCAATCCCCACCCCAGCTAACTCACCGCCTTTTTCTCGAACTGCCGCAGTCCGACAACCAGCAGCAGAAGGTCAAAGAAAAACAGCGCAATGAGCACCGCAGTGATGGATAAATGCGGGAACTGCGGAGCCAGAGTGGCGCGCATCCCTTCGCTCGCGTACACCAGGGGGTTGATGAGCACAAGTTTTTGCAGGACAGGAAAAGTTTTCAGAGCGCTCCAGGGATAGTAAGTGCAACCAAAGAAGATCATCGGGGTGATGACCATGCCGAACATCAGCCCGATATGCTGCTGATTGATTGTGCACCCCAAGGCCAGCCCGCCACATGCGGAGAAGGTGGCTACCAGCACAATGATGAGCGCGAAGGTGAACGGTGCGTGAATACTGATTTCAACCCCGGGCCGAAGCACCAGCCAAGCCAGCGGGATCACAACCAGTCCGGCGACCAGCGCTTGCAGCATTCCGGCAATGATTTTTTCGATTGCGATCCAGGCAACGTCGATCGGGGCGAGCAGGCGGTCTTCGATTTCGCGGGTCCACTGAAACTCGGCAATGACGGGCATGGCCACCGCCCAAATTCCAGTGAAGACCATGCTGATCGCGATAATGCCGGGGAGCAGAAGGCTTTTATACGCTGCCGGCATGTAACCGCTGCCCACCATCACCTTGCCGAAAACGAAAACAAAGAGCAGCGGCTGCAGGAAGGTCTGCAGAAAGAGTTGAATCGCATTACGCCGCGCAACGTGAGCGTCGCGTGCCAGCATGGCGCCAAAAGTTTTCCAGTTCAATCGCGCAGGCTCCTTCCGGTATGGTGCAGGAAAAGATTTTCCAAACTCGGCTCAGAAATGTGAACGTCTGACAAATCCGCGCCTGCATTCGCAGCCAAGCTCGCGATTGCGGGAATGAGAGAGCCGCCGCGGTCGGCATAGATGTCCACGCCCGGGCTATCCCCCGCACTTTCCCCAGTACTATCCAAAGCGCGCACCTCGCGCACTCCTGGCAGCGCCTGCAAGCGCTGCAACAGATCCGCAGTCTGGTTCCCGAAACGGAGGCGCAGCAGGAATCCTCCTGGAATCGATGCCTTCAACTCGGCCGGTGTACCCACGGCAATGACGTGCCCGTGATCTACGATGGCCAACCGCTGGCAGAGTGCGTCGGCCTCTTCCATGTTGTGGGTGGTCAGCAGGACGGTTTTTCCCGCCTGATGATATTCGCGAATGATCTCCCATAAGAGGATCCGGGTTTGAGGATCGAGCCCGGCGCTGGGCTCGTCGAGAAACAGAACTTGCGGATCGTGCATCATGGCGCGAGCAATGGAAAGGCGCTGCATCATGCCGCCTGAAAAGCCGCGTACCATTTGATGAGCGCGTTCGGTGAGCTTGAACTTCTCAAGCAGCCCGTCGGCGCGCTCATTTCTTAGCTTGGATCCGATTCCGAAATAGGCAGCATGAAAAACCAGAATCTCCCGCGCCGTCAAAGAAAAATCTAGATTGGGACGCTGCGACACGACCCCGATCAAGTGCTTGACCTGCGCTTGTTCCTTCCATACATCGTGCTCGCCAATCCAGGCTTGGCCGGAAGTTGGCCGCACTCGCGTGGTCAGGACTCCGACCGTGGTGGATTTGCCTGCGCCGTTGGGGCCCAGCAGGCCGAAAATCTCTCCGGGAAGAACCTCGAGCGAAAGTCCGTCGAGGGCCGGAATTTGGGTCTTCGGCTGCTTCCCGCCTTTCGCATCGGCGCGCGCTATAAAACCACCGCCAGCGCCTAACGGCGGAGAAGAGTTATAGACCTTGCACAGGTCCTGAGTACGAACGCCAACGGCCATTCAGAAAAATCCCCAATCTGGAAGCAGCTGTAGTTTTTTGGAAGTATATCGTACTCGGCAAAGGGCAGATGTGGATTGCCATGTATTCGGTTATGGCGGGGAATCAAGGTCGAGGAGTGCTCGTGATACCGATCATCACTGATCTTCTGTCACTACTCTTCCGCCACGCCCGTCTGCGACCCTTCTTCATCGCCGCGAATCAATCCGAATTTCTTTAACTTGTAGCGCAGAGCATCGCGGCTGATGTCGAGGAGCTTGGCAGCGTGGGTTTGATTGCCGTTGGATTGGCGCATGGCCAGTTCGACCATGGCGTGCTCCACTTCCTCGAGCGACGTTCCGCCTTCCGGAATGTAGAGGCGCGGGAGGGTGCGGCCGTTGGGCAAGGTCTGGCCGCCGTCGGTGGGTGAAGTTCGTTCAAAGACGGTGCGGCCACCGGATTCGCCGACGGAAAACGGGAGATAAACGGGGCGCAGGAACGGCTCGTCTTCGAGGATCATGCCGCGCTCGATTGTGTTCTTGAGCTCGCGAACATTGCCCGGCCAGTTATGCGTGAAAATGAGGCGGCGGGTCTCTTCGGTAACACCACGAATCGCCTTCTTGAATCTGCGGTTGTAGCGCTCGATGAAGAAGTCCACCAAAGGCATGATGTCTTCTTTTCGGTCGCGCAGCGGCGGGATGAAAATCGCAATGATGGCTAACCGGTAATAGAGGTCCTGACGAAACTGGCCTTCGCGCACCGCCTTTTCGAGATCGCGGTTGGAGGCTGCAATCACCCGCACATCCACCTGCATGTCGCGGATCCCTCCGACTCGGCGGATGACCTGATCTTCGAGCACGCGCAGGAGTTTGGCTTGCAGCAAGGGAGAGAGTTCGCCAATCTCGTCGAGAAACAGGGTGCCGCCGTCGGCGGCCTCGAACAGGCCCTTCTTCATCTGCTTGGCGTCGGTGAACGCGCCTTTTTCGTGGCCGAAAAGTTCGGCTTCCATCAGCGTCTCGGGGATGGCTGAACAGTTGATGGCTACGAAGGGTTTCTGCTGGCGCGAGCTCTCGTAGTGGATGGCCTTGGCGATGAGGTCTTTGCCGGTCCCGCTTTCGCCCTGAATCAGGATGGTCGTGGCCTCGCTGGCCGCAACCTTGCGAACGAAGTTCATGAGCTCGATCATCTTGGGCGAAACGCTCACCACGCTGTCATACCCGGCTTCGCGGCGCACCTCACTTCGCAGGGTCTGGACTTCGGCGCGCAGGCTGGTGGCCTCAAGCGCGTTCTTGATGGTGGTGTGAAGTTCGTCGAAATCGATGGGCTTGCCCACGAAGTCATACGCCCCGAGCTTGAGCGCGGCTTTGACATCGTCAAGTTGCGGATCGGCCGTGATCATGATGACGGCGCGGGCGTCGCCATTTTTCTTCAGTTGATCCAGCACTTCGATGCCGGTGAGATCGGGCATGCGAACGTCGAGCAGAACGAGGTCGGGCGATTCCCGATGCGCCAGTTTGAGGCCGGGCTCCCCGGAATCCGCCTCGATCACGTGGTAGCCCCACTCTTCGCACTTCTGGCGGAGCGACCAGCGCACCAGGCGCTCGTCGTCCACGATCAGGATCTTCTCCACAGGCATCGGTGTTTAATTTACTACGAATAGACGCTGCTTGCTTTGATGCCGGCATCCGAACTCCAGGAATGACCTCTTCCCTTTCCGCCGCGGAGCGCGGCTGCAACTGGGCTTCGTTGTGGACTCTCTGCGGGAAATCTGATAATCTGATTTTGTGAAAGAAAACTTCATCAGCGTCACGGAGGCGGCACGCAATTTCGCCGATTGCGTCAACCGCGCCCACTATCAAAACGCCACCTTTGTCCTGCTCAAGAATGGCACTCCCTTTGCCCGCTTGGTGCCGGACAATGCCAAAGTCTGCTCCGGGCGCGACCTGGCTGAGATCCTGGTCAAAACCGAATTGCGGGAGGAAACGGCCAGCGCGTGGCGCCGCGATCTTCGAGCGGCGCGTCAAAGCCTGAAACCCCCAATTAACAAATGGTGATCATCCTCGATGCCGATGTCGTCATTCGCGGGGAGAAGGGCGTTTTCGATCTTGGGGCGTGGGTGGCATCGCTTCCGAACGATCATTTTGAAATCGCCGCCATCACCATAGCGGAGCTCTGGCACGGGGTGGAACGCGCGGTCGAACCGCAAAAGTCCAAGCGGCGAAAATATCTTGAGACCGTGGCGGCCGCGCTGCCCATTGTTCCCTACACCGAGCAAACCGCCTATGAACATGCGCGCATCTGGGCGGAATTGCAGTCGGCGGGCAAGATGATCGGTGCTTACGACCTGATGGTCGCGGCCACCGCGTTGGAGCGCGGCAGCCATGTGGCCACATTCAACAAACGGCATTTCGCGATGGTCAGGGGACTTCACATCATCGAGCCCAGATGAGGCGAAGCGGCAGTTTCTGGTTGATGGATGGCTGGGTGTTCATGGTTACAGAAACTTTCGTGGCTGCTGCTTTGATCGTGCCCGGCTACAAAACTGCGATCTCAGCGGTCGGAATGTGAAAAGGGAGGAATACCTCGAACTTGCTTCCCTTCCCCACCACGCTGCTCACTTCGATGCGGCCGTGATGTTCCTCCACGATGCGGCGCGCAAGGGACAGCCCTAGACCGGTGCCGTTTCCCTTGGTGGTGTAGAAAGGCCGGAAGATATTGGGTATGTTCTGCGGCGGGATGCCGCGCCCGGTGTCGCTGACAACCACACTGGCACAATCCTCCCGCGAACCGATCTCGACCCGGACTGTGCCCGCGCCCTCCATGGCTTGGACCGCGTTGAGGAGAAGATTCAGGAGCACCTGGTGAATCTGATCGCTGTCGTGCTCGACTTCAGGCAGGTCGGTTGCCTGCTGCAACTCGATCTTGATTGGCTTGGAGAGCACCTGCTGGCGAGCCAGCATCACGGCGTGTTCCACGGTGGTGTTGAGGTTGCTCCGGCAAATTTGCGGCGGGTGAGGCCGCGCCGTTTCCAAGAGATCGGTCAATATGCGGTTGATCTGGGCGATTTCCAGGCGAACATCTTTTACTACCGCCCGCGCCGGACTGGTCGAAGGCAGATCGCGGCCGATGATTTCGATGACTCCCGCGATTCCGGCGAGCGGGTTGCGAATCTCGTGGGCCAAGCCGGCAGCCAACTCGCCCAGCGTCGCCAGATGCTCGGCGCGAGACATTTGGGTGCGATGCAAAGTCTCAATCTCCTCCCGGCTCTCCCGCAGTTGCTGCATCATGTGATTGAAGTTGCGGCCAAGGTCTCCGATTTCGTCGTTGCGCCCTGAGAAGCTGACGGCCACGTTCAAGTCGCCTTCGCTCACCTGCGCGATTTTCTCCTGCAATTCGACCATGGGCCTTTGAATAAAAAAGGCCAGTGCGCCGATCGACACCCCGCAGATGACGACCGCCCCCGCCCCCGCGACCATCAGCACCGCGTGGCGCTCCGGGTCACGAAAAGATACAGTCGCCACAATGAACAGCAGCAGCCCCGCCAATAGGACGAACACTACCGGCAAGAGCGCCTTGAGCTGCCAATTGACGCGAACAGAATTCAATTCAAACTCCTCTACCTGCCTCAGCGCCTGAAGAGGCTGCGGAAAAATTGGTCGAGGGCGCTAAAAGCTCACCTCGGGCGCTAAAGCGCATACTGCTATTCAGCGACTATTGGCACGACTGAAGTCGTGCCCTTCCCAAAAACCTCCGCGTC
>CZLA01000111.1_pt1 | contig 13044 bp, 7 predicted proteins | sample 1122381 | NCBI WGS metagenome assembly CZLA01 (sample SAMEA3539301, study PRJEB10725) | soil metagenome | biome: tundra; feature: field; material: soil | place: USA | collected 2010-05 | depth 0.15 m
GCCACACGAACACGTTCATCGCCGCCGACAAGCGCGGTGAGCGAAACGGATTTCGGCGCGGAGAATGTTGCATCCCACCCGGCGCGATGTTCGACGCTGGTGATTTCCTTGCCGTACTCGTTCTCGTAGGTCCTTGCCGGCTGGTGCTTGATGAGCTGGGCGCCGCTTGCAGGATGCTGTCCTTCGCTTAATCGAGCAAATTCCTCGGCACCAACGGAACCGCGCAATCCCCACTCCTGGGCAAGCCTTCCCTGCCACTCGCTATGCACCTGCGCGTCACGACTCCAGTAGTTCTGCTTCTCTGACACAAACTCCCGCGCGTGGTAGGTCCGCGCCTGTCCTGCCGACAATGCTTTAGAAATGGTTAACATGGATTCAGATCTGCAACGACTGCGACAAGCTCTCGGTTTTTGTTTTCTTACTTAGACTAACTAAGCCTCGCCAGAGATGCTCACTGTTTGTATTATTTGTTGCCATATTATTCAAGGCTAACCTATGTGGAAAACCTATATTTCAGTAGTACTCTTGCCTTACATGATTGATCCGACTTACAACGACAATCCGAATCGGCAACGCGAAAGCACGCTTATGGGCAGAGTCTATCGAGAGTAAAAGCAGGACCACAACACTGGGCATCGGCACCTATTGACACTGCTCATTGGAAGCAAGAACGCTCGTCATTAGCAAGGGTAAGTAGAGACGAATGGACTGAGAATATCTGGCCGGAAAGAAATGGGATATGGAGGTAACTTATACCATCTTATCAAGCACGATGAAGCGAGCTTCATAGGCGCGCTTGGCAGTCGTCAAAGCCGTGGCTTGGGTCGCGTGAATGGAGCACATAGGCACTGTCAATAGAGATCGAAGTTCTTACGATTGGCGTACCGACTAACTCCGTCGATCACGGCGACATATTTTGGCTGTTTCGATGTCTACTCCTTACTCATTTGCCTGGTGATCCGGGATAGTTGGTCTGCCTTCTGGCGGCCTGCTTCGGAAGGCCAGGAGGTGGTGTCTTCGCCTCTGGTTGCAGGGTCGAATGCGCCGGCTGAGACTGCGGCAAGGAGTGGCGAGATAGTCGCTGCATGCGGCATACTATCGCGGGCCGATTTCACCTGCCAAGTGGGCGCGGTTAGCCTCGACACTGCTGGGGAGTTGGCGAGTCCAATTGGCTCAGGTTGGCAGAAGCTTTTGGGCCGACTGAAAGAGGCCATTTTGCCAGCATAATTGCCCGCAGATACCGTACGGATCCGCTTTCCAATTCCGCTGTAAATCCGATACCGATACCAGCCGTTGTGAGTGTCGTAAGGATCTCAACTTGATGCCCGTCAAGTTGTCCTTACAGTGCGATTCGCCGGGACAATCGAAACCAAGATTGCAGACAAGCTCTCATCCGTTTCCGGGGCCATATCGCCGTCAATTATCGGCGCGCATTTCCGACATGGAGCGTCTTGAATAGCCACTCTACTACAGTTGTCGAATTGGTTGGTTGTGCCTCTCGGAGCAATCGAGACAAACAATCGGATAGTGCCTATGAAACAGTCGCAATTGCCACTCATACCATGTCGCAGCAACGATTGATGGAAGGGCTGAAGAGCGCGGCCAAAGTGGCTACAATCCACCGCCTCGAACGCCGAGGAAAGCCAAAGGGAAACGTGGTTCCTTCGCCGGTGTATGAGCACCGGAATTGGCACGCAATATCACCGGAAACTCGTCGGGCTTTCTGCTGCTTGATCGACTCGTCATACACGACAATTTTGCGCAAACTATTACCTGTTCGCGCACGTCGGCAAGGCATACTTTTGTTAAGTCGGACGGATGCTAATTAGTTCTTCGCGGGACTCGCATTGCCGCCTTGAAACGTTTGCCCCACTGGGGCAGAGAGAGGCATTCCGAACATAGCGGGAGGGCCTTTACGGGCGTGGGCGCGGCCTGTCAACGCCCCGGAGCGAAGCGCAGCCGCCAGGCGTTCCGTGCTCTTGGCGGAACGGGGCTTGACGGGCTGTGATCCGCGCCCGTACCCTCTTCCCGCTTCGGAATGGCTCGGTTACGGTCGCCGCGAAGGCTACTGCTGAACGCATCCGGCAACACCGGACAAGCGCCGGATGTGCGTCGGACAAACACCCGATGCCGCAGGCGCGGCGTCAGCGGCCCGGATTTCGCATCTTCGCGCAACCCTCGACGGATCAACACGTTTACGCGCAGAGCGCTGTACGGCGCCCCGGCGGAACCCATTAGCTTCCGCTGTTCACTAACTCGTTTGTTTTCAATAAGTATCTTACGAGATACCAAGGTAGCTAACCAGCTCCCCACTTGGGGATGACGTGTCGTAGCGTCAACCCGATGCCGTAGGAGGATTCGAGTTCAAGACGGAAGCCGAACAGTTCTGGAAAGAACTCGCTGAACGCATGGCGAAATTCCAACTGGAACTGCACCCGGAAAAGACGCGACTCTTCGAGTTCGGACGCCATGCGGCGGCGAACCGAAAGCGCCTTGGTCTGGGCAAGCCGGAGACCTTCGATTTTCTCGGCTTCAAGCACATCTGCGGGAAGACAAAGAAGGGACGGTTTCTGGTGCTTCGGCAAACGGTTCGCAAGCGCATGCAGGCTAAGCTGCAGCAGGTGAAGATCGAGTTGTGGCGACGTATGCATGACCCTGTTCCTGAAGTTGGCGAGTGGTTGAAGTCCGTGGTGAGTGGGCATATCCGATACTTCGGAGTTCCGGGCAACGGACATGCTCTGGCTCACTTTCGTTTCACCGTGAGCAACCTCTGGCATCGAACGCTGTGCAGAAGAAGCCAGCATGGTCGCGTTCTGTGGGAGCGAATGAACCGGCTCATCCGCCGCTGGCTGCCTCCGGCCCGTATCTGCCACCCTTATCCCTCGCGCCGTCTGCGCGTCACCACCTGAGGCAAGAGCCGTATGCGGGAAATCCGCCCGTACGGATCCGTGCGGGGGGTACGGAGAAATCCGTATCCCTACCGCGACCACCTCCTCCCCATGCGAAGCATGGCCCGGTTTTGACTTTCACCGTTTCCACGCTCCATCCCGCCGCAACCGGGCCCCGCGCCTCAGCCTCCGGGAGCGCATGGCCGCCACGCTCGCACCACACTCTCCGCGCCCCATTCGCCTCGCTTGCGGGTCGTGAATCGGCGGCTCAAGCGGCAGCGCAGAACACCTCCAATCGAACCGCGATAACGTCATGCATCGGGAGCGGAAAGCGGGGCTAAGAGGAATGGGATCGCGGCGCGGTCGGCAGCTCATTCCCCACGTTTATCGGGATCGCATCCGCAACGCGTTCGGACGACGGAGGAACGAGGTCAAAGGCCCCGCCCAAAGCCGATCTTAGACGAGCCATCCTCCTGCATTAGAATAGGTTGGGGCGAGCCCCTCCGATTACTGCGGCGCCTGCTGCGCAACTTCCGTGTGAAAGCTATTACTGACAGTGATGGTTAACCGATAGACCAGCCGCTTTTGCAGCATATCTTTGCCGCCGCTCAGCTGCGCAATCCGTCTGTTTGAACCGGTTCGCCTTCAGCGTGAAAGATGAACCATAGCTCTGCCGATGCCGCAAATTTCACCCATAACCGCGACGCGGGTGCTGAAACCTCTGCTCTCAGATTCAGTAGTCCCAAACACAAGATATTGTTTCCGCCTCGCGCATAGGGAAACTCTGATCCATGCTTTCCTCCGCGCAGATTGGAGTCTTCCTTCCAATCTTTGAATCCCCGCTCCGAGATTCTTTGTGCGTTCGCGGGATCACTGAATGACGATCGTTGGTTGATCTCCCGTGCCCCAAGTGTCTGCCGGTGTCGTTGTCGTGGATGGCAACCTTCCGTTCTGAGACGCTCCGGCCGAGGCGTTGATGGCGAAACTTACATATGCAGTCGTAGCTCCGATTCTGGCACAACTGCTGGAGCAATTCGTGGTAAACGCAAGATAGTATCGACCGGCCCCAAGACTTGTGGATCCTTGAGTCCATGCCAACGTCTGGAAAGTTGTGGACGGTGCGAAAGTAGTTCCCGGAGTAGCACCAATATTCAAGACCAGATGCCCTGAGTTGTCGAAGACACCAATGTCGTAGTCATTTGCCGTATTGTCTGCCGTCGCTACATCGTATGTCATTTTGGTGGTAGGAACGTTGTATGGCAAAAGGAATCCCCAAAGCTTGATAACATTCTTGACCGCACCCTGAGAGGCTCCGGTACGCTCGCCTCCTGTTACAAAAAATGGCAGTGTAGCGGCGGTTCCGCCGACCGCGGAAATCGTGATCGACCCGGGACCATTGGTAATACTAATGTTCTGCCCCGCAGTGAGTGCGCCCAGCGCCGGGCCATTGCCGGTCGACCCGATCAGGAGTTGTCCGTTGGTAGGTGCAGGTGTCGAAACCAAACTTGTAGGACTCGAGAAATAGGCGATCCCGTCTGGCGTACCCGCTAAATTGCTGGAAAGCGTGACGGTGCCGCCCAAAGCGACGGTTCCGCCTCCAGATAGGCCGGATCCAGCCTGCACGGTGATGGAAGGATTTGCCAACATGCTGTTAATTACGCCGGCGGCAGGAATGCTGATCGTGCCACTGGTCGTGATCGGTCCTCCGGTCAGGCCCGCCCCGGTGCCGACGCTGGTGACAGTTCCGCCGCCTGCGCCTGGGAACGTCTGACCCGAGGCAAAACTTATCAGCCCGCTGCTCGCAATGGAGAGGCCCGTCTCCGTAGGCGAAGTTCCGTTCGACCCAAACAGCAGGTTTAACGAGCCCGACGGGTTCGCGGTGTCATTCCCCGTCGGCTCCGCCTGCCAACGGAAGTTTTGAGTGACTGCGGATGAGGTCTTGCTACTGAACGATGAGGTCTGTACATCAAGCGGATTCGAGATGAAGCCTTGCTTGGTCGTGGCGGTACCGGTCTGCGGCAAAAGATTTCCCGCCGCTGATACTGCGCCACTAAATGTACCGGTCGATCCCGACAATCCGCCGGTAAACGCCCCAGTCGTTCCGGTCAGGGGTCCAGTAAGTGCGCCTCCACTCAGCTTCAAATAGCGGCCATCAGTGAAACTCGTATCTAGACTCAGGGTTCCGCTCGACGTAATGGGGCCGCCCGTTATTCCTGTTCCGCTGGCCACGCTCGTTACTGTGCCCCCCAAACTCGGAGCCGTGTTAGTAAGCGTTATCGTTCCGCCTAATGCCACGGTTCCGCCACCCGACAAACCCGTCCCGGTTGCAATTTTGATGGAAGAATTCGCCAGCATGGCATTCGTTACTGCCGCGGAGGGAATACTAATGGTGCCACTCGTAGTGATCGGTCCCCCTGTCAGACCTGCGCCAGTACCGACGCTGGTAACCGTGCCGGTACCGACACCGGGGAAAGTCTGGCCCGACGCGAATGTTAGAATCCCATTTCTGGCAACTGAGAACCCGGTCTCGTTGACCGATCCGGAAACGCCGTAAAGAAGGTTGAGCGTCGCCCCAGTATTCGAAGTGTCGTTTCCCGAAGGCTCCGCCTCCCAGCGGAAGATATAACTGGCGGCCTTTGATAGGTTGGCGCTGTATACGGACGCTTCGATGTCCAGGGGGTTCGATGGGTATCCTTGTGAAGTATTGGCTGTTCCGGTCGGGGCCAAAACAGTACCTCCCAGGGACGTCAACGCGCCTCGAATCACCGCAGTTCCCGATACGTCCAACATACCCGCAGGGTTCGTGTTGCCGATCCCAACGTTGCGGCCCGATTCGAAGATTGACGAATTCTGAATGTTGCAAGCGCTGGTGAATTTAGCGATCTGGTTGACGGAGGCGCTTCCATCGCTGGTTATGGCTGAACAGGCAGTTAACGGCACAGCGCTCCCCTTCCAATCCAAAAACTGTGAACCGTGTTGCGGATTGGGACTCACCTGGGCGCCGGATGCTGATTGGACGGGAGCGAATTGGCTGTCTGCCAGAACAAAAGCCGATGCCGGTTTCCCGCCCAGCATCTCGGTGTCTGCAGCCTTGAGCGCATAGGGCACGCTCAACCACAAGATTCGCGGTTGCTCTGCCTGCCCATCCGGACGGATGCCCAGCCACCGCGCTTCGCCTGCCGAAAGGATTTCCAGCGGCAGACCTGCCTCATTTGTCGCTCCCAGCAACGCGCTGAAGCGTCCGGCGGAGTCGAGCTCCACACGCTGGACTTCCTGCCAGACCACCTCTTGGCCATTTTCGTCTTTGTATAGCGTAAAGGTGATCCCAGTGTTCGTCCCAAGCGGTTTGCCCGTTTCGTCACGCGCTGCGCCATGAATCCGAATCAGGCGAGGCACCGTGGCTGTCGAAGCAGTCGACTGCGCCGCTTGTTCCGCCGCCTGCGCCATCGCAGATACGCTAAGAATGAAAATAACCGTGAAGATGCACAATGAAGCGCGATTGAAGCTCACAAGAACCTCCGGCTGTATCGGGGCGTCAAGTCACTCAATGGGGGAGAGGAGCGCCTGACTTGAAACAGCTGGAGCGCTTTGCCGCTATCCTGACGGCTACGGAACGCGAGTGTGGCCGTTCTCTAGCGCAACCTAGCCATCACGCTGCTTTCAAGCGATGATCGAAATCGGATTTGGCGCCTAGAAGTAATTACTTCTTAAATGCATCTTGTTGCAACTCTCCGTGTGGTCTAGCCTGTTTAGATACTCTTTCGGATTAATCCGTTTTGTCCTCTTCCGATGGCCTAGCCGAATGGGGAATTGACGGGTCGCCAGATATCAGATTAGATGTCGCTCTGGGTAGACTCTACTGCTTTGGGAGTCGATTCTTCGAATCCAGGCCGGTTTCTGGCTCGAACCCCCTTGCCAAGGCAAACCTCAAAGGAGCCGCGATATGACGACGATCAAGACCTTTATTCTGATGACATGGATGGCCCTTGTTTCGGCTCTCGCGTTCGCTCAGAACGCGACTCCTCCGCACGTTACTGCATCGGATGCCAAGAACCACAACGGCGAAATGGCCATCGTATGCGGTAAAGTCGTAGATTCCAAGGTTTCCAAGTATGGCATCGCAGGTCACGGAAAACCGGTGACTTTCGATCTTGATCAGCCGGAGCCGAATCCGGTCTTCTACTTTGTAAGTTTTGGAACGCAGGATGGTGGCCCCGAAGAGGCACTCGCTGCCTACAAAGACAAGCGCGTGTGCGTGACCGGCAAGATCCTGATGACGGATTCTGTGCCATTCATCATGGCAGCCGATCGGACCCAGATTAAGCTTCAGGCGGAAAGCAAATAAGCGACAAGTAAAACGAAGAGAAGATACTTCCCTCCCCACCGCACAGAGAGGCACCGATCAATGGCACGGTAACGCCAGAGGTCGAAGTCCGCTTATCATTGCACAGGCGTCGCATCAGCGTGATTCAGGGAACTATATCACTTCACCTTGGGGGCGGAGTATGAGGCACAGATTGTTGATGATGTTGTTATTGTGGGCAGGAGTCACAACGTCAGCACAAACCGTACTTCAGCAGTTTGCTGCAGTTAGTGCCGGCGCCGGGGAAGTTACGGACATGGATCTACCGAGAGCCACTTCCCAAGGAAGCGTCCTGATTGCGATGCCCGGACTTCTCTCTCCCGGCGTCACCGTTCTGAGTGTTACCGACAACGCAGCGAGCGGAGGTAATACCTACAAACAAGTTCCCAACTCGATCTCAGCCTGCGCAGATCTGCCACTCGACATCTGGTACTGCGAGAACTGCAAGGCTGGCGTGACGGAGCTCAAATACCATTTATCAGGTCACGTGAAAGCCAGCATTACTGCCTTCCTGGAAGTTTCAAATATGGCGTTCTCATCCGTGGTGGATGGAGGCGGTGTACAAGTTAGCAATCGGGTTGGAACCAGCGAGGGCTTGGAAGTTGGGCCTAGCCTTACGACAGCTGCGACAGATTTCGTGATTGCCCGTTACTCTACCGCTGTCCCATTGCCAACCGCCGTCACACCTTCGATATGGACGTTTAAAACGACGTATGTTTACGCGCTCAACGCACCGCCCGGAACCTATCAGCCGACGTTGATCGGGGCGAAGCCGGGAAGTAGTTTTTGCATGAGCATGGCTGCCTTTAAGATAAGACCTGCGGGGACATCCCACTAAAACACATTCGACGCGTATTCGGTTAGGCTCCGTGTATCACTGTCGCCGCAGCACGGCGTTGCACCCCTTACTTCTCGTCACACAGATCCGCGCTCAACCCGCGACAGAAGTACTCAAGTCGCAGGCTGCGCGACGGGCGGGGAGGGCGGCGAGGGTTCGCGAACTCGTTCTTTACTTTCGCCCTGCATCCGTCGCCGGCACAAGTTCTGCGCTCTGCTTCTTGCCGGAATGGAGGGCGGTTAGTTCTTGCAGAACCGTTTCCCGCAGCTTCATGTATCCAACAGCCCCGCTCATGAAATGACCATTTATGAAGAAGCTCGGGGTGCCTGCCAGACCGAGCCGTTGGCCCTCCTGGGTATCTCTTTTGACACCAGTAGCCTGTTCTCCAGAATTGAGACATTGCTCAAACCGGACGGTGTCGAGCTTCAGCGTGCTAGCTTGCTGTTTCAGGTCGGACATTTGAAGTCTCTTGGTTTGAAACAACAAGTCATGAAACTCCCAGAATTTGCCCTGAGCACCTGCGCACCGCGCTGCCTCGGCGGCTTTCGCCGCCAGCGGGTGCATGGGCAGAGGAAAGTCTTTGTACACGATCGACACCTGGCTGCCAAACTGATCTCGTAGCCGAGCAAGGTCTTCACTTACTTTCTGGCAGTAAGGGCATTCGTAATCGGCGAATTCAACGACCTGAACTGAGGCCTTGTCCGAACCTAGGCGCGGAGCGTCGCCTATTTCAACATGAGCGCTGGGCTGGTTCAGCTCGACCACGACTCCATAATCCGCTCGCAGCGAGGCAATGTAGGCGTCACGAGCCTTCTTTATACGTAACTGGTGCACCGTATCGATGATGTGACTTCGTGCAGATTCGTAGGACTCGTCGGTTTGCACTCCTTCATAATAAAAACGGAGCTGGTCCTCGGTTGGTTCCTGCACCTGAACCGCTACATGATTCGTGAGCAGTTCCTCGACGGTGACTGATTCCTTTTTTGCTTGCAGTTCCAGCAACTGTTCATCGATAAACTGCGCCAGAGCATCGCGCTCGGCAAGGTAATACTTGTATTTGGCCTGAAGCAGTTTGCCTGCTTGCTTTTGCTCCAACTCATCGACAGTGACTTTGCGCCCGGCGATCTCGGCCACTACGCCGGAGTCCTCTTGGCCGAAGGCCGGCATCGAATACGCACACAAGACTGTTCCCAGCGCAAGAGCGAGCAGAGCGTGCTTGACTAACATGAGTAATATCCTCTCTTTTTGGGGGAACTAGAATTGTGGCAGTTTCTATGCCCGGACGCCAGTGTAATCTGCCGTCCGGGTACGTGGATTCGGGCTAGCCAAACCGCTCCGTGACGAAGCTACTTCAGCGCAGCCTTGCAACCCCTTCACGCCGGAAGATTAAAAGTCGTGGTCTTCCGGTGTGCAGGAAATGACTCCAGTGCCGCTGCCCAGGATCTGCGCGTAATAGCACAGGTTCTGCAACAGAGTTTTTTCGCCCGCCGACAGGTTCGAATCGGCTAACAACGTTTCAGTTACGTTGAAGGTTCCGGCTGTCGCGCCCGCCTGAATATGCGTCGTCCATCCACGCAATCCAGCGGTCGGCTTCGTGGCGGTCGGGTCAGAAGTCGAAGACGAAATGACCTTGATGACGCCACGGGAAAGCGCCCGGCCGGTCAGAGGGTTCGCCGTGAGTTCTTTGTTCACGGATTGAGAATCCAGACCGTCTGGTGTGATTTGGCAAGCACCGCACTCGGATAGCTCCTGGCTATCGTCGAATACGTAAAACGCTGCCCACAGGTTTGCGCCAGTGTCGCCATCGTTGATCACACGAATGGTGGCATCCGGAGCTTTTGCAGTGTTGGCATTGGAGAAGTAGGTGACGAAGTAGACGCTGTTGTCCCCAACGTTTTGAGCCACTGCATTTGCTGAAGCGAATGCTAGCATCAGCGCGACGGCCAGCATTGGAAGAAGCACATAGCCAAGCTTTTTCATTTAGTTTTATCCTCCTGTTGATTGTGACGCACAAAACTGGGGGGAGGTCAGCTGTGGGCACTGGCGGAACTTTAGCTCTTTCTGAGTTCTATACAATTACCCAGGTGGCTTAGCCAAACACAACTAAGGCTGTGAGCTACTACTTATGCAGTAGTTTCCAAACTTATGGAGTAGTCCGCTAGCTGCCGAGGAACCGCCCCTGGAGTTGCAATGGTTCTCGAAGACGCGCGCGTTACTCGCAAGGCCAGTCATGGCCATCGTGTCACGGAAAGAATTCTTTCACTGTTGCTGCGGCTGAGCCAGATCGCGTATCTGCTGAGCGCGCTCTCTCATCATTTTCGAAAGCGTCTCCGGAGTCAGCGCCTCTTTGGGAGGCACACTTGAAGGATCGACCGAGAGAGATAAAACCGCCGGTCCGACAGCCTCTTCGGGAGGTGCCCACAGCGGAGACGCAGTTGCTGTTTTGGGAGCTTCCGACTGGACGCCTGCAGCCGTGTTCGGTCGACGCAAGGACAGCAATACTTGTGCCGGCCCGTGCGGCCTTTGCGGCGAACTCACAATAATAAAATCGTACGGGGCACCGTTGAGCAGGCGCGCTAATACATCTTGGGCGGGGCCTGGCCCGTCGTGTTCAGCAATGGGCTCGAGACCGGTTCCTGGCGGAACGTCAATCGTAGCTCCAGTCTTTTCCGCCACTAGTTTCAGCACTTCGGCCAGAGTCGAGTTTCGCGCGTCAATGGTAAGTTGGCCGTCCCGGTACGTAACCGTGGGCGCAATTCGGTTAGTGACAGCCGATCCCGACATGGCGGTGTCAACCTCATCCGGCATTGGCAATAACAACGCGGCCTTGCTGCCACGGGTCTGCGCAACCACTGCTGCCATGGGCCGCGGTGTTTCCTCAGTTGTGAAGACTTGGTCAGAAGCCGGCTCGCTAGTGCCGACAACCGGCAACGGCAAATTAACCCTGGGAGCGGCGTTCTGTCTAACGTTTTCGGGTGGGAGCGCGGTGAGGCTTAGCAGCAGCGGTGAAGTAGAGTGACGCGCAACTTGTCTTTCAATCACCGGCGGAGCCGCAATCGCAGTGGGCTGGGGAAGCACCCAAACGGTGCGCACGGCCTTCTGTTCTTCCAGCACCGGAACTGGGGGAACCGCTAACGGCAGGCGTAGAGTGCCGCGAGGCACGATCATCCCTTCAATTGCCGGCGGGGCGCCAATCGCCCTTGGCAGCGGAATCACCCAAGAGATACGCGAAGCGGCCTGCCTTCCGAGCACCGGGGATGCAGCCACGGCGAGCGGCAGCGGCGGGAACGAACCTCTCGAAGCCAACACTTGCCTTTCAGCTGCGGGTGGCGGCGCAGCAACCTGCGGCGGTGGTAGCGTGCCGCGAGCAACGATCTGTGCTTCAATCGCCGGCGGAGCGCCAATCGCCTTTGGCAGCGGAAGTTCTGAGGGAATACGCGAAGCGGCCTTCCTTCCGAGCACCGGGGATGCAGCCACGGCGAGCGGCAGCGGCAGGAACGAACCTTTGGGAGCTATCTTCTGCAATCCAATTAAGGGTGGTGGCTCAATGATTTTCGGTGACGTCGTGAGTAGCGAGTTGCGCGCGACGATTTGTTTTCCAAGCACGGGCGACGGTGGAATCGCCTGTGATAGCGGAAGTGCCGATGGAGTGCGCAGAGCGGCGTCAATCATGGGCGGCGGCGCGGTTACCTTCGGCAGCGGCGCAGCCATCGAGACGCGAACATCGGCCTGGGTTTCAATCACCGGCGACGCCGCAATCGCATTCGGCAGGGGAAGTGCAAACGGAGTACGCAACGCCGTCTGTCCTCCAATCGCCGGGGCTGCAGACACCGCAGCCAAGAGCGGCGGGAACGCATTCGTGGCGGCGGTGTGCTGCCACCCGATCGCCGGAGGCGGAGCAATAACACCAGAAAGCGGCAAGATGGCCCTTTCCGCAACGTGCCGCTTTCCAACGGCGGGCATTGGGATCTGCTGCGCCTCGCTGGCGACTGGGGCGGAAGCTGGCACATTCAGCGCGATGGCGGGTACGAGCTCAATCTCCTTCAACACAGAATAGTTGGGGTCCGAAACTAAGACGCCTTCCAGAACAACAATTCGTGGCTTCGGAAGTGAAGACGGCGTCCGATAGACACCCTGCGCGTCGATCGTGCCGCAATCCAAACCCGAACAGCCGAGCCCAGAGACACTCCAGTGCACGGCAACCGGTCTTCCCTGAGCGTCCGTGACCTCGAAGCGCTGAGTCTGATTTGCGGCGACCGTCGCTCCATTTGGGCGAACTGTAAACCTGCGTGGAATGCCGCGCACTGACCGATGAACCGTCAATCCACCTGGGACAGGAGGCTCTGACGCCCGGACTCCTTGAGGCCCAAAACAGGCGAACAGGATAAGTGCGACCGCGATGCGCATGCCGTTTAGATTGCACGCGGGTATTCCAAGAACAGATCGTCCTCGCGGATCATTTATGCCGCGACCGCAGCTTGATGGAGTATCGCTAAGCAAAACCGCCTCACTTCTGTACCCAGCCATGTGTGCGGCCGATAGACCGTTCCGCACAATGGCACACACATTCACTGGCGCTACGTGGATACGACTTGAACACCGCGGGGACGCCGCGCTGCTGGGGGAACTTGCTAGACAAGCCAGTTAACTACGGACAATCCCTCCGCGGCAACTGCACGATTGGATTAGTCAATCTGTCTAAGGCGAAACTGGTTCATTGGCGTTAAAAGCCAAACCTCTAGTGTTCAAAACGCAGGGAGGCTATCATTTTTGAACGCTTAACCGCGGAGCTTCGTCCTGATCGTCCATTTAGTCGCAGCGAAGTGATAGTGAGGTTCTCAGGTCGGACAGAAATGAAGTAATGTCAGTCTTTTCCAATCGAAGGATGAGCCTGAGGGAAGGGTCTGGGCGGTGGCGGAGGAAAGCTCCTTTCGGGGTTGGATTTTGACCAAGTG
>CZLA01000131.1_pt1 | contig 12764 bp, 9 predicted proteins | sample 1122381 | NCBI WGS metagenome assembly CZLA01 (sample SAMEA3539301, study PRJEB10725) | soil metagenome | biome: tundra; feature: field; material: soil | place: USA | collected 2010-05 | depth 0.15 m
AACGATTGTGGCGGCGGTGATGGAAGCGCTGGGCGCCTCGCAGGATTTGGCGCGCGAAACGGTGCTGGTGACGGCGGGGCCGACGCGGGAGAAGATCGATCCGGTGCGGTATTTGACGAACCGGTCGAGCGGGCGCATGGGATACGCCATTGCGGAAGCGGCGCTGCGCCGCGGAGCGCGCGTGCTGCTAGTGAGCGGGCCGACTGTGATTGAGGCTCCGGGCGCGGCGGAACTGACGCGGGTGGAGACAGCGGAAGAGATGCTGGCGGCGGTTTTGAAATTGCTGCCTGAGAGTACGGTGGTGATCAAGACGGCGGCCGTGGCGGACTTCCGGCCAAAAGCGGCGGCGGTGCAGAAGATTAAGCGCAAAGGAGAGATGACGCTGGAACTGGAACCGACCGCGGATATCCTGGCCGAGATCGCGCGGCGAAAAACTTCTCAGGTCATCGTGGGATTTGCCGCCGAGACGGAGAACGTGCTCGAAAACGCGCGTAAGAAGCTGGCTTCGAAATCTTTGGATGCAATCGTAGTCAATGACGTTTCGCGCGAGGGCGTTGGTTTTGATTCGGACCGCAACGCGGTCACGATCATCTCTAACAGCGAAGTCGTCGAGGTGCCCGAGACCTCGAAATGGGAAGTCGCGCTCCGCGTCCTGGACCAGGTAGTGAAGCTGCGAAAGCGCAGCGCCGTGCCGTCGCGATAACGGACCTTTATTCACCATAGAGACGCAGAGAGATCAAAATCCGAGCCGGGGTTTGTTCTCCGTGTCTCGGTGGTGAAGAGTATTTCTACGCTGCGGTTTGTTATGCTTATCCGCAATGCCTCGCACCCTTGACCCTGAACTTCGACGCGCACTTGCGGCGCGCATCCGCTACTACAACGAGATGGGGATCTACGATTTTTACCGGCGGCCCCAATCGGACCGCGCGCGCGAAGTGCCAATTGCAGTGGACGAAGAAGAAACCGCTGTTTCGACAAATCAGACAGAATCGGGAGAAGAAATGAGTCCACGAAAGGCCACGGCGGTCGCAGCGCCGGAGGCGATGGAAGAGAATATTTTTGAGGTGATCGCACTGAAGCCCGAGCAGAGTGTGAGCGACCCGGTGAAAGCGCTCAAGATCATCCGCGCAGACCTGGGTGACTGCACCCGCTGCGTGCTTCACAAGCAAGGACGGAAGCAGATTGTGTTTGGCGTGGGTGATCCGGCGACGGACCTGATGTTCGTGGGCGAGGGGCCGGGCGCCGATGAAGATGCGAAGGGCGAGCCGTTCGTCGGGCGCGCCGGGCAACTGCTCAACAACATGATCAAAGCCATGGGGATCGAGCGCGAGCAGGTGTATATCGCGAATATCGTGAAGTGCCGCCCGCCGGGGAATCGCACGCCCGAGCGCGACGAGTGCGCGACCTGCTCGCCGTTTCTGATGCGGCAGATCGCGGCGGTCAAGCCCAAGGTGATCGTGGCCCTCGGCGCCACCGCTGCCAAGACGCTGCTCGCCATGAATTCTTCAATGATCCAGTTGCGTGGACGCTTTTACGACTTCAAACCTGCGGGCGTAAGGAGTAACGATCCCAACTGGGATGGATGCAAGCTGGCGGTCACCTACCATCCTGCGTTCCTGTTGCGCGATCCGCGGCAAAAAGGCGAGGCGTGGAAGGACTTGCAGATGGTGATGAAGGAGTTGGGGATGAAGGCGCCGAAATCAGCCACGTAGGGACGGACGCATTCGTCCGTCCCGCCGGGCAAAGCCCCCCGTCAGGGCCGCGCGGGCCTAGGCCGCCTTGACCGCCAGCGAGCATCCAGCCAGGCGAGAGCATAGTACCAGCCCGCGATCAACACTGGCATCACGATCATGAAAGTTGGCACCTCGCTGATCCCTAGACTTCCTAGGAGTCGAACGATTGGCATCCCAATTACGAAAGCCGGGAAAGCGGTCATTATTAGGATCGCGCCCAACAGTCCGGGAGAGCGGGGTAGGGACGCCACATCCCATACGACGCAGTCGCCCTCCCCTATCTTGCAAGGTGCTACTGTGTTTGGTTCACGGTTGACGCGGTGAGTGTCGAGACGAATAGACGCCCACCAGAAATACTGACCGTGAGCTTTTTCGTGTTGGCGTCTCTCCAGAGATTCGTACGTCACACCTCCAAAGAGCATCAAACCGATGGTAGGCAGAATCAGTTGCCACCGCCTTCGCATACTCCATTAGACACCACGCGACCGAATCACAGTCGACCCGGGTGTTAGCATTTTCTTTTGCCGGCGAGACGCCGGCGCTACCTCACATGCCCCTCTTCTGCGACGTCGCTCTCGCCGTGCCGCTTGACATGGTCTTCACTTATGCCATCCCTCCGGGCATGGAGCCGGTCGTGGGCGGGCGAGTGCTGGTGCCGTTCCGGCAGCAGCGGCTGTCAGGCATTGTGGTGGAGTTGCATGACCGTCCTCCGCAGGTCAAGACGAAGAAGGTTATCGAAGCGCTCGACCTCTCGCCGGTTCTCGATGAACATCTTTTGAAACTTGGGAAGTGGATTGCCGATTACTATCTGGCTCCGGTGGGCGAAGTGTTTCGTACTATGCTGCCGCTGGCGGCGGAGTTTAAGCGGGCAGTTGCTTATCGCATCACCGATGAGGGGCGGATGGCGCTGCATCTGGCGGGGATGTCGGGGTCTCCGGCGCGGTCGAAGCGGACTCCGGACGAGCAGTTGGTTGAATTTCGCGTGCTTGATTATTTGGCGGAGCGGGAGAGCGTGCGGGCGGAGAGTTTGGGCGGGGCGACTGGGGTGGGGAAGGCGCTGCTGGCGGGGATGGTGCGGAAGCGGTGGATTCGGCGGGAGGATGTGTCGGCGGCGCGGGATGCGGCGCGCTTGGTGAAGGTGGCGCTGCTGCTCGACGCGGAAGGTGCGGAGGCTTCGCCTCCGGAGACGGGGCAAGCCCCGTCTCTACAACGTACGCCTCTTCCGGACGGGCCGGAGGCCCGTCACCACACGAACTCAGCCACCACAGGTGCGAAGAAGCTCAACGAGAATCAGCGGACTTTGATTGAGACTCTGGCGGCTTCGGGTGGGCGGCTGCCGGTTGAGGCTTTGCGCGGCTTGGATGTGCCTCGCACTACGCTTGGCACATTGGTGCGGCGCGGGCTGATTCGACTAGTGGATGAACCGCTGGACTTCACGGCTTCTGGGGTTCAACTTTCGAAACTTAAGCCTCGGCAGTCTCCGTTTGAATTTGAGTTCAGCGCGGCGCAGAAAGAGGCGCTCGCTAAGATTGGCGCGGCCGTGGGCTCTGGTAAGTTCGGCGGGTTGCTGCTGCATGGCATCACGGGGTCGGGAAAGACGGCGGTGTACCTGGCTTGCATGCGGCAAGTGCTGGACGCGGGAAGGTCGTCGATTTTGCTGGTTCCTGAGATCGGACTGACTCCGGCGGTGGCGGCCGATCTGCACCAAGTTTTTGGCGACGAGGTTGCGATCTTGCATTCGGGGCTGTCGGATGCGGAGCGGGCGGAGCAGTGGCATCGCATACGGCGCGGCGAGGCGCGAGTGGTGGCGGGAACGCGGTCGGCGGTGTTCGCGCCGGTCGGCGACCTTGCGCTCATCATTGTCGATGAGGAGCAGGATTCTTCTTACAAGCAGGAAGAGACGCCGCGCTATCACGCGCGCGATGCGGCGGTCATGCGGGCAAAGATGGCGGCAGCGGTCGTTGTGCTCGGCTCGGCCACGCCATCGCTCGAGTCGTACTACAACGCCAAGAAAAACAAGTATGCGCTGGTGGAGTTGCCGGATCGGGTGGAGATGCGTCCGCTGCCGGAAGTCGAGATTATCGACATGCGGCAGGAGTTTCAGGAGACGGGGCAGGAGCAGGTGATCTCGCGCAAGCTGGCGGAAGAAATTCGCGAGCGGCTGGAGAAGAAAGAGCAGGTCATGGTGCTGCTCAACCGGCGCGGATATTCTCCGATGGTGTTGTGCCGCGCGTGCGGCAAGACCTTGCAGTGCAAAAACTGTGCGGTTTCCATGACGCACCACAAGCGTGAGCACAAGATGGAATGCCATTACTGCGGGCATGTCGAGCACATTCCAGACAAGTGCGCGCTTTGCGGCAGCGAGTATGTGTATTTTGTTGGCACGGGATCGGAGAAGCTGGAAGAGTTGCTGCACGGCATGTTTCCGCAGGCACGGATCGGGCGGCTGGATCGGGATACGGTGCGCGGGCGGGAAGACTTCGAACACGCGCTGAACGCGCTGAATGAAGGCGCGCTCGACATGCTGGTGGGCACGCAGATGATCGCGAAAGGCCACGATATCCACGGCGTGACGCTGGTCGGCGTGGTCGGTGCGGACATGGCGCTGGGGTTGCCGGATTTCCGCGCGGCGGAGAGAACCTTTCAGTTGTTGACGCAAGTGGCGGGACGCGCCGGGCGCGGACAGTCTCCGGGGAAGGTTGTGCTGCAGACTTATTTTCAGGAGCACTACGCGGTGCAGTTTGCGGCGCGGCATGACTTTGCCGGGTTCTACGAGAAAGAGCTGCAATTTCGCGCCTGGATGCATTATCCGCCGTACAGCGCGATTGCGAATGTGCTGATCCGCAGCGAGAAGTTGGATGAGGCGCTGACGTGGTCGGGCGAACTCGGGCGCTGGTTCGAGAAGACGCGGCACGAGGGCATTCGCGTGCTCGGACCGGCTGCGGCGCCGATCACGCGGTTGAAGCGCGATTACCGCTATCACTTCATCCTGAAGTCTCCCAGCCGCGAGAAGATGAATGCGCTGCTGCGGGCGATGCTGGCGGAAGCGGCGGCGCGAAAAATTCCGCGAACGCAGGTGATTGTGGATGTGGATGCGGTGTGGCTGATGTAGCGTCGTTCGTTCGCCGATGGCCGCTCGGTAGCTCGTCGCCGCGTCCGTTGAGGATTGGCCGCGATTATTTGCGATGCAGCCGGTGGCGAACGCCGTCGCGGAGATCGCGGAGCGTGTCTCGGCTACCGTCTCGGATTTCTGGCCACACTTCTCTTCCCGAGCTGTGAGTGAAAGGCGCGGGAGTGAACGTTAGAACCAGCATCAGCGCGGCGCAGAGCGCAAGCACGCGGCGCCCGCCCAACACTGCTGGGTAGCGCGGGACGCGGGGATGCCGCATGGTTAAAGACAGCAGCACGGCCCAGAGGAACCATCCCGTCCACATATATTTTCCGAGAGGAACGAGCGCGACGACGGTGAGCAGCGAAATCCAGCGATGCAGGCTAGGCGAGATAGAAAATACGATGTGCCCGCCATCGAGTTGGCCGCCGGGTAGCAGGTTGAGCGCGGTTGCGAACATTCCGACCCATGCGGCGGCGGCGATGGGATGGAGCGAGAGTGCGGAGAGCGGCACGGCGGTGTGCAACAGGCGTGCAGCGAGATGGAAGGCCAGCGGAAAACCCAGTTGAATGTCTGATGCGGTTGAGCCGGCGATGGGAAGTGAGAGCGACAACCCGACGAGCAAGGCCACGCAAGCCGGAATGAATCCCGCGATCGGCCCGGCGATTCCGATGTCGAAGAGCGCGGCGCGTGAGGGGATGGGGCTCTTGATGCGGATGAAGGCGCCGAGAGTGCCGATCAGGCTGGGAAAGGGCACGAAGAACGGCAGCGTCGCATACACGCGGTAATGGCGAGCGTAGAGGTAGTGTCCCATCTCGTGCGCGAGCAGGATGAACATCAGCGTGAGCGAGAAGGGCAGACCCATCAGCAAGTTTGCGGGATGTTGCGCGATCCAGCCGATGGGAAATAGAGAGAGCGTGTCGTCATTCAGCGAAAATACCGGTTGCTGGTGCAGGAAGTTGAACTGCATGCGCGCGCCGACGACCGTCGTGCTGAACAGCGTCAGAAGCAGGAACAGTCCATAGAGCCACCAGCGCTCGCGCGGCGGCGGGATGACCCAGATGCTGGGCTTGGGCTGCTGGTCCCACTCGAGAGCCGTCGGGAAATGGGATGTTGGTTCGGACATGAGTGAGGTCAGAGGTGAGAGGTCGGATTGCAGAGGTGTGGGTTCACTTCTGCAATCTGACCTCTCCCCTCTGCAATTTTCGCACCGCTAGTCAATCGATTGCAGTTCCTTGCCGGGCTTGAAGCGGACGGCCTTGCCGGGCGGAATGGAAACTTCGGCGCCGGTGCGCGGATTCCGTCCAATGCCGGTCTTGCGCGGACGCACGTTGAACACGCCGAAACCGCGCAGTTCAATGCGGTCGCCGTTGGAGAGCGCCTTCTTCATGCTCTCAAAGACGGTTTCGACGGCGAGCTCCGCCTTGGTCTTGGTGATCCCGGTGCGGTTGACCACTTCGTTGATGATGTCGAGCTTAATCACGGGTATCCCCTGTCTCCCCGAGGATTGGTGTTCCTCAAGTTATTGATGCTAAGGGAGATAGGGCGGATTGTCAACCGGGGGACCAATCTCGTAATATGGCAGCACCAGCCGAAGCCAAATTTGTAATTGGTGATTTGTAATTTGTGATTGAAACCCCTTGCCACGCGGGGCGTCGATCCCACAGCAAAATTAGCAATTACCAATCACAAATTCCCAAGGAGTTTCATGATCAAGAGTGACCGCTGGATCCGGCGCATGGCGCAGGAGCACGACATGATTAATCCGTACTCGGAAAAGCAGGTGAGCGCGGGAGTGATTTCTTACGGCGTATCGAGTTACGGATACGACTTGCGCGTGGCCGACGAGTTCAAGATTTTTACCAACGTCAACAGCACGATTGTCGACCCGAAGCATTTCGACGAGCGCTCGTTCGTGACCGTGAACGCCGATGTCGCGATCGTGCCTCCGAATTCGTTCGCGCTGGCGCGATCGGTGGAATACTTCAAGATTCCGCGGGATGTGCTGACGATCTGCGTGGGTAAATCGACCTACGCCCGCTGCGGCATCATCGTAAACGTCACGCCCTTCGAGCCGGAGTGGGAAGGCTTCGTCACGCTCGAGATCTCGAACACCACGCCACTGCCAGCCAAGATCTATGCCAATGAAGGACTGTGCCAGATTCTCTTTTTCCAGTCGGACGAAGTGTGCGAGGTCAGCTATAAGGATCGCAAGGGGAAGTACCAGGCGCAGAAGGGGATTGTGCTGCCGAAGCTGTAGCCCAGACGTCTATCGCAGAAAAGGTGAAGCATGAGGTGGTGCGGAGACTTGGCGCTCTTCGTTTTTGCCGTCGTGACGAGCGTGAGTGTTTCCGCACAAGCTCCGACCACGCCGGTCGCACTGTCTGCCGATCTGGCACGCTACTACTTCAAAACTCCTGCGGACGAAGTTGCGGCGCGCGCCGAGCTCAATGCGGCGCTTGCCGAGATGAGCCGGTTCAAAGGACAACTCAACTCCGCGCATCAGTTGCTTGGAGTTTTGCGACAGTATGACACCGTTCAGAAGTTTTTCGCCAAACACGAAGGCTACCTGCATCTGCGCTGCTCTCAGAATCGTAAAGACGCTGCGTGCGATGACGATAAGGCTCTCGAATCCGACGTAGACGCCAAGACTGCATTTCTCGCTCCGGAAATTCTTTCTATCTCCGAAGATCGTCTGCGCGCGTTCTTGAGCGAAGAACCGGCGCTGGCGGACTATCGTTTCGCACTCTCGGATATTCGGCGCGACAGGCCGCATCTACTGCCCGAAGCTGAGCAGTCCTTGCTCGACCAATTTCAACCGCAGATTGGCGACTGGCAATACGATCTGTACGAACAGGTTGTAGCCGGCATTTCGTTCGGCACGGTGCAAACAGCGACGGGCGCGCTCGACGTGGTCCGCCAACGAAATCTCATTGCCGCGGACCCTGAAGGCCACGTCCGTGAAGAGGGGTTCAAGCGCCGGTATGCGGGATTCGTCAGTCAACGCGATCTGCTCGCTTTCGCGCTGATTCAGACCGTCCGAGCGCAGAACCTTCTCGCGAAAGCGCACCATTATGCGGATGCCCCCGCGGGCAAGTACGACAGCCTCTATTGCAAACCGGAGGAAACGCGCAGTCTGCTCGATTCAATGGCGCAACACGGTGACATTGCCAAGCGCTACGAGAAGGTTCGTTCGCTCGACATCGAGAGCGGCTATCATCAGCCCGCGCATGCTTGGGACATGTCTGCTCCGGCGCCAGGATTGACCCCGCCCATTACCTCACTGCCGGACGCTCGCAATGTCTTCCACGAAGCTTTTGCTGGCATTGGCAAGGAGTACCAGGCCGAGTTCGACGCGCTGCTCGATCCCGCCAATGGACGCGCTGACATTTTGCCGGGAGGTGCGCTCAACCGCTATGGCGGAGGTTTTTCCATTGGATTTAATGGGGGCACGAGTATTTTGTTTTTCGGCCGCTACGACGGAACCTTCAAAGACATGTCCGTCATTGCGCACGAAGGAGGGCACGCCGTCCATCGCCAACTCATGGCGGCAAACCGTGTCTCGCCTTCTTATGCGCAAGGGCCAAGTTTTCTTTTCGAATCATTCGCGGCGTTTAACGAGCTGCTTCTGGCGGACTTTATGGCGGAGCATGCCACCACTCCGGATTTGAAGCGTTACTATCGCGAACGGTGGATGAGTATCAAGGGACTCGACGCGTTTTACGGCGCACAGGACGCGCTGCTGGAACAGACGATCTACGACCGCGTAGCGGCAGGCTCGATTCGGAACGCTGATGACCTGGACAGCCTGACATCGAAAATTGACGGCCAGTTTTCGCAGTTCCCCGTATCAACTCCCGAGTTGCGCACGCGCTGGGCCACGGTCTCCCTGATCTATGAGGACCCGCTCTACGATGTGAACTATGTCTACGGTGGTCTGCTCGCGCTGAAGTATTACGATCTCTACACGACCAGGCGAGAGTGGTTCGTGCCGCGCTACATCGCATTGCTCAAGAATGGGTTCAACCAAACGCCCGCGGAATTACTTCATCAGTTCCTGGGCATCGATCTTTCCGGCCCAGCGTTGCTGAACGGCGATTTGGAGCTCTTGAATCGTCGATTGGATCAACTGGAGGCGAATCCAACTGGAAAGTGATTGCGGCGCCTACTTCCGCCCGTTCTCGCCTTCCTTGAACATGTACTTGATAGCGGGCTTGTAGATCATCAGGTTGGCGGCGCCGTTGCGGTTCAGCTTGATGCAGTGTTTGTCGTACCATTCGATGTAGCCGTGGACTTCCTCGCCGTCGCGCAGCACGACGACCATGGGAGTCTTGGTCTGCATCTGCTTCTGATAATAAAAATTTTCGGCGTTCGTCTGTTCCGTGGGCGCGACCTTCTTGGCCGGGGCGGCGGAACGGTCCCGATCCCGATCTCTGCGTTCGGGGGGTACGTGGTTGTGGCCGTGGTTATTGGGCGCGTGGTCGGCGCGATTGAGGATTGGGCGGATCAGCTTGCGATTCGCAAAGCTTTCCTGGTCCGCGGATTGTTCGGCTGGTATGGAGTCGACAGCATCTTTCAAATCGCACCACCTGCGCGCTGGGCGGGCAGAATATGCCACAACACTTGAGCCTGTGATTGTGGGTCCAGAGGTGTGAACTGAGGGTTACGGTATCACAGCGGGCAGAGGATGACAATATTTGTGGAGTGTCTTTTGTGCAACCAGTGCTTCGGTAGTGCATTCCGCCATGTAGAGACGGGGCTTGCCCCGTCTTTTTTGTACGCGGCGCCCTGTTCGCGGCCGTAGATGCGGCAAGCCGCGTCTCTACGGAAATTCACACAACCGACGAGCTCAAGAAGCGCGTTCCAGCGCGGTCGCGAAGGCATCGAGCGAGAGCGAGCGCAGCAGGTTGCGGCGCAGTCCGCGCTCGACTTCGCCGAGACCCTCGGCGGCACGCTGCACCCAGGCGAAGTCGGCGGATTCGGACATTTTCTTGAGTTCGCCCACAATGTCCGCATTGCGGACCAGTCGTTCCGCGCCCGATTGCAGGAACATCAGGTCTTCGAGCAACGAGTAGGAGGTGCGGAGAAGGTTGTCGATTTTTGCACGGCCTTCGGCGCCGGAACGGTAGCTCTCGGTAGTCTTGAACAACTCAGTATGATCGCCGCCGCCAAGCGCGGATTTCAGCATGATGAGCGCGTGGCTGCGAGCGGCAATGTAGCTTTCGATGTCGAAGGATAAGGCGCGTCCGATGGCGCCTTCGCTGAGACGAGCGACCAGCGCGCGCTGTCGTGCATTCCAATCGGGACGAAGCTTAGCGAGCCGGCTCTCGATCTCCGCGGTGGCGAGCGCGCCCAGGTTGAAGGTCATGGAGCGCGACCGGATGGTGGGCAGCAATTCGCCCGCATTTTCAGTGAGCAGAAAAATGGTGGCGAACTCGGGCGGCTCTTCCAGAACTTTAAGCAGCGAGTTGGCGGCCTCTTTCATGAAGGCCGAACCGGTGAAGATGTAAACGCGTTCGCGAGCTTCGCCGGGGCGATAGTAGATGGTGTCAATCACATGGCGAACCTGGTCGACCTTGATCATCAGTTGCGGTGGATCAGGTGGAATAATGAGCACGTCGGGGTGAGTCTGGACAAAGAGCCGGGTCTCTTTCTTGTCCGTGTCGCGCAGATTCTCGCGCGCCTCGACGGCCTCGGCGAAGCGGGTATCGAGGTCTTGGGATTGCGCGATGCGCGTGCAGTTCGAGCAACGTCCGCAGAAATCGGGCAAGCCGTCAGTCGAGGGCTGCTCCAGGCAGTTCATGGCGCGGGCGAGCATCAGAGCTAGTGTGTACTTGCCCGACCCGTGCGCCCCGGAAAGAATGACGGCGTGCGGAAAGCGGTCGCGCGCCAGCATCTCGCGCAGGCGATGGATGGTTTCCGGGTTGCCGGCGAAATCGGAAAAGGGCATAAAAGCGCTGCTGGCTGTTAGCTATTGGCTCTTAGCCAAAAGCTAAAAGCCAATAGCTGTTCTCAGATTTTCAACTTCTTCCGCACCAGTTCCATAATAACCGCATGCGTTTCGCTCGGCGTGCCGCGGGCGTTGACGACGTGCACTCGATGCGGTTCGCGAGCCGCGATGGCCAGGTAAGCGTGGCGGACCCGTCCGAAAAATGCCCGGTTTTCCTGCTCGAAACGGTTTTCGTCTTTCGCCGAGCCTTTTTCCGACCCGCCACCTTTCTGTTTGCGATTGCGTCGCCGGGCGCGCTCCACACTGAATGCCACTTCGTTATCCAGCAAAATCGTGAGGTCAGGTTGCAGGTTGCCGCAGAGGATCTCGTGCATCTGCAGCACCGGCTTCGTGCCCAGTTTGCGGCCTCCACCCTGATAAGCCTCGGTCGAATCGGTGAAGCGATCGCAGAGCACGATGCATCCCTCGGCGAGCGCGGGCAGAATGATCTCGTGAACGTGCTGGGCACGGGAAGCGAACATGAGGGCCATCTCCGTGAGCGGAGAAAGGCCCGAGGTAGCGGAGTGCAACAACACGTCACGAATTTTTTCGCCGGTGGTGGTGCCGCCCGGTTCACGAGTGATGGTGACAGAGAGGCCGTGGGCGCGCAAGGAACGAGCCAACTTTTCGACCTGCGTGCTCTTGCCGCTGCCGTCGAGACCTTCGAAAGTGATAAATCTTCCGCGCGCGGGCACGTCGAAGATGATAGCAGGCGATCAGGGCGCGCAGGGTGTTGAGTAATCAGGGTGACTGGCGGCCCGGCGTCGAATCGGCCCGGCGGACTGATATATTCAAATGTTCGACTTGGGTCGCTGTGGGGCGACTCAACAATCCGGAGGGGGAATGGGCTCAAGTTGTGGGGTCAGGAACTTTTTTTGTATTGCAGTTTTTCTGTCGTCATCGTTTTCAGGGTTTGGCGTAAATGCTCCGACAGTCGCGCTCTCCGTGGACGCGTCGGAAGCGCCGCGCAAGATCTTCCACGCGCAGTTGCGCATCCCGGCTAAGCCCGGGACGCTCACGCTCTACTATCCAAAATGGATTCCCGGCGAGCACGGACCGACGGGTCCCATCACGGATTTGACCGGCCTGAGATTTACGGCGAGCGGAAAGACGCTGAAATGGCGCCGCGATCTGCAGGAAGGTTTTGAGTTTCACGTGGAAGTTCCGGCGGGCGAAAACGAAGTCACCGCGAATTTCGATTACGCCTCACCCTCGTCGTATGAAGCCGGATACACGTCCGGACTGGCCGCGACGGAAAAATTGTACATCGTCAACTGGAACACGCTGTTGCTCTATCCTGCCGGCTACGGCTCCGATCAACTTACTTATAGCGCGAGCTTGCGGCTGCCCGCCGGATGGAAATCTGGGACGTCGCTGCACGTTTCCAATCAGGTGGACGGCGACATTCATTTTGCACCTGTTTCGCTGACCATGCTGGTAGATGGCCCAGTCATTGCGGGCGAATATTTGAAAGTCGTCCCGCTGACGCCGGCCAACGAAAATCCGCCTGCGGAACTGAATGTTGCAGCCGACAGCGCCGCCGCGCTCGATGCCCCGGAAGAAGTCTGGGAACATCTGCGCAACCTGGTGAAGCAAGCGGGAATTCTGTTTGGCGCGCGGCACTACACCGACTACCACTTCTTGCTGACCCTGAGTGATCACGTCGCGCATTTCGGATTGGAGCATCACGAATCCAACGACAGCCGGATCGAAGAGCGGTCGCTGATCGAAGAAGACGGACGAAAACTGAGCGCTGGACTTCTCCCGCACGAGTATGTGCATTCGTGGAACGGGAAGTACCGGCGTCCGGCGGATCTGGCGACACCCGACTACGAACAGCCGATGCAGACAGACTTGCTGTGGGTGTATGAAGGCCTGACGTCATACCTGGGAGACGTACTTGCCGCGCGCAGCGGCGAGCGCACACCCGCGT
>CZLA01000120.1_pt1 | contig 12762 bp, 9 predicted proteins | sample 1122381 | NCBI WGS metagenome assembly CZLA01 (sample SAMEA3539301, study PRJEB10725) | soil metagenome | biome: tundra; feature: field; material: soil | place: USA | collected 2010-05 | depth 0.15 m
CGCGAGTTGGCGGCACCGCTCAGCGACGAACAGTTTTGGGCCAAGCCCTTCGCATTTGGAAACAGTTTCGGCCACCTCGTATTGCATCTCACGGGCAATTTAAATTACTACATCGGCGCGCAGATTGCGGGGACAGGCTATGTCCGCGATCGTCCGCTCGAGTTTTCTGATGCGGCGCGGCCATCGAAGGCGGAAGTGTTGAAGAAATTTGATCAGGCGATTGAGATGGTGCTCGGCGCGATTAATAGTCAGTCGGCGGAAGACTGGTCAAGGGAGTACATCGCAGTGGGTGCGGATGCCCGCGACCGGTTCGACATGGTGCTGCAGTGCGCGACGCATCTGCACCATCACATTGGGCAGATGATGTATCTGGGATTTGAGCTAAAGCGGAAGGGTTGAGGTTCGTGTTGTGTGGTGGCGGGGTCCGCCCCGCCAGGGCGGTCCAAAGCCCCGTCCCCACGCAACCAGACCGCCGCAAGCAGCGCCGGAAGAGGTTGTAATATGGGCCAGACCATCGTTGAAAAAATCGCGCAGAAGCACATGACCGAAGGGCCGGCGCGGCCGCTGCGGACAGGGGATTTCCTGTCGATTCGTCCGCACCGCTGCATGACACATGACAACACGTCGGCGGTGATGAGCAAGTTCAAGGGCATCGGTGCGAAGAAAGTGAAAAATTCGCAGCAACTCACGTTCGCACTCGATCATGACATCCAGAATCAGGATGAAGCGAACCTGAAGAAGTACCGCGCGATTGAAGCGTTCGCGAAAGAGCAGGGCGTCGATTTCTATCCTGCGGGATCGGGCATTGGGCACCAGATCATGGTCGAGCGCGGGTATGTGGTTCCCGGTTCGTTCGTGGTCGCCTCGGATTCGCATTCCAATATGTATGGCGCGTTGGGCGCGATCGGAACCCCGATTGTCCGCACGGATGCAGCCGCGGTATGGGCAACGGGCGAATTCTGGTGGCAGATTCCGCGGTCGATTCAGGTCGTGTTCGAAGGCAAACTGCCCGACGGCGTCACGGGCAAGGACGTCATTATTACGCTGTGCGGGCTCTATAACCACGACGAATGCCTGAATGCGGCGGTCGAGTTTGCCGGGCCGGGAGTGGCGTCGCTCTCGATGGACGCGCGGCTTTCGATTTCGAATATGACAACGGAGTGGGGCCCGCTGGTGGGCTGGTTTCCGGTGGACGAGGTCACGATTCAGTATTTGCGCGGCGTTCACCAGCGGCTCAAGGGGATGGGAGTGGAGCGGTTCACGGAAAGCGACATTGCGAGTTGGGAAAAGAATCCTCCTGCTGCGGATGCGGATGCGGTTTATGCGGCGCGGATTACGCTCGATCTCGGGCAAGTAACTCCGCACGTGTCGGGGCCCGACACGGTGCAGACGATGCAGTCGCTGGCCGAGATTGAGCAGAAGAAAGTTGCGATCCAGAAGGCGTACCTGATCTCGTGTGTGAATTCGCGGCTGGAAGATCTGGCGGCGGCGGCGGCAGTTCTCAAGGGTCAAAAGATCGCTTCGGGCGTGAAGTTCTACTTGAGCGCAGCCAGCACGTGGGTGCAGGAAGAAGCGGAGAAGCGCGGCATCTGGCAGACGCTGATGGATGCGGGCGCGCAGCCGCTGCCGTCGGGCTGCGGGCCGTGCATTGGCCTCGGCGTGGGATTGCTGGAGGCGGGCGAGGTCGGGATCTCGGCGACGAATCGAAACTTCAAGGGCCGCATGGGATCGCGCGATGCGAAGTGCTATCTGGCGAGTCCGGAAGTAGTAGCGGCGTCGGCGGTGGCCGGCTATATTCGCGGGCCGCATGAGTTTGCGAATCGCGCACCGCAGCGTGCCTACACCGAATTGGTAGCGGCGTCGGGCGGGGCTGAGAAAGTCGAAATCCTAGCGGGATTTCCACAACGGGTGAAGGGGCGGTTGGTCTTCATGCCGCAGGATAACGTCAACACCGATGCCATCTATAGCAAGGACTACACCTATCGCGACGACATGACACCGGAAATGATGGCGAAGGTAGTAATGGAGAATTACGATCCGCAGTTCGCCGCGCGCACGAAGGCGGGCGATGTGATCGTCAGCCAGTTCAACTTTGGCACGGGGTCGAGCCGCGAACAGGCGGTCACGTGCCTGAAGGCGAAAGGCATTCCGCTGGTGATCGCGGCTAGCTTCTCGCAGACCTATCTGCGAAACGCGTTCAACAACGGCTTCTTGTGTATCGAGGTGCCGGATTTTGTGGCGCGGGTGCGCGAGCAGTTTGCGAAGGAGATCGCGGCCAAAGAAAAGACGATCATTCCCGGGGATGAGATTGATATCGATTTCACTTCGAGTACGATCAGTTGGCGCGAAGCGAAGTTTACGTTCCCGGCGCTGGGCAGTGTGCCGCAGTCGCTGGTGATTGCCGGCGGAGTGGAGATTCTCGTGGCGAAGCGGTTGGGCTTGGCTTAGTTTCTCTTACCGAGGAGACGCAAGGATGCCGAGAAATGCCGGGGTCCTTCGCTTCGCTCAGGACGACAACCTTCTTTTAGATTTCTCGGCGTCTCGGCGGTTGACATTCTTAAGGAGCAATTATGGCGAAATACACAGTTGTTGCGATGCCGGGAGACGGCATTGGAAACCAGGTTCTGCCGGAATCGTTGCGGATTTTGAAAGCCGTCGGCTTTGACGCCGAGTACATTCATGCCGACATCGGGTGGGACTGCTGGCGCGCGCAGGGCAATGCGCTGCCGGACCGCACCATCGAGTTACTAACCAGGCATAAGTTGGGCTTGTTCGGCGCGATTACTTCGAAACCGAACAAGGCGGCGCAGGCGGAGCTTAAGGCCGAGCTGCAGGGAAAGGGTTACGTCTACTACTCGCCAATCGTGACCATGCGGCAGAAATTCAACCTCGACATCTGCATGCGGCCGTGCGTCGGATTCACAGGCAATCCGCTGAATTACATTCGGAAGAAAACGGATGGCGGCTTCGACGAGCCGAGCATCGACACCACCGTTTTCCGCCAAGGCACAGAGGGCATGTACGCAGGCGTGGAGTGGACAAACCCTCCGGAAAACGTGCGCGCCGCGTTGAATAGCCATTCCAGGTTCAAGGCGTTTGCCAGCGTGCCCGGACCGGAGCTCGCGGTGAGTTGCCGCATCATCACTCGCAAGGCGGCCCAGCGCATCGTGACGGCGGCTTTCGAATATGCGAAGAGGCGCGGCTACAGAGGCGTGACGATTTGCGAGAAGCCGAATGTGGTGCGCGAAACTTCCGGCATGATGGAAGAAGTGGCAAAAGAAGTGGCGACGAATTATCCGGGGATTGCGCTTTGGTCGACCAACATTGACGCGCAACTGATGTGGCTGAACAAAAATCCGGAGGAGTATAACGTAATCGTGTCCTCAAATCTGTTCGGCGACATTCTTTCCGACGCGTTCGCAGGGCTAGTGGGTGGGCTGGGATTCGCGGCGTCTGGCAACATAGCGGATGACGTGGCCGTGTTCGAGCCGACGCACGGGTCCGCGCCAAAGTATGCGGAACTGAATCCGCCCATCGTGAATCCAATTGCGATGATTCTTTCGGCGGCGATGATGCTCGATCATGTTGGCGAAGGCGAGAAGGCGAATCGCATTCGCACGGCGATTGCAGATGTGGTGCGCGAGGGCAGGGTCCGTACTTACGATATGATGCGCTTAACGGGTGGTCCGAAAGCGATCAGTCAGGGTGCAGCTTCCACGGTGCAAATGACGGACGCGATTTTAGAAAGGCTTAGATAACCGGCGAGCGCAGATGGGCAGGGTTCCCCCTGTGGCCCTCTGTGTACCCTGTGTTAAGGATTTTTATGAACGCTGTCGAGACTACGGCCCCGCGTTCTGCCGAGGCAGGCCATTGGGGCAAAGAAGTTCGGTCGGACGTGCACGTCGCTTTTGAGGCGCGGGACGGTGGCGGGATCGAGATTTCACTGGAGTCGCGGGTTGCGCCTTATTACGGCACGGCGATCCTGGAGCAGACGCGAGAAGTTCTGGGCGAACTCGGAGTGAAACACGCGCGCGTCGCGATTCACGATGAAGGCGCGCTGCCTTTTATTATCGCGGCTCGCATCGAGGCCGCGGCACGGCGCGCCGGGATCGCGCTCGGCAAACGCTCGCTGCCGGAGCAGCATCCGCTACGGGCACCCTCGCAAAAGGACCGGCTGCGTCGTTCGCGTCTTTATCTGCCCGGCTCTGAACCGAAGTACTACATCAATGCGTCATTGCATGCGCCGGATGCAGTGATTCTCGATTTGGAAGATTCAGTGCATCGCGGAGAGAAAGATGCCGCGCGCATCCTGGTGCGAAATACTTTGCGGACGGTCGATTTCGGATCGTGCGAGCGCATGGTGCGCATCAATCAGTTGCCGCTTGGGCTAGAAGATCTGGCGGAAGTGGTGGGCGAGACTCCGGATCTGATTCTGATTCCGAAGGTCGAGGAGTCCGAACAGGTGCGGGAAGTGGATCGCATGATCGGCGAGATCAAGGCGCGTAATGGAATTATCCGGCCGATCTGGATCATGCCGATTCTGGAGTCGGCCCTGGGGATCGAGAATGCATTTGCCGTAGCGACGGCGAGCGAAAACGTGGCGGCGTTGACGATTGGACTTGAGGATTACACGGCCGATCTGGGCGTGGCGAAGACCGCGGAAGGGCGGGAGTCGCAATATGCGCGGTCGCGCGTGGTGAATGCGGCGCGCGCTGCGGGGGTGCAGGCGATTGACTCCGTCTTCAGCGATGTCGCTGACATGGACGGTCTGCGACGATGGGGAGAAGCCTCGCGGGCGGCGGGATTCGAAGGCATGGGATGCATCCACCCCGGGCAGATTCGCGTGATCCACGAAGCCTTTCAACCGACTGCGGTTGAGATCGAAAAGGCGCGGAAGGTGGTTGCCGCTTTTGAGGAAGCTCAGAACAGAAGATTGGCCGTAGTGAGTTTGGGTTCGAAGATGATCGATCCGCCGGTGGTGCAGCGGGCGCTGAAACTAGTGGAACGGGCGAAGGCGATGGGAGTGATTTCGTGAGTGAGCGGGTAGAACTAGCGCATAACGCGGTGGGGCGCGCGGTGCCGACGATGGTGAATGGCAAGCCCCAGATTCCGTTTCTAGGCGCGGGAAAATATCAACCGCGTGCGCGGAAGGCAGCGCCGGCAATCTGCTCAACGAAAGATTATCCGGATAGTGGCGATAAGCGCGAGGCCGATCTGGAGACCGCGCTGCGCAAGTGCGGACTGCGCAATGGGATGGTGATCTCGAACCATCATCATCTGCGCGACGGTGACAAAGTGGCGCTGATGGCGCTGGAGGCGGCGGCGAGAATCGGCGTCAAAGATCTGATGTGGTTCCCGAGCGCTTCGTTCCCGTCCCAGCAAAGTGCGATCGAACTGATGGAAAAAGGCGTGATCCATCACATCGAAGGCTCGATGAATGGGCCGCTCGGCGACTACTGCACGCAAGGAAAGATGCGGGGCATGGGTGTGCTGCGTTCGCATGGCGGCCGCTACCAGGCGATTCAAGACGGAGAAGTTCACGTTGACGTCGCGGTGATTGCTGCCCCAACCGCTGATTTTTTCGGCAATGCAGATGGCTCGCATGGCGAGTCGGCCTGTGGCTCGCTGGGTTTTGCGCTGGCGGATTCGACCTATGCTGACCGCGTGATTGTGGTCACCGACAACCTGGTGCCGTTTCCTTGTGTGCCCTGGCAGATTCAGGGCAATAACGTGGACTTTGTGGTGGAAGTGGAATCGATTGGCGATCCGGCGAAGATTGTTTCCGGTACGACGCAGATTACGCGTTCGCCGGACCGGCTGCGGATCGCGGAGTTGGTGGCGCAGTTTCTGCGGGCTGCCGGAATCATGAAGAACGGATTCTCGTTCCAGGCGGGAGCGGGCGGGATCGCGCTGGCATTCGTCGAGTATCTGAAACAGATGATGAAACAGGATGGAGTCAAGGCGCGCTTCGTTCGCGGCGGGTCGACGAAGTTCCTGGTCGAGCTGCTGCAAGAAGGGCTGACCGATTACATCCTGGATGGGCAGACGTTTGATCTCGATGGCGTGAGGTCGATGGCGAATGACCCGAGGCACGTCGCCACTTCGCCGTTCACTTCGTACAACTATCACGGCAAGGGGAACTTCGCTTCGCTGGTCGATGCGGTGGTATTGGGTGCGACGGAAGTCGACGTGAACTTCAACGCCAACGTGGTGACGCACTCCGACGGGCGCTTGCTGCACGGCATTGGCGGATGGCAGAACTGCCTGTTTGCCGGTTGCACGATTCTCGCGCTGCCTTCATTTCGCGACCGCATTCCCGTGATCGTGGACGAGGTGACGACGATGACGGGTCCGGGCGAGATGATTGACGTGGTCGTGACCGAGCGCGGAATTGCAATCAATCCGCGGCGCACGGACCTGCTCGATGCGGTGAAGGGATCGAAGCTGCTGGTTCGTCCCATTCATGACATCAAGGCGGAAGTCGAGAAAATTTGCGGCAAGCCGGTGCGGCCGAAGCTGGGCGATCGCCCGTGCGCGGTCGTGAAGTGGGTGGATGGCACGGTGCTGGATACGGTGTGGCAGGTTAGCTGATGCTGTCGCCTGTGCGCGGACGCCTATTAGCCGCACCTGATCGCTGAGTACGAAGAGAGCTTTCTGTTTCTTATTTCTTTTCGATCAATTTCTCCCGTCTTCGATCAAAAATAAAACTTCAGCGCGAATTGAATCTGCCGAGGCGGGCACGCTGCGAGAGGATATCCGAAGCTGCTCGCCCGAGGGTTGGTCGGAGTATTAATGTTATTCGGATCAAGTTCCAGGGGCGTTGGCTCGGCGCTGATCGCGCCAAACTGCCCAAACAAATAATTCACATGGTTGAGGATGTTGAAGAATTTCCGCTCGGAATTCAAGATGCATTTGCTCGCGAATTGGAAACTGTTTGACGAGCGATGCGACATGAACGGGGGATTAAAGCCGGGCTCGGATTCGAGAATGGGCCGTTTTCCTGGCCGCCATAGGACGGCGGAGAAAATTTGCAGGCGAGGAAGACGGATATGCATGGCGAGGCTCCTGGGCGCTAAACTCGAATGTTCGCCAGCGGCCTGGTTGGGCCAGGCGAAAATTCGGGTGCTGAAACTGCGAGCTTTCGGTGTAATATTACGAACTATTACTTTTACTTTCGTTTGATAGCGTTTATCAACTGCGATATTTTGTCCCGAGCTCGCGGAAACGCGGTTCGCGCTGGCTGGCAGCCTCACAAAAGCTGAACCTCAGCGGCACATCGAAGAGAGAGGTGATTCATGATCACTCGCAAATATGGGATCGCGCTGGTCGGCGCCACGCTGGCTGCGATGTTCGTTCTGTTTATGCTGACGGCTTGCTCGAAGTTGCCAAAATCGCCGCCGAAGACCGCAGCCGCCAAGCCGGAACCGACTCAACCTTCCACGATCAAGGTCGAAGTGAAGGACGGCGGCCCGGTGATGCTGACCACGAGTGCGGCTGAGTTTCAGGTCACGCCGGACGGTTATGTGCAGGCGTCTTTGTTGAAAGACGGAAAGAAGCTTTCGCTCGACGAGCCCAACGTCGGCGCTCCCGCCGACAGCGATTTTGTGCGAGTGGCGGGCAAGGATGTGCATTTCACACTCGACTTCCAGCAGGCGCAGGTGCACGAAGCGATCGGGAAGATGGGAGTCGGGAAGCGGGTGGAGATTCCGGCGCGTCCGCTGGGGCCATCGGGGACAGATTTGCAGCGCGTGCTAGCACTCGAAGTCTACGACAAGTTCCCGAACATTCTGCTGAGCACGGTGGAATACAAGAACACCGGCGCGAGCGAGGTGGCGATCGAAAAAAGCGTCAATCAGCGGCACCGGTTGAACGCGCGGCTGGGCGACGCGAAGGCGAGACCTTGGGAAATGTGGTCGTTTCATGGCGCGAGCTACGACTGGGGAAAAGACGATGTCGTGAAGCTGACGCCGGCTTTTTCGCAGCCGAACGCCTTCGGCGAAATGGTGAAAGGCGGCTACGGGGGCGGGATTCCGGTAGTGGCTTTCTGGACGGGCCAGGTGGGCGAAGCGGTCGGGCACGTGGAGACGATTCCAATTTCCGCGGCAATTCCCGCGAAAGTCGCGGCCGATGGACGAGTGAATACCGAGATGGACTACGCCGCCAACATCACGCTGAAGCCAGGCCAGACGTACTCCACTCCGCGCAGTTTCGTTTCGGTCTTCGCGGGCGACTTCTATGAGCCGCTGCGGATTTGGTCGAGTGTGCTGCAGAAAGAAGGCTGGGACCTGCCCAAGCCGTCGAGCGAAGCTTACAACGTGAGCTGGTGCGGTTGGGGATACGAGTTCAACGTGACGCCGGCGCAGATGCTGGGCACGGTTCCGAAGCTGAAGGAGATGGGCATCAAGTGGGTGACGCTCGACGATCGCTGGTTCGATACGTATGGCGACTGGAATCCGCGCAACGAGACTTTCCCCGGCGATTCCATCAAGAAGATGACCGATGATTTCCATAAGGAAGGCATGCTAGCGCAGATCTGGTGGCTGCCACTCGGCGTGGAAGATGGCGAGGGGCGCTGGGAATCCCACAAATACATCGTGTCGAAAGTTGTCCACGAGCATCCGGACTGGCTGATCCTCGATAAGAACGGCAAGCACGCCCACATCACACGTGGTCTGGCCGCGCTGTGCCCGGCGGTGCCCGAAGTGCGGGCTTATCACAAGCAGTTGACGGAGAAATTCATTCGCGACTGGGGATTCGACGGCAGCAAGCTGGACAATATCTACAGCGTTCCCGCCTGCTATAACCCGGCGCACCATCACAAGTCGCCGCAGGATTCGGTGAATGCGATGGGGGACGTCTACAAGGAAATCTTCCAGACGACGCGCGCTCTGAAGCCGCAGAGCGTGACCCAGAGCTGTCCATGCGGCACGCCGCCATCACTGGCGTGGCTGCCGTTTATGGATCAGGCGGTGACGGCCGATCCGGTGGGCGCGGTGCAGGTGCGGCGCCGCATCAAGATGTATAAGGCATTGCTCGGGCCCGAATCGGCGGTCTATGGCGATCACGTCGAACTTTCTGCCATGACCAAAGTAGGGAACGACTGGAAAGAACACGGCGACGATTTCGCTTCCACGATTGGAGCCGGAGGTGTGGTGGGGACGAAGTTCGTCTGGCCCGATCCCGGTCCGAAATTCAAGGACGTCAATCTGACCGCTGCGAAAGAAGAGCGCTGGAAGAAGTGGATCGGTTTGTATAACGAGAAAATGCTTTCGAAGGGCGAGTTCAGGGACCTTTATGTGACCGGCTACGATACGCCTGAAGGATACGCGATCGCGAAAGACGGGAAGATGTATTACGCGTTCTTTGCTTCGCCGGCGGGATGGAAAGGAGTCATCGAGCTGCGCGGGTTGAAGCCCGGGAAGTATCAGGTGAGTGACTACAGCAAGGCCAAAGACCTTGGCACGGCGGAGGCGGGGGCCGATGGCGTGGCGAAACTGGCGGCGGACTTCAAGGATCATCTGCTACTGGAGGTTAGTTCGCAGCCGTAGGGTTGCGTGAATAAGGTTTGCTGACGATGGCATGTTCGCGGGCAGACAGGTATCCTGATCTGCCCGATTGTCTGTTCTGGAGGTGCGAGTGCGCGGGCTGAAAGCGAAACGAGTCCTCATCACCGGCGGGGCCAGCGGCATAGGAGCAGCCGCGGCAGCGCGGTTTCTTGAAGAAGGGTCCGTGGTATGCGTGCTCGACCGCGACGCCGAGGCTCGGCGGAAGATCCTGCATCAACTGCCCGGTCTGGCGGGAGCGCTCGATTCCGATGTTTCAAATTTGAAACAAGTGCAGGCCGCCTTTGCTGAAGCGATTCGCCTCATGGGCGGCGTCGATGTGCTGGTGAATAACGCCGGCATCAGTATTCGTCATAACTTTCTCGACATCACGCCGGAAGAATGGGACAAAGTGATGGCCGTGAATCTCACCGGAGTTTTCTACGTTGCGCAGACAGCAGCGCGGCACATGATGGAGCGCGGCAGCGGTGTGATTCTGCAAACGGCGTCGACCAACGGCGTCATGGGATATCCGTTTTATGCGGATTACAATGCCACCAAGGCGGGAGTGATCGAGCTGACAAAGTCGATGGCGCTGGAACTTGCGCCTAAAGTGAGGGTGTGCGCGGTGGCTCCGGGGTACGTGTTGACGCCGATGCAGCGCGCCGAGTACACGGATGAAATGCTCGCAGAGGTCAACCGGAAGATTCCTTTGCGCCGCCATGCACAGCCGGAAGAGATCGCGGCGCTGTTTGCCTTCCTTGCCTCGGACGATGCGCAAAATATCACCGGCCATGTTTATACCTGCGACGGCGGAGAAACCGCGGGAGGGCTGGCCAGCCGCTAAGCTATGCAGCTTGCAGGAAAAGTTGCGCTGATTACGGGCGGAGCATCGGGCATCGGGCGAGCGACGGCGCTGCTGTTCGCGCGCGGAGGAGCTGCGATTGCCTTGGCGGATGTAAATGCGGATGCTGGCCAGCGCGTCGCTGACGAGATCACCCAAGCTGGCGGGCGTGCATTCCTTGAGCCCGTGGATGTGATGCGAGCCGCAGATTGCCAGCGGCTGGTGGAGCGCACGATTCGCGAGTTCGGTCGAATCGACATTCTGTTCAACAATGCCGGCATCATCCGGCGGGCGACGGTGCTCGATCTCAGTGAAGCCGACTGGGACCGCGTGATGGCCGTGAACGTAAAGTCGATTTACCTGCTGTCGCGCGCAGTGATTCCGCACATGCAGAAAGCGGGCGGCGGCACGATCGTCAACACCGCTTCTGGATGGGGACTGGCGGGCGGCGCGAAGGCTGCGGTTTACTGCGCTTCGAAAGGCGCCGTCGTGCTGCTGACGAAAGCGATGGCCATAGACCACGGGCCGCAGAATATTCGCGTGAATTGCGTCTGCCCGGGCGACACCGATACAGGTATGTTGCGCGAAGAGGCGCAGCAACTCGGAGTAGAAAGCAGCCGCTTTCTTGCGGAATCGGCGGGGCGTCCGCTGGGCCGCGTGGGATCGCCGGAGGAAATTGCGCAGGCCGCGCTGTATCTGGCGAGCGATGCCTCTTCATTCGTTACGGGCACGGCCCTGGTTGTGGATGGTGGAGGGCTGGCGGGATCGGTTTGACCGATGTGCCTATTATGGCCACGAACATGAGGACGAAGACGAATCGGCGGAAGCGCTCACGCGCGTGGTACGAGCGCGCGCAGCAATCGCTGATCGAAGGGGTGAACTCGCCATCGCGCGGCGCGGCCGTGTACTCGCCGGGGCCGGTGGTATTAGAGCGTGGCCGCGGATCGCAAGTCTGGGACCTCGACGGGAACGAGTACATCGATTTCATGATGTCGTTCGGCGCGCTGATTCAGGGGCATGCGCATCCGAAACTTGTTGAAGTAGTGGCGCAGACGATGGCGGGTGGTTCGCATTTCGCCGCCGCTACTCCAGCGGAGTCGGACGCCGCCGAGCGATTCCAGCGTATGGTGCCGTCGGCGGAAGCGGTGCGCTTCACCAACAGCGGCAGTGAAGCCACGATGCTCGCCTTGCGCCTGGCGCGCGCACACACTGGGCGAACAAAATTCCTCAAGTTCGAAGGCCACTATCACGGCTGGTACGACCCTTACTGCCTAAACGGGCATAGCCATCCTGCGGAGCAACTGGGGCCGCGAGAAAATCCCACTCGATTTCCGGATTCGGAGGGCATTCCCGCGTCGGTGTTCGACGATGTGGTGCTGGCGCCGTGGAATGATCTCGAAGCACTTGAAATTATTCTGCGTCGGCAGGGGCGAGAACTGGCCGCTGTGATCACCGAGCCGATCATGGCGAACATGGGTTGCATCCTGCCGCGCGAGGGATATTTGCAGAAGGTCTGCGATCTGGCGCATCAGTTCGGCGCGCTGGTTATTCTGGACGAAGTGGTGACCGGTTTCCGCTATGCACCCGGCGGATGTCAGCAGCATTACGGCCTGAAGCCGGACCTCAGCACCTTCGGCAAGGCTCTGGGAGCGGGGTTTCCCGTGGGAGCGGTGGCGGGGCCGCGTGCGATTCTCGACCGCATGCGCTGGGGCAGTGGCATGGTGCTGCACTACGGAACGTTCAACGGCCACCGGCTCACCATGAGTGTGATCGCGGCCAATCTGGATCTGCTCACCGCGAATGAAGGTGCGGTTTACAAGCAGATATACGGCGTCGGAGATGCCGCCATCGCTGGTTTGCGTGATATTTTTCGACGAAGAAAGATTGCCGCCATCGTGCAAGGGTTTGGTCCGATGTTTCAGATGTACTTCACCGGCCGCGACGCGATCCATGATTATCGCGACTACTGCCAGTACGCCGATACGGCAAAGTACTCGCGCTTCATCCACGGACTGCTCGATCGCGGCATCTACATGACGCCTTCGAACGGATTGCACTGGATTATTTCGACGGCACACACCATGGGGGATGTCGAGACGCTATTGGCAACTGCTGACGAAGTTTGCGCGGAAATGGCATGAGCACCGTCGTCTTTCTCGGCGGAGGGCGGATTACGTCGGCGATGCTGGCGGGTCTGCGCCTGGGGAAGACCCGGCACCGTCTGGTTGTGCATGATCGCAATCCGGGCAAGTTGCGCGATCTGAAAAAGCGCTATGCGGTTGCCGTCGAGCCCGACCTGAAAAGCGCAGTTAAGCAGGCAGATTTGCTGATCGTCGCGGTTCGCCCGAGTTCGATTCGCGAGCTACTTCGAATGGT
>CZLA01000099.1_pt1 | contig 12716 bp, 11 predicted proteins | sample 1122381 | NCBI WGS metagenome assembly CZLA01 (sample SAMEA3539301, study PRJEB10725) | soil metagenome | biome: tundra; feature: field; material: soil | place: USA | collected 2010-05 | depth 0.15 m
GCAAGGTGGTCGCGCTTCCCGATCCGAAACACGCGGGCAAGGCCGCGCGGACGGCGACCGTTCTCAGCGGACTGAATGAGCCGCACGGGCTCGCGTTTTACGAAGGCAAGTTGTACGTCGCGGAGAATGACAAGGTTCGCCGCTATGACTGGGATGACACGAGCCTTCGGGCGTCCAATCCGAAAGCGCTCGCCGATCTGCCGGGCAGTGGGGGACACTCGACCCGCAGCCTTCTGTTTCACGGCGGCAAGATGTACGTCTCAGCGGGATCGAGTTGCAACGTCTGCATCGAAAAAGATCCGCGGCGAGCGGCCGTTTTGGAATTCAATCCGGATGGCAGCGGCCAGAAGATCTTTGCGAAAGGGCTGCGCAATGCGGTCGGGCTGGCGGTGAATCCGAAGACGGACACGGTCTGGGTCACGGTCAACGGGCGCGACTGGCTGGGCGACGATCTGCCGCCGGAAGTGATCTTCGATCTCGGCAAAGACGGCGGCGATGCCGGCTGGCCCTATTGCTATGGCGACCGCGTGCCTGATTCAAACTTTACCAAGCCGGCCGACGATCGCTGCAAGAATGTAATCGCGCCGAAGGTCCAGATGCAGGCGCACTCCGCTCCGCTGGGACTCGCGTTCTATGAAGGGCCGGAGTTTCCCGCGGAGTACCGGAACAATATTTTCGTCGCATTGCATGGATCGTGGAATCGCAGCGTTCCTACGGGATACAAAGTTGTACGCGTGAAGCTTGACGACAAAGGGCAGCCTCAGGGCGGCGCGGAAGATTTCATTACAGGATGGCTGGCGCCGGGCGAGACGAAGAAAGGGCGGTGGATGGGGCGTCCGGTGGGGATTGCGTTTGGCGGCGATGGGGCGATGTATTTGAGCGATGATGCGGGAGGCGTGATTTACCGGGTCACATACGCGAAGTAGCTCGTTGCGGCGATGGACGAGCGAGGACGCCCGTCGATCCACCAGGAACTGCTACTCCCCGCAATACTTCTCATACTGCTGGTAGATGAACGGGTCGGTCATGCCGGCGATGTAGTCGCAGATCACGCGCGGCAAGGGCTCGTGCGACGCTTTTTCGCGGTAGTTGCGCGGGAGGTCGTCGGGCCCTTCCATCCAGTGCGCGAAGAGGGCTCCCGTGATGCGCTCGGCGTCTTCTTTCTCTGCGGCAAGGGCTGGGCTGTAGTAGAGATTTTCGTATAGGAAGTCTTTTAGGCGTCGGCGCTCTTCTTCGACGGGAGGGCTGAAGGCGGCAAGCCGCTCGCTGTGGCGGCGGACATCTTCAAGAGAATGCACGCCTGCGGCTCTTACCCGTTGTGCCGTGTTCGTAATCAGGTCTCCAACGAAGCCGTCGAAAATGCTTTTCAACGCTTCGTTGAAGACGAGTTTCTCGGCAGCATTCGGGTAGCAGCTTTTTGCGTCACGATAATGGCGTGCAAACAAATCCACGCTGTCCGCGATCTGCTCGACCGTTAGCAGCCGGGCTTCGTAACCATCGTCGAGGTCGGCAGTGTTGTAGGCAATCTCGTCGGTCAGGTCGATTAACTGGGCTTCGAGCGGCGGGCGCTGGTCGAGCAAGTACTCGGCGAGTTCGGGATGGTCTTTGGCCTCGTAGTCGTGCGAGTGCTTGATGATCCCCTCGCGGACTTCGAAGGTCAGATTCAATCCGCGGAATGACGCGTAGCGAAGTTCGAAGTCTTCGACAATGCGGAGCGCGTGCAGGTTGTGGTCGAACAATAGGCCGTGTTGGCGCATGGCGGTGTCGAGCGCCTTTTCTCCGGAGTGTCCGAACGGAGGATGGCCGAGGTCGTGGACCAGCGCGAGCGCCTCCACCAGATCGGTGTTCAGCCCTAGTTGCGCGGCGATGGTGCGCGAGATTTGCGCGACCTCGATGGTGTGCGTCAGCCGGTTGCGGAAGTGGTCGGAGTAGCGCCGGGTGAAAACCTGAGTCTTCGCTTCCAGGCGGCGAAAAGCGCGGGCATGGACAACACGATCGCGATCGCGCTGAAAGTCGTTGCGGTAGGGATGCTGAGGCTCGGGATGGCGGCGTCCGCGGGAGTCTTCTACGCGCACCGCGTAGTCGGCGAGCATGAGAAAAGTCTAGCATTGTTCATTCTTGATTGTCGGATATTGGAGAGCAGCCGCGAAAGCAGAGACCTACTTCATCTCGCGCAACTGGCGCAGCACTTCCGCAGCCTTCGGAATCTCCGGAATCGTGGCGGAAACCTTTCGCCAACGCTCTCGCCCGTTTTCGTCGATCACGAAAGTCGTGCGGAGGGCGATATCGGCGTCCCCTTTGCCGTGAGGGTGGAGCAGCCCATACTGACGAATCACCCGCGCCTCGGGATCGCTGAGGATGGCGAACTTGCGGTTGGCTTGCTTGTCCCAGACCATGTGGGCATGTTCCTGGTCGTCGACGCTGATCCCTAGCAGACGCGTTTTGGCTTGTTCGAATTCGCCGGCATGCTGCGCGAACTCGCGCAGTTGGCGCATGCAGAAAGGTCACCAGTAGCCGCGATAGAAAACCAGCACAACGCGCGATCCCCGCAGGCTTGAGAGGGTGAAAGGCTTGCCATCTTGATCGTTCAGCGTGAAGTCCGGAGCAGGTTGCAAGTCGGCAAATGACGACTGCGGCTTCGGCAGGATCATCTTCGAGGCCACGAAACCCGCAGCCAACACTAAGAGGAAGACGGCCGTCAAGAAAACTTTGCGGCGGCGCGACATGGCTACTGCTTCGCGCCCTCTTCCTTGGCCAGCTTCATCTTGGCGGAATCGAGCTTCTTCTGCACCCGCGCCACATCCGCCGGATCGACTTCGGCGGCAATGGTGCGGTTCCACTCGGTGAGCGCGCGCTCCCAGTTGCTCGCGGCCAGCTTGAGGCGTCCGGTCTTCTGGTACAAATCGCCGAGGTGGTCGTGGACGGTGGGATCGGTATTGATTTTCTGCGAAGCCTTCAGCAGATTCTCTTCCGCCAATTCATATTTTCCCAGCCGGAAATAAGCCCAGCCGATGGAATCGAGATAGGCGCCGTTGGCGGGATCGAGATCGACGGCGCGCTTGATGAATCCGAGCGCTTCTTCGAGCTTCAGGTTCTGATCGGCCAGCATGTAGCCCAGATAATTCAGGGCCGAAGCGTGCTCCGGATCGCTCGCCAGCACCTTCTTGAACTGCTCTTCAGCTTCGGCGTAGCGTTTCTCGCGCTCAAAAGTCGAGCCCCGCAGAAACCATACGTACTCTTTGTCGTCCGTCTTGCTCGAAAGCTGCTCGGCCTTATCGAGATCCTGCTCGGCATCGCTGAAACGCCGCAGGCGCGTGTTCATCTGCGCCAGGGTGATATAAACCTGGCGGTCGTCGGAGTTGGCGTTGGCGTTGGCGTCGCCCTTCAACATCGCGCGGACGTCTTTGAGCGCCTTGTCCGCATCGCCCATGTCGGCCTGCTGTGCCGCCAGTACCATTTTCAGGTCGCGGCTGCCGGGCAACTTCTGCACCGCTTCCTTGGCGGCGTCTGTAGCTTTCTGCCAATCCTTAGCTTCGCGCCAGGTATCGATGATCTGCTGATAACCGCGCTCGATATTCTCGTCGCCGCCCAGCGCGACGATCTCGCGGAAGGTCTGGTTGGCGGCCTGATTGTTCCCTTGCTCGCGGTAGATTGTGCCTAACCTCTCGAGAAACACGGCACGATTGCTTCGTTCCCCATTCGAATATTTGCCGTCGGACTTCTCCGATTTCTTCAACAGGTCGCGCATGATTGGAATGGCTTCGTCGTAACGCCCCTGCGCCTGGTAAATGGCGGCAATGTTGTAGGGCACTTCGACCGAGTCCTGCACCATGGATTCGGCCTTCTTCAGATTCTCGAGGGCGAGATCGAACTTGCCCTGCTTGCGATAAATTTCCGCGATACGGACATAGGTTTGCGCATCTTCCGGGTTCGCGTCCGCGATCACTTTGTATTGTTCGAGCGCGGCATCGGCCTGGCCGTCGTTCAGCAGGTTTTGCGCGAGCCCGCGAATCGCGTCCAGATTGTCGCGGTCCTGTTCAATCGCGTGCCGATATGCCTCGACCGCGTTCTTATATTGCTTCTGCTGCTCGTAGGTGTAACCGAGCGCCGAATAGAGCTTGGCCGAGCGCTCCACATTCGGCACCGAACTCAGCACTTGAGCGGCGCGAGACGTGTCGCCGAGTTCGTTGTAGAGATAAGCCAGGGTGGTAACCGCTTCTTCGGAACCCGGTTGCAGCTTCACTGCGGTCTTGAATTCGTTCTCCGCTTTTTGCAGATCGTTGTTCAAGCGATACAGGCGCCCGAGAAGCAGGTGGTCGTCCATGCTGTCCGGTTGCAGGCGGACGATCTGCTCATACTGCTCGATCGCCAGCTTCAGCACACTCTCCGATCCGCTGCCGGCTTGCATATCGCCGAGCGAGCGCAGATAGATTCTTCCAAGCAGGCGGCGGGCTTCGAGATTGTTGGGATTGCGCTTGATGATGTCCTGCGCCTCGACGACGGCGTCGCGAATGCGGCCGGTTTTGGCATAGAGCTCGGCGAGACCGGAGGTCAGGTACGCGGAGGTCGGATCGGCATCAATGGCGGCGCGGTATTCCTCAATGGCTTTATTCGCCAATTCGCTGCGGCCGTAGGTGGCCACTTGTTCCTCGTACATGTGCGCGAGGGCGAAGTGGTAGTAGGCGGCGGCGCGGTCGGGCGTCTTGCCCTTAGCGGCGGACTGGGCGCCCGCGGCAGCCGGAGAATCCGCGGCGCGAGCAGGCTGGTTCTGGGCCAGTAAAAAGGACCCGGTGAGAACGACACTGAAAATCCAAAGCTGTTTTTTCATGAAAAATCCTGCAACCTGCGACTTGCGGCCCGCACATTGATTGGATGCTGCCCGATTGGATGCTGATGCGTGGCCATCCAGATTTCCCTATTCTACCCTCCGCCCGCCTCTTGGCGGGGAGAAAGCGCAGGATGCGACTGAAGCCGGAAGTACAGGGGCTTTGGACGTTTGTTGGTGAGGGGACGGGGCTCCGCCCCGTCCAAGCGGGGCGAAGCCCCGCTTCCACACGTCTAATGCCTGAAGTGCCGCACTCCGGTGAAGATCATGGCCAGGCCGAGCCGGTCGGCGGCTTCGATGACCTCCTGATCGCGCACCGAGCCTCCGGGCTGGATAATCGCGGTCGCCCCGGCTTTGGCGATTTCTTCGACGCCATCCGGGAAGGGGAAAAAGGCATCGGAGGCAGCCACGGTACCCTTCAGGGGCAACTGCGCCTTCATGGCGCCGAGCTTGCAGGAATCGACGCGGCTCATTTGTCCGGCGCCGACGCCCACCGTTTGGCCGTCGCGGGCATAGAGGATGGCGTTCGACTTCACGTGCTTGCACACCTTCCACGCGAAGAGCAGCGCCCGCTTTTCTTCCGGCGTCGGCGGGCGTTTGGTGACAATTTTCAGGTCGCCTTCGGCCAGCTTGTGCAGATCGGAATCCTGGACAAGCATGCCTCCAGAAATGTTTTTTAGAACCCAGTTTTGCTGCCCGGCGGGAACTTCGACCAGGCGCAGATTCTTCTTCGAGGCAAACGCGGCTTTCGCGCCTTCATCGAATGCGGGCGCGGCGATGACTTCGAGGAACAGCTTGGCCATCTCGCTCGCGGCCGCCGCGTCCACCGTGCGGTTCACTCCGATCACTCCGCCAAAGGCCGAGACTGGATCGCATTCCAGCGCCCGCACGTAAGCTTCGGCTAGCGTCTTGCCGGTCGCGGTTCCGCACGGATTGGTGTGTTTTATGATGGCGCAGACTGCCTCATCAAACTCCTGCGCCAGGTCCCACGCCGCTTGCAGATCGACAATGTTGTTATAGGAAAGCTCCTTGCCCTGCACCTGGCGCGCGTGGGCCACGCCCGTGCCCGAACCGTCCGCATACATTGCGGCCTTCTGGTGCGGATTCTCTCCATAGCGCAGGTCGATCACTTTTTGAAAGGACAGCCGGAGGGTTTTGGGGAAGCCTTCCGCTGGTTTCAACTCGAATGGGTGCAACTCGAAGTCGCCGCTCACGCGCTCGAGCGTCGAGGCGATGGCGGAATCGTAGGCCGCAGTCGTGGCAAATGCTTTCTGCGCCAGCTTCCACTTCGTTTCCCGGGAGAGAGTATTGCCCGAGCTTGCCATCTCTTCGATGATCGCGCCGTAATCGGCGGGCGAGGTCACGACCGCGACATCCTGAAAATTTTTCGCTGCCGAGCGGATCATCGAGGGGCCACCGATATCGATGTTTTCGATCAACTCTTCGAAGTGCACGCCCGTCTTGGCGGCAGTCTTCTCGAAGGCGTACAGGTTGACGACAACCATGTCGATGGCCAGGATGCCATGCTCGGCGACCGCCGCGCGATGGCCGCTGTCTTCGCGGCGAAACAGTATGCCCCCGTGAACCTTCGGATGCAGCGTCTTTACGCGCCCGTCCAGCATTTCAGGGAACCCGGTCAGCTCGGAAATGTCTTTCACCGCGATGCCGGAATCGCGCAACAGTTTGGCCGTGCCCCCGGTCGAAACCAGTTCCACGCCGAAGGCAACGAGTTTGCTGGCGAAATCTACCAGTCCGGATTTGTCGGTGACGCTGAGAAGGGCACGCTGGATTTTGGACATGAGAACCTCTGCTGCAGACTAGTGAAGGGGAATTTTAGCAGCATCGAGGAGAAGTTCTCAGTTCCCGGTTTTTAGTCCTCAGTCTTCAAAGTCAGATCTCCGCGGGTCCATTCGGCCGGGAGAAAAACAAGCAGCAGCAGGCAACCAATGAACTTGCGTCGGTCAAAGGAAGTTGAGAACTGAGAACTGAGAACTGAGAACTGAGTACTGAGAACTGAGTACTGAGAACTGAGTACTGAGAACTGAGTACTGAGAACTGGGTACTGCCGCTACACTTTCGCCTTGGCCTTAAGCTTCACGTGTCCGCCCTGCACTTCGACTGAGTAAACCACTGTTTCGCAGCCTTTTTCTTTGCGAATCTCGCTGGTTTTTTTCTTGACGAACGCCGCGAAAGAATCGAGGTTGCCGGAAACTTTTTCTCCCGACTTTTGCTTGGCTTCGGTCAGCGCTTTGTAGAGAGATTCAACTTGTTCGCGCTCGGCCGCCGCGCCGGAGCACTGTACGGAGAAAGGCTGATCCGCCTCCCGAACCACTTCCTCAGCAACGCCCGGGATTTCGCCGCCCACCGTTTGGGCGGGGCGGTTGAGGCCGTACACCGTATGATGCTTGGCGGCGCGCTCTTCGTTGGCACGCACGCCCTGTACCGAGAGGAGCGCATCCTGCGGCCGGCGATAGCCCTCTTCGCGAATCCGCATTTTCTTCCGCCACAGGTCGGCTTGAATGGCGTAGCGCTGCGCCATTTCGTTGTACTTAAAGCGCTGCGAAAAACTCATCCGGTTACCGTCGCTGAACTTGCGAATCAACGAGAGCACTTTCCATTCGACGTCGGTGGGAGGCCGTTTGGCCGGATTGTTGAAGAAAATCTCATACTCGATCTTCAGCCGCCGCAGTTGCTGATCGAGCAGATTCAGTTCTTCGTCAATGGTCACAGACACTCCCCAGACCCTAGCTTAGCGTTCGAAGCAAGGGGTTGGCGAGGTTCCCGCCGGACACGCCAGGGATAGAACGAAAGTACCTAAGAGCAGCTGTCAGCCATCAGCTCTCAGCCGTCAGCACCGCGGTCTTCGCAAGTTAACCAGAACGCCAGATTGTCCACGGAAGCAGGGGGGAATGGGCTTGACTGAAGGCTGATGGCTGAGTGCTGACGGCTGATTTACTTCGTGTTCGACGCCATCTTCTTCACCATCGCCAGCACCAGCTTCCGATCGCTGTCGTTCAGATTCGCCGAATAGCGGCGCATCTGGCTCAGAAAGCGGACTTCATCGTCGGAAAGTTGCGGCAACCCCTTATGGCCGTTGCTGTGGCCTTCGGCAAAAAATTGCGACAATGCCAAATCCATCGCCCCAGCGATCTTCGCCAGCGTGTCCAGAGAAGGAATGGTGTGGCCGTTCTCAACCCGCGACAGGTAGCAGCGCAACAGGCCCGTGCGCTTCTCGATGTCGCCCTGTGACATGCTTCGCTGGAGCCGGAAATTGCGGATGGTCTCGCCGATATTCATAGTTACGGACTTGGGTACGCGATTAACTTAAATCCAAAAAAAAGATGCGTGCATAGTAACCAGAGTAGTACCGTCTGGCAAGTGGAAATTCCTTGCACCCGGCTGGAGCCGGTTTCACGCAGCGGCTGCGACGAGTATACGGCGCAGAGAACACTTTTTCAGCAACCTGTTTGCCCGCGCCGAAAGCCGCTCCTAGAGCTAGTTGTGCTTGATGAACTTGCCGTTTTTCTGCCCCGTCAGCGAGTTGTACAGGGTTTCCAAAAACGCATCTTCGCTGATGAAGTCTCCGGAATACTTCTTCCAGGGATTGAGAATTTTCTTCTCCTTCATCTGCTCCAGAGTCATTTTCTTGCCGAGCGCATCCTGCACCGCCGCCCGCGTTTCCTTCAGCATCTTCACGTAAGCGCGCACGTCATCGAGGTTTGAAACCGGGCCGTGGCCGGGGATAATCTTCACGTCGGGCGGAAGCTGCGCGATGGCTCCCTCGACGCCGCTGATCATGCCGTCGATGCTGCCGCCGCTATCGACATCGATGAAGGGAAAGCCGTACGTCACGAAATCGTCGCCCATGTGTACCACATTTGACTTCGGAAAATAGATGACCGAGTCGCCGTCGGTGTGTCCGGCCGGAAAGTGCAGCGCGCGGATGTCTTCCCCGTTCAAGTGCACGGTGACGTCGTGATCAAAGGTGATGATCGGCAGCGCGTCCTTCGGCTGCGCCTTCTGTTCCATGTGCACCGATCCGCCGTTGCCCGCCTGGCCGCCTTCTTCCAGGCGCTTGCGAACGTTGTCGTGCGCGATGATGGGCGCCTGCTTCTGGAAGAATTCGTTCCCGCCGGTATGGTCTCCGTGGTAATGGGTGTTGATGATGAAACGCACCGGCTTGTCGGTAATGCCCTTGAGCGCCTCCTGAATTTTTGCGGCGAGAGGAGCGTACTGATCGTCGACGATCACGATGCCGTCATCGCCAACGGACGCGCCAATGTTGCCGCCGGCTCCCGCCAGCATGTAAACATTGCCGGCAACTTTCGAGACTTTGATTTGGACCTTGCTGAAATCCTGATCCTGAGCAAAGCAGAAGCCCGCCGAGAGGCAAGCAAGAATTGCGATACGAGATGTGGTGCGCATGAGTTTCACCTCTGAGTGGCTAAAATTGTAAACGGAAAGTGAGGCATTGAGCCATTGAATCAATACCTCCATGATTCAATGACTACGGCGTGCCCTCAAACAGCGGCCAAAGCCGGTCGGCGGTGACGCGATAGATTGCATAGGCGCTGCCATTGTCGAAAGTGCGCCGGAAGAGCAATTCGCCGCGGCCATCGCCGTCGGCATCGACCACATCGATCAGTTCCATGCGGGGAGCGACGTCGAGATGCCGCGAATCGGTCTGCGAGAAGAAGAGTTTCCGCAATTCGCCTTCAAGGTTGGTACGGGCTATCAGCGTGATCTCCTTTGGTTCTTCGAAGCTTTCGGTCGCAGGCGGGCGGGTTTTCGCGGAGAGCACCAGCACCGGCTCGTTCGAACTGGAGAGATCGAAGATGCGCAAGATGACATCGTCGAAGGCAAGCTTGGGCAACTTGCTGGCGGATTTGCCAACGGATCTTCCAGCGGAAGACTTCGTGTGCGCGGGCGCAGCCTCTTTTGTCGCGGAGCTTGCCTGGGGGCGCAGTTGCGTCGCGAGCAAATCGAGCATCTTGCTGCGATAGCTGGCTTCTTCCGCCGGCTTCACATCGTAAGTGTAGGGGCGCGGATCAGGTCCCCCGGCGTCGGAAATCGCTGGAATGAACGTGACCTGCGGCGAAGACGCAGTGGAATCTTTTGCCGTTTTCGCGCCGGGCTTGGCTGCGCCTGCCGAAGCTGTGCCCGCCAGCGCTGCGTCCATCAGCGGGTCGAACGTCGTAAAGGGCTCGCGGCGTGTGCTTGAGTCGGGCTTTCCGCGCCGGAGCCGGGGCCGATTCGGATCGTCGATGGTTTCGTCTGACGGAGCAGCCTTCGCGGTCTCGGCGGCTGCAGGCGCTTTTGCCGTATCCGGCGGCGGCGTAGCCGGCGCGCTGGCGGGTGACGCACCGGTGGGCGACGCTGGAGCAGTCGTGGGTTTTGGTTGATCTTTATTCTTGTCTTTGTCTTTGTCTTGATCTTTGTCCTTGTTCTTGTCCTTGCTATCAGCGCCGCTATCGGAGTCGGCCTTGTCGCCGTGGCGATGAAGTACCGGTGGCGCATCTTTGTCTTCGATGACCGGTGTCGAGTACTTCTTGCTTTTCTCCGGCGCCTTCGCTCCCGCAGGCAGCCACGTGCCTTCGGCGATCCATAGGTGGTTCAGTTGTCCAGGTTGCGTAATGGTAAAGACGCCCTGCGACACACCCGCGCGAAACCCCTCATAAACGATGTCGAAGTCGAGAGCCATGGGCACTGGCGCGGCCTTATACGAGCCCGCGTCAAAGAATTTCCCGTCCATCATGATGACAATGGGAGTGAGGCGGCCTTTGTTGCCTTTGGGCGAAAGCTGGATCAGCCCCACGGCACGCGGTCCCTTGTTAGACGCAGGCTTGTGCCCATACTGAGTGATCGGACCCTGAGCCGCAAGCCATGAACTGGCGAGCAAGATCGTGGCGGTCAAGGTGACGGCGAACATCCGGTTGCGATATAACGTTGACGGGCGAGGAGAAAATTCCATGGAAGTCAATGATAAATCCCCCGACTTTAATACGACGGACGAGAATGGCAAAGAGGTTGCCTTAAAAGATTTTCGGGGCAAGACGGTGGTGCTCTATTTCTACCCCAAGGCCGACACGCCGGGGTGCACGAAAGAAGCGTGCGGCTTTCGGGACAGCTATGCGGCGATCAAGAAGACGGGCGTGGTGCTGCTTGGGATTTCGAAGGACACAGCCGCCTCGCAGAAAAAATTCCAGGAGAAGTTTAGTCTCCCTTTCCCGTTGCTCGCGGACGCGGAAAAGAAGATCGCGAACCTGTTCGGCGTGGTCAAAGAGAAGAACATGTACGGGAAGAAAGTGCAAGGGATCGCGCGAACGACCTTCGTGATTGCCCCCGACGGCAAGATCAAGCACATCTTCAACAACGTGAAGGCGGAAGGGCACGCGGAAGAAGTGCTGGCTTATCTGAAGAGCGCGGCGTGAAGTGGCCCGCAAGGAAGTTCGCAGCATAGACCCACATTGTCATCCTGAGCGAAGCGAAGGACCTCTGCATTCGACGCCGCAATTACTCGATGCGGAGTTCTTCAACCGCGATCCGCGGCGGGTGGCGCGGGCATTGCTGGGGAAATTGCTGGTCCGGAAAACGGCTCGCGGAATTCTGGCGGGACGAATTGTCGAGACCGAAGCATACCTCGGCAAAGACGACGCAGCGGCCCACGCGGCGACGGGCAAGACGGCGCGCAATGCCGTGCTCTTCGGGCCTCCCGGTTATGCCTATGTGTACTTCATCTACGGCGCTCACTACTGCCTGAATGTTTCCTGCCTGCCGGATGGAGTCGCTGGAGGCGTGCTCTTTCGAGCGCTGGAGCCGGTGGAGGGCATCGAGCAGATGGCGGAGGCGCGCGGAATTGAGGTCGTGAAAGACAGCGACCTCCGAAAAACTTCTTTTCTGAAGAAAATTTCTTCCGGCCCAGGACGTATGTCGGAAGCTCTGGAAGTCACGCGCGCGCGGGATAACGGAAAAAACCTGGTGAGCGCGCGCTCGGACCTCCGCATTGTCGATGACGGCTATCGTGTACGACGTGTAACGGTCACGCCGCGCATCGGGATTGTGAAGTCAGCAGAACAGCCGCTGCGCTACTTCATCGCGGAAAACCTGTTTGTCTCCGGAAGACGGCCAGCCGGGTAAGAAGTCCCGGTCCACTTTCTGTGATGGCCTGGCGGCCCGTTCCATCACCTCGCCAATCATTCCTCACCCCACGCTGGGCTGAACTCTTAGGGTTCGACATCGGGCAAGTCAACCAATTGGAGCACGCTGGTTCTCTCCAGCTTTTGGTGCAGGATTCAGAACAAGGTTGTCAATCAGCCGCGTCGTTCCAACATAGGCGGCGACGGCAACCAGCGTCGTTTGCGAGATCCGTTCGACGGGATCGAGCGTGGCGGGATCGACGATCTCGAAATAATCGAGTACAACCTGCGGCTCGCGGGCGAAGACTGCTTTGGCGGCGGAGATCAGCTTGGCGGCGATTCTTTCCCCCGCTTGAAATTCCTGCTGCGCGCGCTGCAACGAACGTTGCAGAATGAGTGCTCGGCCGCGCTCTTCTCGATTCAGGTAGGCGTTGCGGGAGCTCATGGCCAGTTCATCGGGTTCACGGACAATCGGGCAGGCGACAATTTCGACCGGGAAATTCAGGTCGTGCACCATGCGGCGGATCACGGCCAGTTGCGCCGCGTCTTTCTGTCCGAAGAACGCGGCCTCAGGCTCGATGATGTGAAACAACTTGGAAACGACGGTGGTTACGCCGCGGAAATGGCCGGGGCGGGAGCGCCCGTCGAGCTTTTCGCTCAGGCCTTCGACCACGACCCAAGTGACTTGGTCATTGGATTTGGGATAGATTTCTTCGACCGTCGGCGCGAAGAGGATATCCACTCCTTCTTTTTCC
>CZLA01000103.1_pt1 | contig 12493 bp, 8 predicted proteins | sample 1122381 | NCBI WGS metagenome assembly CZLA01 (sample SAMEA3539301, study PRJEB10725) | soil metagenome | biome: tundra; feature: field; material: soil | place: USA | collected 2010-05 | depth 0.15 m
ATCTGACACGTACCCGACACTGAGCGGGATTGCGCGTGTCCCACGGGTGGAAGAGTGTGCGGACAAGCCGTACGCTTGGCCGCTATCCATCCGAGATAAGAACCGGATGCGCTAATAAGCGCCCGTCCGGGTCCGTGCGGGGGGCAACCAGCAATGGTTGTCCCTACCGCGATCGACAGTTATCGTGTCGCCGTGCGCAATATTGGCTACGATCCACATATGAGCGCCAAATTCGGGATATTGCTCCTGCTTGCAGGAATCTCGGCTGCACAAACGTCGGCTGCACGGCGTGATTGGGAACTCGTGCGGTCAGTGCCGAATGGATATGGGGGAACGCTCGACCTCGTTCTCATCCCGGAAGCAAAACAACGCGACCGCGACAACTACATGCACGCGGCCGATGCGATCTGCGGGTCTAGGATTACTTGCATGGTGAATTTTTGGACTGATCGCACGCATATTCCTGAACCTAAATCAGGGTGGATACCGGTCGGTGATCTTGCTGTCATGACCGCTTCTTACGAGCGGTCTCCAACGTACAAAGAACCCGTGCTGCACCTTGCCTGTTGGCTCTACCCGAGCAAAACCGTTGGGGAGTCAGAGAAGTGCTCATATCTTCCGGGTGCCAAGAAACCTCCGGACAAATGAGCGCGCCACCCATCTTAATATCGACAAACCCCTTACTGGTTCTTACCCAAAATTCATCGTTGTTGAAAAGAGCGCTTGCGCTAACAATCTTGGGGTGGGGCCGTATGACTGATGGCTGACGGCTGAGTCCTACCTCAGCCCCTTCACCACATACGCCTCCGACAGCACCCGTATGTAGAGATACGCGTACGCATTCCCGTCAGCTGAAAGACGTGGCGAGCCAACGGACGATACTCCCGCCGACGTTCCTGCTCCGAAGGTTTTCCACGGCTCCATTTTTCCGGTTTGAATGTTTACCCGCGAGACCTCCGCGACTGTCCTGCGGCCGCCATTAGGGACCGCGTAGACCGATCCTCCGTCCGGTGTCCAGCCGATGACGGAGTATTTTGCGGCGAGACCTGGTATGGGGCGAAACCCTCCGCCTTCCAGCGGCCAGATGCCTCGCTGTCCGCCGGGCCCGCGGACCACCGTGTACTTGCCATCCGGCGAAATTTGCACACCGGAGATACCCTCGGGAGTGATGGGCTTCGATTCGCCGCTGCTCACATCGATCAGGTAGTCGCGTCCACCGTGCCCGGCCTCGATTCCCACCGCCAGCAAATGCTTGCCATCCGGCAGAAAGCGAACCTGGCCGTAGCTCACGGAGTCGTGAGTAATCTGGCGGGGTTCGCCCGCTCCCGTGGGCACCAGGCTAAACGCGCCAACTTTTGTCGGCATCGTGACCACCCATTTGCCGTCGGGAGAGATTGCTCCAGCGAGGCCCTCGCCGAGGCGCGCCGGAGGCGAACCATCCGTATCGCGCAGGAAGACTGTGTAATTCGCTCCCCCGCCATCGCCTTCTTCTTCAAACAGAATCTTGCGGCCGTCGCGGCTGATATCGCGGAGTTCCGACCATCCGAACCACCCCAGTTCCCGCTCCTCCTTGGCGTCCGGCCCCTTGCCGCGGATATCAAGGCGGGTGTGATTGGCCACGCTCAGCACAGTCCCATTGCGCGAGTCTTCCAGCCACATGCCGCCGGGCACGTTGGCGAGCGTCCGTAGTTTGCCCGAAAGGGTTACGGCACGCGGGTTCGAGGCGCTGCCCGCATTGGTGGAGGTGAACCAGATCTCATCGCCCGCCGCAGACCAGAGAATCCCTTGCAGTGAGGTCCATCCCGAGGACAGCTTCCTTTCTGGTACTTTCCCATCGGCGGCGATGAGCGCGACTGAACCTTCGTCGTCGCCCCCTGTATTCTCATGATCGGCAAAGGCGATCCACTTTCCGTCCGGTGAAATCTTCGGATGGCTCATCCAGTTGATGCCGTCGATCAGCACCTTGCCCGCCGGGTATTCCAGACGCCAGTGGTTATTTTCCGGAACGTAACGGACCACCGCCATACTCTCGCCGTTCGCCGACCAGTCCGCGTCCTGCACATTGTCCAGCACTTCTCGTGGAGTTCCCCCACTCAGCGGAACCCGCGCCAGCGTCCCGCTTCGCGCATAGCCGCCGTAACCCACCGTATTGAGGCGAATCGCCATTTCTCCGCTCTTGGAGATCGAAAGCAGTTCCGCATCCTTGATTCCCAGTTCGCGCGCGCCCGGATCGTCCGTGCGCGACATATAAAGCTGTTTGTCGCCGCCGTCCCACGATGCACTGTAGACAATGCTGCCGTCCGGCGTAAATCGCGCGTTGCCGATCGAACCCGTGCGAAACGTGATCTGCTGATACTCGGCCTGCGGCGCGTGGCTGTTGGCCTTTCCGCTCCACCACCCGAGACCATAAACCAGGCTCGCAAACGCGAGCCCAGCCGCGATCCCAATCAGAAGTTTGTGGCGCGGTTGGCCCATAGCAAAGCTCGCGCCACTGCCCGCCGCCGCTACCCTCGCCGTGCTCCCGGAAAGCGCAGAGAGATGTTCGAGATCAAACGCAATATCGCTGGCGGAATGGAAGCGCGACTCGGGGTTCTTCTCCAGGCAGTGGTGCACGATGCGCTCCAGTGCCGGAGAAATATTGCGATTGGTTTCACTCAACTCCGGAGGGTCTTCCTTCAGAATCGAACTCATCGTATCCGCGGCAGTGTCCCCATGGAATGCCCGCTTGCCCGAGAGCATTTCGTAGAGGATTGCCCCAAAGCTGAATATGTCGGAGCGCGGATCGAGCGCCAACCCGCGCACCTGTTCGGGCGACATGTATCCCGCCGTCCCCATCACCACGCCCGCTTCGGTGCCGCCATGGGTCACGGTCGGCATTGCAGTGTTCGATCCCGCACCAGGATCGGCTTGCGTGAGCTTCGCCAGCCCGAAGTCGAGAATCTTGACTCGCCCATCTTTTGTGACAAACAGATTGTCCGGCTTGAGGTCGCGATGAATGATTCCTTTTTCGTGCGCCGCGGCCAGTCCATGCGCGATTTGCATGGCGTAATCCAAAGTCTTGCGCACCGCGATCGCGCCACTGCGCAGCCGGTCCCGCAGCGTTTCTCCCTCCAGCAACTCAGACACGACGTAAGGCGAGCCGTCGCTCGTGCCAATATCAAACACCGCCAGAATGTTGGGATGATTCAGTGCGGCCGTGGCCAGCGCCTCCTGCTCAAACCGCCGCATCCGGTCGGCATCCAGCGAAAGCGCCTGCGGCAGAACCTTGATTGCAACGTCACGCCGAAGACGAGAATCGCGAGCGCGATACACCTCGCCCATTCCGCCAGCGCCTAAGAGAGAGACTATTTCGTACGGGCCTAGTTTTGTGCCAGAGGTCAGGTTCATCAGTGCCGACGATTATAACCGGAGGAGGCTGTCAGCTCTCAGTTATCAGCTTTCAGTAAATCGCGTTGCCCCTAGTCGAGCGCCGGCCGCGGACAGTACGGGATCGGCAGTCCTTTGACGATTGCGCCCGGGTTACCTTCGACCAGGGCATCGGCATACTCGGCCCCCACGATCTTTTCCGCCACCGCGCGGCCCGCGGAAAGATTCGGAATACGGCGCCTGGTGTCGTGAGCATCCGAAGCAAGGATGTGGACGGCAGAGCGGTCGAGCAGCCAGCGCGCGACGATCTCGGGCCGCTCTCCCCACGACCCCGTCAGCGCCGAGGCCGTGACTTGAATCAGACAGCCCTGCTCCGCCCACTCCAGAATGCGCTGCGGCGTTTGCTGCAGGATCGGATTCCGTTCCGGATGAGTCAGGATCGCCGTAAGCCCGCGATCTCCCAAACGGAATAAGCAGTCCGCCAGCCCGGTCGGAATACTATAGTTGCTGAGTTCAATCAGCAGGTAGTTGGTTTCGCCAATCGTGTAGGTGTGCGGCTGCTCGAGCACGCGTTCCAGATTCTCAAACGAAAGATGAAAATCGCATCCTAGACTCAATTGCAGCGCCGGACCGACCTTCTCCTGGAGTTGCCCGAGAAGCCCGGAGAGGTACGCGCGATCGTAGGCGTAACGATCGTTGGCATGTGGAGTGGCGACCGCGTGGGTAATGCCGTCCGCCGCCGCCATGCGGCACATTTCAACGGCGACATCCCAGGACTTAGGGCCGTCGTCGACCTCGGGCAGCAGATGGCAGTGGATATCGATCACAACGTAATCTTGATTTCGACCATAACCGCGAATACCAGACCTGGAACAGAACGATTAAAACACATCCCGTCGCGAAACATTTCGCCCTTTCAAACCCTGCGCAGCCTCGCAGCCACATCCGCGCATCCAAGCAAAGGATTTGAAAGTTTGCGTCGCGGTGGGCAGTGGCATTGTCGCAATCACCGCCAAGGACTCGAAGTCACACCAAGCGTTTGCGGCCAAAAGGTTTCCTTAGTGGTCCTTAGTGGCCTTGGTGGTGAATGATTTAGGGCAGTATTCCGGGGTCCAAGCAGTTGCGTAGTTCCCATCTTCTCGTGCACGATAGTAAACACGACTTTTTTGTTCTCACTTTGGATATTGAGGAGCAGGTTCGCAAATGAGCTTTCTAAGGGCGGCGCGTGCCGCACTGGCCAGTCAAAGTTGTTTTCGCCGAATTGTTGCGGCCGTGGCCGTGGTCATCGTCCTGGCCGGTCTTTCCCTCTCCTGCGGCAGCAGTTCTCAGAATCCGACGGGGTCGAATCACAATGCCTATGTAACCTTGCCCGCCAATGGGTCGGTGCTTCTGCTGCACATCAACGGCGCCACCGGAGCCATCACCGTCGGTGGGGAGACGCCGCGAGTACCGAACACTTCGCCCAGAGGCCTGGCGTTGCTCCCGTCCAAACCCCCGTCCAAAAAATTCCTCTATGCCGTTAATTCCAATCCCCTGGCTGACTCGATCTCAATTTTTAACGTTGCTAGCGACGGGACGTTGACGCTCACCGGTGCTTCGACTGCCGCCGGATCCAGTCCGAATGCGGCCGTCATCGACCCCTCCGGAAAGTACTTGTTGGTGACAAACAGTTCTGTTTCCGACGGCAGCGTTTCCGTTTTTTCCATCGATGCCAGCAGCGGCGCTTTATCCCCGGTCGGGTTGCCCGTCCCCGCGAATTCCAATCCTACCGAGATTCTGATCACGCCTTCCGGAAAGTTCGTTTACGTGACCAATCCGGGCCTCGGTATGATCACCGCTTTCGCCTTCTCCAGCGGCGTGCTCACCCAGGTGACTGGGTCGCCGTTTCTTTCGCTGCCGGCAGGGGGAGGAGGAGCCTCCGGCCTGGCCGTGGATGCGAGTGAACAGTTTCTTTACGTGACCAACCCTTCGGCACCCAACCCTTTACAGTCCAACACCGGCAACATTTCCGGGTTCAACATCGACCCCGGCACCGGCGCACTGACTCCGATACTCGGCTCGCCCTTTACCTCCACGGTCGGCAACGGCCCCATCGCGATTACCGTCGATCCCCGCGGGCAGTTTGTTTACGCGGCGACCGCGGAATCGAGCTCCTCCGTTTGGTGTTTCGCGATCGATCCCACTAACGGACAACTCAAGGCGGTAACCGGCTCGCCCTTCAGCCTGACCGCTGGCGTTCTGTTTGCCCTCATTGATCCCAGCGGAAACTTTTTCTACATCGGAGGAACCGGCATTGCTGGTTATACCTACAATCCCGCCACCGGCGCTCCCACGGTTATCTCGGGCTCACCTTTTTCCACAGGAACGGCGCCTGGGAAAATGGTGTTTTCCGAGTAGAAGCAGCGGTCCGAATTCGGTTTCAGCCTGTCGAATGTGTGATTTACGGGCTGGCACTTTGGTGGCACAAGTTTGGCACCCGCGTGCCATTTTCAGATTTGCCGCTTAGTCTTACATTGCACTTGAGCAGTTCTGGGGGAGGGCTGCCCGGGCGTCCTGGGTTCGCAAGAATCCGGACGCCCGTTTAATTTGTCTGTGTAGCGCGGACACTCTTGTCCGCGGCCTTTGGTTTTTTTTGGTTTTGCTCTTGCTTTCTCGACAGGACCCGGACGCTCCTCGGCCCCAAGGTTTGTATTCGCTGCCCACCTCTCGCGGACAAGACTGTCCGCGCCGCACAAGCAAACTCAATTTGTGGAAATGGTGAAGTTCACCGTGATCCGCGCCTGGGTTTCCACCGGCTGCCCGTTTTGCAGGTAGGGCTTGAAGTGCCACTGCTTCACCGCCTCGCGTGCGGCGGTAGCCAAAATCCCAGGACCACTGAGAATCTGCAACTCCTGGATGGATCCGTCTCGCGAGATGAGCGCCTGCAAACTGACCGCGCCCTGCACCTTCATCTGCCGCGCCAGCAAGGGATAATCCGGTGGCACCGAAACACTCACACTCTGCGCCGTTTGCGGCGAGAGCTGCACCCGATCGCCGGCATTGGCCGGCGCATTCGGCGCCGGGGCGCCGGATGCTGAAGACGTTGCGCCCGAGTCCACATCCAGACGGATAGCACTGCTCTTCGCGGGCACGCTGATGTGCCGGTTTCCGGCTACGACTTCCACCTGTAGCGGAGGCAAGGCGGCGCGCTCGGCCGTGGCCGAGAAGGGAACTTCGGCTGCAGCCGGTGCCGGGGACTTGGCGGCCTTGCGTTCATGCGCGGGAGTTGCCGGCGCGCTCGTGGTGGCTGGAGCCATGCTCGTACTCTTGCTCTTGCTTCGAATCGTCGCTTCCTGGATTTCGCCGCCTGACGGAAACCAGAAATCCCAGTCCTTCAGAACCACTGCCACCAGTGCGACCAGCAGTATCCCCAGCGCGATCAGCATCCGCTTGCGCTGCACTTCCGCATCCGGCAACCTGGGTTGCAGGGGGAGCGCCGTCGACCGCTCCAGATGGTTCTCGGGCTGGGTTTCGTCTTGAAACATAAGCACCCGAGCATCCTCGAAATCGTAATCGCCCGCGAGGATTGCTGAGTTAGTATGCCCCTAAACCCACCCCCATGCCAAGCAAATCCCGCCTTGGTTACCCTTTTTCACGGCCACGCCGACTTAGGAAGTTTTCGAAACCTTATAGTCGAGCTTGTCAAGAATTCCGATGGCGGCGTCAAGAATTTCCTTGTCCACCTTACGATTCGAAGCGATGGCCTCCAACAGCGGGATGGAAATAATCTTGTTCCCGCGTAGCGCCGCCATCTGCCCAAATTCGCCGCGGTGCACCATGTCGATGGCGCCCAGCCCGTAGCGCGTGGCCAGCACGCGGTCGAAAGCGCTGGGCGATCCGCCCCGCTGGATGTGCCCGAGTACAACCGACCGCGACTCGAAGCCCGTCCGTTTTTCGATTTCGCTCGCCACCGCCGCACCGATTCCGCCCAGCCGGAGATGCCCGAACTCATCGCGGCCCCCACCCGGCCCATCCTGCGTCTCGGCGCCGCCGGCAAACTTCGCGCCTTCCGCTGCCACCACGATGCTGAAATATCTTCCGCGAGCGTGGCGCTGGCGAATCAGTTCGGCTACCTGGTCAATGTCGAAAGGAACTTCGGGGATCAATATGACGTCGGCGCCGCCGGCGATGCCACTGTAGGTCGCGATCCACCCCGAATCCCGTCCCATCACTTCCACCACGATCACGCGATTGTGCGCCTCGGCCGTCGTGTGCACGCGGTCAATGGCGCCCGTCGCGATATTGACCGCCGTGTCGAAGCCGAAAGTAAAGTCGGTGCCCGACAGATCGTTGTCGATCGTCTTCGGAACCCCAACCACTTTGACTCCGTTTTGGAAAAGTTTGTGCGCCACCGAGAGCGTGTCGTCGCCGCCAATGGCGATCAACGCCTCACAGCCATGTTTCTTGAGGTTTTCGGTGCACAACTGCAAGCCGTTCTCATGTTTCGCCGGATTGGTGCGCGAAGTCCGCAGGATCGTGCCGCCACGCGGCAGGATGCCGCCCACCGACGAGAGGCCAAGGTCCATCGTCTTGTCTTCCAGCACCCCGCGCCAGCCCTCCACAAATCCCAGGAACTCGTCTTCATAATGGAAGGTGCCCTTACGCACCACCGCCCGAATGACCGCATTCAGCCCGGGACAGTCGCCCCCGCCCGTCAGCACTCCAATTTTCATCGCGTGCTCCTTAGAAGAAATACGATTTTTCCGATCAAGAGTATGAGTCCGCGCTCCAGAGCGGATAGACTCCGCCCGTATCGCACGTTTCAGTGAGCCGGAATCTACTAGATTATCACGCGGCTCGCGTTGAGATCGCCGCTTTCCTCAAACCATTTCACCACAGGGAGCACAGAGGAACACAGCGAGAATCGGTTTTTGCCCTGTGTTCCTCTGTGTCCCCTGTGGTAAAGAATTTGACTTGCTGCTACTCCCGGCCGAGCAGTTCGCTTGCGTCCGCGAAGCTTTTTCGCCACAATACTTGCCGCCCAACTCTAGTCGACGAATACGGGACCCATGCCGAAAATCGTGCGTTACCTTCTCTGGATTGCCGTCAGCCTGCTTGGCGCCTTTGCGCTGGCCACCATCGCCCTGCATCGTGGCGAACAGATCAACGCCCTCTGGCTGGTCGTCGCCGCCGTCTCCACCTACGCCGTCGGCTATCGCTTCTACAGCAGTTTTATTTCTGCCAAAGTCCTGGCCCTCGATCCCCTGCGTGCCACCCCCGCCGAGCGTCTCGACAACGGCCGCGACTTCGTTCCCACCAATAAATGGGTCGTCTTCGGACACCACTTCGCCGCCATCGCCGGCCCCGGACCTCTCGTGGGCCCCGTGCTAGCCGCCCAGTTCGGATATTTGCCCGGCACCCTCTGGATCATCGCCGGCGCCGTTCTTGGTGGCTGCGTGCAGGATTTCGTCATCCTGCTGTTCTCGGTGCGCCGCGACGGCAAATCGCTAACCGAAATGGCAAAATCCGAAATCGGCCGCGTCGGCGGCGTGGTCGCCTATGTCGCCGTCCTCAGCATTATCGTGATTCTGCTCGGTGCGACCGCGCTTATCGTAGTCAACGCCCTCAAGTCGAGCCCCTGGGGAACCTTCACCATCGCCATGACCATGCCCATCGCCGTATTGATGGGCGTCTATCTCCGCCGCATCCGCCCCGGCAAAGTTCTCGAAACTTCCGTCTTAGGATTCGCCCTCGTCCTCGCCGCCATCTTCGGCGGACAGTGGGTTTCCGAGACGCCTTCCTGGGCGGCAATCTTCACGCTCACCGCTCCCACGCTGGCAATCCTCATCATCATCTACGGATTCGCCGCGTCGGCGCTGCCCGTGTGGCTGCTGCTCGCGCCCCGCGACTACCTGAGCACCTTCGTGAAACTCGGCACCATTTCTCTGTTGGCCGTCGGCATTGTTGCCCTGCGCCCGTCCCTGCACATGCCGCCCCTGACGCGCTTTGCCGACGGCAGCGGCCCCGTCTTTGCCGGAACCATTTTCCCCTTCGCCTTTATCACCATCGCCTGCGGTGCGGTCAGCGGATTCCATTCCCTGATTTCCAGTGGCACCACGCCCAAGCTGATTCGACGCGAAACCGAGACCCGCATGGTCGGCTACGGCGGCATGTTGGCCGAGTCGATGGTAGCCATCATGGCCATGATCGCGGCCTCCGTGTTGCAGCCCGGCGTCTATTTCGCCGTGAACAGCCCCGCGGGCATAGTCGGTCAGGCGCCCGAAGCCGCGGCTACCATCAGTTCCTGGGGATTCCCGGTCACCGCCGCGCAGATGGCAACGCTAGCCCACGCCGTAGGCGAGCAGACGCTGTTCAATCGCACCGGAGGCGCACCTGCGTTCGCCGTAGGCATGGCGCAAATTTTTTCCAACACTCTAGGCGGACAGGCCGTCATGGCCCTCTGGTATCACTTCGCCATCATGTTCGAAGCGCTCTTCATTCTCACCATCCTCGACGCCGGCACCCGCGTCGGCCGTTTTATGTTGCAGGACGCGCTAGGCCACATCTGGAAGCCGCTGGGTCGTACCAGTTGGTACCCATCGATTCTGTTTACCAGCGCGGTAGTAGTCGCCGCTTGGGGAAATTTCCTCTGGCAAGGCGTCAAGGATCCGCTAGGCGGCATTAATTCGCTGTGGCCGCTCTTCGGCATCTGCAATCAATTGCTCGCGACCGTAGCCCTGTGCGTGGCGACTGTAATCATCGTTAAGACTGGCCGAACGAAGACGGGCCGAGCGCATACTGGCGTAACCAAGTCTGGCGTAACGAGGATGGGACGTGTGCGTTACGTGCCAGTCACGCTAGTCCCTCTATGCTGGCTGGTCGCCGTGACCTTCACCGCGTCCTGGCACAAGATATTAGATCCGAACCCGCGCGTCGGATTCCTGGCCCACGCCCGTCAATTAGCCGCTGCCGGAGCCAACCCGCGCCTGATCTTCAACGACCGTCTCGACGCCGCCGTCACCGGAGTGCTGGTAGTGATGGTAGCCATGATCCTGATCGAATCAAGTCTCGAATGCACAAGAATAATTTCCGGCAGCAAGTCCGCCCTAACCAAAGAAGCCCCCTTCGTGATGACAAAATTAGCAATCGAGGGCCAATCATGATCCGGACAAGGTTGTGTAGCGCGGACACTCTTGTCCGCGAAACGCCGCAAGCAAGAACGCACCGAGCGAGGGCCAGCGCGATCTTAGCGGCAATCGTTCGTTCATTCGCAGTGTTCGCCGCAGCCCTGCAAGAGATTTTCGACGAGTCCGCCTACCAGCGCTTCCTGGATCGCACCCATCTGGAATCCTCAACCCACGCCTACGCCATTTTCCGAAAAGAAAACGAGCAAGCCAAATCCCGCAGACCAAGATGCTGTTGAGAACTGAGAACTGAAAGCTGAGAGCTGACAGCTGCCCTGCTACACTTCCCCCATGCGCGTCCTCGGCATCGACTGCGGTACCGAATACACCGGATACGGCGTAGTCGACCTGCTCTCCGACGACCGCAACAATGACCGCCTGGTCTGCATCGTCTGCGGCGCCATCAAAGTTTCCCCGCGCGACCCCATGCCCACGCGCCTGTCGCGCATCTCCATCGGCCTGCAAGAACTCATCTCCCAGCACCGCCCCGACCGCGTAGCGATAGAGGACGTTTTCTACGCCACCAACGTGAAGTCCGCCTTAAAACTCGGCCAGGTGCGCGGAGTCGCCATGCTCGCCGCCGCGTCCGCCGGACTCGAAGTCGCCGAATACTCTCCCCTCTCCATCAAGTCCGCAGTAGTCGGATACGGCCGCGCTGAAAAGCATCAGGTCCAACAAATGGTGATGCGTCTTCTGAATCTCGATCAGATTCCCGAGCCCGCCGACGCCGCCGATGCGCTCGCCATCGCCATCTGCCATCTCCACACCGCCGCCACGCAAGAACGCCAGAGCGCAACTCGATAACGGAAAGCGAGAAGCCAGCAGCTAGCAGCTAGAAGCCGCCCTTCCCCTTGACACTCTCACCCCCATCCCCAATCATTACAGCGGCCCATGCCTCGTCTAATAAAGATCCTTTGTCTGCTCATCGTTTCTTCGACCCTCGCCTATTCGCAAACCGAAGCCCTGGCCACGGTCACCTTCACCCTCGATTTCCCCGCCTCTCAACCCGAGCACTACTCAATCCGTGTTCAATCCGATGGCTCGGCCCGCTACCAGTCGAGCGGCCGCCTGTCCGCCGATTCCGATGACACCGACAGCTTCGATCTCGACTTCACCGTAGTCGCCGAAACATGGCAGAAGATATTCGAACTGGCGGCGAAGGCCGGCTATTTCCAGAAGGACGTCGACTCCCATCACAAGGGCCTAGCCTTTACCGGAAAGAAGACGCTCGGCTACAAAGACACGCGACGCAGCGGGGAGTCCACTTACAACTACTCCGCGAACCCCGCCGTGCAGGATCTGACCACCCTGATGCAAAGTCTCTCCGCCACGCTCGAATTCGGACATCGCCTCCAGTACGATCACCATTACCAAAAGCTCGCGCTCGACGAGGAACTCAAGCGCATGGAGGAAATGGCGCGCACCAATCAATTGATCGAGGTCGCGGCCATTCAGCCCATCCTCAATCAGATCATTGCCGATCCCTCCGTGATCAACGTAACCCGCGCCCGCGCCCAACGTTTGCTGGACCGCGCAGGGGTTCGATAACAACTCCTTTCGATAACCAAAAGGCCGTACGATTCTTCGCAAATCCGCACCGAATCCACTGTCCCAAATCGCCCTTGACTAAAGCTCCGGACGCTTGCAAACTCAAGATGATTACAGCGCGGGAAACGAGTAGCGCCGGCATCTTGCCGGCTGTCCCGGGGGCGTCTCGCCCTCGGCGCGGCGGGCGAGGACGCCCGCCGGACAGCCGCCGGGACGGCGGCGCTACTCTCAGTGACGAGTACAGCTCGTGGTTGTCGGTGGGCAACTCCTGAGTTTGGCAACGGATCTAACGTCTTGGGAACCATTCGCTTAAGGGCGCAATTCAGGGAGAAGCATATGTCGATCGCAAGAGTCGGAAAGATGCTGGCAGTGTTGGCCGTGCTCGCAGCGGCGTTTCTAGTAGTCTCGGCGTCAGC
>CZLA01000078.1_pt1 | contig 12380 bp, 8 predicted proteins | sample 1122381 | NCBI WGS metagenome assembly CZLA01 (sample SAMEA3539301, study PRJEB10725) | soil metagenome | biome: tundra; feature: field; material: soil | place: USA | collected 2010-05 | depth 0.15 m
TAGCGCGGATGAACCGTCGCGAGCAGGTCGGCGGAAGTTCCGCTCGCGCTTCCGTGATGCGCAACCTTCAGCAGCATCGCTTCGGGATGCTCTTCCACCACGCGCCGCTCCACCGGACGTTCCGCGTCTCCCTCGAGCAAAGCGGTCGTCCCGCCAAACGTCGCCGTAAACACCAGGCAATCGTCGTTCGGAAGCATCGACCCGGTGATTTGGTCGCGTCCGGGAGCGAGTATGTGAAAATGCGCTCCGCCGTAATCGGATTGGTCGTCTTCTTTTTTTACCGAAACTTTCATCCCCGCTCTCTGGGCTTGCGCCACGATCGGTGCGAGCTCGCCTACCGGCTTGTCGATACTGATCCAAAGTTCTCGCGGATGGAAATTGGCAATCACCGCGGGCATTCCGCCGAGGTGGTCCGCATGAGGATGGCTGATCACAACCACGTCCAGACGATCGATACCTCGATTCCAAAGATAAGAAGAGACCACCTGTTCGCCGATATCGAAGTCGGAATGCATCCACTGCGGAAGGCCTCCGGCATCGATGAGCAGGACACGGCCCTCGGGCGTCACCAGCAGGATGGAATCGCCTTGTCCGACGTCGATGGCCGTCATCTCCATCACTCCCGCGCGAAGCTGAGGGCGCGAGGGGACAAACGCAATCCAGACCGCCACGCTGAACAGCAACGCCACGGAGGCAACAGCCTCCCAGCGCGTGCGTCGGAACTGTGCCAACAGCATCGCGAGCGCCAGCGCGGCGATCGAGGCCAAAATCATCGCAAGCGAGGGCATGGCCACGCGCATGTCGGCGATCGATGTTCCGATCAGTTGCGCGCCGCCCAGCCAGTGCACCGTTCCCGCGATTCCCTCGAGCGCTATGCCGGAAATCCAAACTGCGGGCTTGGCCAGCGCGGTCGAAATATATCCCAAGCCGACGGCGGCGGCGGCGGTGGGCATCAGCACCTGAGTGAGCGGAATGACCGCCAGGTTGGCTGGCATTCCCATGGTGGTGGCGCGATGAAAATGGTAAGCCATGAGCAGCGCCAGTCCCGCCTGCATCAGTGCCGAGATGAAAAGCAATTCGCCAAAACCAATGGCCACGCGCATGAAGATCGCGGGCAATGTCAGGCCAAGGTGCGCGCCGATAAATCTCTGCAGCCGCCCTGCGATCAGCCGCAGGTCCAGCCGAATTGCGCCACCGCGGGAGCGACGTGCAAATCGTAGCTGGCAGCTTGCAACAGCCGTAACCCACGCGCGTAGGGCAACGTTGTCCGTTCCAGAATCGGCGAGCCGATGCCCGCGATGATGAAGACCGCAAGAAACGTCAGCTGAAAACTGGCGCCGAACAGGGCGTGCGGATCGGCGATCAGAATTCCCAGCGCCGCCGCTCCAATTGCGTTCATCATGTTGCGTTCGCGATATAGCAGGCGTGCGCCTAGGTAGGTCGCCAGCATCAAAGCGGCGCGCCACACCGGCGGACCGACACCCACCACGAACGCGTATGCGAACGAGACCGCGACCGTCGTGATGGCCGCCACCGCGGGATCGACGCGAAACTGGCGCAGCGTCCAAAAAATCGCGAACGCCAGAATGCTCAGGTTCATTCCGGAAACAACCAGCACGTGATACGTGCCCGAGCGCTGGTACTCGGTCCGCGTGGCGTTCTGCAGGAATGATTCTTCGCCGAGAACCATGGCGTCCATGAGCGAGGCCTGTGACGCGGGCCACAGTTGGTGAATCTTAGCCACGATGCTCGAATGAACGCGCGTCCGCCAGAATTCGATGCGGCTGCCCGAAAACCCAGGAAGCCGCGCAACGTCCGTCGCCTCCGCCGACCCCAGCACACTGATGCCGGTGCCGCGTAGATAGCCTTCATAATCAAAGGCTCCGGGATTGCGATAGTTCCGCGCCGGATGCAGCTTCGCGCGAATCTGAAGACGCGTCCCGTAGGTGAGAGGAAACGGAGCGACGGGCGTCTCGCCCGTCATGCTTGCGCTTCGCTGAGTCGCGAAGTCGGGAGAATCGAGGTCGGGCGAGGACGCCCGGCGCTCCACCGGTTCTACTCTTTCGTAAATCGTGAGCCGCACGCCAGCCCGCACCGGCCAGCTTTCGCCCTGGCTCGCGATTTTTTCCGTCTCCACATCAATGGATTCGCGAATCGACCGCGGCCCCGCGGCCCGCGCATAGCCCTCGCGAATCACGCGCGCTGTAAGAGTGACGATACGGCCATCCGCCAGGGCAAGAATCCGGGCGTTATCCTGCTGAAGTTCGCCCGGTAGCTGGCCGCGAATCTGAATCAGAAAAGCACCGAGAAGAAACCACGAGCCCAAAGCGAGCGCCTTGGCCAGCCAGGCGCGTTTCGCAAGAAACCATGACGCCGCAAACACGAAGGCCACTACCGCGATCACCCACCACGACGGCGGCCGCCACGCGCGCACGCCCGTCCACAGACCCAGCGAAAATACCGAGGCCGCCCAGAACAACGGCTGCCGTGGCGGCTTGTGGTCGCGCATCATTCGTTACCTCAATCGAACTTGGTCGTTTCTACCCTGGCGCAAGAGATTTCTTAGGTCGCCCACTAAGGGAAGGGCACGACTTCCACACGCTGCGATTCGAGGGGGTTTGGGAAGGGCACGACTTCAGTCGTGCCGTTAAGCCGTAGAAAAATTGTTCGCGCTTTAGCGCCCGAGGTGTGATCGCCGCCAGACCTCACCGCGCCAAGGTGGGAAGTCCGTCTCGGTCCCTAAGTTCTTTGATTCCGAGTAAGTGGTGGTGCTGTAGATTTCATCACCGGCCTTCTTGCAGTCTCTTCTGACCTCGATCCTGTAGTAGTTGTGGTTATGCAGAGCGATGACCGTACGTTCAATCTCGTAGATTTCCGGAACATCTTTGTTGTCTGCAAAATCGTCGAGCACACTCATCGCGACCTCTCCCTTTATCTCACCTATCTAGCGAACGAGTGGGGCCCCAGCGCGTACCTTGCCCACGCCAAGGCCCTCGGCCACCCCACCCGTCTTCCAGGAGGAACTGGGCGACGTGAAAGCGGTCAGCGCGCCAGCAGCATCACCGATTCGATGTGAAACGTCCCAGGGAAAAGATCGAATAAGTGTGCTTCCTCGATGTGGTAGCCGGATGCCAGCAGGGGGGCGATATCCCTTGCCAGCGTAGCCGGATCGCACGAAACATATCGGACGCGGGGCGCTCCGAGTTCCACCAGAGAACGGACCACCACCTTGCCAGCGCCGGTGCGGGGAGGGTCCAGGACGACCAAGTCAGGACTTTTTCGCACCGGGCGGCTTCTCAAGTAGTCCTCGGTCCGCGCGCCAACCGCTTTCACGTTCGCAGGGACATTCTGCACAAAGTCGCCATAGGATGTCAGTGACGCCTCTACACCAAATATGTGATGAAAGTTTCGCGCCAAAGCCGCCGAAAACAGTCCCACTCCGGCATACAGGTCGAGTGCGAGGTCGCCCATGGCATTCCCGGTCACGACCGAAACCAGCTCGTCAATCAGATGCCGGTTCACCTGGAAGAAGGCGCCAGCGCTGACCTGATACTCGTGGTCTTTTGTTCGATAGCGAATTGCCTTCGCGCCCGAGTGCGCCAGCGCTTTCGCGTCCATTGGCGCGTCATCCTCTTCTATGCGTTGTTGTGAAGATCGTCCATCCGAAGATCGCCGCCGCGAAGAGAAAAAAGTTACGCCGCTGATTTCCGGCAACTCGCGCTCGAGCGCCTCCGCCCAGCGCAACAGGTCTTTCTTGTCGGCGTCGCGTCCACAGAATGCCCAAGCCAGCAAACGCTCATCCGCCGCGTCCGCGAACAGCTCAATTTCTTCCACGGCCGCCGGGCAGTTCAATCCGCCGAGCTCAAACAGCCGCGCCATCACCCGATTGAGCAGCGGCGAGCTGATCGGACATTCGCGCACCGGTAGAAACTCGTGCGAGCCCAAGCGAAAGTACCCCAGCGCAAAACCGGGGCCCCCAGACCGCGCGGTTTTCGCGGGCTGGGGTGGAAATCCGGGGCCCTCAGAACGGCAGGTTTTGCCGGTCTGGGGTGGAAACTTCGGCCCAGTCCGCACCTGCAGCCGCGTCCGGTTGCGGTAATTCCACGGAGGGGAAGCATGCAGGCGAATCTCGGATTTCAGCTCAATTTTCGAAATTCGCCGCAGCGTCTCGCGCAAGATTTCAGCTTTGAACTCCAGTTGCCGCGCGTGCGGAATGTGCTGGTAATGGCACCCGCCGCATTGCCGGAAGTATGGACAGCGCGCTTCGATGCGATCAGGAGACGCTTCGATCAACTGCGCCACCGAGCCGCGCGCGAACCCAGTCTTCTCTTGTCGGATCTCGGCCTCAACCCTTTCTCCAGGCAAAACAAACGGCACAAACACCGCCATGCTGCGCCCGTCCGAGCCAACCGGTGTGCGCGCCAGTCCGTCACCGCCGTAAATCAGTTTTTCGATGGAGAGAAGCAAGTCGTAAGTGTAGCGCGGGCACTCCTGCCCGCGTCGGACGGTGCGAGCTTACAGCAAAGTCACCTTCAGGAAACGCGTACTTGCGCGGGCGATTTCTGCGGAAAAGCAGGCGGACAGGAGTGTCCGCCCCACACAATCTTAGATTAGTGCATATAGAACAAACTCAACCGCGGCACGCCGCACCGCTCCAGCAGCCGCTTATGCACATATTGTTTGTGCAACTGTTCAACCTGCGCCGCCGTCATCTTTCGCCGGTAGGGAGCAATATCCCGATCCGCTTCCGCGCGCACATTCACCAGATCGTCATCCGGAGTCGCCGCCATCAATACCGCGAACAGTTTTTCCTCCAGCACCGTCAGCCGCCGCTCTATATCTTCCAGCCGCGGAAGCTTCCCCGCGCGCTCGATCTCCTCCGCCATCTCACATAGCGACGCTGCCTCTTCCCGAGCCAGCACGCCAGTGGCGAATCCCACGCGCTCCGGCACCTTCGCCTTCTTAAGCTTCTCGGCATTCCCTCGCAAGAACGCCGCAATCTGCGTCGCTTCAAAGCCCGGCTCGTGCTGAGCTTCTTCTTTGCCGGTCGCGCCCACCGCGGCTTCCTTCATATCCTCCGCCGCCGCCAACACGGCCTGCGAGCAGTACGCCAAGCTGTTCACCTTTTTCGATTTCGAGGGACGCTGATCATACTTGTCAAACGCGTCATCCACTCCACGCAGCACCGCTTCCAGTGGAATTCCCGCACTCTTCCAGGTCTCAATCAGCGCCCAGTCGAGCGTCGAAAGCAGCAGGTGAGTCCCCCGCCGCCGCAGATAATGCTCTTCGATTTCCGTGAAGTAATTGAAGTAATTTTCCACGACAGGTAAGAACAGTCTCTAGAGCTGGTTTCAAAAATCGGTTTTGGGTAGGGCACGGCTTCAGCCGTGCCGCCAAGACCCGCCAAAAACGCGGGCTTTAGCCCCTGAGGTTCAGCTTCTGAGTCCTCAACATCCTCACCGCCGCTAGCGAAACAGATACCTCAGCGCGACTTAGGAGACTTCGGCGAAGGCCACGGTTTCGCACCGGCATCCGCGGGCTTGGCCGGCGTCGGCGTCTTGGCTGCTTTCGACGCGGCTTCGCGGCGGAAGGACTGGTTTCGATCCCAAATGATGCGCAGCCCCTCAAGCGTAAGAAACTCGTCCACATCTTTAATGAAGCGGGAAGCGGTGCCAATCAGCGCTCCCAGTCCGCCCGTCGCAATCACGCGCGTTTCCGGGCCCAGTTCATCCACCAGCCGCTCCAGGATGCCGTCGACCAGTCCGAGATACCCGTAGTAAAGCCCGGATTGCAAACTGCCCACCGTGTTCGATCCAATCACTCGCGCCGGCTTGCGAATCTCCACCCGCGGCAACCGCGCCGTGCGCTGAAACAGCGCGTCCGCGGAAATCCCAATCCCCGGACAAATCACGCCGCCCATATACTCGCCCTTCTTCGAAATGCAGTCGAAGGTCGTCGCCGTGCCAAAGTCCACAATCACGCAGGGCCCGCCATATTTCTCAAACGCCGCCACCGCGTTCACGATCCGGTCCGCGCCCACTTCCGCGGGATTGTCGTACAGCACCTGCATGCCCGTCTTCACCCCCGGCTCGATGAATAGCGGCTTGATGTTGAAATAGGCCTCGCACACCTGCCGCAACACCGAATCAAGCGGTGGCACCACCGATGAAATTACGATTCCATGCACGTCCGAAACTTCCAGGTTTTCCATCGAGAAAAGATTGCGGAAGATCACTCCGTACTCGTCGACGGTGCGGGTCAAATGCGAACCGACGCGCCAGTTCGCGACCAGCCGCTCGTAACGAGCCGCTTCGGTGGTCACATCCTCGCCCGGACGGTGCGGAACCCGCTCAAACACGCCCAGCACCGTATTCGTATTTCCGACATCAACGACAAGCAGCATGGTGAATTTGTAATTTCTGATTTGTAATTTGTAATTGGAAAAGCCGCCGTTCTTAAATTACCAATTACAAATCACAAATTACCAATGATTTTCACCGTTCCACTCACTACCGTTCGCAGTCCTTCCGCCGTTCTCACGCGCAAGAACCCGCGCTCATCCAATCCCTCTGTAACGCCTGCCAGGCCGCCGTTCTCCTCGATGCTCACTTTTCTGCCCCGCACTGACGAAGAACTTTCCTCAAACCGGCGCAGGATCGCGTCTCGCGCGCCCGCGTCCTCAACCAGACTGCGATATTCCCGGTCGAGCGATTTTAGCAAAGCGGCGAGAAGCTCCACCCGCGACCACTCCGTGCCGGTCTCGATCCGCAGCGAAGTCGCAATCTCCCGCAGTTCCGCCGGAAACCTCACCTGGTTCACGTTGATCCCGACGCCCACCACCAAATGGCGCACCCGCGTGGCCTCCGCATTCATCTCCGTGAGAATGCCGCAGAACTTCTTGCCCCCGAGCAGCAGGTCGTTCGGCCATTTCAGATCGGCCAGAAGCTGTGGCGCAATCTCGGTCACCGCAGCGCGAATCGCCAGCCCCGCGGCCATCGAAAAAATCAGCGCATCCGAAGGCGGCATCGCCGGGCGCAGAATCACCGAGCAGTAAATCCCCGTTGACCGCGCCGAATGCCAGCTGTGCGCGCCGCGTCCCCGCCCGGCCAGTTGTTCTTCGGCGAGAAATACGCTGCCTTCGGGTGCGCCCTCCGCCGCCGATCGCATTGCCTCCGAATTGGTCGAGCCAATCTTGTAATAGTGATGGACCTGCTTGGCAACCCCCGAGGCACCTCCAAAAATCGTGCCCTTCAACGACGGCGCCACCATCTCCGGCAGCAGCAGGTCTGGAACCGCGCGCAGTTGATAGCCTGTCGCCGGATGTCCAGCAACATCCACGCCCAACCCGCGCAATTGCTGAATCAGCCGCCAAACTTCTGACCGGCTCGTCCCGATTTCCTCGGCAATCTTGGTGCCGCTGACGACAACCGTAGCGTGGCTCATGAGCAGGCGTACGATACGGCCTAGGCGAACATCTGTCGCCTTATGCACCGACGGCAAGCTGCGAGTTTTCGTGGAGGCTGTGATGGAGGGAATTATAACCAGTCAGGGCAAAACAATTTCAGATTTGTAATTGGGGCAGCGGTTCAGTTTCCGGTTTGCAGGTCACTCGGGAACTGGGGCGATTTCCGCCAGCGGATTGTTTACGGAAATGTCAGCTCAAGGCCTAGGTATGGCGCTGGAATCGGATGCAGGATCAGGCTCCATTAGGAGATCCTTGTATCTGAAGTCGTAGAGCTCACGGACCTCAAGTATTGGGATCAAAGCTGCCCATCGCTTCCCGAGGCGCTTGTCAATATCAGCACCGTCGAACCTGTAGAAGTGCTGAATCTCTGTTAATAGAGAAAGCAGAATGCCAGCAGCGCGACCGAAATGCATTGCGATGTGCCGGTCGGTGGCCTCGTCCAGTCCCTCGCGCTTATCATGAGGGACTAGGTCGCTCGCGATGAAAGGGAAAAGGCTGATAAGGCCATCGAAGCTCGCATGCGATATCGAGGAGTATTCCTTCCAAAACCCCAACGTCAGTTTTCGAACTATCTGTTTATGTGGTGTGTCCGGCGGCCTTCCAAGGTATTCGCCAAGTAATGGCCACTTATTCGACTTGTCGTCTAAATCTGCACTTGTGAAGCCCTCAACACGCATTCTGAGTTCGAATTTGCTACGAGCTTCAGTTAAATACTCTTTCCAGGTTGAATCGTGCGAGTATCTGGCCTCGTCAGCCTCAATAGACTCTCGGATTCTGTAATATCCGCTAATGCGGAATGTGCGTGAGGGTGTTGGGTTGTCCAACATCGCAGTGCAGTTATAAAACCCATCGATCATTGTTCGAACAAGTGGCAAGATGACAAAACTATATGGCTGGTGATACCCGGAGTTTCCAAACCTTGTGTCGTCAGCGTTGATAAACCTGATCAGGTTGTACGTCTGGTTCAGCTGGCGAAGAATAATGCCGGTATCGAGGGGAACTGCTGAGAGCGATAAGGTCTTAGGACCCTCCCGTTCAACCTTGTGCATGAGGGCTAGGGCAAGATCAGAAAGTGGTTGCGAGAACTTGCTCGCATCAATGACAGGGAGGGCGGGGTTCCTGGAGCTGAGGCGTTTTTGCTTCCAATTCTCGGCGCGCTCCTTTATTCGCGCATCGAGCCACTCGGAATCCAGCGATGAGTACATATCGCGTCAAGTCTAGACTAGTGACACGCCGTAGGGCTGGCTTTTATCGGCTCTTGGCGGATTGTGGCCAAATCGGAAATTACAAATTCTCAGACTGCTGGCTGCGTTTACGCCGCAGTCACCCGCAAACTCATATCCACGGCCGTCGATGAATGCGTCAGCGCCCCCACCGAGATAAAATCCACGCCTGTCTCGGCGTACGACCGCACGTTTTCCAGATTGATTCCACCCGCACACTCCAGCGGAATCCGCCGCGGCTGACGCGAGCAAATTTCGACCGCTTTGCGTACTGTCTCAATGCTCACATTATCGAGCAGAATCGCCTCCGCCCCGTGGTCCAGCGCCTGCTGCAGTTCTTCCAGCGATCGGACTTCAATCTCGATCGGTTGCCGCCCACGTCGGTTGCGAATCGCGCGCTCCAGCGCCGGAATCGCGCCCCCGGCGAGCGCAATGTGATTGCCCTTGATCAACACGCCATCGGAGAGATCGAGCCGATGATTCTGCCCGCCACCGCAGCGCACGGCGTACTTGTCAATCACGCGCAGCCCCGGCGCCGTTTTGCGCGTGTCGAGAATCCGCACGCGCGTGCCCTCGACCGCATCCACAAACTGGCGCGTGGTCGTCGCGATTCCGCACATGCGCTGCAGAAAATTCAGGATTACCCGCTCGCACGACAGAATCACCCGCGCGTTGTGCCGGATCACCGCGATCTGCTGCCCCGGGTTCACGCGAATCCCATCAAAAATTGAAGGATGGCTAGTCACCTCGTAATGCGAAGTGACCGCCCCGTCCAGCGCCGCATAGACGTCGAGAATCCGCGGCACGCAGCCGAGGCCAGCCACAATGCACCCCTGCTTGGCCAGAATCGTCGCCGAGGCGCGCTGGCTCGGGTCGATGCAGGCGTAGCTGGTCGCATCGCGCGTCGCCCGGTCTTCGTTGAGCGCGTTCTCGATAATCGCGGTAATGCGTCGTGAATTCCAGTCCATGTTTAGTTCGTGTGGGGACGGGCGCCCCCGCCCGTCCATGCGGCTCGAAGAGCCGCCCACTGCGATGCACCAGTCGAGCTGCGCTCGACCGCCCGGACGAGGGCGTCCGGGCCTACGTGGTTCGTCTCTAACCCAGCTCTTTCAACTTGGCGACGATTTTCTCGCGCAGAATCGTCGCTTCCTCCACCTGCTTGCGCAACCCCTCCACCACGTGCGTCGGCGCCTTACTCAAAAACTGCTCGTCGCCCAGTCGTCCTTGCGAACCCGCCAGCTGCTTCTCAATCTTCTCCAGGTCTTTGGTTAGACGCTCGCGTTCGGCCGCAATGTCAACTTTCTTTTCATAGATCGCGTGCACATCGAATCGCGATGTGCTGCGCGCGCCCGGCAAGTTCGCTAGCGAGTTTTCCACGAACGTGATCTTCTCTACATTTGCCGGACGATCAAGCAGAACCGCGCCGAGGTTCTTTTCGAGCATCGCGCGAATCTCCGGCTCGTGTGCAAACACCTCGATCGGCACCTTGACTTTGGGCTCGACTTTCAATTCCGCCCGCAGATTGCGCACGCTGACAATCAGGTCCTGCAGAATCGCCATCTCCGTCTCCGCGCCGAGATCAATCTGCTTTTCATCCGCCGCGGGATACGCCGCCAGCGCAATCGATTTCAGCGGAGGCGCCCCGTCGTAGATCGCATGCCAGATCTCCTCCGTAATAAACGGCATCACCGGATGCAGCAGACGCAGCGACGCCTCAAACAAATTCACCAGATTTGCACAAGCAACGCGCGCTGGACCGGTGTCCGCGCCTTCCTCGAAATTCAGCCGCGGCTTGATGAGCTCGATGTACCAGTCGCAAAACTCGGCCCAGAAGAAATCGTAGATGCGATTCGCCGCCTCATCGAAGCGATACGTCTGGAGCGACTCGTTCACGTCCTTAGCCGCGCGATTGAAGCGCGAAAGTATCCACCGGTCTTCAAGCGTCTGCGTCTGGAACCCGGCAACGCCGCCGTTTGTGGAGAGACAGGCGTCCCGCGAGCCTGCCCTGAGCGAAGCCGAAGGGTCTCCGGGCCGCAGGCCCGCGTCGATCCGGTCCACGTTCATGAACATGAAGCGCGCCGCATTCCAAATCTTGTTGGCAAAATTCCGATAGCCCGCCGTGCGGCTCTCACTGAACGCGATATCGGTTCCCGGAGCCGCCATCGCCGCCAGCGTAAACCGCGTCGCATCCGTTCCGTACTGCCCAATCACCTCGATCGGATCAAGCACGTTCCCCTTAGTCTTCGACATCTTCTGCCGGTCCGCATCGCGCACCAGCGCGTGGATGTAAACCTCGCGAAAGGGAACACTCGCGCGCAGCGCATCGTCATCCGAACCCAGCTTCTTGTCCGGCATCATGAACCAGCACCCCAGCATGATCATGCGCGCCACCCAGAAAAACAGGATGTCGAAGCCGGTAATCATGAGCGAATTGGGATAAAACACTTCCTGATCTCGCGTCGCCTCGGGCCAGCCCAAAGTCGTGAACGGCAGCAGCCCCGACGAAAACCAGGTATCCAGCACGTCCGTATCCTGTTCTAGCTTCGTGCTGCCGCATTTGCACACCGCCGGAGCCTCGCGCGCCACCACCACTTCCTTACACGCGCCGCAATACCACGCCGGAATCCGGTGTCCCCACCACAACTGCCGCGAGATGCACCAATCGTGGATGTTATGCATCCAGTTCAAGTAAATCTGCCCGTAATTTTCCGGCGTGAAGCGGATGTATCCCTTCTCAACGACTTCAATCGCGCGCTTCGCCAGCGGCGCAATCTTGACGAACCATTGCGTCGAGAGCCGCGGCTCGACAATCGTCCCCGAGCGGTCGCACTTGCCGAGCGCAATCGTGTAATCCTTCGTACCCACCAGGAAGCCTTGCTCGGAGAGGTCCTCCACGATGTGCGCCCGCGCGGCAAAGCGATCCAGCCCCGCATACGGACCGGCGTTCGCATTCATCTTGGCGTGTTCGTCGATCACTTCGATCTGCGGCAGATTGTGCCGCAGCCCGGCCTCAAAATCATTGGGATCGTGCGCCGGTGTAACCTTCACCGCGCCCGTGCCAAACTCCGGCTGCGCCAGCTCGTCGGCGATGATCGGAATCTCCCGATTCATCAGCGGCAGCAGCACATGCCTGCCGTGCAGGTGCGTGTAGCGTTCGTCCTTCGGATTCACGGCCACCGCCGTGTCGCCCAGCATCGTCTCCGGACGCGTGGTCGCCACCGTAATAAATTCGTCTTTTCCAGCAACTCCGCCAACGACGGGGTATCGAATCTCGTACAGCTTGCCCGCTACGTCCTCGTGCTTCACTTCGAGATCCGAAATCGCGGTGCCGCAGTCCGAGCACCAATTCACGATGTACTTCCCGCGATAAATCAGCCCCTCTTCATACAGCCGCACGAACACTTCCTTCACCGCGTGCGACAGGTGGTCGTCCATGGTGAAGTATTCGCGGCTCCAATCGACCGACGCGCCCAGCCGCTTCATCTGGTCGAGAATCGCGCCGCCATACTCGCGCCGCCATTCCCAGACGCGTTCGATGAACTTCTCGCGCCCCATCTCGCGCCGCTTCTTGCCTTCTTTCAAGAGCTGGCGCTCCACCATCATCTGCGTCGCAATGCCCGCGTGGTCGGTCCCCGGCAGCCAAAGTGAGACGAAGCCGCGCATGCGGTGCCAGCGCACGACGATGTCCATCT